>OLND01000734.1_pt1 | contig 38459 bp, 32 predicted proteins | sample 1672031 | NCBI WGS metagenome assembly OLND01 (sample SAMEA3136638, study PRJEB25190) | human gut metagenome | biome: human gut; feature: human-associated habitat; material: faeces | place: Austria | collected 2013 | reverse complement strand
CCGATCTTTTCAAGTCTATCCTCATTCTACCACACCGCTCCCCGAACCGCAATACATCTGCGGTTTTTCGGCACGTTAGATAATTTCACATATGTTTTTCGACCGGTTTCGTTTCTTTTTACATCGAACCTTTCTGGCCTAATACAATCAGTACAGTTTTAAACAAAATCTTAATATCCAGCATAAAGGACCATTCTGAAATGTACTTCGTATCCAGTTTTACAACCTCTTCAAAATCTGTAATCTCGCTTCGTCCGCTTACCTGCCACATACCAGTCAGTCCCGGCTTGATTGCCAGTCTTGCTCTGTGATGGAGCTCATATTTCTCCCACTCATCCACTGTCGGCGGACGGGTTCCTACAAGGCTCATGTCGCCTTTTAACACATTGAAGAACTGCGGGAATTCATCCAGCGAGGTTTTGCGGATAAAGTTTCCGATTCCTTTGCCTGGTCCTTTTTCGCTTCCGATGACACGCGGGTCATTCTCCATTTTGAACATCAGACCATCGCTGACGCGGTTCTGTTTCATCAGTTCTTTTTTCCGCTCTTCCGCATCCATGTACATGCTACGGAACTTGTAAATTTTGAATTTTCTTCCGTTCTTTCCGACACGGTACTGTGAGAAGAAGATCGGGCCCGGAGACTTGATATAAATCGCAGGGGCAACGAACAGGAAGATGATTCCGGTCAGAATACATCCGGCAAGACCGCCGCAGATGTCCATGATTCGTTTCAGCACAAGCTGTCCTGCGCTTGCCATATTGATGCAGGTGGTGACCACGGTATAGTTGCCCATGCGCTCTACAGTCTGATTTTTTCCCTGCATTTCGTTCACGTCCGCAATTTTTACGTGGATCGTAATGCCCATCTCGGCGAATGCGTCGAATACTTTCTGCGGGATTTCTCTGCCTTCCGGCAGAACGATCAGCACTTCGTCGAACCACTCACGGCAGACATACTCAGCTGCATCTGCAAGGTTCGATACCACCGGTACGCCGTGGATTTTGTGTCCGGTTCTGTCCTGGTCTACGAGAACAACGCCAGTCGGACGAACGCCGATGTAATCGAAATCCAGCATGCTCTTTACAACGGACTGTGACTGTTTTTCGGTCGTGATGATCAGAAGCGAACGGCCGCTGTGTTCCCCGCTGCTGCGTTTCTTTACCACAGCCTTCCATCCGATGCGCATCAGATAGGAAAGCATTCCGTACAGAGCACCGGTCAGCATAATGGTTGCTCTGGAGAACTGATCTCCCTCCTGAATCAGGAACAGGTAGAATACACCAAGAACGATGATGTATACCATATTTTTTACAGTCATTCCGATTTCCACGAGGTATCCGCGCTTCATGACGTTTTTGAAGGAATCGTCAAAAAACATGATCATCAGCTGGATCAGAGCGAATACGATAGCCTCATTTCGGTAAATTGGGCTTCCATATGGCTTAAAACTGTGATGTCTTAAGAAATAACCCATGACGAAAGCCAGCTGAAGACAGATAATATCAAGAACCATAAAATCCAGATGCTTCAGCCATCCTGTGGATGATTTTTTGTACATACCTTTCTCCCCTGTCGTATTTTTTTCGCCGTACTCGTAACATTCTCTTGTTTCGCATAGTTTTTCTAGCTTTTATATTACCATTTTCACTAAAACCTTCTCATTTTTTCTGGTACTATGCATTTGCAATATCTTCTGTGACGAATACAGAACCATTTTTTTCTTTATTCCAAATATTCTATCCCATTTCTACTTATTTGTAAAGGTGTGGACACACTTTTGGACATAATTATTTCACATTTTTGCAAATTATTACATTTTATATTATTTCATCACATCCAGAATCTGTAATGTTTTCATCTTCTTTTCGACATAGCGATGGAGATATGCACGCAGCAATCGTTCCAGTTCGTCCAGGATCTCTTCATTTACGGTAAAACCATACAGCTTCGCGAGCGGTGCCGCAATGATATAGCGGCATGCCAGCACGGTGCCCGGCTGCAGCGGCCATGGATCTCTGATGGTTTTTCCACAGTTTGGGCAGTAGATGGCGCTGTCGCGCAGGGAGAAAACGGTCAGATTCTCTTTCGTGCCGCACTCCATGCAGGAGAACATCTGCGGTGCTTCTCCGCTGATTGTGATCGTCCGCAGTTCGAAGATGCACCGGATCAGGCGGAGATCCTGTTTTCCGCGGCGGATGGCGTTCATCGTCACGTACAGTAGGTTCAGCATCTGGGTTTCATCGTTTCCTTCCTGGCCGAAATATTCGGCCAGTTCCAGAAAATAAAAGCCGTAATAAACGCCGGGCTGCATCTGCGCCAGGTCGAGGAAGTATTCTTTAATGTTTGCGCCGGAGAGGGTGTAGCTGTCACGGCCCTCGTAAACCTGAAACTCGCCGAAGACGAACGGATTGGAGACGGCCATCAGCGGGCTTTTCATGCGGCGGGCGCCGCGCGCGAAGGCGGTGATTTTGCCGAGCTCCCGGGTCAGGATCACGACGCGCTTGTCATACTCTCCGACCGGGGAGGCGGATAATACCATTCCGCTTACATTGATTGGTTCTCGCATGTTTCTTCCTTATTATAATGCAATATTATAAATCGAGTTTCTTTTTATCATATCCGAAGTTCTTCACGAGGAAATCGCTGTCGCGCCAGTCTTTTTTGACTTTGACCCAGAGCTTCAGGTTGACTTTCTGCTCCAGCATCTGCTCCAGCTCATACCGCGCGTTGCTTCCGATCTTCTTGAGCATCGCGCCCTGTTTTCCGATGATGATGCCCTTGTGGGAATCGCGCTCGCAGATGATGGTCGCATCAATATCAACGATTTTTCCGTTCGGGCGGTCTTTCATCTGGTCGATCACAACGGCGATGCCGTGCGGGATCTCTTCGTTTAAGGCGTACAGTGCTTTCTCGCGGATGATCTCAGCCACGATCTGGCGCATCGGCTGATCGGTGATGGTGTCCTCATCGTAGAACTGCGGGCCGTACGGCAGATATTTGAAGATGCTCGGAATGATGTCATCGGTGTTCTGATGGCGGAGTGCCGAGCACGGAATGATCTCGGCAAACTGGAACAGCTTACGGTACGTATCGATGAATTCCAGGATTTTGTCTTTCTCCACGGTATCGGTCTTGTTGATAATGAGGATGACCGGCGCATTGACTTTCTCCAGGATCTCTGCGATATGGCGCTCTCCTGCTCCGATGAAGTTGCTCGGCTCTACCAGCCAGAGAATCACATCGACTTCTTTTAACGTTTTCTCGGCTACATCGACCATGTACTCGCCGAGCTTATTTTTCGCCTTGTGGATACCCGGTGTGTCGAGGAACACGATCTGTCCCTCGTCACACGTATAAACGGTCTGGATGCGGTTGCGGGTGGTCTGCGGTTTCTTGGATGTAATCGCAATCTTCTGTCCGATCAGGTGGTTCATCAGCGTGGATTTTCCCACGTTCGGACGGCCGATCAGGGCTACAAAGCCGGATTTATAATTTGCATTGTTTTCCATTGCTGTCTCTTCTCCTCATTTATAAGTTCTCTACGTTCTTAAACAGTTCTTTCTCTTTCTGAATGGCTGCTTCGCTTCCGACAACGCAGATGTTGTTCTGTTTTAAGGCTGCATCTACAAGGTCTGCCAGTGCATGAATGTCATCCAGGGTTGCATCGAGGATCTGATCTCTCTCCTGCTGGAAGTCTGCTTCGGTGATGCCGTTGAACCATGCGCTCTCGGAGGTCTGGCCTTTTGCGGACGGGTTCATCGGGACGTCGAGTTCGCTGATCGTTCCGATGATGTATTTGGTCATCTGGCGCTCGTCTGCTTCGAAATTGCGCACGTAATCGCCGATACCGCGGTATACTTCAAGGGTTCTTCCGACGTTCGGGTCACGGTAGGAAGAAATGCACGCGTTTCCGCCTCTTCCGAAAGCTCCGCCGCAGCCGTAAGCGCCGCCTTTGACACGGATGTTGATCCACAGATAGTCATAGCTCAGCATGACACGCAGGATGCGCAGGGCTCCTGTGTAGTCGTAGCCTTCGCGCTCGAAGTTTCCACAGAGTGCCACGTACTGTACCTGGCCGGAGGTCTGGAAGGCTTCGTTTTTCTGTTCAAAGTCATACACAATGCTGCCCGGCTCCACTTCGTCGGTGTACAGATTCTCTTTGAATGCTGCGATTTTTTCTTCCAGCGGTGCGTAGCCTGTCTCGTCTGCGGTATAGGAGACGGTCAGATTCTCTTTGCGGAAGATGTATTTCATCAGGATCTGCAGATTTTTAATCAGTTCTGCTTTTTTCTCATCGAAGTTCTCGTCCAGATCTTTTAAGAGCTGGTAGAAGCCGATGCCTGCGATGCGGTCCTGGAAATTGCTCATCGGGGAGTAATAGGAAGCTGCACGCATCACAGCCGTTGCATTTCCGGCGGAAGACAGGCGGTTCTGCAGGCCGGATTTCATGCTGGAGATGATCTCGTGAAGACGTTTCTCGTCATCCAGGCGGGAGGTATTCAGGATTTCCTCGATCATTTTCATGACGAAATCCAGTTTGTCGTACAGGAATTTCGCGCGGATGCCGAACATTCTGCGGCAGTCGTCATCATTTTCCGGAATGCGGAATACCTGCAGTCCGCAGTTGATGCCGCCGGTCTGTGCATTGATCTCGTTGAACAGTTCGCCGTAGGTGTAGTGTTCGGTGTCCACATAGCCGAGAACGGATTTTAATACGCCCATGTACGGGATCAGATCGTTCGGCACATTTTTCGTATCAAACAGCAAGCTTAAGTAACCGATGCCGTTCGTGAATACGTTGTGATGAAGAACCGTCGTTCCATCGACTTCATGCTCGTCATTGTAAAGTTTGACAGACTCACGTTTGATATCGCTTCGTTTCAGGAGCGGAATCGTCTCGAGTGCTTCCTCGCTCTCCTCTTCTTCCTGATATGCTGCCAGCTCTTTGGTGTCAGCAATGATTTTCTCGATCTCTTCTTTTGACAGGCTCTCTTTGTATTTCTGCAGTTTTTCTGCGGTCTTTGCATCATTTTCTGCGGCAAGACCGGTCTTTGGAATGAGGGTCACGATGGAGGCATGGGTGTTGTCCAGCAGATACGTCTGGATCAGGTTTTCGAAATAGCCTTCTTTTGCCAGTTTTTTCAGCTCATCGTAGATCGCAAGCTGCTGCAGGTAGGCGAACGGTTTGTTCTCGTCATACAGCCAGCTGTCGAAGACGTCAATGCCGTACATCAGGCCCTTCGGGAAGCTGGAGAAGTCCGCCTCACGGAAACGGAATTCGAAATAGTTGATGCCTGCCTCGATGGCTTTCCGATCCATGCCGTTTTTCACGATATCCTTGAGGGTGCCGCGGATGATGGACAGGAATTTTTCTTTCTCATTTTCATCGGCGTTCTTGGCTACGATGGAGAAGAATGGCTGCAGGATGCCGTCCTCGTAGGAGCCGTAAACATCTTTTCCGATGTGTGCGTCAAGGAGTGCCTGTTTGACCGGGGCTCCCGGTGCGTCAAGGAGTGCATACTCCAGAACAGAAAATGCCACGTTTAATTTTACATCCAGACCGCTGCCGATGACCATGTTGTAGGACAGGTACGCATTGTTTTCAAGCGGATCGCCGTCGAGTACCGGGTACTCGTGTACAATGTCGAGGGTCTCTGCAAATGGTTTCTGATACGGAATTTCGGATTTTACTTCTTTTGCATCAAAATGGGACAGGTATTTTTCATCCATCCATGCCAGTTTTTCTTCCATATCCATGTTTCCGTACAGGTAGATATAGCTGTTGGACGGATGGTAATAGGTCTGATGGAATTTCAGGAAGTTTTCGTAGGTCAGGTTCGGGATGCAGGACGGATCTCCGCCGGATTCTACGCCGTACGGAGTGTCCGGGAACAGGGTGTTGAATGTTTCACGCTCCAGGACATCGTCTGCGGAGGAGAAGGCTCCTTTCATCTCGTTGTATACAACACCGTTGTAGGTCAGCGGGCCGTCTTCGCTTTCCAAATGATAGCTCCAGCCTTCCTGCCGGAAGATTTCGTCGTGTTTGTAAATGTTCGGGTAGAATACGGCGTCCATGTAGACATGCATCAGGTTCTGGAAGTCGGCATCGTTGGTGCTGGCTACCGGGTACATGGTTTTATCCGGGTAGGTCATAGCATTTAAGAAGGTGTTCAGGGATCCTTTGACGAGTTCTACGAAGGGATCCTTTAACGGGAATTCGCGGGAGCCGCAGAGGACGCTGTGCTCGAGGATGTGGGCTACGCCGGTGCTGTCGGACGGCGGGGTACGGAACGCGATGTTGAATACTTTGTTGTCATCTTCGTTTTCGAGAAGGAGCACGCGGGCACCGCTCTTGTTGTGGCGGAGGAGGTAGCCGTGTGCATGGATATCGTCAATCTGCTGTTCCTGCAGCAGGGTATAGGCTTTGCAATGTTCTGCGTTCATTTTTGTATATCCTTTCTTGTTTTTCTTTATTATTTCCGGTTTTATGCAGTCAAAAACGGACCGCAGTGCCCGTTTGCTGGGATTTTCTGCGGCCCTGTCGGTTTTATTCTTCGTTGTCGGTTTCTGCTGCGGTGTTCTCTGTCTCGTCGACGTGTTCTTTTACTTCGTCGTTTGCAGCGTTGTTCTGTGCATTTTTCTGTGCCTGTGCTGCAGCGGCCTGTGCCATCATTGCCTCAAGGTTCGGTCGGACGCTCTGTGCCTGGGCTCCCATGATTCTCTGGAGCTGTTCTCTGGTCAACAGAAGGTTGAAGCCGGACGGGTTGATGACGAAGCCTTTGGCCTGTTTCATCAGGTACGGCAGAAGGTGCTGGAACGGGATGGCTGCCAGACGGAGTTTTGCCTGCGGATCCGGACGGAATTTCTGGAATTCACCAATATCGGAAAACAGCGGCTGGAAGATGTCTTCGTTCTGGTTTTTGATGTACGGGATGGAGTCGATGTGCTCCAGCACGGTGCGGAGCAGCAGCACAGCGGACGCGCCGCCCGCCCAGGTGATGATGCCGCCGCTGCCGCCCAGCAGCAGGATGGTGCCGCAGATGGCCGTCGTCAGGACGATGCCGGACATATGCGGCTCAAGCATGAGCAGAAATACCACCGGGATGAGGGGCAGCAGCGGGACGATGAGTTCCCGCACGATGCGCTGATAGAGCCACTGGCCTGCCGGGACGCGCCGCCCGGAGGCGGGGTCCAGCTTTTCCAGATGGGGCGCTTTCGCGGCCAGATGGGCCGTGAGCAGTATCATCTCAAACTTTGCGATCTCCGATACCTGAATGGTAAAGCCGATGCGCAGCCAGCGGCGGCAGCCGTTGAGGGGTGCACTGAACAGCACTGCGATGAGCATCACGATGCAGACGACATAGCCCGGCCCGACCATCCTGCGCAGAAAGCGGTGGTCGATACGGGAGAAGAGCAGCATGACCGCGAAACCCAGACCCAGGCAGAACACCTGCGACTTGATGTAGTAAAAGCTGTCGCCCATCCGCAGGTAGCCCGTGGTGTAGCTGGCACTGAACAGCATGATGAGTCCGAACACGATGATGACTGCCAGCGTCGCCAGCCAGTTGATGAGCACCTGCGGCCAAGGGCCGGGGCTCGACAAGATGGCAAAGGACTCAGACTTTTTTCTCCGGATGGTCGCCATCCGCATTCCCTCCTTATCGGGTCCCGGCTCAGCTGGCCCGCGCCGCCTGCAAGGTCAGCGCAAGGCCCAGCATTGCCAGGACTCCAAAAATATAAAAGATATTCACCGGGTCAAAGCCCCGCTTTTCCAGCCAGCGGTGGAGCGGCGCGGTGCCGAACAGCTGCCGCCGCCCGCCGGAGGCTTTCCAGACGATGATCTGCAGAGCCACCATGCCGCCTTCCAGCCAGTAGGGCAGGGCCAGCGGGAGCGTCAGCCCGGGCCAGCCGACGCTCAGCGGCACACAGCCCAGCGCACCGGCTAAAAACTGGCATCCCACTGCACCGGGGCGGAGCTTTGCGGGGTAGAAATTCCAGAGCAGGAAGGCCATCAATGCCCCGGCCAGCGCCGCCGGGAGGACGCCCAGCGGGAACCAGCCCAGGAGGGTCATAGCCGTCATGAGACCCAGCATGGCGATGAAGGCGCAGCCGCAGACCGTGCCGTCCATGCCGTCGGCGGTGCGGGCGCTCTCGGCCAGCGCCACTAAAATCGCCAGCCAGACCACCGGGGCCAGCGGCCCGAGGGTGCAGTAGCCGACGCCCGGCAGGGCCAGCCCATCGGGCAGGCAGTGGTTCAGCCCCAGCAGGGCCAGCACCAGCGTGCCGGAGGCCGCTTCCAGTGCCAGCCGCACCGGGCGGCGCAGCCCCAGCGGCGACCGATGCCGCAGCCGGACCACATCGTCCGCGAGGCCCACGCCCCCGAAGCAGAGCGCCCCGAACAGGGCGATGAGCAGCCGGGTGGTCAGCAGGCTCTCGGTCCCCAGCAGCTCCGGCTGGGCGACACAGGCCGCTGTCCAGCCGACGCCTACCGCTGCCAGCGTCCCCACCATCAGGCAGAGCCCGCCCATCGTGGGCGGCTCATTTTCCTCCTGCTGGACGCGGAACGCCCGCAGCAGCGGCGTCATCAAATTCCCGAGCGCCGCCGTGAGGACGAACCCCAGCGTTGAGGCGACGATCAAGGCAAAACGAATCATAATAACGATACTCCAAGTATTTTACTTTGCGCAGACGGGATAAAACAGGGCCAGCGCCTTTTCCAGTGCCATGCCCCGGCTGGCCTTCACCAGCAGAGCGTCGCCCGGGGCCATCCGGGCCAGCAGAGCGTCTGCAGCCTGCTGGTAATCCTCGGCGTGGACAACGTCGGCGAGGCCCGCGTCCTTTGCAGCCTTTGCCGTCCGTGCGGCCTCGGGGCCGTAGGTGACAAGAGCGGTCAGCCCGGCCTCTGCGGCCTGACGGCCCAGCTCTTCATGCGCGGGCGCGCTCATCCCGCCCAGTTCCAGCATATCGCCCAGCAGAGCGAAGCGGCGCTTGCAGGGGTACTCTTTGAACATCGCCAGCGCGGCCTTCATGCTGTCGGGGTTGGCGTTGTAGCAGTCCTCGATGACGTCCATGCTGCCTGCGTGGACGACCTTCTGGCGCATACCGGTCTGCTCGAAATCGGCCAGACCCGCGATGACGCCCTCGGGCGCGAGGCCCAGACGGGTGGCGGCGGCGTAAGCAGCCAGCGCGTTCGCCACATTGTGACGTCCCATCGCAGGAATCGTCACCTCATAGCGGCCTGCATTTTTATCGCAGAGGGTGAAGGCCATGCCGTCACCCTCCTGCCGGACATCGAGGGCGCAGACGTCGGCGTTCTCGTCGCCGAGGCTGAACCACACGGGCCGGACATGGGTGGGCAGAGCGGCTTTGCGCAGGAAGGGGTCGTCGCCGTTGAGCACGAGGGGCGAACCCTCGGCAAGGCCGGCGCAGATTTCCAGCTTCGCCTTGCAGATGTTCTCCTGACTGCCCAGATTGCCGATGTGGGACACGCCGATGCAGGTGATGATGCCCACATCGGGGCGGGCGCACTTTGCCAGACGCTCGATCTCACCGGCGTGGCTCATGCCCATCTCGACGACAGCGTACTCCGTATCCCTGCCGATGCGGAACATGGTGCGGGGCAGGCCCAGCTCATTGTTCTGGTTGCCCTCGGTCTTGATGGTATTGCCAAAGCCCGCGATGGCGGCGTAGGTCATCTGCTTGGTGGTGGTCTTTCCCACGCTGCCGGTGACGCCCACCACCTTCGGGTGGAGCTGGCTGCGGTAGTTCGCGCCCATGACCATCATGGCGTGGTAGCTGTCGGGGCTGATAACCGCCCGTTCAGCCGGGACGCCTTCCACCGGATGGTTGAGGACGACGTAGGCCGCGCCCTCTTCCAGCGCCTTGGCCGCGAAATCGTGGCCGTCGAAGCGCTCACCGGGGAAAGCCACAAAGATGCAGCCGGGGCAGACCTCGCGGCTGTCGGTGGTCACGAGGCCGATGGGCTGGCTGTCGGCGAAGCCCTCGGGGGCAAGGCCCTTCAAAAGCAGTTCTGCTGCGATTTTTTCCATAATAAATCTCCTTATCCGCAAGTGATGGTGACGACGGTGCCTTTCTGGACGCTGGAGCCGGCGGCCTCGCTCTGGCTCTGCACGGTACCGGCGCTGTCGCCCGCCACCTGACAGTTCAGGCCGGCGGCGGTCAGCATCTGGCGGGCAAAGTCGGCACTCTTACCGCTGACGTCCGGCACTTCCGTGTGGCTGCCGGAGTAGGTATCGGTGTAAAGATAGATGGTGGTGCCGCTGGCCACTGTTGCGCCCGCGTGGGGGTACTGGTAGGTGACGACGGCGGCGGTCTGGTCGCTCTCGCTCTCCACGAGCTGATGCTTGAGGCCCTTGGTATTCAGGGAGACCTGCGCATTGCTCCACTCCTTGCCCACGAGGTTCGGCACCTTGACGGTGTTCTGGCTGCGGTCGATGCCATCGGTGGCAATGCCCAGATAGGGGGCTATCTCACTGATGATGTTGCCGACCACAGGCGCAGCCAGGATGGACGAATAGTCGGTGTGGGCGTTGTTTGGGTCGTCCAGCATGACGTAGACCAGAATTTCCGGGTCGTTGGCAGGCAGGACGGCGGCAAAGGAGGCGACCTTCTTGTAGTCGCCGTCGGCGCGGCGCTCCATGTTCAGCTGCTCGGACGTACCGGACTTGCCGCCGATGCGGTAGCCCGCGACGTAGGCGTTGGAACCGCCGCCGGTGGTGGTGCCGTCGCCCACCTCATACTCCATGATCTGCCGGATGGTCTCGCTGGCGCTCTTGCTGATGACCTGGCGGCGGACGTTCGCGCCGATCTCCTCGACGACGTTGCCGTTCTGGTCGGTTATCTTATCCACCACATGAGGGGTGACGAGGTAGCCGCCGTTGACGGCTGCCGAGACGGCGGTGCAGACCTGCAGCGGGGTCACAGCCATTGCCTGACCGAAGGAGGAAGACGAAAGCTCGACCTCGCCCAGCTGGCTCTTGGTGTAATACTTCATCATGCCCGTCTCGTTGGGCAGGTCCACGCCGGTGCGCTCGGTGAAGCCGAAAGCGTCGAAGTAGTCGTAGAAGGCGCTGGAACCCAGCCGCTGACCCAGCTGGATGAAGTAGATGTTGCAGCTGTTCCGGAGGGCCTCGGCGAGGTTCTGGACGCCGTGGGCCTTCTTACCGGCGCAGTGGTACGTCTCTTTTGCCACGCCGTAGGCACCGGAGCAGTTGAAGGTGGTGTAATAGGTGGCCTTGCCCGAGTCCACACCCATCGCGGCCGTGATGACCTTGAAGACGCTTCCGGGGTAGTACAGCTCGGTGATGGTCTTGTTCTTCCACTGGATGTCGCGGTAGGTTCCGGTGTAGTCAGGGTCTTCTTCCGGTATCTTCTTGCTTTGCTCGTCCCGGAGATAGTTGCCGTTGGCGTCTTTCTTGTAGATGGTGTAAATCTCCGGTTCTGCGTTCACCTGCTCATTCAGATAGGCCAGGTTCTCGCTAAAATCCAGCGGAGCGTTGGGGTCGAAGTCAGGCTTCGAGGCCATAGCAAGGATGGCACCGGTCTTGACGTTCATGACGATGGCTGCGCCGCGGTTCTCGACCGTGTTGGCGTAGATGGCCTCGTTGAGGTAGCGCTCCACGACCTCCTGCACATTGACGTCCAGCGACAGCACCAGATTGGAGCCGTCCTTGGCGGCGTAAGTGGTGGCGTTGGCGTCGGCGATGGCGTTGCCGTAGGCATTGCGGAGGGTGATGGTGCGGCCATTGACGCCCGCGAGGGTGTCATTGTAGGATTTTTCGAGGCCGTAGAAGCCCTCGCCGTCGCCGTTGCAGAAGCCCAGCACCGATGCGGCGAACGCGCCGTAGGGGTAATCGCGCTGGAAACTCTTGGACGAAGAGACGGAGATACGGCCCTTCTTGATGGCGGTGCCGTCTTCCAGAGTCTTGGCTTTGGCGTGATTTTTATTATATTCGCTGATGTATTTCTCGATGGAGAGCTTGACGGCATTGTTCACCTTGGTGGCCAGCACCTGATAGGACGAGCCGTTCTTAGCCAGCGCGTCGTGGACGGTCTGGTACTGGGTCTGATATTCTGCCGAAGAGGTATCTACGCTGTCCAGACTCTCGCCGTCGCCGGAGAGCAGCCGCAGGGTGAGCTGGCGGCTCACATCGGCCAGCGTCGTCTCGTCCACGGTCTTGACAGCCTCACCCGTCTCCTCGACGGTCTGGCTGGTGAAGAGGGCCGTGCTGTAGCTGGGGTCGGCCCAGATGGTCCATACTACGCTGGTGGACGCCAGCGTGATGCCGGAGGCATCGTAGATCTCGCCGCGGGTGGCCTGGATGGTGCTGTCCAGCAGCTGCTGCTGGGCCGCATACTGGCGGAAGGTCGCGCCCTGTTTTATCTGGATGTTATATAGGCTGTGGGTGACGATGCCCGCAGCCGCCACTACAAAAAATACCGCCGCGCCAAAGCTGAAATGCCGCAGCCGCGCACTGAGGCGCTCGTGCGGGTCGCTGCGGCGGAGGCGGTAGTAGATGTTCTTATGCTGGTCGTTGGAGGGCTTGTTTTGCATGGTATTCTCCTGCAGAAACCAGAAAAGCGTGCGCTGCCGCACGCTTTTCTGTCTGTTTGCTTATTTTACGCTGCGGACGGAAGCCAGAATGGTCATGGCACCGTCGTGCAGGAAATCCGTCCACTGGTGGACAGCCGACTCCCTGCGCACCAGTACGCTGTCGCTGTCGAGGCGGATGTAGGTGAGCTGGCTCTGGTCCATCTTCATGAGGCCCAGCCGCCCGGCCACTTCTTCCACGCTGGTGATGTTGGTCTTGCTGTTGAGGACACTGTTATAGTAGGTGTACTGGCTCTGCTCGCTCACGAGTTCCGCTTTGGCCTTCTGGATCTGGTCGTTGACCTCCACCAGCTGGGCCTCGCTCCACAGCAGGCTTACCGCAAAGCCTGCCAGCAGCGCCATCGAGATCAGTTGAAGTGCGTGCTGCATGGCCGCCTGGAACGGGCTGAGACGGCGTTTGCCGCCTTTTTCCACCCGCAGTGCGACCTTGCGCTGGGTCTGAGGCGCTTTTCTGCGACGCACCTCAGACGACATATCATAAGCTGGCTGACCCATAGTTGATCTCCTCCTCTTACACTGAGCGGCGTCTTATCCGGCTCAGAGTTTCTCCAAAACGCGCAGATGAGCAGAACGGCTGCGCCGGTTCTCCTCCAGTTCCTGCTTGTCGGCCTCGATGGGCTTCCGGGTAATGAGCTTTGCCTTCGCCTTGCCGCCGCAGACGCAGACCGGGAACTCCGGCGGGCAGGTGCAGGCGGTGGACCAGCGGCGGAACTTGTTTTTCACCAGCCGGTCTTCCAGCGAATGGAAGGTGATCACACACAGCCTTCCGCCCGGGGCGAGATGGTCGAAGATGGTATCCAGACCTTCCTCCAGAGCGTCCAGCTCGTGGTTGACCGCGATACGCAGCGCCTGAAACGTGCGCCGCGAAGGATTCTTGTTCTTGCGCCGCTCCGCAGGCGGCATGGCGCCGGCCACGATGTCGGCCAGCTGCAAAGTCGTCTCGATGGGGGCCGTCTCGCGGGCCTCCACGATGTGGCCGGCGATCTGCCACGCATAGGGCTCTTCGCCGTAGTCCCGCAGGATGCGGGAGATCTCTTCCCGGCTGGCGGTGTTCACGAGGTCTGCCGCCGTCTCGCCCTGCTGGCTCATCCGCATATCCAGCGGGGCGTCTGCCCGGTACGAAAAGCCCCGGGCCGCGTCGTCCAGCTGATGGCTGGAAACGCCGAGGTCCAGCAGCGCACCGTTTATCTTCTCGATGCCGAGGCTCTCGAGGGCTTGTCCGGCGTAGCGGAAGTTTATCTGCACCACTGTGGCCGGGAGCCCGGCCAGCCGCGCCCTGGCGGTCTGCACCGCGTCGGGGTCCTGGTCGAGGGAGACGAGCCGCCCGCCTTTTGCGCCGTCCAGCCGGAGGGCGATCTGGCGGGAGTGTCCCGCGCCGCCCGCCGTGCCGTCGAGATAAGTGCCTGCCGGGTCGATGTTCAGTCCGTCGAGGCACTCGTTCAGAAGCACGGGGATATGCTCAAACGAGGCCGGGTCGAACTGTGCCAAATCTTCTGTCTGAGTCATCGCGCCCAGCCTCCTTTCGTTTCGTGTTCCGAGCCGTCCGATACGCCGGACATCTCCCGGGGAGTTTGTCCCGTTTTTTGCTCTGTCATGATACCTGACGACTCTATTTTATTTTAGCAAATCGAAACGCTGAATGCAAGTTTTTTCCTGCGCTTTTTTCCTACAAAATGTTACAAAAAAAGCCCCTGCGAATCGTCATTTTTACTCGCAGGGGACTGTATTCAGGTCAGGAGCGGCTCATCACACGCCGCGGCGGGGGGTCTGGCGCAGGTTCGCGCGGACGTTTTTCACCTGGGCGGCGTTCTCAGACATCGTCTCCTCGGTGGTTTTCAGCATATTATCGCAGTAATCCGTGACCGTCTGGCGGACGGTGCGGGCCTCGGTCTGGGCAGCGGAGACGATCTCGGACGCACGCTGCTGGGCGGCGCGGACGATCTCGGCCTCGCTCACGAGGATGCGGGCGCGCTCTTCTGCCTTCTTGACGATGGCCTGTGCCTGCGCGTTGGCCGACTCGATGAGCTGGGCGCGGTCGCCGACGATGGACTGGGCCTGACGCAGCTCCACGGGGAGGTTTGCGCGGATGTCATCGAGATAGTCCCGAATTTGTTCCACATCCACGATGCGCTTGCCGCCCGAAAGGGGCATTCCGGTGCTCTCTTCCAGCAGGTCTTCGATGGTATCCAAAAGCTCGTTGACGTTCATCACGCTTCTCCTTCTTCCTCTGCGGCGTCTGCCATGGGTCTCACATATTTCCAGAGCAGGACTTTGCCGTACTTATACTGCTTCTTCAGCTGTAAACCGCCCACTTCGGCGGGGAGGACGAGTTTCGTCTCGCTCTCGCAGATGACGATGCCGCCGGGGGCGACGCACTTATCCACGATGGGGAGGATATTTTCCAGCGTGCCGTTGTGGAAGGGCGGGTCCAGCAGCACCAGATCGAACTGCTCCCGGCAGGCCGAGAGGAAACGGGCCGCTTCGCCGATGTTGACGCGGCTGCGGTCAAAGACGCCGCAGTTCTTGCAGTTCTTCATGACGATGTTCACGGCCTCGCGGTTCTCGTCCAGGAACACGCACCGGGCAGCGCCCCGGCTCAGCGCCTCAATGCCCAGCTGGCCGCTGCCTGCGTACAGGTCCAGCACACGGGCTCCGGGCAGGTCGAACTGGACGATGCTGAACATCGCCTCCTTCACCTGATCGAGGGTGGGGCGGGTAATATCCGTGCCGGGCAGCGCTTCCAGCCGTCTGCCGCGGGCTTCTCCTGCAATGACTCGCATGGTTTTGGCCTCCTTCGGGTCTTTTCTGTTATCGTAACTTCATATTATCGTCATACCGCCGGTCTTTGTCAAGGGCAGCGTCATGATTCGTTGCGTTACGGTCATGAATGTGCTAAAATCATACCAGAACGCCGCTTTTTCGGGCGTACAAAAGGAGAGTATTTATCATGAAAGTCCTGCTCATCAACGGCAGCCCCCACGAGAAGGGCTGCACCTATACCGCACTGAGCCTCATCGCCGGGGAGCTGAACGCCGCCGGCATCGAGACGGAGATCTTGAACGTCGGCACAAAGCCCGTGGGCGGCTGCATCGGCTGCGGCGGCTGTGCTGCCGGCAAGGGCTGCGTCTTCGGCGGCGTGGTCAACGAGGCCATCGAGAAAGCCAAGACTGCCGACGCCTTCGTCTTCGGCACGCCGGTGCATTACGCTTCCGCCTCCGGCAACATGACCAGCTTCATGGACCGTCTCGCCTACGCGGGCGGCAGGTATCTGGCCTACAAGCCCGCCGCCATCTGCTGCTCGGCCCGCCGCGCCGGCACCACATCCACCCTCGACCAGCTGGTGAAGTACCCCGAGTTCTTCCATATGCCGCTGGTGAGCGGCTCCTACTGGCCCATGGTCCACGGCTCGAACCCCGAGCAGGTACTGCAGGACGCCGAGGGCTGCGCCGTCATGCAGGAGCTTGGCCGCAACATGGCCTGGCTGCTCCGGTGCATCGAGGCCGGCAAAGCCGCAGGCATCCAGCACCCGGAGAATCCCCGCAGACCCATGACCAACTTTATACGTTAAACCTCTCAGTCAAAGCCTGACGGAGAGGTTTTCTCCAAGGGGCCGCGTTCCCGCCGGGAACGCGGCCTCTTCTTTCTGAAATTTTATTCAGAAACCGATAAAATCCGGCGCGGATTCTTTTTTCGTTCATAACTTTGTGGTAGCATAGGAACTAAAGTATTTTGCCACGGAGAACATTTGCCATGGAACACTACGATTGGAACGACGGCTGGCTCTTCACCCCGGTCTTTGACCCCGCCATCGTGCGGCCGGAATGCCCGGAGCTGACCCTTGAGCCGGTGCGCCTGCCCCACACGGTCAAGGCCCTGCCCTACAATTACTGCAACGAGAACGACTACCAGAAGCTTTCGGGCTACCGGCGGGAGTTTTTTGCGCCCAAAGAATGGGAGGGCCGCACCGTTCTGCTCACCTTCGGAGCCGTGGCCCATGACGCCACGGTGTTCTGCAACGGGCGGCGGGTGTTCCACCACAGCTGCGGCTACACCGCTTTTACCGTCGATTTGACCAGTGCTCTCCATCTGGGTCAGAAGAACGTGGTGGCTGTCCGCTGCGACAGCCGCGAAGATTTGAACATCCCGCCCTTCGGCGGGCAGATGGACTTTCTGACCTACGGCGGCGTCTGCCGCGCCGTCTGCCTCGACGTGAAAGAGCCCGCCTACCTGCGGGACATCTTCATCGAGACGAAGGCCGAGGGCGATTTCCGCATCTACACGGCCACCGTGGGCGAGACCGTCGGCTGCACGTTACAGGCCGAGATACGCAGCCCCTCGGGCAGCCGGGCGTTCTACACCGGTGAACTGTCGCTGCCCATCACCGGCGCACTGAACAGCGTCCATCCGTGGAGCATCGAGCACCCCACCCTCTACACCCTGACCGTCCGGCTCATCCGTCCCGGCACCGGCGGCCTGCCCGACCGGGTGCTGGACGAAAAAAGCTGCCGGTTCGGCTTCCGTACTCTGCAGTTCGTGGCGGGCGGGCTCTACCTCAACGGCCAGCGGGTGGAGCTGCGGGGCCTCAACCGCCGCCAGAGCTACGCCTATCAGGGCTATGCCATGCCCGACAGCATCCAGCGGCTGGACGCTCAGCTCCTGAAAAAGCAGCTGGGCTGCAACGCTGTGCGCCTCACCGCTCCCCCCAGCCCCGCCTTCCTCGATGCCTGCGACGAGCTGGGCCTTTTGGTCTTTGTGGAGATGCCCGGCTGGCAGCACGTCGGCGACGACATCTGGAAAGCGCAGGCTCTGCAGAACTGCCGTGAGATGGTCTGCCAGTGCCGCAGCCACCCCAGCATCTTTTTGTGGGGCGTGCGGGTCAGCGGCAGCGCCGACGACGAGAGCTTTTATAAGCGCACCAACGAGACGGTGCGCCGCCTCGACCCCACCCGCCCCACGGCTGGTACCCGCAGCACCCGCCGCAGCCAGCTTCTGGAAGATGTTTACGCCTATGCCGACTACTCCTACCACGGGCGCGGCGTCGGGTGCGAGGCCCGCACCGCCGTCACCCCCGACACCCGGAAAGGCTATCTCATCAGCGAATTCGAGGGTGCCCAGTTCCCGGCCAAGCCCTTCGACGACGAGCCCCACCGCCTGGCGCAGGCCCTGCGCTACGCCGCCGTCCTCAACGACACCATCGCTCAGCAGGGCGTGGCGGGCAGCTTCGGCTGGTGCATGACCGACTACAACACCCACCGCGAATTCGGCAGCGGCGACCGCATCAGCTATCAGGGTGTGATGGACATGTTCCGCAACCCGAAGCTTTCTGCCGCCGTCTACGCCAGCCAGAAGACGCCCCGCTCCCCTTCCGACATCGTGCTCGAAATTTCATCCAGCATGGCGCTGGGCGACCATCCGGGCGGCTTTGCGGGGGCGTGCTGGGCGTTCACCAACGCTGAGAGCCTACGGCTCTACCGGGACAACGACTTCGTAGCCGAGTTCACCCCCGACCGCCGGGGCCGTTTTGCGGCTCTGCCCCACCCGCCCATCGAGATACACGATTTCGTGGGCCTGCTGCTTGAAAAATACGAGGGCATCGACCGCACTGCCGCGCCGCAGGTAGCCGCCATCCTCAACGAGATGCGCCGGGACTCTATGGAGCTTTCGCCCCTGTCCCGGGCGCGGATGTACTCACTGCGCCTGAGCTGGAACGAGCTGGTGCAGCTTTACTACAAATATATCGGTGTGCTGGGCAGCCCCGCCGCCGTTTACCGCTTCGAGGCCGTGTGGCATGGCCGGGCCGTCCGCACCGTCGTAAAGGAGCCGGTGCAGAGCGTCCGGCTGGAATGCACCGTCCACAATCCCATCCTGACCGACGGCCCCACCTGGGACTGTGCCGCCGTGAGCCTGCGGGCCATCGACCAGAACGGCAATCTCCTGCCCTACTGTGGTGAGGCCGTTCAGCTGAGCGTAGAGGGGCCGCTGCGCATCCTTGGCCCCAGCGTCGTCCCTCTGCGGGGCGGCATGGCAGGCACCTATCTCGCCACCACCGGCGAGGCCGGCCCGGCCAAGCTCCACTGCCGGATGGAGGGTGCCTTGGACACCGAAGTTTCCCTCACCATCCGCTGCCGGGAGGAGTGAGCGGCACTTAAACGCCGTCTCTTTACGATAGGTTTGCACTCTGTTCAAAATTTTCTCATGGTTGCATGGTATCCTGAGAGCAGAAAAATACAGAAGGGGCGGCGCACCCGCCCCTCTTTTATGAGGAAGGACGTTTATGAAAGAAAAGATACGCCAGTTCATGATAGGCCGCTACGGCACCGATGGTCTGAACCAGTTTTTGAACATCGCCTCTCTCGTGCTGATCCTGGTCTATATCCTCACCCGTCTGCCGCTGCTGCTGTACGTCGGCGTGGTGCTGCTGGGCTTCTGCTACTACCGGATGTTCAGCCGCAACATCTCCAAGCGCACCGAAGAAAATTATAAATACTACGCCGTGAAGGACCGCATCCGCAATAAGTTCAGCGGCCTGAAGGACCAGTGGGACAACCGCAGGCTATACCACTATTACCGCTGCCCCCAGTGCCGCCAGAAGCTGCGCGTTCCCCGGGGCCGGGGCCGCATCCAGATCTCCTGCCCCCGCTGCGGCACCCAGTTCATCAAGAAGAGCTAACGTATGTTTGGATATGTCATCCCGAATCAGGCCGCGCTGGACGACGAGGCCAAGGCCCGCTACCGCACGGCCTATTGCGGCCTCTGCCGCCGCATCGGTGCGCTCCACGGCCTGCGGGGCCGTCTGACGCTGAGTTACGATTTGACGTTCTTGGATCTGCTGCTTTCCAGCCTCTACGAGGGTGAGAGCGAGTGCGTCACCGGCAGCGGCCACTGCCCCATCCACCCCATCCGGAAGATAAATTGGCGGCACAGCGGCCCCACCGACTACTGCGCCGATATGAGCGTGGCGCTCCACTACTACAACGCCGCCGATAAATGGAACGACGATCACAGCCTGCTGGGCCTCGGCTTCGAAAAGCTGCTGGACTCCCCTGCTCAGACCGCCGCACAGCGCTGGCCCCGACAGTGCAATGCCATCCGCACCTGCCTCGACCGGCTGACTCAGCTGGAAGCCGACGGCAGCGAGGACCTTGACGCTGTGTCGGGCTGCTTCGGCGAACTGATGGCCGAGCTGTTCGACTACAAGCAGGACCACTGGTCGCCGGAGCTGCGGAGCATCGGCTTCCATCTGGGCAAATTCATCTACCTGCTGGACGCCTACGATGACCTGGCACGGGACGAGAAAAAGGGCGCATACAATCCGCTGCGCTCCCTCAGCCGTCAGCCCGGCTATGAGGAAGAGATGCGGGACATCTTCGAGCTGCTGTTGGCCCGGTGCGCCAGAAGCTTCGAGCGTCTGCCCTGCGTAGAGGACGCGGACCTTCTGCGGAACATCCTGTATTCCGGCGTGTGGCTCAAATACAACTGCAAACAGGCCAAAGAGGCCCAGAAAAAGTAACCAATTCCGCCCAAAAGGCGGATTTTGTCTTGATTTTGCAGGCACTGTCCTGTAGACTGTAATATTGTATGGAACGAAAAGGCCGCGCATGGCCTGAGAGACGTGAGGAAGTAGACCCATGAGAGATCCCTATGAGGTGCTGGGCATCCAGCGCGGCGCAACCGACGACGAGATAAAGAAAGCCTACCGTGCCAAGTGCAAGCGCTGGCACCCCGACCTGAACCCCAACGACCCCACCGCCGAAGAGCACTTCAAAGAGGTGCAGGCAGCTTACGACGCCATCACCAAGGGCGACACCGGCCCCCAGATGGGCGGACAGCCCGGCGGCGGTTACGGCTACGGCCAGCAGGGTTATTATCAGGGCGGCTACCAGCAGGGATACGATCAGGGCTACAGCCAGAACGGCTGGCAGCAGGGCGATTTCGGCTTCGGGTTCGACCCGTTTGGTTTCGGATTTGGTTTTGGCGGCTACCAGCAGCAGAGCGGGGCCAGCTACTCCGGCTCTGACAGCCCCGAGATGCAGGCGGCCCGCAACTTTGTGGCCAATGGCCGCTACGCTGAGGCCCGCCGGGTGCTGGACAGCATGAACAGCCGCTCGGCACGATGGTACTACCTCTCCTCGCTGGCCAATCAGGGCCTCGGCAACAGCATCGACGCGCTGCAGGACGCCCGCCGCGCCGTTCAGCTGGACCCCAATAACACCGAGTACCAGATGCACCTGCGCCGGATGCAGAATCCCGGCCAGACTTACCGCACCCAGACCACCTACGCCCAGCCCGGCGGGCTGATGCGCTGGTGCTGGAGCATGATTTTGCTCAATCTGCTCTGCAACTGCTGCTGTGGCGGCGGCTGGGGCTGGCGGTTCCGGATGTAACTAAAAAACGAAGGAGCATTGCTAATGCAGTGCTCCTTCGTTTTTTAGCGTTCGGCCAGTCTCGCAATTCCGAGGCCATCCTTCACTTCGACCTCAACAGCAGAATCCCGAGATTCATCTTCATAGCTAAGCAGCATCCACCTGTTCCAATAAAGTTGGTATCTCCTCTCTATCGGCCTTGCTCCGTTCATGAGGTCCTCTTCAAAAAACAAAAATCCATTTTCATCTGTGGCCATTTTATAGAAATTTTCCTTTTCTTCCTCCAATTCATTTGGGTGCTCTATGTAGGCTTTCAGCTTTGTATTCGGCAGAGGATAATCGTCTCCCGCCCATACGAGCACCCGGAATTCCTCGTCCTCCGACTCTTCTTTTGTCTCCCGCATGGAAACATAAGCTCCTTCCCATCCGTCCTTTTTTCCTCCGGCTACAACTTGAAGGGAGTAGGGTGAAACATAGGGACTGTAACCGTCCGCTTCTACCGCATAGTAGTATATCCCGGGCTGCAATTTTTCAAACACCATCGGTTTCGATAACTGCCCTCGTTTCATCTGTACAATTTTCCGCGTTTCGGCATCCAGAAGCGATATGATTACCTGATGCTTGCTAAGGTCATAGTAGTTATACAGCACCATATCGCTGCTGTCACCCAAGTATTTTGCCTTGGAGCAAAACAAAAAGGGGGATGCGGTTATCTTGAATTTGTCCTCAGCACACGGTTGGATCTTCTCTCTATCAAATTCGAAGTCCAGCTTTTCAGCTTTCGATATGGGTTTCCGACCCTTGTCCCACGTTACATAGAGAATGATGTCCACCTTTTCCCCCATCCGATGATAAATAAGGCTTCCCGGCACATAGTTGATGCCGTACACCTTGAATTCCCCATCACTCTCCTCTACGTCCTCATTTTCTCTTTGGTTCGCCGCCTCGTCATATACGATGTCCGCTATACTGCCGGGCGCGGAAATCTCATTTTCCACCTTTTCATAACTATCGTAGAAATTGATGTTTGGCACCTCGTAATAGTGAAGCTTGCAGTATTCTCCGTAACAAAAAAAGATAATTGCAACTACCAAAAACAGTTCTCCTGCACACCGCTTCAGAGGCTTCTCTTCCTCCTTATCATTCTCCGAATCCTTATTCTCCTGAAAGAGCTGAGCGATTGCCACGACTGCAGCAATCCCCATGATCACCGATGTTGTAGAGTTATAGATCGTAAGCATTCCTTTTGCAAACACCGGATCTATAGAATCACGAAGGAAATCCATCATCATCCCCAGCATCTTCATTCCCCCTTTTTGTTTTGTTTTTTCGTGACTCTATGATAAACATTTTTCTGACACATTTCAAGTCTTTTTTGTAGTTTTTGCCACAATCTTTTCGTTTATATTTTTCTTATATATACATCATGCACAATTTTATTTGAAATAAACTAGTATACATAACAGATTGCGTGTGTTTTTTCCAAAATTTGTTTTCGTGTGTACACGCAAAAAAGAGTGCCACCGCACGATTCCTCGTGCAGCGGCACTCTCATTTCATTTTACTTTTTTCAGAACAGCACCCTTTAGCTGATGACGATGGTCCGTGTGATCTTCTCACAGGAATAGTTACCGGAGACTGTTGCCGTCTGGGTGTAGATACCCGGCTGCGTCGGGAACTCCGTGGACTTGCTGCTGAACAGGCCCTTCTTTTTATAAGTACAGGTGACCTTGGCATTATCGACCACCACGCCGTCCGACTCCAGCAGAGCGCCGACATTGTGTGCCTCAGCCTCGGCCAGCGTCATCCCGGCGGGCAGGTCTTCGGCCCAGTAGAGGCGGACGCCCTCGGTCTTGGGCTTTATCTTGAACATGGCCACACCGGCGGTGTTCAAATCGCCGGATTCCAGCGCCACGGCACCCGCGACATAGCTGCCTGAATCCACGGGCTGTTCATCCAGATAGATACGGCTGAACGCGCCCTCGGGAAGGTAGCGGCGGATGAGCTCGAGAGAGAGCTTCAGGCCCATGGACATATCTTTCAGGGTGGGGATATAGAATTTCAGGGTATCCATCACCTTGACGACCTCATCGGCCACGCCCAGCAGCACACTGACGTCGTTGCCGTCGATGAGCTGTTTGACATAGGCGTAGACATTGAACTCTTCTACCTGATCAGGGGTCTTGGACATCTTGCGGGGCAGGGGTATCATCTTGAGCAGGGTGCGGAGCTTATCGGAGAGCACGAGGGTGACGTAGCCCTTGGCTTCACCCTTGACGCCCAGCACCACGCCGATATACTGCGCGTCCGCCGGGCGGGTGACCACCGACAGCTCGAACGGGGAGCCATAGACCAGCTTTCCGGCAGCCTGCAGACGAATGGAGACGACTTCATTCGTCTCTTCCAGCCGGGTCTGAGAGGCGCGGGGCAATTCGGTCTCTGCCGAGGCGGCCAGCACCGGGGTCACCATGCTCAGCATGAGGGCTGCTGTGAGAAGCAGCGAAAGCATTCTTTTGGCCTTCATATGGACAAACCTCCTGTATTCATCATCTTCAGCCGGGCGGGCCGCACAGGCTGACACTCCGGCTAGTATGATTTTACCGCAAATCCCTGCTGTGGTCAATGACGGGATTCAAGTGTATCCACTCACGAAAAGACCGCCGCCCCGGCAGGGCAGCGGCCTCAGAAAATTTTATCGCAGCATCACAGGATGCGCACCCGGACGACGGCGGGGATGGCCGAGAGCTTCGCGGCCAGTGCATTATTCACGGCACCGGTGGCGTCCAGCATGGTGTAGGCCATGTTCTTCTTGCTCTTGTTCACCATGTTCTCGATGTTCAGGCCCGCCTCCGTGGTCAGGGCGGTGATCTGGCTGATCATGCCCGGCTCGTTCTTGTGGATGATGCAGATGCGCTTGCCACCGGCGCGGGGCTGATGCACCTCGGGCATGTTCACCGAATGGGTGATGTTGCCGTTCTTGAGGTAGTCGCTGAGCTCCTGGGCGGCCATGACCGCGCAGTTGTCCTCGGCCTCCGGGGTAGAAGCGCCCAGATGAGGCGTGCAGATGACACCCGTACGGCCCAGCAGAGCTTCCGTGGGGAAGTCGGTCATGTAGCCGGACACTTTGCCGGTATCAAGGGCTTCCAGCAGGGCGTCGGTGTTCACCAGCTCACCGCGGGCGTAGTTCAGCAGCTTGACACCGTCCTTGCAGAGGGCCAGCGTCTGGGTATTGATGGTGTCCTTGGTGGTGGGCAGATACGGCACATGGATGGTGATGTAGTCGCAGAGGGGCAGCATATCATTCAGGTTGACGCAGTGACGGACCTGACTGCTCAGGTTCCACGCAGCATCAATGGAGATATAGGGGTCATAGCCGTAGACCTCCATGCCCAGCTCGATGGCGCAGTTGGCAACGCGGGAACCGATGGCCCCCAGGCCGATGACGCCGAGGGTCTTGCCCTTGATCTCGTTGCCCACGAACTGCTTTTTGCCCTTCTCCACGCTCTTTGCCATGGCGGGGTCGCCGGCAAGACCCTGAGTCCACTGGGCGGCAGCAGCCACATTGCGGCTGCCCGCGATGAGCATACCGATGACCAGTTCCGCCACAGCGTTGGCGTTGGCACCGGGAGTGTTGAACACCACGATGCCCTGCTCACTGCACCGGTCGAGAGGAATATTGTTGACACCGGCACCGGCACGGGCAATGGCCAGCAGGTTGTCATTGAAGGTGGTGTTCAGCAGGTCGGCGCTGCGGACAAGGATGCCGTCGGGGGCGTCGGCGTCCACCGAGACATCGAACAGGTTTTTGTTCAGCTTTGCCAGACCTACCGGGCTGATGGCGTTCAGGGTTTTGATGGTGAACATACTTTCCTATCTCCTATACACAAAAACTCATGCGTTCTCTTTGCGGAACTTCTCCATGAAGTCTACCAGCTTGTCGATGCCCTCGGCTGGCATTGCGTTGTAGATGGAGGCGCGCATACCGCCCACGAGGCGGTGGCCCTTCAGGTTGACGAAACCGGCGTCTGCGGCCTCGGCGCAGAACTTCTTGTCGAGGTCGGGGTCAGGGCTGGTGAAGGTGACGTTCATGGTGCTGCGGTAGCGGTGCTCCACAGGATTATTGAAGAAGTCCTGACCATCGAGGTAGTCGTACAGGACCTTGGCCTTGGCCTCGTTGATCTTCTGCATATTGGCAAGACCGCCGATGTCGTTTTCCAGATACTTGAGCACCAGACCGGTCATGTAGATGCACCAGCAGGGCGGCGTATTGTACATGCTGTCCTTGGCCAGCAGGGTGGTGTAGTTCATCATGGTGGGTACATTGTCGGCGGCGTGACCCAGCAGGTCGTCCCGGACGATGGCGATGGCCATGCCGGCGGGGGCGACGTTCTTCTGGACGCCGAAATAGATGCAGCCGTACTTGGTGACGTCCACGGGCTTGGAGAGGATCATGGAGCTCATATCCGCCACCAGCGGCACACCCTCCACCTGAGGCACTTCGACATACTGGGTGCCGAAGATGGTGTTGTTCTGGCAGATGTGGATGTAGCTTGCATCCTTGTCGTAGTCGATGGCGTTCACGTCCGGGATGTAGGTGAAGTTCTTATCCTTGCTGGACGCGACGATTTTGGCCTCGCCGAACTTTGCGGCTTCCTTTGCGGCCAGGTTGGAGAAGTTGCCGGTGACGATGTAGTCGGCCTTGCCGGTGGTCATGAAGTTCAGCGGCACCATGGCGAACTGCTGGGTCGCACCGCCCTGAAAGAAACCGACCTTGTAGTTGTCCGGGATGTTCATCACCCGGCGCAGGGTGGCTTCGGTCTCGGTGATGATGGCGTCGAACCACTTGCTGCGGTGGCTCATCTCCATCACGCTCTGGCCGCTGCCGCCGTATTCGAGCAGCTCGGCTTGTGCCTGTTTCAGGACTTTTTCGGGCAGCATGCTGGGCCCTGCGCTGAAGTTGTAAACTCGTGCCATAATGAACTCTCCCTTTCCTATCGAGTGCCGCCCGGATGGTCGGCGGCATTGTGCTCTGGATTTGTCCGTAGTATAATGGTTTTGGGGGTGCGAAAACAAGAGCATCTTTGCACAAAGATGTGGTATCTGACCGCACCCTGAAAGCACATAACACACAAATGTCCTTGATGCAAATACAAAAATAAAGACATTTGTAAAAATATGCTGAAAGACCCGCATTCCGCCTGAAAATCGCGGCTTGCGGGAAACGGAAAAAACTGCTATACTGGTCAAAACAGAGACAAATGTAAAATCGAAAAGGAAGAGGTGATGGTAGTGTATGGCCTCTCGGACAGCCTGAAACCGCTCTCGGCAGCGGAGGAACAGGTGCTTCTGGCCGTGTGGAGCTGCAAACCGCCCGCATCCCGGCGGGACATTGGGGAGCGTCTGGCCGAAAAAGGATGGAAACCGGCCACGGTGCTCAATTTTCTCTACCGGCTGGAAGCGAAGGGCTGGGTGAAGAGCGGCAAGGACCAGAACCGCAACATCTACACGCCCACCATCACGAAACGCGCCTACAGCGTCTGGATCATGCGGGAGCGGCTGGACGCCGTTTTCGGCGGGGATGTCGCCGCCGCCGTCCGCGCCCTCGTCAGCGAGAGCGGCTGCTCCCAAAGCCAGCTCGAACAGGCCATCGCCGTGCTCGAAGAAAAACACGCCGAGGCCGAGGAATATGATCTGTATGACCCCTACGGCTAAACCTCTCAGTCTCGCCTCTGGCGAAACCGAACACTTTGCGGGGAATGCCAAGGCCTCCCCTACTAGGGGAGGTGGCAATGCGAAGCATTGACGGAGAGGTTGTACGAAGGAAGACGTAAGATGAGGAGAAATAGATATGACCTGCAAAAATCGCGCCAAAAACTGCGGTGGGTGCCCGCTGCTGGAAGTTCCGTACCCGGAACAACTGAAACAAAAAGAGGCAAAAGTCCGCGCCCTGCTGGGCAAGTACGGCCCGGTGCACCCCATCCGGGGGATGGAAACGCCGACCCATTACCGCAACAAAGTGATCTCCACCTTTGCAACGGGTTCTGGTGGAAAACTGGTCTCCGGCATCTACGCCGCCAAGACCCACAAAGTGCTGCCGGTAGAGCGCTGTCTGCTGGAAGACGAGGTGCTGGACACGGTCATGGAAGCCGTCCGCGCAGCGGCAGCGGCCTGCAAATACCAGCCTTACAATGAGGACAAAGGCACCGGGCTGCTCCGGCACTGTCTGCTGCGCCGGGGCGTCGCCACCGGGCAGGTGATGGTGGTGCTGGTCACAGCCCAGCCGGTGCTGCCGGGCGCGAAAAACTTCGTCCGCGCCCTCCTCGCCGAGGCGGAAAAGCGCGGCGTCCCCGTGACGACCGTGGTTCAGAACTACAACCCCCGCCGCACCAGCGTCGTGTTGGGCGAGCAGGAAAAGGTGCTATACGGCAAGGGCTTCATTCTGGATACCCTCTGCGGCAAGACCTACGCCCTCAGCCCCCGCAGCTTTTATCAGGTGAACCCGGTGCAGACGGCGGTGCTGTACGGCCTTGCCGTAGATGCCGCCAAGCTGACCGGAAACGAAGTGGTGCTGGACGCCTACTGCGGCATCGGCACCATCGGACTGACCGCCGCCGACAAGGCAAAGCAGGTGGTGGGCGTGGAGCTGAACCGCGACGCGGTGCACGACGCCATCGGCAATGCCAAGCACAACGGCGTGAAGAACGCCCGCTTCTTCGCCGCCGACGCGACGGAGTGGATCAGCGCCGCCGCGGCTGCCGGGGAGCGGGCCGACGTCATCTTCATGGATCCGCCCCGCGAGGGCTCGACCCCGCAGTTCATCGAGAGCGTCGCCCGCATGGCCCCGAAGCGGGTGGTCTACGTCAGCTGCAACCCGGAGACCATGGCCCGGGACCTCGCCCTCCTGACGAAAAAAGGCTACCGCGCGGAAGGCTTCACCCCGGTCGATATGTTCCCGAACAGTGAGCATATCGAGGTGGTCTGCGCCCTGTCCCGACAGGAACAACGGAAGCAAAGCCGCCGATGAAGCGTTCCGGGGACCTTTGGCCGCGAAAATGCGAGAGAACGCGGACCATGGTTGAGAAAGGCACTGCAACGTGATATACTAGAATAGCATATACGTGCCTTGATTACAGAAATCCAAAGGTGAAATGTCTTACAATGAACGGTTATTTTTATGTATTGACGGCCATTGACCTTTTTGTGCTGAGCTTCATGTGCATCCTCACAAAGTTCAGCGAGTCCCTGAACAAGAAGCAGAAACGGGGATTTTTTCTGGCCTTTGCGCTGATCGCGGGGATCTCGGTGCTGGAGGTGGTGACGCTGGCGGTGGATGGCGCACCGGCGGGCTACCGTTGGCTGAACATCCTGTCCAACTATCTGGGGTTCGGCCTCTCCCCGGCGGTGTCCCTCTGCCTAGTGTACGTCATGGACCGAAAAAAGATGGTGAACTTCTGGTTCCGGGCGGCCGTGTGCTGCGAGGGGGGCTACCTGCTGTTCCTTGCCCTGTCCATCCCTGCCGGGCTGGTGTTCTCCGTTGGCGAAGACAACGTCTATTCCCGCGGGCCTTACTTTTGCATTTACATCCTGATGTACCTTGCGGCCATCGTGTACCTTTCGGCGTCCACCATCGTCACGGCGCGGGAGTTTCAGAACCGCAGCCGGGCGCTGATCTACCCCCTGATGCTTTTTCTGACCATCGAGACCGTCATTCAGGTGGCCTTGCCGAGCCTCCACGTTACATGGCTGTGCGTTACCCTGCTGTCGGTGTTGTACTTTATTTATTGCAGTGAGATGTGGAACCAGCTGGACGCCCTCACCGGGCTGCTGAACCAGAACAGCTACCTGAACCGCACCGCAGAGATGCGCCGCAGCGGCGGGGTGCTGGTGGTGTTCGATGTGGACGACTTCAAGCAGGTCAACGACCGCTACGGCCACTTACAGGGGGACGTCTGCCTAGCCGAGATCGCCCGCTGCATCAAAAAAGCCTATGCCCACTGCGGCTACTGTTACCGCATCGGCGGCGACGAGTTCTGTGTGCTGCTGAAAAACGCAGACCGGGAGGCCCGGTGCGCGCAGGAATTTGAGCGTCAGCTGGCACTGCGGCGCGAGGTCGTGCATTGTCTGCCCAGAGTGTCCATGGGGTCGGCACCCATTTCGGGGGAGGATCTGCTGGCTGTGAAAGATCAGGCCGACCGGGAGATGTACCGCTGCAAAAAGGCCCGGAAGGCTGCGATGGAAAGGGCCGGAAGCGGAAGGCCCTGACCCATAGGCTGTACAAAAGGGGAGAAAGCCATGAACGATTTTTCACACTTAAAAAACAAGCTTCTGGCCGAACAGGTCGAAGATCAGATCTACCACTACATTCTGGATACCCCCATCGAACCGGGAGCAAAACTGCCCAATGAATTCGAATTGGGCGAAAAGTTCGGCGTGGGCCGCAGCACCATCCGGGAAGCCGTCAAGCTGCTGTCCAGCAAAGGCATCGTGGAAGTTCGGCGCGGGTCGGGTACTTACGTGGTGACAACGACCAAGGGCCTGTCCGACCCGCTGGGTCTGCGTTCGGTGAAGGATAAGAATCGGTTGGCATTGGATCTTGTCAATGTCCGTCTTTTGCTGGAACCGGGCATTGCGGCTATGGCGGCACGGAATGCGACAGAAGAGGACATTGAGCGTCTGCGGCGGCTGTGTGAGCGGGTCGAGACGAAGATCCACGACGGTGAACGCTATATCGAAGACGATATTGCATTCCATACCTGTATTGCCGAGAGCAGCAAAAACACAGTGGTGGAACAGTTGATCCCGATCATTGACACGGCCGTTATGATGTTCGTGAATGTTACCCACAAAAAGCTCATCGATGAGACCATTATGACCCACCGGATGATCGTGGAGGCCATTGCGGGCCATGACCCGATGGGGGCGCAGTCCGCGATGGTGATGCACCTGAACTTTAACCGCACATATATCAAAAAGGTTTATGATGGCGAAGATCCTGAAGATGGAACCATCGGTATTGCCCAATTTGTAAAGTGATGAAGTCCCTGCACGGAAACGCTGTGCGGGGATTTTTTACTGCCTAAGTTGTCTGATGACTTTGAAAAACGAATTTGATGCAAAAGCGCTTAAAAAGCCGGAGTCCAGTGTTGTATCCCGGATAATTGGACGAAATGCTGGATGTATCCAAGATTTTTTGAGCACAAAGTGGGATGTATCTGTGACAACTTGCAAAGAAACATCTGCTGGATTACAATAAAGCCATAAGATGTCCGACAGATAAAAGGCAAAAAGAGAGAACTTTTTGGAGGTAAGGATTATGGAGCTGCGTTCGCAGGAAGTCCGCACATTGGCACCGGAAAATGACCCGCTGAAGATGGGCATGGGGTGGAAGGTCGAAGACCTTGCAAAGCCGCAGATCATGGTGGAAAGCACCTTTGGTGACAGCCATCCGGGCAGCGCCCATCTGGATCAGTTCGTAAAGGAAGCGGTTCAGGCAGTCAACGACAACGGCGGCAAGGCTGCCCGCTATTTTGCTACCGATATGTGTGACGGCATCGCACAGGGCCATGACGGCATCAACTACTCCCTGCCCCACCGTGACGCCATCGTCAATCTGGTGGAGGCACAGGCCAACGCCAGCGTCTATGACGGCGGTGTGTTCATTGCCAGTTGTGACAAATCCGTTCCCGCCATGCTGATGAGCATTGGCCGCCTGAAAGAGATGAGCGCCATCGTGGTCACCGGCGGTGTCATGGAAGCCCACACCCTGCCGAAAGAATATGTGGTCAACGACCCCGCCTGTGCCATCAACGAGCTGCTGACGCTGGAGCAGATCGGCAAGTTTGACGCATGGGAAAAGACCGGTGTTATCCCCAACAGCCAGTTGGATTACTACAAGCACAACGCCTGCCCCAGCTGCGGTGCCTGCTCCTTCATGGGTACCGCCTCCACCATGCAGATCATGGCCGAGGCACTGGGCCTGATGCTGCCGGGCACCGCCCTGATGCCCGCCACGGCTCCGGAACTGAAACAGGCCGCCTACGATGCCGGCAAGCAGCTGATGGAGCTGGTCAAGAAGGGTATCACCGCCAAGGATATCGTGACCAAGAAGAGCTTTGAGAACGCTATCATGGTACACGCCGCCATCTCCGGCTCTACCAACGCCACCATGCACCTGCCCGCCATCGCCCACGAGTTCGGCATTGAGATCGACGCCGACACCTTTGACCGGATGCACCGGGGTGCCCACTACCTGTTGAACATCCGTCCCTCCGGCGACTGGCCCGCCCAGTATTTCTACTACGCCGGCGGCGTGCCCCGCGTGATGGAGGAGATCAAGTCCATGCTGCATCTGGATGTGATGACCGTCACCGGAAAGACGCTGGGCGAGAATCTGGAAGAGCTGAAGAAAAACGGCTTCTACCAGCACTGCGACGCCATTCTGGCCGAAAAGACCGTCGGTTTTGTCCGCCCGGTCAGCCGGGAGGACATCATCCACAGCTTCAACAACGCCAAGGGTACCGACGGCAGCATCGCCATCCTGAAGGGCAACCTTGCCCCGGAGGGCTGCGTCATCAAGCACACCGCCTGTCCGAAGAATATGTTCAATGCGACCCTCCGCGCCAAGCCCTACGACAGCGAGGAGGAGTGCATCTCCGCTGTGCTGCACGGCGAGGTGAAGCCCGGCGATGCCATCTTTATCCGGTACGAAGGCCCCCGTGGCAGCGGTATGCCGGAGATGTTCTACACCGGCGAGGCCATCTGCGCCGACCCGAAGCTGGCTTCCAGCGTAGCACTGATCACCGACGGCCGCTTCTCCGGCGCAAGCCGCGGCCCGGTCATCGGCCATGTCAGCCCGGAAGCGGCTGTGGGCGGCCCCATCGCTCTGGTGGAAGAGGGCGACCTGATCGAGATCGATGTCCACAACCGGAAGCTGGCCATCGTTGGTGTGAAGGGTGAGCACAAGCCCCCCGAAGAGATGGATGCCATCCTTGCCCAGCGCCGTGCCAACTGGAAGCCCAAGGCTCCCAAGTACACCAAGGGTCTGCTGAAACTCTATTCTCAGCACGCTGTCAGCCCCATGAAGGGTGCTTATATGGAGTAAAAAACTCCGTGTAAAAACGAAAATGCTGTTTTGAAGATCAACTGTCCAGCGTGATTTTGCTGGACGGCTTAGGAAAGTGCAGCAAAAAATAAAAATGGAGGAACGTCTTATGACTGCTGTTGCCACTCCCGATGCTGCGCGGCTGGTATTTGCTGCCGTGGCAGGGCTTATCCTGTTGCTTATTCTTATCATCAAGTTCAAGGTTCACGCGATGATCTCCATTTTGATCGGTGCTGTGGGCATCGGTCTGATGGCCGGTATGCCGCTGGCCGACATCATCGGTTCCGTGAATGATGGCATTGGAAACACCTTAAAAGGCATTGCCCTTCTGGTCGGTCTTGGTTCCATGTTCGGTGCGATTCTGGAGGAATCCGGCGGTGCGCAGACATTGGCAGTGACCATGGTACGCAAATTCGGCGATGAAAAAGCCGCGTGGGCATTGGGCATCACGGGTCTGGTCATTGCAATGCCCGTCTTCTTTGATGCGGGCCTGATCATCCTCATCCCGCTGGCTTTCTCGCTGGCAAAGCGCACGAAGCGCTCCGTTTTGTACTATGTTATCCCTCTGCTGGCAGGTCTGGCCGTCGGCCATGCCTTCATTCCTCCCACGCCCGGCCCTGTTCTGGTCGCTTCCATGCTGGGTGTTGACCTTGGCTGGGTCATCCTCATCGGCATCTTCTGCGGTATTTTTGCGATGATCGTCGCCGGCCCCATCTGGGGTTCGCTCTGCGGCAAAAAGTACATGATCGCGGTTCCGGAGCACGTTGCACAGCAGGAGGACATCGACGAAAGCAAGCTGCCCAAGTTCGGCACCATCGTTGGCATCATTATGATCCCTCTGGTGCTCATCATCGCAAACTCTGTGGCAAAAGTCGTTCCTGCACTGGCAGGGATCCAGCCTGTTCTGGCTTTCCTTGGCGAGCCGTTCATGGCATTGCTGCTGGCGAGCATTGCTGCGATGTATCTGCTGGGTACTCGTCATGGCTACTCCAACGCACAGCTCGAAAAAATCATGACCAAATCTCTGGAGCCTACTGGTATGATCCTGCTGGTCACTGCCTGCGGTGGTGTTCTCCGCTATATGCTCCAGAATTCCGGTCTGGGCGATGTCATCGGCAACGCCGTGGCAAGCGCAAGTCTGCCGCTGGTTCTGGTGGCCTTCATTGTGGCTGCGCTGGTCCGCATCTCGGTCGGTTCTTCTACCGTCGCAATGACCATGGCCGCCGGCATCATTTCTGCAATGCCCGGCATCAGCGAACTCAGCCCGCTGTATCTGGCCTGTGTCACCGCTGCGATCGCTGGCGGCTCCACCATCTGTTCCCATTTCAACGATTCCGGTTTCTGGCTGGTCAAAAGCCTTGTGGGCATGGATGAAAAGACGACCCTCAAGACTTGGACTATTATGGAAACGCTGGTCGGCGGCGTGGGCTTCCTCGTGGCACTGGTCATCTCCTTCTTTGCTTGATCGACGATTTGATTCTCCTTCAAGTTGTCGTTCATTGTTCTCCTAATTCATTTACCTTCTAAAATGCACAGCCGCTCCGGTTTATGCTTTGCCCGGAGCGGCTGCTTGCGGCTGGCTGGTGTCTGCGAAATTATACCATCAAGTGTTTATTTTCAAATTGTTCAAAAACCTCACAAAGAAACTCCATTTTTATCCGGTACAATGTAGACGTACTTAAGAAAACACTGTCCCCCGCGAATGCGAGGCAATAGCCGATGCGGCGGGCAGACTACCAACCATCTCCTGACAGCCGCAAATGTTTGGGAGTTCTCATATACAGGCAGCGCCGCTTTCTCCTCCTTTCCACGGCGCTGCCTGTTTTAGATTCTGCGCAGCAAAAAGCTCTCCGTTTCAACCGAAGCGGAGAGCTTTTTGCATGTTCGGGATCTGGTGTTCAGCGCAGGTCCCGCAGACGGGCGGCGGGGAGGGTGGAACTCAAAAACGCCCACACAGCGTCCTGACTGTCGTTCACGAGGTAGGCTTGGGTCTGCTGGACATAGAGGTAAACGGCATCGGGGGTGCGGTAGGCGATGTGGAGGTCCTGCCACGGGTACTGGTGGCTGGGCTCCGGGCGGTCCTGCTCGCCCGCCATCCAGACGGCAAGGCCGGTGTCATCGAACCGGAGGCGGTAGAACGGGCGGGGGAGGCCCAGCTTTTTGATGGTGGTGCGCAGGTCGCGGAAGAAGGTGTAGAAGTACACGGCCGGGAGCCCCAGCGCCACTACGGCCAGCACCACAGTCAGCAGGGCGGCACCTTCCCGCACGCCCACCTGCGACAGGCAGATACAGGAAAACACCAGCAGGATGGCCGTAAAGGCCAGCGGGCGCCGCCAGCGCTTCTGGTGGCGGAACAAGTCGAAGGAGCGGAACTTGTGGAACGATGCGGCGTCCATGGTGATGGAAACGCTGATGGGCTGCGACATGGATAACATCTCCTTTTCTAGGCATAGTACCATATTTTTTTTCGCGAGGCAAGCGCAATCTTGCGCAAATGGCAGAAAACGTGGTAGAATAAGACGATTCATGGTTTGAAAATTTTGCCGGGAGGGGAAGAAAGTGCATCGACAAAGTACGCTTAAACAGCGAATGATCCTGTGTCTGGCAGCTTTTTTTGTGGCCTTGGCGGCCCAGATCGTGCTGAGCTTTTACCAGTCCGGCACGGTGCTGCGGGAGCTGGACGACCAGATGGGCAACTTCAATGCCATCAGCCGCTTTCAGGGCGGCGTGGAGCGCAGCCTGACGGCGCTGGACGAATACCGCTGGGAGTACGGTGACACGGATGCCTTCTTGACAGAGCTGGACAGCGCTTTCTCTACGATGAACGCATGGCTGTGGCGGATCGACGGCAGCCTTGACACCGTGAGCGAGGAGCAGTATCTGCTCTACAGCGCCGTCTGCACCACCTATAAAAGCTACGCAGCCCTCATCGACGAGGTGAAGGCGGATGTTGCCGCCGGGGCCGACGCCCAAGCGGCCCAGCTCTATTATAGTAAAGTCTCGCCCTGCGGCGGATATCTGCGGCAGTATGCCCAGCAGCTATTGAACACCGCCATCTCGGACGCGCAGGGCACCTACATGACCGTCTCGGAACTGAGCAGCCGGGTCAAGTGGGCCCAGACCGTCGTGGTGGGGCTCTGCCTTGCGCTGGGCCTTGTGATGGCGTGGTCGCTGATGCGGCTGCTGACGCCGGTGCAGGAGATGATCGGGGCCTCACAGGCCGTCGTCCGGGGCGAGCTGGACACGCCGGACATCCCGGTGCCCCGGCAGGACGAGATGGGCCGGTTGATCGACGCTTTCAACCGGATGAAGCACTCGATGGCCCAGCAGATGAACACCCTGCGGGAGAAAAACGAGATGGAACAGGCGCTGCACCAGCAGAAGACACAGGCGCTGGAACTGCAGAACCGGATGGAGCGGAGCCGTTTGCAGCAGCTGCGCAGCCAGATCGACCCACATTTCCTGTTCAACACCCTGAACGTTATCCTGCAGACGGCAGGGCAGGAGACGGCCTACCGCACCCAAGCGCTCATCACGGCGCTGAGCCATCTATTGCGGTACAGCCTGATGAGCAACGACGAGCAGGTGCCCCTCTCCCGCGAGGTACGGATCGTAGACGAGTATTATTCCATCTACCACGTCCGCTTCGGCGAGCGGGTGCAGATGGAATGGCGCATCTCGGACTCCATCGACCTGACCGAGACGCTGGTGCCCTCGTTTATTTTGCAGCCCATCGTGGAAAACGCCTTCAAGCACGGCATCGCCCCCAAGGAAGAGGGCGGCCGGGTCCGCATCCGGGTCAACCCGCTGCGGGACAAGGGGTTGCTGTATATCAGCGTCTGCGACAACGGCGTGGGCATTGCGCCCGAACAACTGCACGAATTGCAGACGGCGCTGGGATCCCCCGACGAGCGGTGGGAGCATATTGGTGTGTACAACGTAGCGGCGCGGCTGCGGCTGCTGGATCCGCGCTGCGCGTTGAAAGTTCGTTCCCATCCGGGGCGGGGCACGGCGGTGAGCCTGTACCTGCCCCTTGTGGAACCCACAGAAGAGGAGGAATTGGATGATGATTCGCTTGTTGATCGCGGATGACGAGCGGCTGGAGCGCGAAGCTCTGGCGGAGATGGTGACGCGGCGGTTCGTGGAGCACGAGATCGTGCTGGAAGAAGCCGAGAATGGCCGCAAGGCAGCAGATACGGCGATCCTGTGGGGGGCGGACCTCATCCTGATGGACATCGAGATGCCGGGCATGAACGGCCTTGATGCGGCCCGCGCTGTGCTGGCGCAGCGGCCCGGCTGCAGGGTCATCTTCGTAACGGCCTACAGCCTGTTCCAGTACGCCCACGAGGCGGTGCATCTGGGGGCGTGCGACTATCTGCTCAAGCCGGTAGACCCGGACGAGCTGGAAGCGTCCATCCGCCGGGCCATCCGGCAGATCGAGACCGAACGCAAGCTGGAAGCGCTGGCACCCATCCAGCAGGAGCAGGAGCCTGAAGCACCCGCCGCGCCGCAGGAGTAAGGCGGGGACGAGAGCAGCCAGAACGCCCTTGTCATGGCGCATGTGCGGCGGTATCTCGAAGACAACTATATGTTCGACATCTCGCTGGACAGCGTGGGCGAGATCCTGCACATCAGCCCGGCCTACCTCTCGGCCCAGTTCAAGAAATACCAGAAGATGAACTTCCTCGACTGCCTGACCGAACTGCGGATCAACGCGGCCAAGGAGCTGCTGAACGACCCCTTCCGCTCCTCGGCGGAGGTGGCCTCCATGGTGGGCTACGAGGACGCCAGCTATTTTGCCCGCGCCTTCAAAAAGCGGACGGGTGTCACCCCCACCCAGTACCGCCGCCAAGCCGCCAAGGCTGCGAAGGACGAAAAACAGGGGGCGCTGCTGTGAACCGGAAGCTGACCCGGCGGCAGGTGCTGACCGCCGCAGCCGCCGGGGCGGCGCTGGCGCTCTGCGGCTGCAGGCAGCAGGAGCCGGAAGAGGCCAAGCCGGAGCTGATCCTGCGCTACGCCGAGAACCAGCCGGAGGACTACCCCACCACACAGGCGGCGCTGGCCTTTGCGGGGCTGATGGCCGACCAGACGGACGGCCGGGTGAAGGTGGCCGTGTACAGCGGCGGAGAGCTGGGGGCCGAGCAGAGCGTCATCCAGCAGATGCAGTTCGGCGGCATCGACTTTGCCCGCGTCTCCCTGAGCCAGCTGGCTGAATACATCCCGGCGCTGAGCGTATTGCAGCTGCCCTACCTTTACGAAGACGCCAGCCAGATGTGGCGGGTGCTGGACGGCAGCATCGGCGACGATTTTCTGGCCATGCTGGACGAGATGGATCTTGTGGGCCTGTCGTGGTTCGATGCGGGCGTCCGCAGCTTCTACACCCGCGAAAAGGTCACGGATCTGGAACAATTGCAGGGGCTGACCCTCCGGGTACAGGAGTCGGACATGATGAGCGAGATGATCACCGACCTTGGCGCAGAGCCGGTGCAGGTGGTGTACAGTCAGGTCTATGCGGCCCTCCGCAACGGTCAGATCGACGGGGCCGAGAACAACTGGCCCAGCTACGACGCCATGGGCCATTACGAGGTCGCGCCCTACTTTTTGCAGGACGAGCACACCCGCGTGCCGGAGGTCCAGCTGGCCAGCACGGCCGCCATCGAAAAGCTGGAAGCCCTTGACCCCTCTTACCCGGAGGTGCTGCGCACCTGCGCGCGGGAGTCCGCCCGCACCGAGCGGCGGCTCTGGGCCGAGCGGGAGGCCCGCAGTGAAAAGGAACTGCGGGAGTGGGGCGTGGAAGTGACCACCCTGCCCGACGCCGAAAAGCAGAAATTCCGCGCCGCCGTCCAGCCTCTCTATGACCGGTTCGCCGATCAGGCGGAGCTGCTGGAGAGAATCAAGGAAAGTTGAGAAAAAGCTTGGAAAATCGAAATGAATTTTATGTTGCATCCTACCTCTTGTCGAGAACGTCAAATTAAACTATAAAAACTTGTGCATATCGTCTAAAAGTAATTTTCACATTCTTTCGAAAATCAGGACATTTTTTGAAATCCCTTGTCCCGGCTTAAAAAATTTGCTAAAGTGTGAACAGTGAATGAACGACGGCGCGGGCCCTGTGCAGGACGTGCCGTCCGGAGAAAATTTTAGGAGGACTTACTTATGAAAAAGATCACTCGTCGCAGCTTCCTCGCAGCAGCCGGTGTTTCCGCCGCTGCTCTGGCTCTGACCGCTTGCGGTGGCTCTTCCAACAGCACCACCAGCACCGCTGCTTCTTCCGCTGCAGCTTCTACCACCGCCGGTGATGCAGCCGCTGCTGCTTCCGACCCGAAGGTGACTCTGGTCTACGCCGAGGTCAACCCGCTGG
>OLND01000731.1_pt1 | contig 38627 bp, 38 predicted proteins | sample 1672031 | NCBI WGS metagenome assembly OLND01 (sample SAMEA3136638, study PRJEB25190) | human gut metagenome | biome: human gut; feature: human-associated habitat; material: faeces | place: Austria | collected 2013 | reverse complement strand
TTTTATATCGGGCGTTTAGCTCAGCGGGAGAGCACTTCCTTCACACGGAAGGGGTCATCGGTTCAATCCCGGTAACGCCCACCATAGAATTGATAGCCGAGGTTATTTGCCTCGGCTTTTTTATTGCACGGCAATCGTGGACGAAGACCAGGACGCTGTGGTGACCTATTACGCTTTCTGCTCCGAGAGCCAGGCTGCTGCGGATGACGCTGCCAACGACGAGGACGCCGCTGGCCAGGATACCGCTGACGATGATGCCAACGCAACTGGTGATGACGCCGACGAGTCGAACATCGCCTCCTCACAGACCGGTGGGGCAATGAATGATGCCGCGATGGTCGGCGTTGGCGGCATCGCAGGCATCTTGACTGCCGCCGCTTCGCCTCCGTCGCACAACTAATTGTTTCTTGCGCTGTCTTTTCATTAAACGTGCTAATAGTTAAACGGACCGGGTTGATCCCGGTCCGTTATCCAAATTTATCTAGTTAAGTGTTGCTATACCGCTTAGACGAGCTGGCATAGCTCTTTGTATAGTTCCCTGACGCTGAAGCGCTCTTCTTGGTTCGCCTTGATTCCCTGATCAGCAAGCTTCAGCAATTTGCATACAGGAACGTTTGGGATTATTTTCGGCTCTTCTTTCATCTTAACCAAGTAAGGCGAATCATTGATCCTCGAAGCAAGTTGGTACGGGGTTTCTAGCGTGAGCAGCAAATGCATTATGCTGCAGAGAGCATAGGTATCGATCGTCTCTGAATGTCGAAGTTCTTCAATGCCCTCTACATCGCGGGTGAGCATTTCAGGTGGGGCATACTCAATTGTTCCGTAACGCCAGATGCCATATTGAGTGGTAGTAAATGGGGAATCTGTTTCAATGTACGAAGCGCTTCCCAGGTCAACGAGACATATATCAAAGCAGCAGGAGTCTACTTGTTGCTGAAGGCTTGCTCTTTCTGTTCTGACAATGATATTGCGCGGTGATAGATCGCGGTGCACGAAGGTACCCTCAAGCGATTTGGCATTGAGGAGTATTTTTAGGACCGCTTTGGCAATTGCGGCAACTGTAATGGGCTCGATCCCAATACACGCACCAAGGTCTACATGGGGAAGTAAGTCTATTGTTGCTGCCAGCGTGACCCCTTCAACATACTCTCTGACGATAATTGGCTTGCCCTTGGCGTTCCCTAGCCCAAATATGCGGGGAAAACCCTTTAAATGTGAAACCGCCAATGAACTGCGAAATTCTTCCATGGTAAGCAGTGTTTGAACTTCTTCGTATCTTTGCAGCGCTTCTTGAGAGGTTTCCTTGTATTTGATTTCCTTAATGCCGTCTTCGTGGAACAAAGGGGATTTCAGCGCGACGCATTCATTGAGCGTGTTGTAGGCTTTGCGCATAACCATGCTGTTGGAATATGGGGCTTTATTTTCCAGGAAAAATGTTAGAAAACGACGACTCGTTTCTTCCTTTGTGCAGTTTGGGTCCACAAAAGCTGGCGTAAAGGAGTCCAGGGAGAGAATAGATACTCGTTGTTCTAATTGGTTATTGAACCCGAAGCATGGGTCAACTGAATCCAAAACTGCCCTTCTTTCATACAGTGTGATTGATCAATACTGCAATCTGATGAGCCTTGAATGTTGCGCAACAAGGTAATGGGCCTATGTAGCCAGTTAACTATTAATCGGCAATTTTCAGAACAAGAAACCTCGTTGTTTTGCCTAGACAGAGTGTGTCACCATGGCTGATTTTGACGGGGGGGTACTTTTTATTAGCAGATCCTTGCGGTTCTATCTCAGTGATAGATTTATCGGCCCCTGAAATTAGAGTAGTGCCGTTTGTCGATCCTAATCCCTGAGCATACCAGGCGCTTCCGTCTTCGAAAATGCGAAGATGTTTTCTGGAAACATCAATATCGACATCATTGATGCTGTTGCTACCTGTTGCCAAGAGCCCGATAGTGGTTCCTTCCTCGGAGGTAGAGAGAGGGTATATAGGAGAGCACGCAACCTCGTTATCGATCCTGATTAACCCAAGTTTTATGGGGCTGTCAGCGGATTTGGTTGTGTGCTTTGGTTGCGCTAGTGTTGGCTGAAGCGTTGAAAATGTGAATGAAAGCTTCTTCTCCATGAAACTGTGCGTTGTTCTTGCCGCAATTTCGGGATCTGCGAGGCATCCAGTAGTCAGAAACATCATCACCAAAAGCACGGCCTTATCGGATGTTTCCGACATAGGTGATGCGTTGATTCTGCGAATAACGTTGGCATACAGATTTCCATCAAGGGAATAGTGCCTGAGAAGAGCCCCCATTTCCTTTGCCGCTACACCACCGTAGTGCTCTATAACCTCGTGGTACGCACAGGGTTTGGCTAAATTGGAAACGATTTTGCTTGTTATTGTTTGGGCGCTTTGATGAAAGTCGCCAAAAAACTCAGGATGTACCTGGCTTGGGGTTGCGTGGACGATCTGCCTTGATAAAAAGGTTCTTTCATTAATTCGATCACGGGGCGCACCGTTGCTGCACAGAGTTCGACCGGTAAGGAGCTCGCTTGCAGCTTCTTTATTGGTGATGCCGCCAAAGCTGCGGAGATCAGAATACATATAGGAACTCGGTGTGTGCATCTATATCCTTGTCCGGTGCGCAATATCGCTGCAAGTTAAAACGATAAAAACGGTTACTATCTGCACGTAATTCATATTCTAACTTAGAAATACGAGGTCAATGCCATTATCTCTGAATAGTTTTAACGGGTAAACCTCTCAGTTGCGCATGTTGTGCACAAAGCAAATTGGTAACTAATGTTGCGCAACGGATCCTTTTCAAACTGCCTTTAAATAGCGAATGCATAAAAAGGCTAACTAGTCTGACGCGTAAGAGCGCGGGCTAATGCAGTGCGAAAAGGAGAATAAATGAAGGATTTGCGTTCTAAGAAAGCAATTGCGGCAAGCCTGAGCTTGACACTTGCTCTTGGTAGCGTGCCTGCAGTAGCATTGGCCGATGACGCCGATGAGAATAGCGAGGGAGCTACTTCCGAGCAGTCTGCCCAGGCCGAGCTTTCGTTTTCGGCAAATGGTGGACAGTTCACCGATGGCAGCACTGGAGTAACCGTCAAGGCGAACGAGGACGGAAGCATCAATGCTCCTACGCCTACTCGTGCGGGCTATACTTTCAAGGGTTGGTACTCTCAGTCCAGCATGGATGGCATTCCTGAGAATTATCAGCAGTATTACAAGCTCGATCCTTCTTCCGCCAAGGCAGGCAGCTGGTTTGCTGCATGGGAAAAGAACGCAGAGGTTCAGGCTCAGAGTGCTGAGGTTGTAAGCTTCTTCCAGGGCGGCGAACGTGATGGTTCCAGCGTAACCACTACGATTGACGTTACTGCAGACAGCAGCGTTGCAGATTGCGTTAAGAGCTTCGAAGGGTATACCCCCACAAAGATTGTTTCGGGTGCGGCAACCAGCGAAGAAGAAGTGAACATGACCTCCTCCCTGGAGGGCATCACCACGCTTTATGTGTATTACAAGGCCGACGAGCAGAAAACGGAACAGAACCAGATCAACGTTCTATATGCTGCTAACGGCGGCCAGTTCGTAGACGGCAACGAAACCATGCAGGGCGTTGCCGACGCTGATGGCAAACTCCGTCAGCCTCCTACGCCCACCCGCGATGGCTACACCTTTGCTGGTTGGTACTGGCATGCGGATTACTCCGGCTATACCGACGAGCAGAAGGCTGCCGACAAGGTCGATTTCGACCAGGCGGTTACTGGTCAGACCGTTACGATGTTCGCTCAGTGGACTAAGGATGAAGTGCAGAACGAGACCGACGTTCTGTATGTTGCCAATGGCGGCAAGTTCGCTGATGGTCAGGAAGTTCAGCAGGGTCTCACCGACTCCGACGGCATGATGCGCCAGCCCGCAGAGCCCACCCGCGATGGCTACACCTTCGCCGGCTGGTACTGGGTTTCCGACCTCTCCGGCCTCACCGACGAGCAGAAGGACCTGAACAAGGTCGACTTCTCCCAGTCCGTTGCCGGCAAGGAGCACGTGACCGTGTTCGCCCAGTGGACCAAGAACCAGGAGCAGAACGACCATGCCGTGATGTACGTCGCTAACGGCGGCCAGTTCGCCACCGGCGAGACCTTCCAGCAGGGCGTCACCGACTCCGACGGCATGATGCGCCAGCCCGCGGCTCCCACCCGCGATGGCTACACCTTCGACGGCTGGTACTGGCACGCTGACTACTCCGGCTACACCGACGAGCAGAAGGCCGCCGACAAGGTGGACTTCTCCCAGCCCGTGCAGTCCGACGTGAACATCTACGCCCAGTGGACCAAGAACGCCGATGCTCAGGCTGAGCAGATCACCGTTAAGTTTGTTGACAACTTCAACGGGACCGAATCTTCCGCCGAGGTCAAGAAGGGCGAGGCTGTTGCCAAGCCTGCCGACCCCACCTATGACGGTTGGACCTTCGAGGGTTGGTCTTCCACCCTCAAGGACGATGAGGGCAACTGGGAGTACACCCCCGTTGACTTCAGCAAGGCAGTCGAGGATGAAGACCAGGACGGTGTGGTAACCTATTACGCCTTCTACTCCGAGAACCAGGCTGCTGCGGACGACACTGCCAACAGCGAAGAAGCCGCAGTTCAGGAAGCTGCCGGTGATGATGCCGACGCAGCCGACGAGTCGAGCATCGCCCCTCAGACCGGTGACGCCACCAACGTTGCCGCAGTCGCTGGTATTGGCGGCATCGCGGGCCTTCTTGCAGCAGCCGCTGCATTGCTTCGCCGCCGTCGCAGCAACTAGCTAATGCATACGCTGTCCGTTTGAGGCAGAGGTACTAGCAGGCGAATGGACTGGGTTATTCCCAGTCCATTCGTTTTTTAGTGGGAAAATGAAGCAAACCCGTATTTGAGCTTGCGTTTGACCGCATTGCGCGTGAAGGGAGTTGCCATGACTTTTGTCCTTGGGCTGGCTCAGTGCCGTCATCCTGAAGAAGGCGGTACGGAAGCTGTTTTGGAAATGGCCGAACAATGGTGTGCCGAAGCTTCTCTTCGTGGGGTGGATATCTTGGTGTTCCCCGAGTCGCTTATGACCCGCTATGAACTGGATAAACGGTCGTTCGCTTCTGAGGCCGAGTCAATTGATGGGCCGTTTTGCTGCGGAATGAATGCACTTGCGGCGCGCTATGGCCTTTGGCTTGTATACACCGTGAATGAGCGGAACAATGAGGGGAATCCCTTTAATACGGCTGTTATTACGGGAAGCGATGGGACAAAGCACGGGGTTTACCGCAAAGTGCATTTGTTCGATACCGATTTCACTAAGGAATCCGATCGTATGGCGGCGGGCTCTGCGTTGTTCGAGCCCATTGATACTCCCTTTGGGCGTATCGGTCTTTCGATTTGCTATGATTTGCGTTTTCCGGAAGTGGCGCGCTTTGCGGCAACGCATGGGTGCCAGCTGTTAATCAATCCTGCTGCCTGGGTAGATGGCCGCTTGAAGGCGGAGCAATGGCGTACGCTTCTTTCGGCGCGCGCCATTGAGAACGAGATCTTCGTTGCGGGCTTAAGTCGCGTTGACAAGGGCTACATCGGGCAAAGTGCCGTGTTTGGGCCTGATGGTGTGATGCTGGCCAGTGGCAGCGTCCGCGAAGAGCTGGTTGCTGCCCGCATAGACCTTTCGGCGATTGACGGAGTTCGCACAGCCATGCCCGTCCTTGAGCATCGCAGGCCGGAGCTTTATTAGTGGGGTATGGGGGCAGACGCCGTTTTCCCACTAGGCAGGGCTGGGGGGGCGCCCGGCAACTCCATACGATTAGTGCGGGCGGCGCCTCAAAGCTAAAGTGGGAAACGGTACCTGTCCCTATATTCCTACTTTGCCGTTTCAGCAATCAGGGCAGATCGTTCGACTTTTCGTTGCATAGTGTGGAATCGGCGTGTATGGGGCTTTCTTCGCGGATTCGTGGCCGAGATCTGTGGTGATGCGGCATAAAATCACAATGTTTACTAAATAAAACATACGGGAGTCAATAGGCTCTCTTTGGCACTCGCCCGAAACCTACCTCAACTGCACTATTAAGGGAGTTGCTGTGCTTAGCCGCTTTAGCGTAAAGAAGCCATATATCGTTACGGTTGCGGTGATCATCATCCTGATTCTGGGTGGTGTTTCGCTTACCAAGATGAAGACCGACTTGCTGCCCGATATGGATTTGCCCTATCTGGCGGTTATCACCACCGACCCTGGCGCTAGCGCTGAAAAGGTGGAATCCGAAGTTACCGATGTATTGGAAGGCTCGCTTTCGAAAGTAAGCGGTGTTTCCTCCGTCCAAAGCCAAAGTGCGGATAACTATTCCATGATATTCCTCGAGTTCGAGGACGGAAGCGATATGGATTCCGCCATGGTGAAGGCCTCGTCTGCGGTAAACGAGGTTTCTTCCCAGCTGCCTGAAACTGCTGGCAGCCCTAACTACATGGAAATCAGCATGGATATGATGGCAACCTTGTATGTTGCCGCATCCTACGACGACCATGATATTTTCGACACCACTTCGTTGGTGAAAGACAAAGCTGTTCCTGAATTGGAGCGCATTGACGGTGTTGCCGACGTTTCTACGGTTGGGGCGGCGGAAAAATCGGTAGAGGTGCGCCTTTCCGACAGCAAGATTGAAGACGTCAACAACAAGCTGCTGGCCAGCGTCAATTCCCAGCTTTACGATGCCAAGAAAAGCATCGATGAAGGTGAGGCGAAGCTGGCTGAAGCGGAGAGCCAGCTAAACAGCCAGAAAGAAGCGCTCGAGCAGAAGCAGCAGGAAACAAGCGATCAGCTTGGTCAGGCAAGCTCTGGCTTAACGCTGGCAATTTCCGGGAAAACCAGCGAGATCACTTCGCTGCAGGCGGAGATCGGAGCGCTGAAGGCCGTCGATCCTAGCGGCGCGAACCCCCAGGTTCAGGCGAAAATCGGGCAGCTTGTGCAGAAGGCGCAAACGGTAACGGGAGAACTTGAAGCCTACCAAAAGCAGCTTGCCGAAGTGCAATCGGGCTCTATTACCGCAGCAACGCAGTTCGGCAGCGCCAGCGCTCAGTTTGCCAGCGCCCAACAGACCATCGACTCCAACAAACAACAGCTGACGGATGCCCGTTCCCAGTACGAAAGCTCGCGTGAAGAGGCTCTTTCCAAAGCGAATGTCGATGCCTTGGTGGACAAGGAAACGCTAGCAGGCATTATTAAAGCCCAGGATTTTTCGATGCCGGCTGGCTATCTTGATAGCGGCTCGGACGATCAGTGGCTGTTGCGCGTGGGCGACAACATTTCTTCCATTTCCGACCTGCGTTCGCTTTTGCTCGCCGACATCGATGGCGTGGGTGAAATCCGCCTTGCCGATGTTGCCGACATCACCGAAGTTGACAATGTCGGAGATCAGTACATGCGTATCAACGCCAAAGATGGCGTATTGCTTTCGGTGTTCAAGAATTCCACTGCTTCTACGAGCGAAGTTTCTGCAGATACCCGAGCAGCGCTTACCAAAATTGAGCAGGCCAATCCCGGCTTGCATCTAACTGTGGTGAGTGACCAGGGGTCTTTCATTGCGCTGTACATCAACTCTATTTTGCAGTCGCTGCTTTTGGGCGCGCTTCTTGCCGTGGTGGTGCTCATCGTTTTCCTTCGCGATTGGCGCCCCACGCTCATCATGGCTTTCAGCATTCCCTTCTCAGTGCTCTGCGCCTTGGTGGTGATGTACTTCTCGGGCATCTCGCTGAACATTATGTCGCTTGGCGGTATTTCCATTGCTATTGGCATGCTAGTAGATAATTCGATTGTTGTGCTGGAGAATATCTATCGCCTGCGCAGCCGCGGCATTCCGCCTGCTCGCGCAGCCGTTCAGGGTGCGAAGCAGATTTCGGGCGCGGTAATTGCTTCCACGCTTACTACCATTTGTGTATTCTTGCCCATCGTGTTTACTACGGGCATGGTGAACCAGCTGATGCTGCCCTTCGCGCTGACCATTGCCTACGTGCTTACCGCGTCGCTGCTTATCGCGTTGACCATGGTTCCCGCTGCTTCTTCGTTCCTGTTCAAGAACTATATTCCTCGCCGCAACAACTGGTTTGAGGCGCTGCAGACGAAATACGCTCGTTCGCTGGCATTCTTCTTGCGTCATAAGGCGTTGCCTCTTGTGGTGTCGGTAGTGCTTTTGGTTGTTGCAGTGATTGGCGTGGTGAACATGGGTATCACTATGATCCCCACCATGACCTCGAAAACGGCAACGGTGACAGTGACCATGCCTGAAGATACCGACAAGGAGACGGCGTATGCTACGGCGGATAAGGTTATGGACGAAGCCATGGGCATCGACGGAGTGAAATTCGTTGGCGCTATGGACGGAACGTCTTCGACCTCGATGGTTGCGAGTGATATTTCCAGCAGTAGCAGCAGCGACAAGTTCCACCAGGTGTTCACGTTCTACGTACAGACCGACAGTTCAGTGACCACCGAAGGCCAGGTGCTTTCGATTTTGGATCAGCTGCAGCAGCGTACTTCTGGCCTGAACTGCGAAGTGATTACCGACGCTTCTTCTTCCGAGGCGATGAGCTCTATGACCGGCAGTGGGCTTTCGTTGAGGATCCAAGGTCCCGATCAGGATGAGCTGGTGCGTATCAGCGAAGATGTGATGGGGATCGTTGGCCAGGTGGAGGGCTATACCGAAATCGAAAACGGCATGGAAGATGCTGCGACCGAGCTTCACCTGGTTGTCGATCGCGACAAGCTTACCAAGGACGGCTATACGGTTGCTCAGTTGTATAGCGATTTGGCGAAAAAGCTTTCCGAAAGCGCCGATGCGCCTTCCATGACGCTCGATGGCAGCAAAATGAATGTGTCTGTAGTGGATAAGACAAACCCTGTTACGGCAGACAATCTTCTTGATACCGAGATTGAGATAACCAATCAGCAGACGGGCGATACCACCACGCACAAGCTTCGCGAGTTCGCTAAGGTTGAGCAGGGAGTTGCCTCTCCCACGATGATTCATGTGAACTCAACCCGTGCTATTACGGTGACGGCCGATGTCGAAGATGGTTACAACAATGCTTTGCTTGCGCGCGATCTGCAGACCAAGCTCAAGGATTATCAGCTGCCCGAGGGCTACACCATTCAAACCAGTGGCGAGCTGGAAAACATCAACACGATGCTTTCTCAAATGATGCTGCTTCTGATTTTAGGCTTTGTGCTGATTTACCTTGTTATGGTGGCGCAGTTCCAGAGCTTGCTTTCTCCTTTCATCGTGATCTTGACTGTTCCCCTTGCCTTTACCGGCGGTTTGTTCGGTTTGGTGGCAGCTGGCGAACAGCTGAGCATGCTTTCGCTGCTGGGCTTCGCGGTGCTTATGGGCACGGTGGTGAATAACGGCATCGTGTTCGTTGACTACGTGAACCAGCTGCGCCGTGGTGGCCTGTCGAAGCACGATGCCCTGGTGGCTGCGGGACGTACCCGCATGCGCCCCATCATGATGACGGCAATTACCACCATCTTCGCTATGTTGCCGATGGTGTTCAGCGATGCGGTGGGATCGTCGATGCAGCGTGGCATGGCGGTTGTGGTTGTGGGCGGCTTGCTGTACGCCACGTTCATGACGCTGTATGTGGTGCCGGTTATGTACGACATCCTGTATCGTCGCGTTCCTCGCGAGGTTGATTTGGGCGATGAGTCTATCGACGACGATCCAGGCGATGCCCAAGCATATTTGGAGGCAATGCAGAACGCCCGTGCTTTAGCTGGAGTTAAGCCAAGAGTGGCCAATGCAGGTTCGGGAGGGAGTGCCGGAACAGCTTCGTGACAGGCATGGCTTTCGCAGAGGCAACTATTCACAATCCCCTCATCATTTGGGGTTTCTTTGGGGAAGAAGGAATGAACGTGTTACAGCATTGTGACGTTTTTGCTTGGGTATCCTGCTAGAATAAAGAAAGATAATAAGCGAGGCGCAGGGGCGCTTCGATACTGGGGCCTTTGCCGTATGGCGAAGGAGAAAGAGGGGCGAGAGCTATGAAGCAGTACAGGCGCGTATTTGCAGCACTCGATGGCGGCAGCACTCAGCAGGAAGTAGCCGAGCGCGCAATTCAGATTGCGAAGCTCAACCATGCAGAATTGATGTTCGGCCATGTAGTAGATTCGGTTCCCGATTCCTTGACGGGCACCGACTACAAGGAGCTTGCTGAAACGGTTCGCAACCGTTTGGTCGATTCCTTGGGCGATACGCTGAAGTCAGCCGAGGAAGATCCAGACATCCCTTCCGTAGAGGTTGTCGTTAAGGTTGGTCGCATTCAGGAAACCATCCATAACCTGATGATCAAGCCGTTCGAGCCCGAGCTGGTTATCTGCGGTGAGCGCGGTCTTTCGAACATCACCTACGTATTCGTTGGCAGCGTTTCCACTTATCTGATCAGGAACCTTCGCTGCGACGTTCTTGTTGTAAAGCAGGATTAGTCGGTTGCGCTGATCTACGATCAGCGCAACATGCTCCTGAGACGCGACGATGCTGCGCGGGATTCTGGCGGCACAGGGAAATTTCAAAGCCCATAGGGCGGCGCAAAGGCCAGCCCTATGGGCTTTTCAATCTCCCCACACTCGCCGGAATCTTACTCGCTGACTCTACTGGTGCATACCCCAAAGCTCGTTAACGTCCTTGTGGGCGTTTTTTATTGGGCCTGAGTTTCGATAGTAGGGCAGCATCGTCTAGAATAAGAAGCAGTGCGCCCGTGCGGTGCATTCTAAGCATACTAGAGTGGCCGGCAGCTTGCTGGCTGAAACGTTACACACAGAAAGGCATGGCATGCAGCGCAACCATTACGATTTCCTCATCGTTGGCGCTGGCATCACGAGCGCCGTTTTTGCTCATGAAGCCGCCAAGATCGGCAAGACCTGCTTGGTCATCGACCGCCGCGATCACATTGCAGGCAACATCTATACGGAAGAAATCGATGGCATCAATGTGCATAAGTACGGTGCCCATATCTTCCATACGTCGCTTCGTCCCGTTTGGGATTACGTAAATCAGTTCGCCGAGTTCAACAACTATGTGAACTGCCCTGTTGCCAGCTACAAGGACGAGTTGTACAACTTGCCGTTCAACATGAACACCTTCTCGAAGATGTGGGGAATCAAGACTCCCGCTGAAGCGAAGGAAATCATTGAGCGCCAGAAGCAGGAAGCAGCCGAGCAGATTGGCGAAGGCGAGCCCTCTAATCTTGAGGAACAGGCGCTTTCGCTTATCGGCAAGGATGTATTCGAGAAGCTGATCAAGGGCTACACCGAAAAGCAGTGGGGCAAGAGCTGCACCGAGCTGCCCGCTTCCATCATCAAGCGCCTGCCCGTTCGCTTCATTTATGACAACAACTACTTCAACGACCGTTGGCAGGGTATCCCCATGGGCGGCTACACTGCTATGGTTGAGCGCATGTTCGGCGATACGGAAATTTTGCTGAATACCGAGTATCGTGAGTTCGTTGCTGAAAACGAAGGCATTGCCGACCGCGTTATTTACTGCGGCACCATCGACGCTTACTTCGATTATCAGCTTGGCGCGTTGGAGTATCGTTCTTTGCGCTTCGAGTCTGAGCGTATTGAATGCGAGAATTGGCAGGGCAACGCGGTGGTTAACTACACTGAGCGCGAGGTGCCCTTCACGCGCATTATCGAGCACAAGCACTTCGAGTACGGCACTCAGCCAACCACCATCATTACGCGCGAGTATCCCGCAAACTGGGAGCGCGGCGACGAGCCGTACTATCCTCTGAACGACGATCGCAACAGCGCCCTGTATGAGCAGTACGTTGAACTCGCCAAGCAGGAAGGCAACGTGGTGTTCGCTGGCCGTTTGGGTGGATACAAGTACTACGATATGGACAAGGCCATCGATGCGGCATTTGATTTGGTGAATGCTGAACTTGGCGTTGACCTGAGGAAATAGGATTGATCTCCATCTTCTTGCATTGATATGTTGCGAGCCTGGTATGGTTGCCGGAAAGGGCAGCTGGCCAGGCTCGCTGTGATTTGTGCCTAGCGAGAACGTTGGCGCCGCTGTGTTGGGCACGCCGTTCGGTTGAAAGGAAAACGTATGAGACTGATAGGGATACTTGCCGCCGCTGCTTTGGCGTGCACGTTGGCGGGTTGCGCAGCTCCGCAGCAACAGCCCGACCACTCTCAGCTCAAGGTGAATGATACAGGCGTTTCTTCGGATGGCGGTGCCCAAAGTGGCGAAGGAGCCGAAGGGGGCGTTTCTTCTGCGGAGGAAGCTAAGCCGACGGCAAGTGAGTTGCGCGCGAAGCTGGATATAACGGAAGACTATCGTTCCGACTTCAACCACGGCGAAAAAGGGGCCAGCTATCAGAAGTACATCGTGCTGCACGACACCGAAGTGGATAGCAGCGCGGCTTCTATCGTTAATTCATGGGAGAGCAGTGGCAACAAAGTGGCCTCGCAGTTCATCGTGAATAAAGACGGATCTATCGTGCAATGTGTGCCGATGGATGCCATTGCCCATCATGCTGGCTATGGCGACGCAGGTCACAACAGCGAGTATGGCGTGCCGGAAGATGGACGCGACGACAAAAAGGGGACCACCAAAGCTCCTTCGAAGAGCATTACCGATTACGGTATGAATTCGTATTCTATCGGTATCGAAATAGTGCACGTGAGCGGGCAGGGCGCCTATCCCGAAGCGCAGCTTGAAGCGATTGACGGGCTTATTGCCTACATCGATGCGTACTACGGCAGCGAAAGCACCATCATCGACCACAAAATGTGGCGTTCTGGCAACTCTGACACCTCGGCTGAATTCGCAACGTATTTAGCTAATTACCGCGATCATCGTACGCATAACTAGCCGAATGGGAAAATAGGGACAGGTGCCAGATTCCCACCTGTGCCCATTTTCCGTGCGTCGTTTCTTTCAACGTAAAAAGCGAGTAAACTAATATGGCTTATGGCTATGCGCTTCGACTGCTGCTCTGAGGGGTATCGGGCGGTATGCGCCGTAGGTGCATAGTCGGCAATTGATACATTTCGCGCTTTTGCGCTTGCTGTTTGCTTGTTTGAAAGGGAGCCCAATGGCAGACAAGGTCGCAGTACTCATACCCTGCTACAACGAAGCCGTGACCATCGGCAAGGTGGTGGACGACTTCAAGCGCGTCCTGCCTGACGCCGACATCTACGTCTACGACAACAACTCCAAGGACGGCACGGCCGACATCGCCCGCGAGCACGGCGCCATCGTGAAGTTCGAGGGGCGCCAGGGCAAGGGCAACGTCGTCCGCTCCATGTTCCGCGACATCGACGCCGACTACTACCTGATGGTCGACGGCGACGACACCTACCCCGCCGAGGCGGCGCCGGCGCTCCTGGAGCCGCTGCGCGCCGACCGCGCCGACATGACGGTGGGCGACCGCCTGTCCAACGGCTCCTACGGCGAGGAGAACGACCGCGCGTTCCACGGCTTCGGCAACGACCTGGTGCGCTGGCTGATCAAGAAGATCTACGGCTTCGCCTTCGACGACGTCATGACGGGCTACCGCGCGTTCAACCGCGTGTTCGTGAAGACCATGCCGGTGCTCTCCGAGGGCTTCCAGATCGAGACGGAGATCTCCATCCACGCGGTGGACAAGCGCTGGCGCATCGAGGACGTGCCGATCGACTACCGCGACCGCCCCGAGGGCAGCTACTCGAAGCTGTCCACCTTCGGCGACGGCGCGAAGGTGCTGAAGGCCATCACGAGCCTGTTCAAGGACTACCGTCCGCTGGCGTTCTTCGGCTGGCTGGCCCTGATCCTGCTGGTGCTGGCCGTGGTGGCGGGCATCCCCGTCGTCGCCGAGTACGCGGCCACCGGCCTGGTGCCCCGCATCCCCACGATGCTGGGCAGCCTGGCGCTCGCCGGCTGCGGCGCCCTCTCCTTCGTGACGGGCCTGATCCTGGACACGGTTGCCAAGAGCCACCGCCGCCAGTGGGAGATCGACGTGTACAAGGCGATGAACGGCTTTTACCGCGAGTAGCCGCAGGGGCTTTGCCCCAGGCTTTTGTAGAATGAAAATAGTAGTTTCACTAGAGAAGGAGTGCGCTCATGGAGGCATATAAGAAAGAATTCATCGAGTTCATGGTGGAAAGCCATGTGCTCAAGTTCGGCGAATTCACGCTTAAGAGCGGGCGCAAATCTCCCTTCTTCATGAATGCCGGCGCCTACGTTACGGGTGGTCAGTTGAAGCGCCTGGGCGAATACTACGCTCGCGCTATTCATGACAACTTCGGCCTGGATTTCGATATGGTATTCGGCCCTGCCTACAAGGGCATTCCGCTGGCCGTCGTTACCGCCATTGCTTTGGAGGAGCTTTACGGCAAGGAAGTTAAGTACTGCTGCAACCGCAAGGAAGTGAAGGACCACGGGGCCGATGCGGGCAACCTCTTGGGCGCGGAACTTCACGACGGCGACAAGGTCATCATGGTGGAGGACGTCACCACTTCGGGCAAGTCCATCGACGAGACCTACCCCATCTTGAAGGCCGCTGCCGATGTGGATGTGCGCGGGCTCATCGTGTCGCTCAACCGCATGGAGGTGGGGAAGGGCGGCGTCACCACGGCCCAGAAGGAGATCGAGGCGAAGTACGGCTTCCCGGTGGCCTCCATCGTGTCCATGGCCGAGGTGAAGGAGTGCCTGCACAATCATGAAGTGGCCGGGCGCATCGTTATCGACGACGATATCGCGGCCGCCATCGACGCCTACTACGAGCAGTGGGGCGCCAAGGAGTAGAGAATCCGCGGTTGCAACTTCCCTAAACCGGGACGTTGTCGTACAATGGGCCGACGCGGAACGGCATCGATGGGGAGGGTCGGCCGTTCACGCGCTCGTCGCCGGTGTGGCTCAACGGTAGAGCAACTGATTTGTAATCAGTGGGTTGCGGGTTCGATTCCTGTCACCGGCTCCAGAACTTTAGCGAGGTCATCTCTCGTTTTCGAGCGATGGCCTTTCGCTTTTCGAGGGCTCGTCTTGCGCGGACGTGCCAATTGTGCGCCAGCGGCTCGGAGGGCATGGCCTTGGTGTCCTCTGATGCGGGTTTCTGCTAACCGACCTTTTTCCAAGCTTGAAGTGGCTTGGAAATCACGAAACATCGGTTTCTGACCAGAAAATGATGTTTCCAGCTCTTCAAATGGCTTAGAAATAGCGAAACATCGGCGTCAACCGGGCTTCAGAGGCCTCTTTGTAATACACGACCTGGGAAAATGTCCTCTTCGGTATTACAACATCGCCGAAAAAGGCCTTCTCGTCCGATGTTTCGTGGTTTTCAAGCCATTCCAGCCGATCGCTCGACGAAACTCCGTCAAACTCTTGCCACTGCGGGTTCCGACCGTTGTTTTCCCGCAACCTACAAAGAAGAAAGCACTCAAAGGAGAAGGCGTTCGAGCGGCGTAGGGCGTTTTCTTCGCGCGTCCTGAGGATGGCACGCCGCGCGGATCTGCGCGCTCTGCTATCATGGCTCGGGAACGTTCGAGAAAGGAAGCACGCGAGTCTATGGCAACCTACATCGCTCACTATCAGTCGCCGAAGGGCTCCTACGACCGTGAGCGCGGGCTCTTCGAGTTCGAGAGCGACGCGCGGGCCGGCACTAAGGCCAACGCCCACGACGCACGGATGAAGATGCTGGAGCTGTTCGGCGCGAGCGCGGTGTCGTGGACTATCGAGAAGGTGGAGCGGGCCGGCGCCGCCCCCGCCGAGAAGCGGGAGAAGACCACCGACGGCCAGCTGGCGCTGGATTTCCGTCCTCCCAAACCCGAGCGCAAGCGAAAGCATTCGAAGGGATACTGGTAAACGAGGCCCAAGGCGCAAGGTGACGGCGCGAACGCAGCACAACGAGCCTGCTCACCGGTGGATCGAACAGGAGAACCAATGAAGAAGAAACATCTGAAGTTTTTGAAGCAGTTGGTGGAGACGCCCTCGCCGACGGGCTTCGAGGAGCCGGCGGCCGCGTTGGTGCGCGAGAGGCTCGCTGGTGTGGCCGACGAGGTGGCCACCGACACCATGGGCTCGGTGCGCGCGGTGCTCGAGGGCCGCGACGCCGGTGCGCCCTCGCTCATGCTGGCGGCCCATATGGACGAGATCGGCCTCATGGTCACCTACATCTCCGACGAGGGCTTCCTCTCCGTGGCCTCGCTCGGCGGCGTGGACGCGGCTATCTTGCCCGGCATGCGGGTCGATGTGCACACCGCTTCCGGCACCCTCCGCGGCATCGTGGGCCGCAAGCCCATCCACCTCATCGAGCCGGACGAGCGCAAGACGGTCACCCCGCTCTCCTCCCTCGTCATCGATTTGGGCATGAAGCCCAAGCGCGTGAAGAAGCTCGTGTCCGTGGGCGACCCCATCACGTTCGGCGTCGGATTCGAGCGGTTCGGCGACGACATGGCCGTCTCGAAGTGCTTCGATGACAAGTGCGGCGTGTGGATCGCCTGTCGCGTCATGGAGAAGCTGGCTCTCGCCGGTCGCGCCCCGGGCGACTTCATCGCGGTGGCCACCACTCAGGAGGAGATCGGCACCCGCGGCGCCATGACAAGCGCCCATGCCGTGAACCCCGACGTGGCGCTCGCCTTCGACGTCACCCACGCCACGGACTATCCGGGCATCGACAAAACGAAGTACGGCAAAATCGTCTGCGGGGCGGGTCCGGTCATCGCGCGGGGGCCGAACATCAACCCCGTGGTGTTCGAGCGCCTTGTGGCCGCTGCCGAGGCGGAGGGCGTTCCGTACCAGCTGGAGGCCGAGCCGTCGGTCACCGGCACCGACGCCCGGGCCATCCAGGTGACGCGCGGAGGCATCCCCACGGGGCTTGTCTCCGTGCCGCTGCGCTACATGCACACTCCCACCGAGGTTGTCTGCCTGCGCGATCTGGAGGCCACAGTGCGCCTCATTACCCGCTTCGCGCAGGATCTCGCTCCCGAGACGAGCTTCGTGCCGGGGCTGGGCGGCGCTGTGACCGAGAATGCGGAAGGGAAGGGCGCCGGCGCCGATGCCGACGCGTCCGACGCTTCCGCCGCACCCGAGGGGGCGTGAGGGCCGTGCCGAAGCGCGAGGAGAAGACCATCGCGAAGAACCGCCGGGCCTTCCACGACTATGAGATCTTGGAGACCTACGAGGCCGGTATCGAGCTGACGGGCACCGAGGTGCGCTCGCTGCGGGAGAACAACTGCCAGCTCACCGACTGTTTCGCCCTCATCCGGAGCGGCGAGGTGTGGCTCAACAACGTGCACATCTCGCCGTACTCCAACGGCAGCATCTTCAACCCCGACCCCGACCGGCGCCGGAAACTTCTGCTGCACAAGAAGCAGATCCGCTACCTGGATGCGAAAGTGGCCGAGAAGGGCCTGGCCATCGTGCCTTTGAAAATGTACTTCAACGAGGACGGCCGGGTGAAGGTGGAGCTGGCGCTGGCCCGCGGCAAGAAGCTCTACGACAAGCGCGCCTCTATGAAGGAGCGCGACACTAAGCGCGAGATCGACCGCGCGCTGAAGGAGCGCGTTCGCTAGGCTAAGGGTCTGCGGGGCCGCGCCGCGCGCCGGTGCCCGGTCGCGCCACCGCCTTCGCTCGGTGCTCGCGGGTTGCAGGACCGACGTCGCGCCTTGGCACGTTCACGCTCGGTCAACGAAACGGCGCGGGAGGGCCACGGCGCGGGAAGTCGTGGCATCATGGTTTCGGCGGGCGAGGTCGCCCGCGCACGTACATCACGAGGTTAGGAGTCTGGCAATGGGTCTTGACGAAGAGCTTGAGAGCATGGAAGAGGTCGGCGAGACCGATGCCGAATGGACCGACCAGGAAACCGAGCTGGAAGACGCCGAGGACGACGAGGACGCCATCTTCGACGCCGACGGGGAGGACGCCGCCGAAAGCGATCTGGAGCACGCCTACGACAGCTTCATGACCGACAACGAGGCCGACTACGACGGCTGGGATCCCGACGAGGTGCCCGAGGCCATCCAGGCAGAGGAGGATGCCGATATCCTGCACTCCGAAGGCTACCATATCGAAGAGGAGCCCGAGGAGGAGAGCGAAGTCATCGAGATGGAGATTGAGGAAGGCGACATCTACGCGATGATCGTCGACGAGCACGACAACGAGATCGGTTTCATCTTGCTCGACGAGGACGGCAACGAGCAGGAGTACTACTACGTCGACGAGGACAACGACGGCGACGGCGTGCGCGTGGAGCGCACCTCGGACGGCGATGAGTTCGATCTCGGTATCAGTCGCGAGGGCGTGGCGGCCGCCACCAGGGACATGAACGCCATCTACAAGGACGGCGTCCAGGTCGCCGCCGAGCTGAAGAGCACCTTCGACGAGATCTCCGATTCGCTGAGTTTCCTCAAGAAGAAAAAGTAACGGCGACAAGGCGCTGTCGAAACGACAACGGAGACGGCCCGCGTCGGCGAAAGCCGGTCGTGAGGGCCTACCATGGGCGGGAGCGATCGGTTGGGTCGCTCCCGTTTCGTCGTTAGGAGATCATCATGTGCACGGGCGTTCGTTTTGCCGATGCAGCCGGCAACTTGTATTTCGGCCGCAACCTCGATTGGTGCGAGAGCTACGGCGAGGGCGTGGTCATCACCCCGCGAGGGGCGTCTATTCCCACGCAGTTCCTTGGTTCGCTGAGTCCCGAGCATGCCTGCGTGGGCATGGGTATCGTCGTGGGCGGCGTGCCGTGCTACTTCGATTGCGCCAACGAGGCGGGGCTCGCCATCGCCGGCCTGAACTTCCCCGGCTATGCCCAGTTCGCCGAAGCCCCCGAAGAGGGGGCGGTGAACGTGGCGGCCTACGAGTTCCCTCTGTGGGTGGCGGCGAGCTTCTCCACGGTGGCCGAGGTGCGCGAGGCGCTCAAGGGCGTTGTCATCGTGGCCAAGGCGCCCAGCGAGGGCTATGGCGTGGCCCAGCTGCACTGGCTGGTAGGCGATGGGAAGGAGTCCATCGTCATCGAGTGCCAAGCCGACGGCATGCACGTGTACGACGACGGGCTGGACGTGCTGACCAACCAGCCGCCCTTCCCGTGGCACACCGAGAACGTGCGCAACTATATGCACATCGAGACCGCGCATCCCGAGGCGGTTACCTGGACGCGCGACACCCTGCGCGCGTTCGGCAGCGGCGCGGGCATGATCGGGTTCCCGGGCGGCTACGACCCGGCCAGCCGCTTCGTGCGGGCCGCCTTCCTGAACGCGCATTACCCCGCAGAAGAAGGAGAGGCCGCCAACGTGACGCGCCTGTTCCGCACGCTTGAGGGCGCGTCCATGTGCAAGGGCGGGGCGCAGATGGCCGACGGGCGCTTCGAGTACACCATGTTCTCCGACGGCTATTCGGCGGCCACCAAGACCTATTACTGGTGCACCTACGACGAGCCGGCGCGCCAGAGCGTGTGCATGGACGATTACGACCTGAACGGCACCGAGCTCATCCGCGTGGCGGCCTAGCGCCGCAGCAGCACGGGCGTGCCGCGGTAGCGGGGCCGATGATGCGGCTCTTGACAGGAGCGTCGCGGCCGCTAGAATAAATCGACAACCCTTAAGGGGGCGACTGGTTTCGACATGGTAAGTTCGAAACGAGGAGCAGGCCGTGGTCTCCTCGCCACGCTAAACAGGGGTACCGTCAAGTTAATTGGCAAAAACACTTCTAAGACCGGCTACTACATGCCGGCCGCCATGGCTGCCTAACAGCAGTTTTTGGTGATCACCGACCCCGGTGCTTCCCCGAACCGGGCAAGGTGTCATTTCAGGGGAATGCCCCGCGGCACGTAGTCGGTATGGCCGCGGGAAAGGCCGAACCGACTAGGAGCGGCCACGTTGGTCTGCGAACCGATCCGCTCCGAAGCCCGATCGCTGACTAAGCCTGTAGCGCCTTGTGGACAATTTAGTATGGACCGGAGTTCGATTCTCCGCGCCTCCACCAAGCTTTTCGCGGCCGCTCTTCGGGGCGGCCGCTTTTCTCTCGCGGCATATATCTTACGAAAACGGTCATGTTCTGGGGAAACGGGCTGAAAATCCTTTAAGTTCTGTGGGGGAGTCGTGGGGAATGGGATGAAGGGTGGCGCGCAGGGCTCAGACTGTGGGAAAGTAGCGCCGAACGACGTATCCGCCGGCGGCCGCGGGCTCCTTGGCTTATAATGGGCAAAGGCGCATCCGCCGACGCGCGCGGCGGTCCCGAACAGTAAGTTGAAACGCAGCACGGAAGCGCACTATGTCACGACACAGCAAATCTGCCCATAACACTCCCGACGCCGGCGCAAGCGCGACCCGCGGCTTCGTCATGCCCGAGGGCCGCTTCGGCGCGCCGAGGCCCGTGGGGCCCCAGGCCACGGGCGCGATGCCGCCCCAGGTCGACCAGGGAACCGCCGCGATGCCCCCTCAGCCTTCGCGCCCCGTAAGCAGCGGCACCGGCGCCATGCCCGTCGTGTCCCCCATGGGCCCGACGTCCGGCGGCTACGTGCCCGGCTACCAGGTGAATGCCCGGCCGCCCAAGAAGCACCGGGGACTCAAGATCTTCGGCATCGTGATGGCCTCCATTCTAGGCGCCATCGCCCTTGTCTACTTCGCCGGCGTCATCGTGTTCTCCGGGCGCTTCTTCCCTCAGTCCACTATCATCGGCATGGACATCTCCGGCAAGACGCCCGAAGAGGTCCACCAGATGCTCGACAATGTGCTGGGCGACTACACCTTCAAAGTGGAAGGCCCGGGTCTTTCCCTCACGCTGGACGCCACGGACATGGGCATGGCGCTCGACAGCCAATCCATCGCCGATGGCCTTCTGGCCGAGATGAATCCCTGGGCGTGGCCCTACGAGGTGTTCCAGCGCCACGACGACACCGATGATTTGGTCTCCACCCTGGAGAACTCGAAGCTGGCCGACACGCTGACCGCCGCCGTAGAGGAGGCCAACGCCCGCGGCACCGCTCCCAAGAACGCCACCGTGGCCTATGACGCCGACGAGGGCGGCTATGTCGTCGTGCCCGAGGAGGAGGGCAACACCCTCCTGTCCGACGTCGTCATCGACGAGGTGACGCGGGGCACGGTGAACTTCGCGCCGAAGGTGACGCTCTCCGACGCGGTGCTGGCCAAGCCCACGGTGACGCGCGACGACCCCGCGCTGGCCGAGGCGCGCGATGCGGCCAACAAGTACCTCGGCGGGGCGCTTGCTCTCACCATGGCGGGCGCCGAGAAGATGGCCATCACCGCCGACGAGATCGCCGAGCACATCACCTTGGGTGACGACCTCTCCGTGACCTTCGACCCTGAGCCTTTGGTGGCGGCGGTGAAGGAGAAGGTGAACGCCATGGACACCACGGGCGCTACCCGCACGTTCACGCGTCCCGACGGCAAGGCCGTCACGGTGAAGGGCGGCGACTACGGCTGGATCACCGACAGCCAGGCCACCGCCGACGCCGTGCGCGAGGCGCTCACCTCCGGGGCGGGCGGCACGCTGGAGATCATCATGAAGCAGAACGCGGCCCAGGCCCCCGACGAGGGCGGCCGCGACTTCGGCACCCGCTACATTGACGTGGATCTCACCGAGCAGCACGCGCGCTTCTACGGCGATGACGGCGCCATTATCTGGGAGAGCGACATTGTCAGCGGCAAGCCCGCCGACGGACGCGACACGCCCCAGGGCACCTACTACGTCAAGACCAACGATGGCAAGTCGGTGCTGCGCGGCTACAAGCCCGACGGCACCAAGGACTACGAGACCGAGGTGGAGTTCTGGATGCCCTTCAAGGACAACTCCGTGGGCTTCCACGACGCGGGCTGGCAGGAGAAGTTCGGCGGCGACTGGTACGTCGAGCACGGCAGCCACGGCTGCGTCAACCTGCCTCCCGATAAGGCCGAAGAGCTCCACGGGCTTCTGTCGGTGGGCGACGTTGTCGTCGTGCACGAGTAGGGCGCCGTGGATACGGAGCGATTCGACAACCGCCCTATCGGGGTGTTCGATTCCGGCTACGGGGGCCTCACGGTGGCCCGCGCGCTGCAGAAGCGCCTGCCGGAGGAGTCCATCCTGTACTTCGGCGACTCGGCGCGCTGCCCCTACGGGCCCCGTGATCAGGCCGAGGTGGACGGCTTCGTGCAGCAGATCTGCACGTGGCTCGTCGGCCGGGACGTGAAGATGATCGTCATCGCCTGCAACACGGCCACGGCCGCCGGTCTCGCCCATGCCCAGGAGAACTTCTCCGTGCCCGTCGTCGGCGTGGTGGAGCCGGGCGCCCGGGCGGCGGCCCACACGACGCTCAACCGGCGCGTGGGGGTCATCGCCACCAAGGGCACCGTGGATTCCAACGCCTACAGCGACGCCATTCGCCACATCGATGCCGGCATCACCGTGTTCTCCACGGCGACGCCCCGGTTCGTGGAGATCGCCGAGATGGGGCTGAAGCTCTCCGACGGGCCCATCGAGGACTACATGGCCGACACCACCAAGGTCTACATCCGCCCGGAGTTCGAAGACATCGCCCGGCAGTACCTGGAGCCGCTGCGCCGCTGCGACATCGACACGCTCGTTTTGGGCTGCACCCACTATCCGCTTCTGAAGGCGCTCATCGGGGGCGTGGTGGGGCGCAAGGTCACGCTGGTGAACTCGGCCGATGAGACGGCCCGCGACGTCGATCACATCCTGCGCCGGCGCCGCGCCCATGCCCGTTCGGGCAACGTGCCCGTCCACTCGTTTTTCACCACGGCCGACGACGTGGAGGAGTTCCGGCGCTTCGGCGGCCGCGTGCTCGCCCGCCCCATGGACGTCGTCGCGCATGTGGATCTGCCCGCACTGTAAGCAACCGCCCGCACCGGCGAGGTGCCCGTCTGCAAGGAGGAACCCGTGAAGGAAGTGCTCATCGCCACGAACAACGCCCACAAGGTGGAGGAGATTCGCACGGCCCTGAACTTCGAGGGCTGGACGTTCACGACGCTGGCCGAGGCGGGGGTGACGTCGGATCCGGCCGAGGACGCCGACAGCTTCGAGGGTAACGCCCGCATCAAGGCCCGGGCGGCGCGTGCGGCGGCACGGGAGTCGCTGGGACGCTTTGTGGCGGTGCTCGCCGACGACTCCGGTTTGGAGGTGGACGCCCTGGGCGGCGCGCCGGGGGTCTTCTCGGCACGCTACGCGGGACCCGACGGGGACGACGCAGCCAACAACGCGAAGCTTCTGGCCGAGCTTGCCGCCGTGCCGGACGCCGAGCGCACGGCGCGGTTCGTGTGCACGCTCGTGTTCATCGACGAGGATGGCACGGAATCGGTGGCCCGCGGCACCATCGAGGGCGCCATCGGGCGCGAGCCCCGCGGCAGCGAGGGTTTCGGCTACGATCCGCTGTTTTTGCCCGACGAGTACGGCGGCACGCGAGCGCTGGCCGAGGTCTCCCAGGCCGAGAAGAACGGCATATCTCATCGGGGAAATGCCTTGCGCGTGCTCAAAAAGGCCCTTTCCCAAAGCGTTGACGAACGGTAAAAATAGGCTGTGTGCGGGGCTTTTCCATGGGATATTATTTTGATCTATTGACTTGTAGCATACTCCATATGGTCTAATGGGCACGCAGGCTGCGCGAACGTGAGATGCGCAGCGGCGCGTTTCGAAGGGGACGGCATGAAGATTGCGGAAGTCAGCAAGCGCTACGGTGTTTCCACCGACACGCTGCGCTATTACGAGCGCATTGGCCTGTTGCGCCATGTGCCTCGCAACAAGAGCGGCATTCGCGATTACGATGTGGCCAGCTGCAACGCCGTCGAGTTCGTCAAATGCATGCGCGATGCCGGCATGTCCATCGAGTCTTTGGTGGAGTACATGGAACTTCTGGAACAGGGCGACGAGACGACGGCGGCCCGCAAGGAGCTGCTCATGCGGCAGAGCGGAGAGATCCGGGAGCGCATCGTCGGTCTGGAGCGGGCCTTGGCGCGTCTCGAGTACAAGATCGAGCACTACGACGAGGTCATGAAGGCCACCGAGCGGACTCTGCGCGCGGGGGAGTAACCGCCGCGAATGCGTTTGTTCCGTGGGCGTTGCCCTCGAGTCTTTTGTTGGAGCTGACTCCAGCATTTATCATGGCTTTCCGAGAAACCAACTGAGAACGAGTGAGGGCGTTCGTCGGAAAGCGGGGGTGACCGTGGCCTTTCACCAGAGCGAGAATTCTGAGAGTCTTTGTGGCGGAGCCGCTTTCGCGCGGCCCGACTACGACCGTGCGATGCGACAGGGCGCCGGTGAGGTGATTTACGGCGAGGGAAAGACCGCCGAGCAGATCGCTGCTATCGCGTCATCGCTCATGGAAGCCGGGCAGCCGCGCGTGCTGGCCACCCGGGTGGATGCGAAGAAGGCCGATGCCGTGGCCGCTCTATGGGGCGACGGCGGCGGGATCGCCCCGTGCGCCTACTACGAGACGGCGCGGCTCGTCGTGTTCGGCGACATGCCCGCGCCCGACGGGGACGGCGTGGTGGCCGTGGCCTGCGCCGGCACGAGCGATTTGCCCGTGGCCGAGGAGGCGGCGCTCACCGCGGAGTTCCTCGGCAACGAGGTGCGGCGCTTCTACGATGTGGGCGTGGCCGGCATCCATCGGCTTCTGGACGTGGCCGACGAGCTGCGCGCGGCGCGGGCCGTGGTGGCGGTGGCCGGCATGGAGGGCGCGCTCGCCTCCGTGGTGGGGGGTCTTGTCGCCGCGCCGGTGATCGCGGTGCCCACCTCGGTGGGCTACGGCGCCTCCTTCGGCGGCGTGACCGCGCTGCTCGCCATGCTGAACTCCTGCGCGAGCGGGGTGTCGGTGGTCAACATCGACAACGGCTTCGGCGCCGCCTTCCAGGCAAGCGCCATCAATCACTTGAATTCCCGACAGGGATAGGCCTGCGGCGGTTCCCGCCGAGCGCGGGCGCCTCGAGGGTGGCACCATCATGAAAGGCGATGCAATGACGAAACTTCTCTACTTGGAATGCACCTCCGGTATCAGCGGCGACATGTGCGCGGCGGCCCTGCTGGATGCAGGCGCGAGCGAGGAGGCGGTGCGCCGGGCGCTGGAGAGCCTGCCTGTGGAAGGTTTCGCTGTGGAGATATCCCGGGTGAAGAAGTCGGGTTTGGACGTCTGCGACTTCAGCGTCGTGCTGGATGCCGCCCACGAGAACCACGACCACGATATGGCCTACCTGCACGGGCAGGGGGGCGCAAGCGAGCACGGCCACGGTCACGCCCACGATCACGACCATGGTCACGGTGCCCCCGGCGGCCATCATCACCGCGGCCCTGCGGAAATAGCGGAGATCATCGACGGTGCTGCCATGACCGATGGCGCCAAGGCCATTGCGCACCGTATGTTCGGCTTCGTGGCCGATGCTGAGGCGCGGGCCCACGGCGTGCCCGTGGGGGAAGTCCACTTCCACGAGGTGGGCGCCGTGGATTCCATCGCCGACATCATCGCCATCGCCGTGGCGGCCGACGACTTGGCGCCCGACGGGGTCGTGGTGTCCGATCTGCCCTGCGGGTACGGCACGGTGCGCTGCCAGCACGGCCTCATCCCCGTGCCCGCCCCGGCCACGGCGTTCATCGCCGAAGCTGCCGGATTGACGCTTTCCCCGGTGGACGTGGAAGGCGAGCTCGTCACCCCCACGGGCGCCGCCGCGGCCGCCGCTCTGCGCACCGAGTCCGTCCTTCCCGAGCGCTTTTCCATCAAGGCCATCGGCATGGGCGCCGGGAAGCGCGCCTACGCCACCCCCGGCATCCTCCGCGCCATGATCATCGAGCCCGTGGAGTAATTCCAACCGTAGGTGAAAATTCCCATTGCTTTAGCACTCTACTGTGATAAAGTACTAGCATCGATGCGAGATCCTCGTGCGTTCTTTGCGTGGGAACTCTGTCGATAATTCGCCGTTTGCCGTCCCGGGGCGTCGGGAGGGGAGAGGGCGTGTAACATGACAATCTCGGTAATCGAAGGCGCTTGCGACGAGACGAGCCAGGCGATGGCCTCGGCTGCCTGCGAGCCGGGGCGAAAGCTCCGGCTGCATGCATGCCGGGCCACGGGTCTTGAGCCGTTCGCGCATCGCTTGCGCCAGTGAGGAATGTGCGTTGAACGCTGTGACACCATCGGGCTTCCGCGACGTGCTCTCCGAGGAGGCGCGCGTCCGCGAGGCCATCACCCGGGCCGTGGCCGACCTGTTCGCCTCTCGCGGCTATGTGCCCATCGAGACGCCCACCCTGGAGGTGATGGACGTCCTGCGGGCCGGCGGACGGGTGCCGGCCACCCCCTTCAAGTTCTTCGACTCCCGGGGCGATCTTCTGGCCATGCGCCCGGACGTTACCCTGCAGATCGCGCGCATGTGCGCCACGCGTCTGGCCGGCGTCCCCGGCCCCTTGCGCTTCCGCTACACCCAGCGCGTCTTTCGCGAGGCCGAGACGGAGAACCAGGTGCAGGCCCGCGAGCTCACCCAGTGCGGCGTGGAATGCATCGGGGAAGTGGGACCGGCGGCCGATGCCGAGATCGTCGTGCTGTTCGCCGAGGCGCTGCGGCTGGCCGGAGCGACGCAGTTCGTGCTCGCCATGGCTACGGTAGGGGTGCTCCGGGCCCTGCTCGAGCGCTCCGGTGCCTCCGAGCCGTGGAAGGCCGCGGTGCTGGACGCCTACCACAGCTCCGACTTCGTGGCCCTCGACCGCCTGTGCGACGTCGCCATGGGGCGCGCCGTGGAAGGGGAGGCCGTCGATGCGGGGGCTGCCGCGCCCGCTTACACCGAGGCCATCCGGCAGCTCGCGCGCATCCGGGGCGCCCAGGACGCCATCGACGCGGTGCGCGCGCTCGTGGCCCCGCTCGGGTGCGTGGCCGATCTGGACGACTTCCAGGCCACCTACGACCTTCTGGGCGAGGCCGGTCTGGCCGACTCCGTGCTCGTCGACTTCTCGGTGGCCAGCTCCTTCAACTACTACACGGGCCTCGTCTTCGAGGCCTGCTCGCCCTACCTGGGCTCGCCTTTGGGCTCCGGCGGCCGCTACGACCGCATGATAGGCGCCTTCGGGGCCGATCGTCCCGCCGCGGGCTTCGCCTTCTCGCTGGAGCAGGCCATGGCCGCCGCCTCTGCCGAGGCCGACGCCGCGGCCGCCTCTGGCCGCCCGTTGCGCATCGCCGTGCCCAAAGGCTCCCTGAACACCGAGGCCATCGCCTGTTTGGAAGAGGCCGGGCTCGACGTGACGGGACTTGCCAATCCGGGCCGCGCACTCGTCATTTCCAACCCCGGGGTCGACTACATCATCGTGCGGCCCTCCGACGCGCCCGTCTTCGTGGCCCTGGGCGCCGCCGACTGCGGCATCTGCGGCAAGGACTCGCTTCTGGAAGTGGGCGCGGCCGTGGAGGAGCTGGTCGATCTGCGCTTCGGCGGCTGCCGCTTCGTCGTGGCGGAGTCGGCCGGCACGAGTGCGGCCATCGAGGAGCGCTACCGCAAGCTCGGCAGCATCCGCATCGCCACGAAGTACCCCTCCATCACCCGTGCCCATTTCGCGCGCACCGGCACCCAGGTGGAGATCGTCTACCTGCACGGCAACATCGAGCTGGCGCCCATCACCGGCATGGCCGAGCGCATCGTCGACATCACCGCCACGGGAACCACCCTGCGCGAGAACAACCTGGAGATTGTGGAAGAGGTGCTCGCCTCCACGGCCCGCTTCTTCGCCAACGGCTGTGCCCTGCGCACCGACGAGCGCATCGTGGCGCTGGCCCGCGTGCTCGCCGAGAACGCCCCCAAGCACACTTACGCGCCCATCGCCGGCGCTTCCAACCCTGTCCAACCGAGCCTATCCTAAGGAGTGCGCCCCATGACCATGAGACGAATCGACCTGCAACCCCTCGAGCCCTTCACGAGCGACTTCATCGACCGCACCGGCGCCTTCAACCCCGGCGCCCTTGAGGCGGCCACCGCCATCATCGAGCAGGTGCGCCAAGAGGGCGACGGTGCCCTGCGCGCGCTTACCGAGAAGTTCGACGGCGTGGCCATCGAGAACTTCCGCGTGCCGGGCGAGGCCATCGACGCCGCGATGGCGGAAGTGGACCCGGACACCCTCGAGGCCCTGAGGCACGCCGCGGCCCAGATCCGCGACTTCCACGAGCGCCAGAAGCAGCAGAGCTGGTTCTTCGCCCGCGAGGACGGGGCCATTGTGGGCTCGAAGGTGACGCCGCTCGAATCCGTGGGCATCTACGTGCCCGGGGGACGGGCGCTGTACCCCTCCACGGTGCTCATGAACGCCCTGCCCGCCCAGGTGGCCGGCGTGGAGCGCATCGTCTGCGTGACGCCGCCCACCAAGGACGGCACGCTGGACGCGGCCATTCTCGCCGCCTGCAAGATCGCCGGCGTGACCGAGATCTACACCGTCGGCGGCGCCCAGGCCGTGGCGGCGCTCGCCTACGGCACCGAGACCATCCGCCCGGTGGCCAAGATCACCGGCCCGGGCAACGCCTTCGTGGCCGCGGCCAAGAAGCTCGTCTCGGGCGATGTGGGCATCGACATGATCGCCGGGCCGTCGGAGGTCTGCGTCGTGGCCGACGAGACGGCCGACCCGCGGCTGGTGGCCATCGATCTCATGGCCCAGGCCGAGCACGATCCCCTGGCGGCCTGCTACCTCGTCACCTTCTCGGACGCCTACGCCGACGCGGTGGAGGCGGCCATCCAGGTGCACCTGGCCGATTCCACCCGCGCCGACATCACCCGCACCTCCCTTGAAGATCACGGGCTCATCGTCGTGTGCACTTCCATGGAGCAGGCCCTGGAGGCAGTGAACGTCATCGCGCCGGAGCACTTGGAGATGCACGTGGAGGGCGCCATGGAGTATCTGGGCGCCATCCGCAACGCCGGGGCCATCTTCTTGGGCGCGTGGACGCCGGAGGCCGTGGGCGATTACGTGGCCGGCCCCAACCACACGCTGCCCACCGGCGGCACGGCCCGCTACTCGTCGCCCCTTTCCGTGGACGACTTCGTGAAGAAGTCCTCCATCATCCAGTACAGCCCGGCGGCCCTGAAGAACGACGCGCGCGCCGTGGTGCAGATCGCCACCCACGAGGGGCTGTGGGCCCATGCCCGCTCGGTGGCCCTGCGTCTTAAGGCGCTGCTGGACGCCGAGCAGGCGAGCGTGGCCGGCTCGGCCGCGGCGGGCGTGGAGGACGGCGAGGCGCGCGGTGAATAAGGTTCGCGCGTCGGCGCCCCAGCTTGAGGGACTCGTTCCCTACGATCCGAAGTACCTGCCGGCCGAGGCGTACCTGTCGGCCAACGAGAATCCGCGCGACGTGGACGCCGAGGTGCGCGCCGCCATTGCGCGTCGCATTGCCCAGGTGCCTCTGAACCGCTATCCCGATCCTCTGGCCAACCGCCTGCGCGATCTCATCGCCGAGGCCAACGGGCTCGACCGCGCCAATGTCCTTCTGGGCAACGGCGGCGACGAGCTTTTGTTCGATGTGGCCCTCGCTTGGGGCGGCCCGGGGCGCAGCTTCCTGAACCTGCCCCCGACCTTCTCGGTGTACGCGGCCAACGCACGGCTCACGAACACCCGCTGCGTGGATGTGCCGCGTCGGGCCGACTTCTCCATCGACGAAGCGGCGGTGCTTGAGCGCGTGGGGAAGGGCGACATCGACTTCGTCATCGTGACGAGTCCGAACAACCCCACGGGCCAGAGGGCGTCCACGGCGTTCATCGAAGAGCTGCTCGACGCCACCGATGCGCTCGTGCTGGTGGACGAGGCCTACTTCGAGTTCTCGCGCGCCACGGTGCGCCCTTTGCTGGCGACCCACGAGAACCTCGCCATCCTGCGCACGTTCTCGAAGGCGTTCTCGCTGGCTGGTGCGCGCCTGGGCTACGTTTTGGCGAACGCGCCGGTCATCGAGGAGCTGTGCAAGGTGCGCCAGCCCTATTCCGTGGACGCCATCTCCCAGGCCATAGGAGAGGTGGTCTTCGAGAACCGCGCCCGCTTCGAGCCGGGCATCCGCGAGATCATCGAGGAGCGGGGCCGCGTCATGGAGGCGCTGCGCACCCTGCCCGGCGTGACCGCCTACCCGTCGGATTCCAACTGGATTCTGTTCTCAATGGAAGATGCCGGGGCGGCCTGGCAGTACCTGTACGACCGCGGCGTGCTCGTGCGCGATTTCAGCAGCGCCCCCATGCTCGAGGGCTGTCTGCGGGCGACCATCGGCACGCCGGAACAGAACGACGCGTTCATCCGCGGGCTGCGCGACTTTCTCGCCGAGAGCCGTGCCCAGCGCGCGCGGGCTATGCAATAGGGAAGGAGAGCAATGACGAGAGAGGCCACCATCCTCCGCGAGACGGCGGAGACGCGCATCGAGGTCACGGTGAACCTGGACGGCGCGGGACGTGCGGACGTGGCGTGCGGCATCGGGTTCTTCGACCACATGCTATGCGCTTTTGCACGTCACGGCCGTTTCGATCTGAAGGTGTCGGTGCGCGGCGACTTGCATGTGGACGGCCACCACACGGTGGAGGACACGGGCATCGTGCTGGGCCGCGCTCTGGCCGAGGCCTTGGGAGAGAAGGCCGGCATCGAGCGGTTTGGCAGCGCGTTCGTGCCGATGGACGAGGCGCTGGTGCTGGCGGCTCTGGATATCTCCGGACGCGGGCAGCTGCACTGGGACGTCGAGGCGCCGTTCGGCATGGTGGGCGATTTCGACACTCAGCTCGCCCGGGAGTTCTTCATCGCGCTTGCCGCTAACGCGGGCATCACCCTGCACATCCGGCAGCTCGCTGGCGACAACGTGCACCACATCTTCGAGGCCGCCTTCAAGGCGGCAGGCCGCGCCCTGCGCCAGGCCGTGGCCGTCGACCCGGCCCTGGGTGGCGCGGTTCCCTCAACTAAAGGCGTGCTATGAGCATCGTCATTGTCGACTACCATAAGGGAAACCTGCTCTCGGTGGAGCGGGGACTTGTAGGCGCGGGGGCAGACGTCGTCGTGACCGATAAGGCGGATGTCATCCGCGCGGCCGACGCCGTGGTGCTGCCCGGCGTGGGGGCCTTCGCCGATGCCGCCGCGTCCATGGAGGAGATGGGCCAGATGGAGGCGGTGCGCGCGGCGGTGGCCGGCGGCGCGCCGTTTTTGGGCATCTGCCTTGGGATGCACCTCATGTTCGAGGCGGGCACCGAGCACGCGCCCGCTGACGGCCCGCTGCCACGCGGCCTCGGCTTCATCGAGGGCGTGGTGGACGCCATGCCCCGCACCGACGCTGCCGGCCTCGCCTACAAAGTGCCCCATGTGGGATGGAACTCCGTGGAGTTCTCCGAGCCGAATTCGCTGTTCGATGGAATCGCGCCCGGCGAGTTCTTCTACTTCACCCACAGCTTCGTGGCGCCGCCGAGCGTGGCCACCATTGCCGAGACCGTGCATTCGGTGACCTTCCCCTGCGCCGTGCAGGTGCCGGGCCGTCCCGTCTTCGGCGTTCAGTTCCATCCGGAGAAGAGCTCGGATGCGGGCGCGCGCCTGCTTGCCAACTTCGCAACCATTGCACGAGCCGCGCGCGCCGGCAGCGCGCACGCTGATAAGGTGGCGGAAAACCCCGTCGCGTCAAAGGAGTAGCCATGTACCTTCTTCCTGCCATCGATCTTTTAGACGGGCGCGCGGTGCGCTTGGCCAAAGGAGACTACCACGCCGTCACCGTGTACAACGACGACCCGGCGTATCAGGCCCAGCTGTTTGAGGAGGCCGGTGCGACGTGGCTTCATGTGGTCGATCTGGATGGCGCGAAGTCCGGCAATCCCGACAACTTGGAAGTGGTGCGCGCGATTTTGGCGCGCACGAGCCTGAAGGTGGAGGTAGGCGGCGGCGTGCGCTCCCTGGAAGCGGCCGACCGTCTGCTGGATGCTGGCGCGACCCGCGTCATCCTAGGCACCGCACTTGTGCGCGATCCTGATTTCGCCCAGGCGGCCATGGAGAAGTTCGGCCCCGATGCCCTGGTTGCCGGCATCGACGCGAAGGCCGGCGAAGCCGCTGTGGCCGGCTGGACTGAAGGATCGGGCGTGGCCGCCGCCGACCTGGCCCGCCGCATGGCGGCGCTGGGATACGAGCACCTCGTCTACACCGACATCGCCCGCGACGGCATGCAGACCGGCGTGGAGAACGAGGCCTACGCGAAGATGGCCGCCGCCTTTGGCAATCCGGTCATCGTTTCCGGCGGCATCGCCACCGCAGCTGACATCCGGGCGCTGGCCCCCATCGCCGACGCCGTGGAAGGCGTCATTACCGGTCGGGCCATCTACGAGGGCACTCTTACCGTGGCCGACGGCGTTGCGGCGTGCGACGGCACCTTCCAGCTGTCCGACCAGCTGGAAGAGGAGGAGCGTCCCCTGACCATCGAAGAGCTGGAAAGCTAGCAAACAAGGAAGAGCAGCCCGGGCGCCGCCGGGTGCCTTGACCGAGCGAGTTCCGCAGATGGTGTCGAAGGCCAAAAGGGAGGGGGAGCGGTTGGCCCTGACGCCTTCGATACCAGCGAGGACTGTCTGAGCGAATCAAGGTACCCGGCGGCGCCCGGGCGGACGGGTTGAAGAGAGTATGTTAACAAAGAGAGTAATCCCCTGCCTGGACGTAAAGGACGGCCGCGTCGTGAAGGGCGTGAATTTCGTGGGCCTGCGCGATGCGGGGGACCCCATCGAGCTGGCCCGCGCCTACGACGAGCAAAAGGCCGACGAGGTCATCTTCCTGGACATCACCGCCACGAGCGACGATCGCGCCACCACGGTGGAGCTCGCGAGTCACGCTTCGGCCGAGCTGCATCTGCCCTATTGCGTGGGCGGCGGCTTCCGCAGCGTGGCCGACATCCGCAAGATGATCGCCGCCGGCGCCGACAAGGTGTCGGTGAACTCGGCAGCCGTGGCGAACCCCCAGCTCATCACCGATGCAGCTCGGGCCTTCGGCACGCAGGCGATCCTCTGCGCCATCGACGCGAAAGCGGTGCCCGGCAATCCCAACAAGTGGGAGGTCTACGTGGCCGGCGGTCGCAAGAACACCCATATCGACGCCATCGAATGGGCCCGCGAGGCGACTCGGCGCGGAGCGGGGGAGATCCTGCTCACCTCCATGGACCGCGACGGCAGCCGCGACGGCTTCGACTGCCACCTGACGCGCTCCGTGGCCCGGGCCGTGGACATCCCCGTCATCGCCAGCGGCGGCGTGGGCAAGCTCGAGCACTTCGCCGAGGGCATCATCGAGGGCGAGGCCGACGCCGTGCTCGCCGCCAGCGTCTTCCATTTCGGCGAGCTTACCGTGCGCCAGGTAAAAGAATCCATGCGCGCCGCCGGCATCCCGGTACGGCTTTAGGCGAGCTTAGGATTTCGCATAAAGAAGATTTCTGTCTTTCAGGTAGCGCTGTTGAGCGCGCGGGTGGAAGGAATTGCTGCCGCACACGACATCCACGGAGCGACCGAGGGCAGCCTCCAGAGCAACGCCGGGTCCTCCCAGGGAGAAGAGCGTGATGGAGTCGCCGCATTCGATGCAAATATCGACGTCTGATTCCTCGTCGGCCTCATTGCGAGCATAGGAGTCAAAAAGATAGGCTTCGGTGATGTCGTATCGCGGCATCACCTCATGAACGGCAGAGGAAATGGTATGTTCATCCAGCGTCTTCATAGTGCAAGTTTAGCATAACCAGCCAGGGGATCGTCGATGGGCAGGAAGTCGTTGTGGGATGCGACGAGGTTTCCTCTTTCAGATAGATGCTCGTGTTGTTGAGGTTGTTGCTATTCGACTTTTGCCGCAGAGCTTCGTGCTTGGAGTGAGAATTCTCCCATGCTTGGATGAACTCGGGATCACGTTTACTTCGCTTCTGCACATAACGCTCAATGTCATTAGTCGTCATTCGCGCTTTCCGGCCTTTGGCCTTCCCGCTGGGGCGCGGGAGGCAAGGCGCGCGTCGATGCTGGCTTTGGTCACCCAGGTGTTGCGGCCGTCTTTCCAACCTTCTAGAAGGCCCGAATGCAGCATAGCCGTCACGCGGCTGCGGCTGACGCCGAGTAGTTCCGCCGCCTGAGCAGCGCTCACTTTCTCGATGTCGTCCAGTGTGACATCGACGGACACGATGAGTCTCACGCCTCCGTGAGAGGGCTCGTGGTCGAACGTTGCCTTGGGCGGTGTCTCGCCGCGCATCAGGTATTCCCGAGCGAGCTCCCTCAAAAGGTCGGCCGCCGACTCGCAGACATCTTCCACGTCGACGCCCTGGGTGATGCCCACAAGATCGAAAGGTGCAGCAATCCACGCGAACTCCCCGCGCCACATTTCGAATTCATAGGTATATTGCATCTCTTGCTCCTTGATCATCTGGCTGATCTCCTATAAAAGGCCTGCCTGCTTCTTCAACTCCCTGAATACCTCATCCTCGATTTCTCGGTGTCTCTTGATCATGATGGTTGTGCGGCCGTTGGTGAACTTCTCGTGCTTCGTGTCGCCGACGGACCAGAACCCGTGATTTTCGAAATACCTTATGACATCCCTTCTCTTTGTCATGCTCTCTCCTTAGTAAGATAATTATGAATTGAATTTACAAAAAGTCAACTGCTAACGTGGTTTCGCAACAAACTTGCGTTTGAATCGTAGTCGAACTATAATGCAACCATCACTTTAGCAGATTACGAACTATAGTGCAATAGGAGATTTGAATGGCTAAGGAGAACAGCGTTATCGATTGGGAGGCCTACGGGACGTTGCTGAAGGCGGCGCGGCTGGCCAACGGGTACTCGCGAGGCAAGAAGCTCACCGACGCGGTGGAGGAGAAGACGGGCATGAGGATCTCGGAGCGCACGATTTACGCGCTGGAAGACGCCTCGCGCGCACCTTCCGCCGATATCTTCCTCGCGTTGCAGCAGGTGCTGCCCGAGCTGTGCGATCCGGAATACATGCGCCCGGCCTTCCGCAAGGCCGACATCAAGGTCATGCTCGTCACGCTGCCCTAGGAGGAGAGGTGGATCTTCCCGAGTTGAAGTACAACGAGGCGGGGCTCATCCCCTGCATTGTGCAGGACGCCGACACGGGCGAGGTGCTTATGATGGCATGGATGAGCGCCGAGTCGCTGGCGCTTACATTGGAGCGCGGCGAAACCGTGTTCTGGAGCCGCAGCCGGCGCGAGCTGTGGCACAAGGGCGCCACGAGTGGCAACACCCAGAAGCTGGTCGATCTGCGCTACGACTGCGACGGGGACACCCTGCTCGCGCTGGTGCATCCGGCCGGCCCCGCCTGCCATACCGGCGAGCGAACCTGCTTCTACCGCTCGATGCTGGAGAGGTAGCTGGTTGCTCGCGTTTTGCGCTCGTCGAGCAAAGGTGCGAGGGGCGTTTTAGGTGGATGAGTCCAAGGATCAATGCTCAGAAGCTGGAAAGCTTGTCCCGCGAGGCTCGGTGATGCCGGGTGAGGCCTAGGCCGCGTGGTGCAGGACGCGACGCTGGGCGCGCACGAGGCGCACGTAGGCGCGGCGCATCCGGCGTCGCTGAGCGGCCGGCAGCTTCGCGCGCGCCTCGCCGACAAGCGCGCCGCCGATGATGCAGCAGGCGCCGGCGAGCTGCACGGGCGTCATCACCTCGCCGAGCACGAGCGCCCCCAGCACCACGGCCGTGAGCGGCTCGGCGTAGGCGCACACCGACACGGTCTGCATGGGCAGCTGGTCGATGGCCCGGTAGTAGAGGAAGTAGGCCAGGGCGGTGAACACGGCGCCCAGGGCGATGACGGTGGGCCACGAGCTTGAGGGGATGCGGCCGATGAAGGCGAAGCCCTCGCCAGCCGCGGCCACGGCGAGGGCCACCGCCGCCGCCGTGGCGAGTTGGATGGTGGTGCAGGGGATGCCGGTGATGTCGCGGGCGAGCTTGTTGAAGATGACCATGCCAGCGGTGCTGGCGGCCGCGGCGAGTCCCATGAGGATGCCGGGAACCGACAGCGTGCCCTCCAGAGCGGACGCATTCAGCAAAAGCAGGCCGCCGACCACGATGGCGAATCCGACCATCACGGGAATCCGCAGGCGCTCCTTGAACAGGAGGGGGGACAGCGCCATGGTGATGACCGGGGCCGTGGCGGCCAGAACGGCGCCGAGGCCTACGCCGAGCAAGCGGTAGGCAGCGAAAATGGTCATCATGGCGAGGCCGAGACAGGCGCCGGAGAGGGCCACGAACAGGTACTGGCGACGGCCGACGTGCCGGGGCAGTCGCTGGCGGGTGACGACGAAGATCAGGCCCATGGACAGCGCGCCAATAATGAGGCGCATGAGGCAGACCTCGAAGGCCGACAGCGGCAGCGTGCTGGCAACGATGCCCGACGATCCGAACATCATGACGGCTGCAATGAAGCACAGAAGGTACTTCATCGATGCGATCTTCGTGCGCATGGCAAGCCTCTCCTTCTCGGTGCAGGGCGCGGGGCTCGCAGGCTCAGCGCGCCGCCTCCTTCCTTTTGATGCAGCTGCATTATGGCGCTTGACAAATCCCTTGAAAAGCGAAACTATTTCATAGTTCACATGAGAAATTCTCATAATATGAGGCAATGAGGCACGAAGCAACGAGGGGAAGAGGGAGCTGTGGACGCCAACATTCAGAAGTACCAGGCCTTCGTGGAGGTGGCCGATGCCGGCAGCTTCACCAAGGCGGCCGAGACGCTGGCCTACTCCCAGTCGGGCATAAGCCACATGGTCTCCGATTTGGAGCGCGACTGGGGCGTGGCGCTGTTCGAGCGGAGCCGCCGGGGCGTGGTGCTGACCGGCGACGGCGCACGGCTTCTGCCTGAGGCCCGCGCCCTCTGCGAGAGCTTTCGAGCCCTGGAGGCCACCGTGGACGAGGTGCGCGGTCTCGAGACCGGTCTCATCCGCATCGGCGTGTTCCCGAGCGTGGCCGCCCATTGGATCCCGCGCATCATCAAGCGCTTCAACGCCGACTACCCGGGCATCGACTACAAGCTGCGGGTGAGCGATTACACCGAGATCGAGGAGTGGATCGCCGCTGGCACCGTGGACTGCGGCTTCGTGATGTTGCCGTTGCGCACCGATGCGCGGCTTGTCGTGCGGGCCTTGGAGGAGGACGAGTTTCTGGCCGTGCTCCCGCGCGACCATGAGTTGGCGAGCGCGGAGGTGTTTCCCGTGGAGCGCCTGGCCGAGCTGCCGCTGCTCTCGCCGGCATCGGAGTCCGACGACGAGCTTTTAGAGTTTCTGGAGCGGTGGGGCGTGCGGCAGAACCCGCATTTCACCTCATGGGACGATCGGGCCATCCTCTCCATGGTGGAGTACGGCATGGGCGTGAGCGTGCTGTCGCGCCTTATGCTGCGGGGCCTGTCCCAAAACGTGGTCACGCTGCCCTTGTCCGATCCAGTCTTCCGCACCATCGGCGTGGCCTATCGCAGCGCCGGTCACCTTCCTTTGGCCACCCGCCGCTTCCTCGATTACTTGGAATTTCGCAAAGAAGAGGAGTGAGCGCGGACGGCCTGAGCGAATTGGAATGCCGTCGGAACGCCGACTGGCTCCCCTCCGAGTTGAGTCGCGGGCAGTCTGTGCTTTTTCTTGTGCGGCGCGGTCGGTTGCGCTACTATGGTTCCAGCTCTGAATCTTGGGCGCGATGGCGCCCCACTTCCTTCCCATAGTCCCGTATCGCCCATTTTCAACGTTCTCTCGGTTCGGGTTCGCAGTGCGCTTTACCGCGGTCGATTCGAGCGCCATTCCCATTCCTTTGCCTGTAAACCTCAAGAAGGAGGATGAACGTGAAGTTCTTTCTGGACACGGCCGACCTCGCCGAGATCGAGGAGGCGGCCAGCTGGGGCGCTTTGGCCGGCGTGACCACCAACCCGACGCTGTACTCGCGCATCGGGGGCAAGCTGGACGACTTCCACGCGCACATCAAGCGCATCTGCGACATCGTGGGGCCGGATTGCCCGGTGTCCGCCGAGTCGGTGGCCATGACCCGCGACGAGATCGTCCGCGACGGCCGGGAGCTCGCCGCCATCGCGCCGAACGTCGTCGTGAAGATCCCCACCATGGTGGAGGGCCTGGCCGCCACGCGTGCGTTGGCCGACGAGGGCATCCCGGTGAACATGACCTTGTGCTTCACGGTGCCCCAGGCCATTTTGGCCGCTCGCGCCGGCGCCCGCTACATCTCGCCGTTCGTGGGCCGCTTCGACGACATCTCCGAGGACGGCCTGGCGCAGCTGGACGACGTCGTGCGCGCCATCGGCAACTACGACTTCTCCGAGGACACCGTGAACGGCGAGCAGATCGAGATCATCGCCGCCTCTATCCGCAGCGCCAACCATGTGACCCAGGCCGCTCTCATGGGGGCCGACATCGCCACGGTTCCCTTCGGCATTCTGAAGAAATGCGTGCAGCATCCGCTGACCGACCGCGGCCTTGAGTCGTTCCTCAAGGACTGGGAGAAAGTGCAGAACGCATGAGCGATACCCAAGAGACGATGACGACGGAAGCGGCCGCCCCGGAGGCGACCCCCGAGAAGCCGAAGCGCGGCCGTCCCCGCAAGAAGGCAGAAGAGGCCCCGGCGCCGGCACCGGCACCGGCTGCCGAAGGTGCCGAGGCGTCAGCCGCTCCGGCCAAGAAGACGACGCGCCGCCGTGCTGCGGCCAAGCCCGCCGAGGAGGCCGCGGCTCCCGCAGCCACCGAGGCGC
>OLND01000729.1_pt1 | contig 38636 bp, 27 predicted proteins | sample 1672031 | NCBI WGS metagenome assembly OLND01 (sample SAMEA3136638, study PRJEB25190) | human gut metagenome | biome: human gut; feature: human-associated habitat; material: faeces | place: Austria | collected 2013 | reverse complement strand
AGAATGCTGTCGAGTCCCCCAACGTCTTCGTCAAGGCCGATAAGGAAATGACCGCTGCCGGCAAGACCCCTGTGGCCTGGAACTTCTCCACCATGCCTTCCGAGAACTGGAAGAACGGTGTCGGCTCTGCTCTGACCGCCTACGCCGCCGGTACCGGCAGCTGGGATGACGTTGTCACCGCCTTTGTCGATGGCTGGGCTTCTGAGGCTGCCCTGAACGCAGCTGCGTAAGTAGTGGGTACGCAACTGTAACGCATTACAATTCTTTGCAAACGTTTTTCTCCTAAAATCTCCTAAACATTTCTCTTAAACTGTTTTCTCCAGTTTTTCTCCTTATCCTCTTTCATCACCGGTCAGCGGGGCGGGCGGATTCGCCCGCCCCGCTCCATTTTTGCAACAGGAAATCTAAACAAAGGGGGGCTTTTCCATGGAAAAAGCCATTAAGCGCTACTGGCCAGTCTTTGTACTGCCCACCCTCATTGCCTTTATCATCGGCTTTGTGTGGCCTTTTATCTGGGGCACCGGGCTGTCGTTCTGCAAATTCACGACGGTCAAAAACGTCCAGTTCGCGGGGCTGAGCAACTACAAGATGATTCTTATGGATGACACCTTCACCCATGCATTCTGGTTCACGGCGGCGTTCACCGTTGTATCCACCGTGCTCGTCAATGTGCTGGCATTCGCCATTGCGCTGCTGCTCACCCGCGGTATGCGCGGTACCAACGCGTTCCGTACCATCTTCTTCCTGCCGAACCTCATCGGCGGCATCGTGCTGGGCTACATCTGGCAGATCCTGCTCAACGGCCTGCTGTCCGCCTGGGGCAAGTCGCTGCTGGCGTTGAACGCCACCTACGGCTTCTGGGGCCTTATCGTCCTGATGTGCTGGCAGCAGATCGGCTACATGATGATCATTTACATCGCCGGCTTACAGAACGTGCCCACCGACCTCATCGAGGCCGCACGCATCGACGGTGCGACCTCCAGCCAGATTCTCTTTAAAATCAAGGTCCCCATGGTCATGCCCAGCGTGACGATTTGCACGTTCCTGACGCTGACCAACTCTTTCAAGCTGTTTGACCAGAACCTGTCCCTGACGGCAGGCGAGCCCGCCAAACAGTCCATGATGCTGGCCTACAACATCTACGATACCTTCTATGCCCGCTCTGGACCTCAGTGGAAGGGCATCGGCCAGGCGAAGGCCGTCGTATTCTTCCTGTTTGTGGTTGTCATCTCGCTGCTGCAGCTGCATTTTACCCGCTCTAAGGAGGTGCAGGCATAATGGGTGCTACCAAAAAAGACCGCCGCATCAATGCGGTGCTGTCCGTCCTGCTGACCATCCTGTGCATTGCCTGGATGTACCCGGTGTTCATGATCCTGATGAACTCCTTAAAGACAGAGCGTGCCATCACCACGACCCACGCCTTTGAACTGCCGAACGCCGAAACCTTCGTCGGGCTGAAAAACTACATTTACGGCATTCAGGAAATGGACTTTTTGTCCTCTTTCTGGTATAGCTTAGTCATCACGGTCTCGTCCGTCGCACTGATTCTGCTGTGCTGCTCGATGTGCGCATGGTATATCACCCGCGTGCAGGGCGTGCTCGGCAAGGGTATGTACTACCTGTGCGTGTTCAGCATGATCGTTCCCTTCCAGATGGTCATGTTCACGCTGGCCAAGACCGCGGATACTTTAAAGCTGAATAACCCCTACAACATCTGCATCATCTATCTGGGCTTCGGCGCGGGCCTGGCAGTGTTCATGTTCACCGGCTTTGTCAAGAGCATGCCCATCGCCATTGAGGAGGCCGCCATGATCGACGGCTGCAATCCCCTCCAGATCTTCTTCAAGGTCGTCTGCCCGATTCTGAAGCCAACGATGATCTCCACCGCCATCTTGGAAACGATGTGGGTCTGGAACGACTACCTGCTGCCCACGTTGGTGCTGGATATCAAGACCTACCGCACCATCCCCATGGCGATCCAGTATTTCCGCGGCAGCTACGGTAAGGTGGAAATGGCCCCCATGATGGCCTGCATCATGATTACGGTGCTGCCGGTCATCGTGCTGTACCTGCTCTGCCAGAAATATATCATTGACGGCGTTGTGGCCGGTGCGGTCAAGGGGTAAACTCAGCCGAACCAGAAAAGAGGTCCGGTTTTATGACCATCAAAGATATTGCGCGGGAATCCGGCTTTGCCATCGGTACGGTGTCGCGGGCGCTGAACAACGCCCCCGGCGTCAGCGCCGAGACGCGGCAGAAGATCCTGGAAGTCGTGAACCGCCACAACTATGAACCCAACGCAAACGCAAAGCATTTAAAACAGCAGGCCAATGACGGCATTGCCCTGATTGTCAAAGGCACGCAGAATATGCTGTTCGCCGATATTTTAGAGCAGCTGCAGAGCGTGATTGAAGAGAGCGGCTACGTGGCGACCGTCTATTACATCGACGAGGAAGCCAACGAGGTCGCCCAGGCCCGGCGCATCTGTGCGGAGCGTAAGCCCTACGGCATCCTGTTTCTGGGGTCGAACCTGGAGTATTTCACCCCTGATCTGGAAGATTTGGGCATCCCCTGCCTGCTGCTGACCAACAGCGCGGCCACGCTGCGCATCGCCAACCTTTCCAGCGTGTCGGTCGATGATATGGCGGCGTCCGACCAGATGATCGAGTACCTGTACAAACAGGGCCATCGGCGCATCGGCATCATCGGCGGCAAGCCGAACCTGTCCCGCCCGAGCCTCGCGCGTCTGGCAGGCTGCCAGAGCGCCATGCTGCGGCTGGGCCTGCCCTTTGAGATGGAAAAGCAGTACGCCTACGCACGGTTCTCGCTGCGCAGCGGGTACGAGGCGATGGAGTATCTGCTGGACCACAGCCCCGATATCACGACAGTGTTCGCCATGTCGGACCTGATGGCGCTGGGAGCCATCCGCGCTTTGCAGGACCACGGGCTGCGGGTGCCGCAGGATATCTCGGTAGCCGGGTACGACGGCATTGCCCTGGGGCAGTACAGCATCCCGCGCCTGACGACCATCCGGCAGGATATGGAGCAGCTGGCCCAGCGCAGTGCAAAAATTTTGCTGCACTGCATTGAAGAACCCGGCCGCGCCGTACACGAAGTCGTCCCCTTTGATTTGATCGAAGGGGAGAGCGTGGGCAAGGTTTGACGACTTTGCAAAAACAGCGCCGCCATGTAGGGGCCGCATATGTGCGGCCCGCGGCCTTGCCGTAGGTGCGCGTTTGCCGGAAGGCTGAGGGCCGGGCATACCCGGCCCCTGTGGTGCTTGTTGTAGGGGGCGATGCCTGGCATCGCCCTGCGGGCGGCATCGTTGCAGGGGGGCGGCGTCCCCGGCACCCACCCCGCGTTTACATTCAAAAGAAAGAGGTTTTCTCTGATGAGAGCAAGCGGCATTCTGATGCCTATTTCCAGCCTGCCCTCGGCCCATGGTATTGGCGCTATGGGTGCGGAGGCACGCCGATTTGTGGAGTTCCTCTCCAAGGCCGGGCAGGCATATTGGCAGATCTTACCCATCTGCCCCACCAGCTACGGCGACAGCCCCTATCAGTCCTTCTCGACGTTTGCGGGCAACCCGTATTTTATCGATCTCGACGAGCTTGCCAAACGCGGCCTGCTTCTGCCCGAGGAATATGAGAACATCGATTGGGAATCCGCCCCCGATACCATCAACTACGGTGTTCTGTACGAAAAACGTTACAAGGTGCTGCGCTGCGCGGCAAACCGTTTGCTGGCAAAGCCCAACGCCGCCTACCGCAAGTTCGTGAAGGAAAACGCCTTCTGGCTGCCGGACTACGCGCTGTTCATGGCACTGAAGGACGCCCACGGCGGGGCCTGCTGGCTTGAGTGGGAAGAGCCGCTGCGCCGCCGCGAGCCGGAGGCCCTGAAAGCGGCCCGCGAGCAGTACGCTGACGATGTGGCTTTCTGGCAGGTGGTGCAGTACCTGTTCTACGCCCAGTGGAACGCGCTGAAAGGCTACGCCAACCGCATGAAGATCGACATTATCGGCGATCTGCCGATTTACGTCGCGCTGGACAGTGTCGATGTGTGGAGCTGCCCGCAGGAGTTCCAGCTGGACGAAAACCTGCTGCCCACCGAGGTGGCAGGCTGCCCGCCAGACGGCTTCTCGGCCACCGGCCAGCTGTGGGGCAACCCGTTGTTTGACTGGGACGCCATGGCCAAGACCGGTTATGCCTGGTGGGTGCGCCGCATCCGCCATATGTGCAGCATCTATGATGTGGTGCGCATCGACCACTTCCGCGGGTTCGCGGGATATTACGCCATCCCCTACGGCGACAAGACCGCCGAGCATGGCCGCTGGCGCGAAGGCCCCGGCTATGCGCTGTTTGCCGCCATCAAGAAAAAGTTGGGCAGCCCCCGCATTATCGCGGAGGATCTGGGCTTTTTGACCGAGGATGTCAACGCCCTGCTGAAAGAGTGCGGCTACCCCGGCATGAAAGTGTTGGAGTTCGCCTTTGACAGCCGCGACGGCGGCGACTACCGCCCCCACAGCTACCCGAACAACTGCATCGCCTACGTGGGCACCCACGACAACGAGCCGGTCAACGGCTGGATGGAGACCGCCGCGCCCGAGGATGTGGCGCGCGCCGTGCGCTACCTGAACCTGACGAAGAAAGAGGGCTACCACTGGGGCATGATGCGCGGCGTCTGGTCGAGCGTGGCCGACCTGGCCGTTGTGCAGGCGCAGGATGTGCTGGGCCTTGGGCATGAGTCCCGCATGAACACGCCGTCGACTTTGGGCGGCAACTGGTGCTGGCGCGCCGAGCCGGGGGTGTTCAACTCCCGCCTGGCCCGCCGCCTGCACGACCTGATGGAACTGTACGGCAGACTGCCCGAATAAACAAACGACCGCCGCAGCGTGTGAAAAGCGCCGCGGCGTTTTTTTGCCCTCCCGGGGGGAGGCTTTATGCAGTGTGGCCACAAATACAATATTTTCCCATTGACCTTACAGGCCGGATACAGTATTCTATTAGTAGTATAAATTCTAAAGAGGTGTTTTCCCGATGAAAGTGTGTCAGAAATGCCATACGCCCGCCAGGTATGATACGCAGAAATTCTGCTCGGTCTGCGGCACGCCGTTCCCGGATATGACGCCCGCGGAACCCGCCGCCCCGGCCCAGCCGGTGCAGCCCGCGCCCCAGGCCCCGGTGCAGCCGCCTGTCCAGCCCCCGGTGCAGCCCTACGCCCAGCAGCCGCAGAACCCCTTCGGCGCAGCGGCCCCGCAGCCCGAACAGCCCGGGCAGCCGAAAAAGAGCAAGCTGCCCATCATTATTGCGGCAGTCGTGGTCGTAGTCATTGTGGCTGCCGCTGCGGCGGTGTTCTTCCTGCGCGGCAGCAAGGACAATGCAGCCACCCTGCCTGCCGCCGAGCCGGTCGCCACCGAAGCTGCCGACGCGGCGACGCCCCAGACGCCCGCCCCGGCGGACAGCGCCGCAGCAGCCCAGACACCCGCGCCCGCTGTTACGCCCCAGCCTGCCCAGACCCCGGCCCCTGCGGCGGCGGTCGCCTCCGATACCCAGGTCGTGCTGCGCAACGCAGCGGCCAACGGCACCATTACGGTGGACGGTAAGGCGGTGGACTTTGCGTACGTGGGCAACGACGCAGTCATCCCCCGCAGCAGCCTGTCCGACGTCTGCCAGGTGCGCATCGTGGCCGACAACGGCAACGGCGGCTACCAGACCGCCGCCGTCTGGTACAACAAGGACTACGGCAATGAGCTGACCTTCGGCGCAGACTACGGCGCTTACACCGACTGCGACGCCACCGGCCTGGCAAAGCCCGGCGACAAGGTCGTGGATGTGCTGACCTGGGCGTTCTACCGCTCCTTCCAGGAGGCCATCAACGAGGGAAATTCCTCGCTGCTGCGCTATTCCACGGCGGGCAACTCGACCCTCTGCGCTGCGGAAATTCGCAATTACACCGGCAACACCTACGACCTGGGCAACTTCCAGGCTGTCAGCGACCCGGCCTCCATAAAATACACCGATGGCCAGGTCATCTACAACGGCCACTTTGTTGCCAACTACACGGACAGCGGCAGCAGCTACACAGCGGACCATCACCGCACGCTGCGCCTTGTGTGGGAGGACGGCATCTGGAAAGTGGACGCCTTTTCGCTGCTGCCAGACGGTGCGTACAGCTCCACCACCTACGCGCCCCTGCCGTAACCACCCCATAGAAGGTACGCATGAAAAATACGAAGTTGAAACTCGCGGCGGTGTCGCTGGCCCTGCTGCTGGCGGGCTGCGGCGCATCGGCCACAGTGGAACCGCAGCCGACGCCCGCCGCAGCCTTGGCCCCCACGGCGGCCCCGGCAGTGACCGAAGCCCCCGCCGCCACGCCGGAGCCGATCCCGCCCGAGAGCTATGACCAGCGGGACGAGACGTTCCGCGCCCGGCACGACGGCACGGAAGTGACGGTACACGCCACCGTGACCACGCCGACCGAGGGCGCGGGCTGGCCGCTGGTGGTGCTCTGCCACGGCTTTACCGGCAGCCGGGGCGGCGACGGCCACTTTGGCCCGCTGGCCGCACGGCTGGCCCATGCAGGCATTGCCAGCATCGCCATGGACTTTCCCGGCTGCGGCGAGAGCGAGGAACCGTTCACGGCCTACACCCTTACGAACATCCGCGCTGACATGACCGCCGCCATTGCCTATATGGGGGTGACCTACGGTGTGGACACGACCCGGCTGGGTCTGGTGGGCCACAGCATGGGCGGCCGCGCCGTCAGCCTGTACCTGGACGGCCGGGACTACCCTGTGACCGCCGCCGCCCTGTGGAGCCCGGCGGACAATACCGGGCTGGATGGGCTGGAATTTCTGGCCCATGATGCCGACGAGCGGGCGGCCCTGCGCCAGACCGCCGACGAAAACGGCAGCGTCGAGCTGCCCCAGTGGGGCGTGGCCGCCGGTGCGGCCCTGTTTGACGAGATGGCCGCCAGCGACCCCTGCGGCGTGCTGGCCGGGTATCCGGGGGCGCTGCTGGCGGCATTCACCGGCGGTGACGCCGAGCTGTTGAGCGAGGATACCGTGGCCCTGGTGCAAAACACCCTGGCAACGCGGGACCTGCCGTTTGTCGATATGACAAACGATTTCCCCGACGCCAACCACAACTACCAGGCCGCCGAGGGCAGCGCCGTCAGTGATGCGGAAATTGCCGCCCGCATTGAAAACGCCACGGCAGAGTTTTTGGTTTCGGCCCTGCGCTGACCGTTACAGTGCCGCGCCCTGGCTGAGCTGCGCCTGGCAGAAGGCGAAGAACCGCTGCGCCGCTGTGGGCTGCAAGGCCCCGCGCTTGCGGCAGAGATAGGCCGTGCGCCCCGGGTCGGGGTCGGTCAGCGGAATGATCTTTAAATCCATGCAGCGCAGAACAGGGTGATCGGGCACGATGGCAATGCCAAAGCCCGCCGCCGCCATACCGGCTACGACGGTATCTTCCTCCGTCTCGTAGGCAATTTTCGGCGTTGCGCCGATTTTTTGGAACAGGGCATCGATGGGGCGGCGCAGGCCGCCGCGCTTGGAAAAATACACAAACGGATAGGGCAGCGTCTCCCGCAGGGTGACGCTGCTTTTTTGTGCCAGCGGGTGGTTTGGCGGCGTCACGACGACGAAGGGCGACCGGGCAAAGGCAACGTTTTCAAACACCGTGTCGTCGCCGGGGTGGCTGACGAAAGCCATGTCGAGCCGTTCCTCGGCCACGGCTTGCAGCAGATCGGCGGTGAAGCTGCTCTCGGTGTGCAGCTCAAAGCGGGTATGTTCGTTGCCGGATGTGGCAAGAAATTTTTGCATCAAGTCCGGCACAGTCTGGGCCGCCAGCTTGCGGATGCCGCCCAGCAGCACCAGCCCGCCGCCGCGGCCCATCTCCTGTAAATCCCGCGTTCCGGCGTCGAGAATGCGCAGCGACTCGTTGACGGACTGCAAAAACAGCCTGCCGTACCGGGTCAGCTGCACGCCCCGGCCATGCTTTTCAAACAGGGGTACGCCCAGTTCGTTTTCCAGCTGGGTGACGGCGTAGTTCAAGTTCGGCTGGCTGACGTGCAGCGCCTGCGCTGCCCGGCCGTAGTGCTCATAGTAGGCGATGGCCTGGAAGTAACGGATGTGGTCGAGGTTCATACGATGTTTTTTCCCCTTTACTTGTAGGGGCGGGGCACGCCCCGCCCGCTGCCTTTCCGCAAGCTGCCGCTTGCCGTACACGACCGGGCCGGGCATGCCCGGCCCCTACAAATCATAAACTTTTTCGATGAATTTCATCAAAAACATATATTTGTATTTATAATACGCCGCTACTATAATAAAGTCAAATCGGTTCGTTGAAAAAGTAACGAACCACAAAAGAAGGAGAACTCACTATGGATCGCAAAGTTGTATTGATCACCGGCGGCGCTATGGGGCAGGGCAAGTCCCACGCTCTCAAATTTGCCGAGAACGGCTTTGACGTCGTTCTGGCCGATATGCAGGACCCCGAGGGTGAAGTCTTTAAACAGACCGTCGCCGAGATCGAGGCCACCGGTGCCAAAGCGCTGGCCGTCCGCGCCAACGTCTGCTCTGACGACGACATGAAGGCCCTGTTCGAGAAAGCCTGGGAGACCTTCGGCCGCCTGGATGTCGTCGTCGCCAACGCGGGCGTCATCAACTTCGGCTACACCTGGGAGCTGACCGACGCCCAGGTGCAGAAGGTCATCGACATTGACCTGATCGGCACCTGGCGCACTGACAAGTACGCCGCCCTCTATATGCGCAAGCAGGGCTTTGGCCGTATCATCAACATTTCCTCTACCTCCGGTATGTACGGCACCCCCAAGCTGGCCACCTACTGCATGGCAAAATGGGGCGTGCGAGGCCTGACCAAGACCCTGGCCCAGGAGCTCAAGGGCACCGGCATCGTCGTGAACACCGTCTGCCCCACCAAGGTCAAGACCCCGATGTGCGAGACCGACAGCTATGTCCAGTTCATCAATGACCTGACCGGCAAGCACTTTGCCAACTGGCAGGAAATGTACGACGGCGTCCCCTTCCTGGATGTTGCCGACATCTCGGATATGGTCTACTGGCTGGGCACCAGCCTGTCCGCCGGTAAGTTCAGCGGCCGTGACCTGGGGCTGGACCTGGGCACCCTGCAGCAGTAAGGGGGCACCATGAAAATCACAAAAGCAACGCGCTGGCGCGTTTTCGCGGGCGTCTGGATCCAGAGCCTGTTCACCTCCGCCACGGCCTTTTTCAGCCTGTTTGCTCTGCCACTGACCGGCCAGTTCGGGTGGAGCAGCTCGGAGTTCAGCATGGCGTACACGATTTATATGTTCGTCTACTGCGCCATGGGCTTCGTCGGCGGCCTGCTGGCCGAGAAATTGCAGCCCCGCGTGGCGATCTATCTGGGCCTGCTCTTCTTCTCCGCGGGCTGGTTCCTGACCGGTTTTGCGTCCAGTATCCCGCAGCTGTACCTGTTCTACGGCGTCATGGCGGGCGCGGGCGCAGGCACGATCTACCCGGCCTGCCTGCCTACGGCCCTCAAGTGGTTCCCCGACAAGGCCGGTTCTATCTCCGGCCTTGTGCAGGCGGGCGCATCCTGCGGCCCCTTCATCATGTCGCCCATTGCCCAGTGGCTCATTGACACCTACGGTGCGCAGATGGCCTGCCGCATCCTGGCGGTCGTGTTCCTCATCGGTGTCGGTGCAGTGGCTTGGATGATCGTGCCCTGCCCGGAGGGTTGGATGCCCGAGGACTGGACCCCGACGGCTACCCAGGCCAAGGAACTGAACGCCAAGAACTACAACATCCCCCAGATGGTCAAGACCCCTGTGTTCTGGGTTATGCTGGTCATGTTCATCTTTGCGAACGCCGCTGGCACGATGATGGTCAGCGCGACCTCGCCCATTGCCCAGAACCAGATCGGCCAGAGCGCTATGACTGCCGCCATGTGCGTTTCTATCATGACGCTGGCAAATATGTGCGGCCGTATCGGCTTTGGCTTCATCTATGACAAGCTCAAGGGCTGGAACTCTCTGATTTTGGTGCTCGTGCTCAACGGTATTTCCATGTGTATGCTGACCGTGGCCCACAGCCTGCCCTACTTCATCGCCTGCATCTGCCTGGTGGGCTTCTCTTTCGGCGGATTGCTTGTCGTGTTCGCCCCCATCGTCAAGAACGTGTTCGGTTCCAAGTTCTACAACCGCAACTACGGCCTGATCTTCATTGGCTACGGCATCGGCGCATTCGTCGGGCCTAAGATCAGTGCGACGTTCTACGATTCCACCGGCTCCTATGTGGCCGGGTACATCGGCTCTGCCATTCTGGCCGCAGCGGCGGTGGCGCTGGTTTTCGCCGCCCGCAGGCTGACCGCCAAAATGCAGGAAGCCAACTAAAACGATATCCGCTGTTTGCTTTTATCGGATAAGCTCTCTTTTGGACAGGAAATGCCCGCCGCGTAGTTTTGCGCGGCGGGCATTTTCTATTGGCAGGCAGGGCAGGCCGATGCGCACAGCGGCCCCTGCAAGGGAAATGGAAAATCCGCCGACGACATATTTACACTGCCCTGAAATTGTGCTATACTATTTCTGACCGACCGGTCGGTCAGAATGAAAGGGAACGCAGCTATGCCGAAATACAGTGTAAAAAAACCATTTACGATACTGGTGGCGGTCATACTGGTGCTGGTGCTGGGCTTTGTCAGCCTGACCGGCATCCAGACCGACCTGCTCCCCGCGATGAACCTGCCCTACCTGCTGGTCATGACCACCTACCCCGGTGCCAGCCCTGAGCAGGTCGAGGCCGACGTGACCCAGCCGCTGGAAAACGCCCTCTCGGTGCTCAACGGCGTCAAGAATGTCACGAGCCAAAGCAACGAGAATTACAGCCTGATCTTCCTGGAATACCAGGATGATACCGACATGGACAGCGCCATGGTCAAGGCCAGCACGGCCGTGAACCAGCTGGGCGACGCCCTTCCGGATATGGCGTCCACTCCGACGCTTATGGAAATCAGCCCTGACATGATGGCGACCCAGTATGTGGCGGTCGATTATGACGGCATGGATATCTACGAGTTGTCCGACTATGTCAGCGAGAACGTGCTGCCCCAGCTGGAACGCGTGGACGGCGTGGCGAGTGTTTCAACCACAGGACTTGTGGAAAAGTCTGTGCAAATTACGCTGGACCAGGATAAAATCGACGCAGTGAATGACAAACTGCTGGTCAAGGTCAGTGACCGCCTGGCCGACGCGAAAAAAGAACTGGACGATAACAAGAAGAAAATCAACGACGGTTTGAAAGAACTCGACGACGCCCAGGCCCAGCTGGACGCGGGCAAATCCGAGCTGAACACCCAGAAAGCCGACGTGACGACCCAGCTGCGGGACGCCATCACCGAGCTGGACAAACAAATCCCTGAGCTGGAAAAGAAAATCGCCGATTTGAAAACCGATATCGACGACGCGAACCGCAAGCTCGAGGACGCCAAGAACGCCGACACCACCCTGCCGGAGGTCACGCTGCCCATCGACGACGCGCTGTTTGCCAGCTGCAAGCAGATTTTGGCCGCGTGGGACCCCCAATATAACGCCAATGAGCTGCCCGCCAACCTGGCCGAGGCCAAGGGCAGCACGGCCAAGATGGGCGCAATGGTCAACGCCATCGAGCGCGCCACACAGAACATCAACAGCACCGCTGCCGCGGAAAACCTGCTGGAATCCGGCATGGACGTGGCCCAGAGCGCGGCCTACCTTGACGCCCAGTACACGGCGCTGACCGGGCGCATCCAGGCGTTGGATGCGGAAATCGCCGGGCTGGAGGATGACAAGGCCGCCGCCGAGGGCGACGAGGCCCAGCAGCAGGCGATCCAGGCGCAAATCGACGCCAAGCGCGCCGAGCAGGCGGGCTACCAGAAAATTCTGGACGACAACGCCCCCCGCCGCGCCCGCCTGACCGAACTGAACGGCTGCCTGACGACCCTGTCCACGACCAGCACGGCGCTGAATAACGCGACGGTATTGCTGCAGGCCCGCCAGCAGGCGGAGGCCGGGCTGAACGAGGGCATGAAGCCGCTGCAGCAGACCTTGAACGAGACCGTGCAGGCGCTGAATGACCAGCTGACCAAAGCCCAGGAAATACTGACCCAGCTCAACGACCAGCGCGCCAAGATGGAATCCGCGCTGGCAAGCCTGGGTGACCCCGCCGTGGACCCCGCCATGGCCGATGTGGCCGTGCAGCTGCTTTTGAGCGGCAGCGAGGCCCAGCTGCAGCTGGGCGAGTTCCAGATATCCAGCGGCCGCACCCAGCTGGAAGCCGGTAAGACCCAGCTGGAAGCCGCGCAGGAGGAGTACGACTCCGCCCGCGAGGAAGCGCTGAAAAACGCGAACCTGGATCAGCTGCTGAACATGGCGACGCTGACCCAGCTGATTGCGGCCCAGAACTTCTCGATGCCCGCCGGTTACATCGACGGCGGCGCAGGGGACGACAACCGCTACATTATCAAAGTGGGCGACGCCTTTGCCGACACCGACGAACTGAAAAACATGGTGCTGTGCAATATTGACGGCATCGGAGATGTGCGCCTGGCCGACGTGGCCGAGGTCGAAATGACCGACAACGCCGACGACGCCTACGCCAAGGTGGACAAAAACCGTGCGGTATTGCTGTCCATCTACAAGAGCTCGACGGCCTCCACCTCCACCGTCTCCAACGCGGCCAACGCCGCCATGGAAGAAATGATGGCCGAGACCGAGGGTCTGCACCTGACGCCCATCATGGACCAGGGCGACTACATCAAGCTTATCGTCAACAGCGTGCTCTCGAACCTTATCGAGGGCGCGATCCTCGCGATCATCGTGCTGGCGCTGTTCCTGAAAGACCTGCGCCCCACCATCGTTGTCGCCATCAGTATGCCGCTGAGCGTGCTGTTTGCCATCGTATGGATGTACTTTACCGGCATCACGTTTAATATTCTGTCCCTGTCCGGCCTGGCGCTGGGCGTCGGTATGCTTGTCGATAACTCGGTCGTTGTCATCGAGAACATCTACCGTCTGCGCGGGCGCGGTGTGCCTGCCCCCCGCGCGTCGGTGCAGGGCGCACGGCAGGTGGCCGGGTCCATCGTGTCCAGCACGCTGACGACCATCTGCGTATTCCTGCCGCTGGTGTTCACCACCGGCATGGTGCGCGAACTGCTCAGCGATATGGCGTGGACGATTACCTTCAGTTTGCTGGCGTCCCTTATCGTGGCGCTGACCGTCGTGCCCTGCGCGGGTTCCACGGTGCTGAAAAAGCAGAAGGATATCAAGCACCCCTGGTTCGACAAGGCGCTGAACGGCTATGAAAAGCTGCTGCGCTTCTGCCTGCGCTGCAAGGCTGTGCCGCTGACGCTGGCAATCGTGCTGCTGGGTGTCTCCATCTGGCGCGTGGCGACGATGGGCGTTGTCATGATCCCGGATATGAGCAGCAACCAGCTGACCGTCACGGTCAACGTGCCCGACGACACCGCCAAGGAGGATGCCTTCACCACGGCGGACAGCGTCATGGACGCCATCATGACGGTGGACGGCGTGGACACCGTGGGCGCAATGTCCGGCAGCCCCAACAGCATGGTCATGATGGCGGGCAGCAGCGCCGCTGCCGACAACACGACGTTTACTTACTATGTCCTGCTGGGCGACAAGGCCCCGAAGGCCAAGGCCGTGGAGCAGGAAATCTACGACAAGACGGCCGATCTGAACTGTGAGATCGACGTGAATTCCAACGGCATGATGGATATGAGCGCCCTGTCCGGCTCCGGCATAGAGGTCGATCTCTACGGCAACGACCTGGATGATCTGAGCGCCGCGGGCAAACAGGTCATCGAGGTCATGAACGGCATCGACGGCATCGTCAACCCTACCGACGGCCAGGACGCCAGCGATGCCGAGGTGAACATCACCATCGACAAGGACAAGGCCATGCGCATGGGCCTGACTGTGGCGCAGGTCTACCAGCAGATCGCCGCCAAGCTGACCACCGACACCACAGCCACGACCTTAAAAGCGGGCGGCACCAGCTACACCGTGACCATTGTGGACAAGACCGACACGCCGACGCTGGACGATATCTTCAACATGGAGTTTGAGACGACCACCACCGACGAGGATGGCAACACCGTAAAGGAGACCCACACCCTGGGCGAGTTCGCCACCCGTACCACCACGGCGGGCTACACTGAGATCAGCCGCGAGAACGGCTCCCGTCAGCTGTCCATCACCAGCGAGACGGCGGAAGGGTACAACACAACGCTGATTTCCCGCGAGCTGGAACCCAAGCTGGCCGAATTGCAGCTGCCCGACGGTGTGACCGCCGAGCTGGCGGGCGAGACGACCCAGGTCACCGAGATGCTGGGCCAGATGGCGAAGATGCTGGCGCTGGCGCTGCTATTCGTCTACTTTGTCATGGTCGCGCAGTTCCAAAGCCTGCTGTCGCCGTTCATCGTGCTGTTCACGATTCCGCTGGCTTTCACCGGCGGTATGCTGGGCCTGATGGCCACCGGCGAGCAGCTGTCGCTCATTTCGCTGATGGGCTTTCTGGTATTGATGGGCGTCGTCGTCAACAACGGTATTGTGTTCGTTGACTACGCCAACCAGCTGCGCATCGGCGGGCTGGAGCGCAGCGATGCCCTTGTCGCTACCGGCCGGACCCGTATGCGCCCGATCCTGATGACGACGCTGACCACCGTGCTTGCCATGGTCACGATGCTGTTCGGCACCGATATGGCCAGCGAGATGAGCACCGGCATGGCTATCGTCATTATTGGCGGTCTGAGCTACGCCACGCTGATGACGCTGTTCATCGTGCCTGTGCTGTATGATCTGTTCTACCGCAAGCCGCCGGTGAATATCGACGTCGGTGATGACGGCATGGATGACCTGCCCGACGATGCCGCTGAGTTTGCGGCCGAATTCGCCGCCCGCCGTGCCGCCGAGAATGCGGCCGAAGCGCCCGCCGAGGAAAAGCGCCGCCCGGATCTGAGCCGCGCGGCCCACGCCCCGGCGGAAAACGAGACGCCCAACGAGGAAAAGGAGGCGGACCACGATGCAGAATGACCAGCAAGCCGCCCGCAAGGCCGCTGTGTATGAGGCTGCGCTGCAGCTTATCGGCCAGGGCGTCAGCCCTGCTGCGCTGAAAATACAGCAGCTTGCCGATGCCGCCGGTATCGGCAAGGGCACGGTGTACGAGTATTTTTCCTCCAAAGAGGAAATTTTGCAGGGCTTGGCCGAGTACTGCTTTGCCCGGGAAAACGAGCGTGTCCGTGCCATGTTCGCCGACTGCACGACGCTGGCCGGGCTGGAAGAACGCATTACCGGCTATTTACAGGACATTGCCGCCAGCCGGATGGGCAGCTACAAGATGATTGCCGAGACGCTGGGAATGCCCCGCAGTACGGGTGCTATGCCCGCCTGCATGGCCGAACTGAAAGAAATCGTAAGTGAACTGCTGGCGCGGTTGCAGGCGGCGGGGGAAATCGCCCCGGGGCTTGGCATGGAGTATTGCTATATGTCGCTGCTTTCCGCCGTTGTAGGCGGCCTGATGGGCCTGTGCTATGCCGCTGACCACGACCGCACCGTGGAAGACCTGATGGATAACCTGCGGCTGATGATACGAAGGACCTTAGGAAAATAAAAACTGCAGCCTTAGCTAAAAACGCCTGTGTACCGCATAGCAAAGCGCGGTGCACAGGCGTTTTGGATTATTTGCGATATTTCGCCAGCGTTTTTATGACCAGCTCGGTTTCCAGGGGTTTGGTCAGGTGCTCGTTCATACCGGCCTCGCAGGCACGGCGGCGGTCCTCGGCAAAGGCGTTGGCAGTCGTAGCTAAAATCGGGATGCGCCCGGCGTCGGGGCGATCCAGCCTGCGAATGGTTCGCGTCGCTGTGTAGCCGTCCATCACCGGCATCATCACGTCCATTAAAATCGCGTCAAACTCGCCGGGCCGGGATGCGGCAAAAATGTCCACGGCCTCCTGCCCATTGCGGGCAGCGGTGACGGTGGCCCCGGCGTTTTCCAATAGGAACTGGGCAATTTCCAGGTTCAGGTCGTTGTCCTCGGCCAGCAGGATGTTCACACCCTGCAAGGTGGCGTCGTCGGCGGGCTTTTCCGTCTCGGGCTGGGGCGCGGCGCTGGGGTCGATTTCCAGCGGCAGCGTGATGTAGTAGGTCGTACCGACGCCCTGCCGGCTCTCAAACGTGATGGTGCCGCCCATCTTGTCCACCAGGCTCTTGGCGATGGGCATACCCAGCCCGGTGCCGCCGTAGGTCGAGCGGGCGTCCAGAACCTCCTGGGTGAACGGCTCAAAGATGTGCTTCTGGAATTCCTCGCTCATGCCGATGCCGGTGTCGGCGCAGGTGAACTTGACCCAGGCGGTCTTGCCGTCGCAGCGTTCCTCCCGCAGGGTCATAGTGATGGTGCCGTTGTCCTTGTTGTACTTGACGGCGTTGCTCATAATGTTCATCATCAGCCGCTTTACGTGGATCGGGCTGCCGATGAGATCGGGGTGGGGCAGGTCGATGTCGTCGCAGAGTATGCGGATGCCGCGCCCGGCGGCCTGCTTTTCCAGCACATCCTGCAACCCGGTCAGCAGCTTGACCATGTTGAAAGGCCGGTGTTCGAGCACGACCTCACCGGATTCCAGCTTGCCCATGTCCAAAACTTCATTGACGAGCTCCAGCAAAAAGCCCGAGGCGTCCCAGATTTTGCGGCGGCACTCGGCCTGTTTGGTCATATCGTCGGCGTAGTGGTCGCCAATCTCCACCATGCCCCGGATGCCGTTGATGGGCGTGCGGATGTCATGGCTCATCCGCTGCAAAAACTCGGTCTTGGCAACGTTGGCGGCCTCAGCCTTGCGGGCGGCCTTTTCCAGCGATTTCTGGTAGGCTTTCTCCTGCAGGAGCTTTTCCTCCTGATAGGATTGCATCGTGCGGCGGCGCACCAGTTCAATCAAAAGAATAATGAGGGTGTAGGAAATCACTACAAAGATGATGTTCTTGGGCGTTGTGGTAAAGACGGCGGCCTCCGGCAAAAAGGCGTAGACGTAGTAGCCGCGGCCCTTCTCGGTGTAGCCGAAGTAGCCGCTGGTGCCCATGCCGGTGTCACGTACATAGACCATCCTGTCATAGACGCCGCGCTGCTTGATGAGCTGCAGCGGTGCGACCTCGTCGGTGGAAAGCCCCAGCAGGCTTTCATCGTTGGCGGCAATGATTTCATTGCCGCTGGCCACGGCCAGCGTGCCGTCCGTAGCGATATGGAAGCCGGAAACCAAATGCTGGTACGACAATTTGTAAGTGTGGACATACTCGGCGGGGGTGTGGTAGAACGCAACAACGATGCAGTCGGCCCCCTCACGGGCCGAGGCGGCAATATCCAAAAAGGAGTCATCCCCGCAGACGAGACGCACAGCGTAGGTCTTTTTCGGGTGGTCGGCCACATCCAAAAGGGAATCGGTCGTCAGCACTTTGTTCAACAGGGGCAGCAGGGCCTCCTCCTTGCAGTAGCTTTTGGTGATCTGTCCATCCCGGGAGAGAAGCAGCAGCCCGGTCAGGTAGTGGTTCTCGACGAAGTGCGGTAAGACGTCCTCGGCAGCGGGGTAAAGGTCGTCGGGCTTTTCGGTGAGGTACCAGATATCCCGGGCGCACTGCTGGGCGCTTTCGGTCACGCGCAGCAGGCTCTTGGCCTCGGATGCCAGATTCAGGCTGCTGTAATCGGCACACTGTTCCTTGATGTAATCCACGCGGGTGGACAGCGCATCCTTGGCTGTGGCGATGTCGGTGTTGGCCGAGTAAAAAGAGATGGAGACGAGCAGCAGCATCCCGATCAGCACGGACAGCAGCCAGAACCCATTGAGACGGGGCAGACGTTTAGCGGCCATAGTCCACCTCCAGATATTTGTCCGGGTCGGGCAGGTACTTAGCCAGGATGGCCCGGGTCGTGCCGTCGGTGCGCATATCGGCCAGGGCAGCGTTCAGCGCGGTATCCAGCCCGCGGTCATCGTTCAGGGCAAAGGCCACGCCCAGCCCCACCACCTGCAAAGGCTCGTCCAGGATGCGGTACTCGATGCCGAAATCCGACATGAACTGCAAAATCGAGGTCTCATGGGCGGCCACAGCGTCGGCGTAGCCCTTGCTCAGATAGGCGTAGATCAGCTCGCGTTTCTGCATCGAGAGCAGGGCGCGGATCTCGGGGATGCGGGGATCGCCGCCATCCAGAAACAGCGCTTCCGGCTTGGTGGTGGCCTGCACGGCGACGGTCTTGCCCGCCAGGTCGGCCAGGGTCTCAATATCACTGCCCGGCATGACGGCCACGACCTGGCGGCTGACCATGTACGGCCCGGCCCAGCGGTACTCATCCTCGCGCCCGTCGATGGAAAAGCTGCCCCACAGGCAGTCGACGGTGCCATTCTCTACCAACTCTTTTTTGTCGACCCAGTCGATGGTGACGAACTGCGCCTTGTAGCCCATGCGGCGGAATGCCTCGGTGGCAAGCTCCACATCGATGCCGGTGGGTTGGCCGTCGGCGCTCAGGTAGTTGAAGGGCGGGTAGCTGTCACTGCCGATGACGATGGTGGGCAGGTCAGCATCCGGGTCGGCTGTGGCGGCCCGCGCGGCGCAGCCCGCCAGCAGGCAGACGGCCAGGCAGAGCACGGCCAGCAAAAACAGCAGTCTGGGACGGTGGTGCTTCATACGCAAATATCCTCTATATTGTTGGAATATTACAGAGAGTAACACTTTGGGAAAATAATATTTATTGTAGCATCGGACGCCGATACAGTCAAGAAAGGCAGCTGCATGATTTGGCAAAAAATAGAAGAAACTTTACGGCGGCCAGGGGACTGGCCGCCCTGCAGCCTTTGCAAACCACATCATACCAGGATATGCGTCGCCTGTGCCGATCAGCCGCGTTTGTTTCGGCAAAACAGTTGCCCCGGTGCGGGTGTGATGTTATAATAGCAATAACAATGTAAAATTTTGCCATCACAGCGGAAAGGAGCGGAAGATGAACAACGTCACACGCAGCATTTTCCGCGCCATCCATGAGGGCAAGTGGCTCAGCATCGAGTACAAAAACCAGCAGACCCAGCAGACAAAATACTGGGTCGCCGTCAAGGGGCTGAACCCCCGCACCCGCACGTTGACGGTGGACGGCCTGCACCTGAAACTGCTGACCGTCCAGGACCTGACCATCCACATTGACCGTATCCAGGCAGCCGAAGTTGTGGACGGCTCCTGGTGCCCGGTGAATGAGACCCTCGTTGCCGATATCCGGGATAATCCCGGCAAATACACAGCGCTGTTCGCAAACTCGGCCAATCTGCGGGTGCTGGACTACCTGGCCGCCTGCAACCGGCTGGATGCCACGCCCTACCAGACCAATTACAGCCTCGTCCACGCCATCGACGCGGATCGCTTTGACGAGGGGGCCGAGGACACCATCGAGCTGGAGGACGACCAGTTCCGGGAGCTGGTGCAGCGGTTCCAGCGCCGGGTGGATGACCGCAGGCAGAACGCCGCCCGGCCCAGTCTGCCGCAGCTGGGGCTGAACCTTATCAGCATAAACACCAACAAAGGGCTGTATGTGCTGGCTTACCGCCCGCTGCGGCTGGATGTGCGCCGCCGCACGCTGCGGGCCGACGCCGATCCGGTCATCTGCCGGGAGTTCACCATCAACGGCGCAAAGCTGAGCATCCACCAATTTCTGGACGCCGACGACCACGCGCTGCTGGACGACTTTTACAAAAATCAGGAGACCATCAAGGATCGTATCACCCGGGGCAACCCGCAGGTGCGCGGCGTGGACGATATGCCCTACCTGATCGCCATTGGGCGCGACTGCCCGGTGGATTTGGAGCACGAGTACCGCGGCATCCTCAATATGTTCGAGGATCCCTCCGGCGAGACAGCCACCGCACCGCTGCGGGCTTTCTTTGGCGAGATGACGGCCCGGCCCCGACGCCGCAAATCCTACCCGCTGGCGCTGCTGAACAACAAGGTCAACCTGGACCAGCTGCTTGCCATCAACAATGCCATGCGCTATCCCCTGGCCTATGTGCAGGGGCCGCCGGGCACCGGCAAGACCAACACCATCGTCAACACGCTGACTACGGCGTTTTTCAACGAGCGCACGGTGCTTTTTGCCAGTTACAACAATCACCCGATTGACGGCGTGGTGGAAAAATTGCAGCAGATCGACTACCACGGCCATACGGTGCCCTTCCCGATTTTGCGGCTTGGCAACGCCGAAAAGACCGCCGAAGCGCTGCGGACCATCGCCAAATTGTATGACCAGTGTATCCAGCTCCCGGTGCCGGAAAAGCTGCTGGACAAAAACCACGCCGACCGCACAGCCCGCGCCAAACAGCTGACCGAGCTGCTGGAACGCTATGAGCGGGTGCTCGACCTGCGGGAGCGCAAGGAGACCATCGAGCGCCTGCTGGATGCCCGCAGCCAGATGAACTTCCGCTTTGAGCTGGAGGCCGGGCAGCTGCCCCAAGTCAACCGCGAGCTGGCCGCCTACGGCGATATTGACACCGCCGACGCCATGGCCCTGCTGGACCGCAACGAGGGCGAACTTTTGCGCTACCTCTACTACACATCGGTGCAGTACATCCGCCGCCTGGCCGAACCGAAATATGAGGATTTGATGGAGATTGTCCGCAGCGCCGACAACGATAAGGAGAAGGCAGCGGCTTTCAACAAGTACATCTCCGAGCCGGAAAACCTGAAAAAGCTGCTGCGCGTTTTCCCCATCGTGGCAACAACCTGCATCTCCGCCCACCGCCTGGGCGACCCCGAGCCGAGCTTTGATATGGTCATCATGGACGAAGCCAGCCAGTGCAACACGGCCATGTCGCTGGTGCCGATTCTGCGCGGCCGGTCGCTGATGCTTGTCGGCGACCCGCAGCAGCTTTCCCCGGTTATTCTGCTGGACCCCGCCGACAACAAGGCCCTGCGCCGCAAGTACAGCGTGACCGAGGAATACGACTACATCGAAAACTCGATTTACAAGTGCTTCCTGGCCTGCGATGCCGTCAGCGACGAGACGCTGTTAAGCTACCACTACCGGTGCAGCCCGCGCATCATTGAGTTCAACAACCGCAAATACTACAACCACAAGCTGCACATTGCCAGCCAGGAGCACAACCCCGAGCCGCTGGTCTATGTGGATGTGCCCGACAACACCACCGACGAGCGCAACACTGCCCCGCAGGAGGTGCGCCGCATCGACGCCTACTTGAGCCGCCACCCGGATAAGCAGGTGGGCATCATCACGCCGTTTGCGCGGCAGCGTGCCGCCATTGAGGCGATGCTGCGGGCCAACCACTACGACAACGCCAGCTGCGGCACGGTACACGCATTCCAGGGCGACGAGAAGGATGTGGTCATCTTCTCGCTGGCGCTGACCGACCAGACCCGGGAAAAGACCTACGCCTGGCTGAAAACCAACAAGGAGCTTATCAACGTGGCGACCTCCCGCGCGCGGGACCAGCTTGTCATCCTGTCCAGCCAGAAGGAACTGGACCGCCTGCACGCGGGCGCGGTGGATGATGATATCTACGAGTTGGTGCAGTACGTGCGCACCAACGGCGTGTCTGACGTGACCGAGAAGCCAGCCGCCAGCCGGGCACTGGGCATCAAGCCGTACAGCACCAGGACCGAGGACGCCTTTTTGGAGAACCTGAACCACGCGCTGGACAACGCTTTCCTGGACGGCAGCCGCTGCACCGTGCGCAAGGAAGTCCCCATTGCCCAGGTGTTTGAGAATAACCCCAGCTACACCGATCTGTTTTACACCGGGCGGTTTGATTTTGTCGTCTACCAGCGGGAGGGCCGCCGCCTGATGCCGATTCTGGCCATTGAGCTGGACGGCCGCGAGCACCGCGACGACCCCGCCGTCCAGCGCCGTGACCGCAAGAAGGAGCAGATCTGCCGTGAGCACAGGTTTGAGCTGATCCGCGTGGAGAACAGCTATGCGAGACGGTATAATTATATTAAAAGTATTTTGATAAATTACTTCAGGAAAGTGTCGTAACGCCCGCCCCCAGCCCTGCACAAAAAAAGACCTGCATCCCATCAGGACGCAGGTCTTTTTTTGCTGCGGCTTACCGCCAATGAAACGTGACCATGCCGTACACATAAATAAACGCAATGGCACAGGGCACAAAATACCGGAACACAGGTTTCATCCAGGGCTGCACTTTCAGCCCTTTGCCGGTGTTGGCCTCGTTTACAAAATTCTCCCAGCCCCAGCCGAGGCGGTTGCAGCAGAAGAGAGCTAAAACCAGCGTTCCCAGCGGCAGAACGTTGTTGCTGACGATGAAGTCCCAGAAGTCCAGCCATGCGCTGCCCGGCGCAAAGGGCTGGAAGTGCAGTACGCTGTACCCCAGCGCTGTCGTCAGCGCCAACAGAAAGATGCCTGCGCCGCAGACCACACAGCCTTTCGGGCGTGTCCAGCCGGTCAGCTCGCGCACCATGGCCAGGATGTTCTCGCAGACGCCCAGCACGGTAGACAGCGCCGCAAACACCATGAACAGAAAGAACAGTGCGCCCCACCAGCGGCCCCCGGCCATGTTGTTGAAAACACCGGCCATTGTGTCAAACAGCAGGCTTGGCCCGGCAGTGACTTCCAGCCCGTAGGTGAAGCAGGCCGGGAAGATGATGATGCCCGCCAGCACCGCCACAAAGGTGTCCAGCGCGATGATGTGCAGCGACTCGCCCATGAGGGAGCGCTCCTTGCCGATGTAGCTGCCGAAGATTGCCATGCCGCCCATGCCGACAGACAGCGAAAAAAACGCCTGGTTCATGGCCGCCACGATGACGCTGCCGTCGATTTTGGAAAAATCCGGCACAAGGTAGAACCGCAGCCCCTCGGCGGCTCCGGCAAAGGTCAGGCTGTGGATGGCCAGCACCAGCATCAGCACCAGCAGCGCTGTCATCATGTACTTGGTCACGCGTTCCAACCCGCCCTGCAAGTTGAAGCTGAGCAGTACGAACGCCGCCACGACCACCGCAAACAGATAGGTCACGTTGACTTTCGGGTCGGCGAGCATCTGTGCAAAGCCGAAATCGGCGTTGTCCCCAGTCAGGAATTTGACAAAATAGTACAAAATCCAGCCGGTGACGACCGTGTAAAACGCCATGATGGCAATGTTGCCGATCAGGCTGAACACGCCGAACACGCCCCACTTGTGGCCGGGCTTTTCCAGCCGCTGGTACATATAAATGGGGCTTGCCTGCGCCGCGCGGCCCACGGCCAGCTCCATGATCATGGCGGGCAGGCCCAGCACCAAAAGGCAGAGGATGTACAGCAGCATAAAGCTGCCGCCGCCGTTCTGGCCGCACATCCAGGGGAATTTCCATACATTGCCGCAGCCGATGGCGCACCCGGCGGACAGCATGATAAAGCCCAGGCGGCTGCCCAGGCGCTCGCGTTTATTCATTGGCTCGTTTCCTTTTCGGTCGTGATGGTTATGCAGACGATCTCGGTGCGGCCCTGGGTGCGGAACTTGTAGCCCCAGGTGCCGGTGCCGCCGCTGACGATGGCATCGCAGCGGTCTGTGATATGTTTTCTGCCGTAGTTGCGCTCGTTTTTGGCAGCCATGCCCACCGCGCCCGCAGGCCAGACCTGCCCGCCGTGGGTGTGGCCGCTCAGGATCAGATCGGCCCCCGCTGCGGCGGCGTTCTTAAAGTCCCGCGGCTCGTGGTCAAGCCAGACCGTGTAGCGGTCGTCCGGGCCGGTGGGCATCAGCTGCGCAGCCGTAAAGCGGCTGCCGTTGGTGTACAGGTAGTCCTTGCGGCCTACGATGCGCACGCCGCAGGACAGCGTGATGGCGGTGTCCTCCAGAATGCGGACACCCGCTGCGGCAAAGGCGCGCTCCAGCTCGGCGCGGCCAAAACTCGGCTCCCGCCAGTGGTGAAACAGGTCGTGGTTGCCCAGCACATAGTATTTGCCCAAGGGGGCATCGATCTCGCCGAAGAACTGGCAGAAGGCGTCGAAATCCTCTTTCTCGGTGTACTCGTCGAAGATGTCGCCGGTCAGCACCAGCAGATCCGGCTGGCAGGCCGCGACTTTCTCCCGCAGTTCCGGGATGCGGGTGCGGTCCATGGCCGCGCAGGCCCGGGGGTGTACGTCGCTGATCTGTACGATGCGCAGCTGACCATTGGGCAAGGCTTTCTGCGTTGTCAGGTTATATTTTGTGGTACACAGCCGCAGCGCCCGGCGGCGGCCCCACCACATGATAAACCCGGTCAGCAGCCACGGCGTTATGCCGCCAAGCCAAAAAATATGCCAAACAGTCAGAGGCGCACCGCCGACACGCCGCAGCACCAGCCCGATGCCGGTGCCGATGCAGTAGAAGGTGACGAGATGCCCGACAAAGACGATGCCAAGGCCCAGCGGGTCCCGGCTGATATAAGCCAGCAGCGCCATCAGCACCAGCGGCAGGCCGTAGTACAAAACCGGCCACTGGGCCACAAGCTGCAACGGCGGCAGCTGTAAAAAGTTGAGATACAGCAAAATATCCAGCGCCGCCTGGCCCAAGCGGGGAAGGACAAATTGGAAGAATGGATGATACATGGTGTCAGCCTTTGTTGTGAGAATGCCTTCCCCCTTTGGGGGAAGGTGTCTGCGGGCGGGACCGCAGACGGATGAGGGGCGGAGATACCGTGATTACCCATACAGGGGATAGTATGGCAAAGTTTGCCCCTCATCAGTCCGCTTCGCGGCCAGCTTCAGTCTCCGTGCCAAGTGCCGCCTACGGCGGTTGCACTCCGACACGCGCCTGCGGGCGCAGCCCCCACGGGGAAGCCTTTTTAACAAAAATTCCCCCGCACCTCGCGGCACGGGGGCTGAATTTTATTTTTTACTGTTCCTTCGCCTTAATCGCCGCATCAATCGCTCTTGCAGCCTCTTTGCCGGCACCCATGGCCAGAATGACCGTGGCGGCACCGGTAACGGCGTCGCCGCCAGCGTAGACCATCGGGCGGCTGGTCAAGCCGTCGGGACCGTTCGTGATCAGGCAACCATGCTTGTCGGCGTCCAGACCCGGCGTGGTCGAGCGGATCAGCGGGTTGGGGCTGGTGCCCAGCGCCATGATCATCGTATCAACGTCCAGAACGAACTCACTGCCCTCCTTGACGATGGGGCGGCGGCGTCCGGACGCATCCGGCTCGCCCAGCTCCATCTCAACGCAGGTCATACCCTTGACCCAGCCGTTCTCATCGCCCAGCACCTCGGTGGGGTTCGTCAGCGTCTTAAAGACGATGCCCTCCTCCTCGGCGTGCTCGACCTCTTCTTTACGGGCAGGCAGCTCGGCCATGCCGCGGCGGTAGACGATGTACACATTCTCGGCCCCCAGACGCTTGGCGCAGCGGGCGGCGTCCATGGCGACATTGCCGCCGCCGACAACGGCAACGGACTTGCTCTTCATGATGGGCGTGCGGGAATCCTCCTTGTACGCCTTCATCAAATTGACGCGGGTCAGGTACTCGTTGGCAGAGTAAACACCGTTCAGGCTCTCGCCGGGGATGCCCATAAAGCGGGGCAGGCCGGCACCGGACGCGACATAGACGGCCTCGAAGCCGTAGTCGTTCATCAGCTCATCGATGGTCAGGACTTTACCGATGACCATATTGGTTTCAATGTCAACGCCCAGTTCTTTCAGGCCTTCGACCTCGTGCTGGACGATGTCCTTGGGCAGACGGAACTCAGGGATGCCGTACATCAGAACGCCGCCAGCCACATGCAGGGCCTCGTAAACGGTGACCTTGTAGCCCAGCTTGGCCAGGTCGCCGGCGACGGTCAGGCCGGAAGGACCAGCGCCGATGACAGCCACCTTGTGGCCGTTGGGGGCGGGGGCGACAGGCTTGGTATGTACGTTGTTGCGGTACCAGTCCGCAACAAAGCGCTCCAGACGGCCGATGCCGACGGATTCGCCCTTGATGCCGCGGACGCACTTGCCCTCGCACTGATGCTCCTGCGGGCAGACACGGCCGCAGACGGCGGGCAGCGCACTGGACTGGGCGATCACGTTATAGGCGGCCTCAAAATCGCCCTCGGCGACGTGCTTGATGAAGCCGGGAATATCGATCTCAACAGGGCAGCCGCTGCGGCAGGGGTGGTTCTTGCACTGCAGGCAGCGCTTGGCTTCGTTAATGGCCATCTCCTCGGTATAGCCGAGGGCGACCTCTTTAAAGTTTTTATTACGGACATTCGGCTCCTGGCTGGGCATGGGGCACTTTTTCGGGTCCATATTCGGCATAATTACTGCACCTCCTGTTTCAGCAGATTGCACTCGGCCTCGCGGGCGTGGGCCTCAAAAGGCTTGTACATGGTGCCGCGGTGCATAGCTTCGTCAAAGTCGACCTCAAAACCGTCAAAGTCGGGGCCGTCCACGCAGGCAAACTTGGTCTGGCCGCCAACGGTCAGGCGGCAGCCGCCGCACATGCCGGTGCCGTCGACCATGATGGGGTTCATGGAGACAACAGTCTTGACATTGTGGGGCTTGGTGGTCTTGACGACGAATTTCATCATGATCAGCGGTCCGATGGTGATGACTTCATCAAAGTTGGCGCCATCGACGATCTTCTGCTCCAGCGGGGCGGTAACAACACCCTTATCGCCGTAAGAACCGTCGTCGGTCATAATGATAAACTCATCGCAGCAGGCGCGGAACTCATCCTCCAGGATGACCAGGTCCTTATTGCGGAAACCGACAATGCCGGTAACCTTGGTGCCCTGGGCATGCAGTGCCTGGGCGATGGGCAGTGCGATAGCACAGCCGACGCCGCCGCCGACAACGCAGACATTCTTCAAGCCCTCGATCTCGGTGGCTTTGCCCAAGGGGCCGACGAAGTCGTGGACAGCCTCGCCCTCTTTCAGCGCGTTCAGCTGCATGGTGCCGGCACCCACCACCTGGAAGATGATGGAAACCGTACCGGCCTCGCGGTCGAAACCGGCGATGGTCAGGGGAATGCGCTTGGAATCTTCCTTCGCGCGGACAATGATGAACTGACCGGCCTTTGCCTTCTTTGCGATCAACGGTGCTTTGATCCAAAGCTCGGTAACAGTGGGGTTCAGCTCTCTCCGTTTCATGATAGTAAACAAAGCTCTCTCTCCTTACCTTATTGGTATGTTTGTATTGTAACGTATTCTCGTAAAATTGTAAAGCGTCAACAAATCCGCAACCTATGCAAAGATTGACGTGTTTTATTGTAAAAATTGACAGTTTTCTTAAAATTGCACTTGGGTGGGGGCGTGATTCTGCCACAAGGTATACCCGGCCGGGCAGGCGATGCCAGAGGGGGTGAGGTTTGTGGTATCCAGTGGTACATCGTCAGATACCAGCAGCCAATCAGCTTCGGCCAGATCGGTGTAGGCATGGCCGGGGTACTCCGGCGCGGGGGCTTCGGTGGTCAGGTCCAGCACACCGTCATCCAGCAGACCGGTCTGCACCAGGGTCTCATATTCCACGATATAAAAATCGCGGTCGACGTAAGTTTCAATGAGTTGGCTGTCCCGCTGGCGGATGCCGTAGGGGATAAGCAGCACCGTGCCGTCCAGCTCGTGCAGGCTGTCGTTCAGGTCGCTGGCGGCCTGCATCGTTCCGGCATCGATGCCGTAGGTCCAGTGGTTGATGCGCCACTCGCCTGCGTAACACAACACACAGAGGGCCAGCACCGCGCCAGCCATGACCCGACGGGCCTTGCGGCGCAGCGTCAGCGCGCCGATGACGGCCGCACCAACCACAATGATGCACCGCCAGACCAGCAGCCAGCCGTTGAGACCCAGCACCGGCAGACGGTCGAGGCGGTCGGCCACAAAGTCAAACCACTGCAGCAGGGTGTTGTCTCCCGCGCCCGCGCCGATGGCCCGGCAGAAGGCGATGAAGCCGACGCCCCACACAGCGGTCAGCGCGGCCAGCACCCTGCGGCGGGCGGCGGAGAACTGCTCGTCCAGCGTGTTCAGCGTGACCAGCAGCAGCGGCATAAACAGCGGCTCCAGATACCGCATGTGCTGCCGGGGCGAGGGGGAGTGCAGATCCTCCCGCACGGTGATGGACCAGGCGATGACCCCCACACCGATGAAGAGCGACAGTAGCAGAAACAGCGGCAGCTGGGTGCGCACCGGGTCGCTGCCCTTGGCCGGGCGGCGCAGCCCTGCGGCGGGCAGCAGCACCGGAAACACGCCAAAGGCCAGTACGGTGAACAGCACATCGCAGACGATGGCAAAGGGCAGAAAGCCCCACTGCTCGGCGGTCAGCCAGCCGGTCTGGTTGTAGGAGTTGCCCAGCCCCCGGAACAGGGTGAGCTTGGCCAGCACAAAGCAAACGGCAAAGCTGCCGAACAGCGCCGCGTTGCAGGCAAGCTCGCTGCGCCAGGTGCCGCGAGCTTGCCAGAGGGCCCAGGCCCGCACCAGCACCCAGGCGATGAGATAGTAGAGGGCGACTTCTTTATTTAGATAGAGCAGATAGCACCACACACCCGCCGCCGCGCACCAGCCCACCCGAGCCTTGGGCGCGGCCTGCATGGCCCGCAGCATAAAGTAGATTTGCCACAGGGACAGCGGCAGAAAGATCGTCTCGCTCATGAACGTGACCGCCGCCGACATGGTGGGCAGCAGCGCCACCACGCCCACGAGGAACACCGTGCGGCGGCGGTTCTGCCCTGTGGTGTGGCAGAGTGCGTAGGCCGGGAACACCGCGCTGGACGCATACACCGCGTTCAGCCAGCCGATGGCTGTAATTTGTGCGGCGGTGGTTTTCAGCGCCAGAGCAGGCAGGATGAAAAGCGGGTACAAAATCTTCTGGTAGTCGCTGGGCATGTTGCGCACCCGCAGGCCGCGGCCCTGCCACAAGCTGCGGGCGACGTCCAGGTAGCGCAGCTCGTCACTATAGACGGCCAGCTCCCGCGGGTAGCTGCTGAGCGTGCCGTACACCACAGCACACACCACAAACACCCCTGCGACCCAGACCCAGGGAGAGATCTTTTTATGTGTAGATGGCATGGGGACCTCCGAAAATTCAGCTTTCCTTTATTATAATATTATAAAGCATTCAACCGCCCCTGTAAACAAAAAACAGGCACAGCCCATTGGCCATGCCCGGTATAGAACTTATTCTTTGTCCTTCAACTCACCCCGGCAGCGGTACAGCGCACCCAGGATGAACACGAAGCAGATCACCCAGGTGACCGGCTCACAGAAGCAGACCGCCGTGTAGCCCACCGCGGGCACGATCCAAACGCCGAAGATGACCTTGCCGATGAGTTCCAGTCCGCTGGCCAGCAGCGGCTCGATGGTGTGCTGGATGCCCTGCAGCATGTTCCGCACGATGACCAGCACCGCCATGGGCGGGATGACCGGGGCGCTGATCTTCAAGTACAGCACCGCGTTGGAGATGATGACCTCGTCGTTGGTGCCGGTGATGGCCCGCACCGCCGGATCGCTGAGGAAGAACACGAACAACATCACGAACACCCACCACACAAAGTAGATGCCCAGCGCCGTGGTCACGCCTTTCATGATGCGGCTGCGGCGGCCTGCGCCCAGGTTCTGGCTGCTGTAGGTTGCCACGGCGATGCCCAGGGCACTGCCGGGAATGAAGAACAGTTCCGCAAAGCGGCGGGCAGCGACCTGGGCCGCGATGTAGGTGCTGCCCAGCGCATTGATGCTGCTTTGCAGTACCACACTGCCGATGTTGTAGATGGCGCTCATCAGGCCCATGCTCAGGCCCGCCCAGAACATATTGGCAGCAAATTTTTTGCCGTTGGCAAAGGCGTTGTGGGTAAAGTGCAGGGCCGGGTAGTTGCGGATGATGTACCACCCGCACAGCACCGCACTGATGCCCTGGGCTACCACGGTGGCGGCCGCCGCGCCGCCCACGCCCAGCTGCAGCGGGCCCATAAAGGCGATGTCCAGCCCGATGTTGAGTACCGTGCTGAACAGCAAAAAGTACAGCGGCGTCAGGCTGTTTCCGATGGCCCGCAGCAGGGCGGCCTCCATATTATAGGCCATCGTCAGCGGGATGCCTAATAAAATCAGGGTCAAATAGGCAAGGGCACCTTCCATGGTGGCTTCCGGCACTTGCAGCAGCACCAGCAGCGGACGGCGCACGCCGACAAACACCACTGTAAGCACCGCGGCGGTGGCGGCAGCCAACGCCAGCATCCAGGCCGTGGCGCGGCGCACGCCCTTTTCATCACCTGCGCCAAACAGGCGGCTGACCGTCAGCGCCAGACCGTTATTCATGCCGAAAGCAAAGTTCATGATAAGGCCGTACAGCGCGGCGGTGGCGCCGATCTGCGCCAGGGCGGCATCCCCCAGGATGTGCCCGGCCAGGGCGGTATCGGCCAGGTTATAGAACTGCTGCAGCAGGTTGCTTAAAAACAGCGGCGCCGAAAAATTCAGCAGCAGCCGTACCGGGTCGCCCCGGGTCATATCGGTAACGCGGCTTTGCGCGGTAGCCATAATGCGTACATCTCCTTATACAAAAAGGGCAAAATCAAAAACCAGTTTATTGTATCACGCCGCCACAGCCCATACAAGAGAGAAAACCGCCCGGTTTAGACAAATATCCCGCCAAAATGTTTTTTACCCTCTCTTGTTCCTAAATTTAACAATTCAAGGAAATTGTAATCGCTTGCGGGCAATTGCGCAGAAAAGACACAAGCCGGGCCGAAATTTTGTGTATTTGTGTAGGAAATAACAGATGCCGTAAATTTTCGTCATTTTGTTAGAAAACCCTGTTATTATCTTGTCAAATCCGAGAATTGCATCGATTTTTGGGGTGTGCTATGATGAATATGTTGAAAGCGCTTACAAAGTGCTGCATCCCACAGGAGGTATTTCTTGACTATTTATGATATAGCCCGGGAAGCCGGAGTCTCGATTGCCACGGTCTCCCGGGTGATGAACGGCGGCAAGGTGGGCAAAGCCACCCGCATCAAGGTGCAGGCCGTGCTGGACAGCTGCGATTACCGGCCCAGCCAGGTAGCGAAAGGTCTGGCCACCCGGCAAAGCCGCTGCGTAGCCATTATGACGATGGACATCCGTGATGTACACCATGCCGCCATCGCCTATGAGATCGAGCGCGCGATGGCCACCGCCGGGTACAGCACCATCCTGTGCAACCTGGGCGGCAACCCCGCCCGCGCCAGCGAGTATCTGCGTACGCTGAACGCCCAGCAGATCATTGGCGTATTCTTCGTCGGTTCCATATTCGTGACACCACAGTGCCGCGAGTACATTGCCAAATATGTTCCCAATATTCCGATCTTGTTTGCCAACGCGGTTCTGCCGCTGCCCAACGCCTACGGTGTCCTTTCCGATGAGGAAGACGGCACCTACCACGCCGTCAAGCGGCTGGCCCAGGCCGGGCGGCACAACATTGCCTTTGTCAATGATGATGAGACCGAGAGTGAGGAGCACAAGCTGAACGGCTACTGCCGTGCCATCCAGGAATACGGTTTGCCGGAGCGCTGCTACCGGGCCGAACGTTCCATAGAGGGCGGTCAGTTCGTGACTACACGCATCCTGCAGCAGGACCCGAACACCGATGCTATCGTCTTTTCCGAGGATAACACCGCCGTGGGCTGCCTGCACGCGCTGCAGGCCACCGGCAAGCGCATCCCGGACGAAGTCGCCGTCATTGGCTGCAACAACAGCGTCTACTGCACCATCTGCTACCCGCAGCTGACCTCCATCGACAACAGTCTGCACGAGACCGGCCGCGCGGCCGCCAAGCAGATGATTCGCCTTTTAAACCACGAATCCGATGTGGAAAAGACCATCTGCCTGCCCTGCCGGTTGGTTCTGCGGGATACCACCCCGCCGATGCTGTAGGCCGCAGGCAAATTTATTACTTCCAAACCGCAAGGCAGCGCCTGATCTACCAGGTGCTGCTTTGTGTGGTTTATGGGGTGCTCTTTGTACAAAAACAACAAAAAACAGGCTATTGACGGCAAAACTTCTGCACGCTATACTGATATTATAGGTGATTTTCCGGATGGATTTCGCCAGAAGGAGAGAATAAGTATGTTGGACGTTCTGATCATCGGTGCAGGCGTTTCCGGCTGTGCCACAGCGCGGGAATTATCGCGCTGTAAAGCAGATATTCTGGTGCTGGATAAGGAGGAGGATGTCTGCTGCGGCACCTCCAAGGCCAACAGCGCCATTGTCCATGCAGGCTACGATGCCACCCACGGCAGCCTGATGGCCAAATTGAATGTGGAGGGCAGCCGCCGTATGCCTGCCCTTGCCAAAGAATTGGATTTTGCCTACGACCAGTGCGGCAGCCTGGTGGTGTGTTTGAGCGAGCAGGACCGCCCGAATCTGGTAAAGCTGTACGAAAACGGTGTGGCCAACGGCGTAGAGGGCCTGCGCATTATCGAACGCGACGAGCTGGTCAAGATGGAGCCGAACGTTTCCGATAACGCGGTGGCTGCCCTGTGGGCACCCACCGGCGGCATCGTCTGCCCCTTTGGCCTGACCTATGCTTTTGCCGAGAACGCTGCAAAAAATGGCGTAAAGTTCCAGTTTGATACCACCGTCACCGGCTTTGCCCCCATCGAGGGCGGCTGGCGCGTGGAGACCGACAAGGGCAGCTTTGAGACGCGCCTTGTGGTGAACGCTGCCGGTGTGCATGCGGACGAGCTGCACAACGCCGTGGATGCTGCCCATCCGATGCAGATCATTGCCCGGCGCGGCGATTACTTCCTGCTGGACCACGCAGCGGCAGGGCATGTGCACCACACCATCTTCCAGCTGCCGGGCAAGTACGGTAAGGGCGTGCTGGTCACCCCCACCGTGCACGGCAACCTGCTGGTCGGCCCCACGGCCATTGATGTGGATGACAAAGAGGCCACCGCCACCACGGCGGCAGGCCTGAACGAAGTGCGGGAAAAGTCCGGCCTGGCGGTGAAGGACCTGCCCATGCGCCAGACTATCACCAGCTTTGCAGGCCTGCGCGCCCACGAGCCGCGGCACGATTTCTTCATTGGCGAGATTGCCCCCGGCTTTGTGGATTGCGCTGCCATCGAGTCCCCCGGCCTGTCCAGCGCCCCCGCCGTGGGCGCTATGGTGGCCGACATCGTGAAAAACAGCCTGCATCTGAAGGACGATCCGACGTTTGACCCAACCCGCAAGGGTATCCTGGACCCCAAGACGCTGCCTTTTGAAGAACGCGCCGCCCTTATCAAAGAGAACCCCGCCTACGGGCAGATTATCTGCCGCTGTGAGAGCGTGACCGAGGGCGAAATTATTGATGCCATCCACCGCGTGCCCGGTGCCCGCAGTCTGGACGGCGTAAAGCGCCGCACCCGTGCCGGTATGGGCCGCTGTCAGGCGGGCTTCTGCAGCCCCCGCGTGATGGAAATTCTGGCCCGCGAGCTGGGTGTGCCTCAGAGTGAAATTACCAAGGCCGGCGGCAAATCTAAAATCATCGTCGGCACCAACAAGGATACGTTTTAAAAGGAGGGGCTGGATATGAACAACGTAGATCTCGTCATCATCGGCGGCGGCCCCGCGGGGCTGGCGGCAGCCGTGGCTGCCCGCAAGGCCGGTGTAGAAAACCTGCTGATTTTAGAGCGCGACAGCGAACTGGGCGGCATTTTGAACCAGTGCATCCACAACGGCTTTGGCCTGCACACCTTTAAAGAGGAACTGACCGGCCCCGAGTACGCGGCCCGGTTCATCGCCCAGGCTGAGGAATTGCAGATTCCCTACAAACTCAATACCATGGTGCTGGACTTGGCGGCGGACAAGACCGTGACCGCCATGAACAAAACGGACGGCCTGTTCCAGCTGCACCCGAAAGCCGTCATTCTGGCCATGGGCTGCCGGGAGCGCCCGCGCGGTGCGCTGAACATCCCCGGCTACCGTCCTGCCGGCATCTACACCGCCGGTACGGCCCAACGGCTGGTGAACATGGAGGGCTATCTCCCTGGCCGCAAGGTGGTCATCCTTGGCTCCGGTGATATCGGCCTGATCATGGCCCGCCGCATGACGCTGGAGGGTGCCCATGTGCAGGTGGTGGCCGAACTGATGCCCTACTCCGGCGGCTTAAAGCGCAACATTGTGCAGTGTCTCGATGACTTCGGCATCCCGCTGAAGCTGAGCCACACCGTCGTGGACATCCAGGGTAAGGAGCGGGTCGAGGGCATCACGCTGGCCCGTGTAGAAAACGGCAAGCCCATCCCCGGCACCGAGGAACACTACGATTGCGACACGCTGCTGCTCTCCTGCGGTCTGCTGCCTGAAAACGAGCTGAGCCGCGCCGCCGGTGTGGCGTTAAGCCCCATCACCAGCGGGCCGCTGGTCAACGAAAGCCTGGAGACCAGCATCCCCGGCGTGTTTGCCGCAGGCAATGTGCTGCATGTGCATGATCTGGTGGACTATGTTTCCGAGGAAGCCGGTGCTGCCGGTGCCCAGGCCGCCGCTTATTTGCAAAATGGCGAGCAGGACGCCCCGGCCATCCCGGTACATTGCGAGAACGGCGTGCGCTACACCGTGCCCGCCACGGTGCGCCCGGCCTGCGCCGGCGATACCGTGACCATCCGCTTCCGCGTGGGCGGTGTGTTCAAGAACAAAAAAATCGCTGTATATCTGGGCGATACCTGCATTTTCAGCCGCAAGCGGCCCGTGCTGGCCCCCGGCGAGATGGAGACCGTCCGCCTGAAAGGGGCCGACCTGCGCGCCCATCCTGACGCCTCGTGCCTGACTGTTACGCTGGAGGAGGCCTGATTATGGAAACGAAAAAAATCGAACTTACCTGCATCGGCTGCCCCATGGGCTGCCCGCTGATCGTTACGATGGAGGACGGCGCGGTCGCCTCCGTCACCGGCAACACCTGCCCCCGCGGCGATGCCTACGCCCGCAAGGAGGTCACGGCCCCCACCCGCATCGTGACCAGCACCGTCCGCGTGACCGGCGGCACCCTGGCCATGGTCAGCTGCAAGACCCGCAGTGACATCCCCAAAGGCAAGATTTTTGATGTGGTCCGCGCGCTGAAAGACGTGGAAGTCCCCGCCCCCATAACCATTGGCCAGGTTTTGGCCGAAAATGTGGCTGGCACAGGCGTGGACATCATCGCTACAAAAAATATTGCGCACGCCTGATTTTGTGGTAGAATAGGGAAAGTATAAGCGTATACAGAAAGCATAGAGGAAAAATGCCATGAACGAAACCACCCGCGCCGATATTGCCATTATCGGTACTGGGCCTGCCGGCGTATCGGCGGCCATCACCGCCCGCGTGCGCGGCAAGCAGGTGCTGCTGTTTGGCAGCAAAGGGCTGACGACTAAGATGACCAAGGCCCATACCATCCGCAACTACCCCGGTCTGCCGGACATTACCGGCACCGACCTGGCCGACAAACTCAAGCACCATCTGGACGTGATGGGCGTGGAGATCACCGAGAAGCAGGTCACGACCGTCTACGCCATGGGCAGCTACTTCGGCATCCAGACGCCGGATATTATGTATGAGGCCTCGTCAGTCATTCTGGCGGGCGGCGTCGTGATGGGCAAACCTTTCCCCGGTGAAGACGAGCTGCTGGGCCGCGGCGTAAGCTACTGCGCCACCTGCGACGCCCACTTTTACAAGGGCAAGGCAGTGGCCGTGCTGGGCTACAACGCCGAGAGCTGCCGCGAGGCCGACTTTTTGGCCGAGACCTGCGCCCGGGTATTGTATTTCCCGGTCGTACCCCACGAGATCAATGTCGGCCCCAACGTAACGGTGGTGCGGGAGAGGGTGCTATCCATCCCCGGCACGATGAGGGCCGAGGGCGTGCAGACCGACAAAGATCTGCACCCCGTGGACGGCGTGTTTGTGCTGCGGGATGCCGTAGCGCCGGACAAACTGGTGCCGGGCCTTGCCACCGACGGCCCCCATGTAGCCGTGGACGCCCAGATGCGCACCACCCTGCCGGGCTGCTTCGCCTGCGGCGATCTGGCAGGCAAGCCCTACCAGTATATCAAGGCTGCCGGGCAGGGCAACATTGCCGCCCTGTCGGCGGTGGAATGGCTGGCCGAGCAGAAGTAACCTTACAAAACAACGCAAAACGCCCCCAGTGGTCCGCGATGGGACCGCCGGGGACGTTTTGTTTTGTGTGGTTATCCCTGCACCAGCACCACACTTACATCATTTACATTGGTGCCGGTGGGGCCGGTGACCAGCAGCCCGCCCACTGCCTGCAAGGCGTGGTAGGCGTCGTTATCTGCCAGCACGGCGGGCACAGTCAGGCCGTGGGCGGTCAGGGCGGCATCCGTATCGCCGTCCGTGTAGCCGCCCGCCGCATCGGTGGGGCCGTCGGTGCCGTCACTGCCCACTGAGAACACTGCTGCATCCAGCCCGGCCAGCGCCGGAGCCGCTGCAAGGGCAAGCTCCTGATTCCGTCCGCCGAGGCCCTTGCCGGTCAGGTGGACGACCGTCTCGCCGCCTGCGATGTAGGCCAGCTTTTTTCCCTGCCCCGCGTGGGTCCGGACGATGGAGCCAAGGAAGCTGCCCGCCTCCCGGGCTTCACAGCAGAGCTGGTCGGTCAGCAGGACGGGCTCATAGCCAAGCTCCCGGCAGGCGGCAGCGGCAGCGGTGCAAAGCTCCCGCACACTGCCAGTGATCTGGGTCGTCACATTGTCCAGCATCTTGGGCGTTTCCTGCGCCAGAAGAACTTTTGCCTGTTCCGAGAGCTTCAGGTGATACTTCTCCGCAATGGCAAGCGCCTGTGCGCAAGTAGAGGTATCCGGCACCGCCGGGCCGCTGGCTATCATATCCAGCGGGTCGCCCAGAATATCGCTCAGCACGATGCTGAATACCTGAGCCGGGGCGCATGCCTGCGCAAACCGCCCGCCCTTGACGCCCGAAAGCCGTTTGCGGATGGTGTTCATCTCCACGATGTCAGCGCCACTGGCAAGGAGCTGGCCGGTGATGTCCTGCAATTCTGTGCCGGGGAGCAGCGGTTTTTCAAACAATGCACTTCCTCCGCCGGAGAGCAGAAACAGCACGGTATCCTCCGCCGCCAGGCCGCGCACCAGCTCCAATGCCTTCTCGGTGGCCGCAAAGCTGTTCTCGTCCGGCACCGGATGGCCTGCTTCATAACAATTTACTCCCAGAATTTCGCCCCTGACGTGCTTGTATTTGGTCACGACCACGCCGCCGTCCACACGGCCCAGCGCTTCCACCGCCGCGTGTGCCATCTGCCATGCGGCCTTGCCCGCTGCGACCAGCAGCACCCTGCCGCCCTTGGGTGCAAAGGCTTTCAATGCGCGGCGGACAGCTTCGTCCGGCAGGACAGCGTTCAGGCTGGATGCGATGATGGCATCGGCATCCTTTCGCAGAGTCGAGTTCATAAAACAGCCCTCCTTGTGGGGTATGATTTACAGCAGACCGGCTTCGGTCATGGTTTTTACAAAGCCCCGCCTGGCCGGGCCTCCGGAATCATTATACAGCAAGACCGACGTTTCGGGAATACTTTCGGCAATGGTTTTGAAATTGCTGTACAGCTCGACATCACGGACTGTACCTTCCTTAGTTGGGTCTTGTATCTGATTTTTATACTCGCTCTCTACGAAATACAAAAATCTTGTTTACAAACATCCCCCATGCAACCGCCGAATCACCTTAAATGCGATCTCATGTTCTGTTGTCAGCGGTTTTTTCAAAGCGAAGAAAACAACACCGCTGGTCGGACAGGTGATCTCTGCCTCCACCTCTGCAGTAAACGGGTCAAGGATCACGCCCGTTTTCTGACCATACTCCACTTCCTGTCCCGGCTCCACGAAGCGGCGGAAGATCCCGCCCGCCGGGGTGAGTACATTTGCCATCTCGTTTTCCTGCACGACGGTGGACAGATACCCGCTGTGGCAGTGGTATCGCAGTAAACCGACCCGGCTGAGATACCGCAGCACGGCAGCAACGGCTTCCTGTGCGCTCTGCTCGTCAACTTCGTCCGTTTCCTTGGTATAAATGCTGAACGCATTGGTCTCCCAGATCTGCCAATTATAGTTCAGCGTCGTCGTATCAATGGGGGCCGGTTTACGCATGACCACATAAGGCAGGCCGAACAGATTGCCCAGGCTGGCCGTCTGATAGCCGGTGTTCATAATGCGAATGTGCGGAACAAAGTCACCGAGCAGAGAGAAGGACGCAAAATGGATATGCCCACACGCAGGACAAACTCCGGCTGGAGTTGACCGAGAAAATCAAAGCCAACTTCTATTCCCAAGATTTGACCCCGGCAGCACCTCAGCCCCGGCAAAATGAAAAGCCGGCGGCAACAAAAATCTCCGGTAAAGAGATCCTTGAAGCCATCCGGCTGATGAATGCAAACGAACGCAGAGAGTTGACGAGATCCTTGTTCGCCTAAAATTTCTTCTTTTTATGCAAAGGAAAGCAGGCTGTGCAAACGGTGTGCAGAAAGTGTGCAGCCGCTTTTCTACATAAAGAAAGAACGTCAAATCTTACGATTTGACGTTCAATATCTGGTGCACCTCCAGGGACTCGAACCCTGGGCCCACTGATTAAGAGTCAGTTGCTCTACCAACTGAGCTAGAGGTGCATATGGTGACCCGTACCGGAATCGAACCGATGTTAAAGGCGTGAGAGGCCTCTGTCT
>OLND01000704.1_pt1 | contig 39460 bp, 33 predicted proteins | sample 1672031 | NCBI WGS metagenome assembly OLND01 (sample SAMEA3136638, study PRJEB25190) | human gut metagenome | biome: human gut; feature: human-associated habitat; material: faeces | place: Austria | collected 2013 | reverse complement strand
TTTTGAAGGTATATATAAAAGGTAAAAAGCAATCAACATATGTTGGTTGCTTTTTAATTGTTATTATACTGAAAATGTGCTAAAATTAACGAGAAATACGGCCGGACTCATGACCGTAAAGATCATATTTATTTTTTTGAAGGAGGAATCTAATATTATGATTACCTGGAACAACTTAGATACCCTTGCATCATTCAAAGAACTTGAAAAAGTTGAGCGAGTAAATCTTGTAGAAGCAATGACAGGAGAAAGCGGAGCAGAACGAGTAAAGAATTACAGCGTTCCGATGGCAGAAGGACTTACTTATAACTATGCTGCAAAGCAGGTTGACGATAAAATACTGGCAGCACTTGCAAAATTAGCAGATGAAGCACAGCTGGCAGAGAAATTTGAAGCACTTTACAACGGAGAAGTGATCAACACAGGAGAGAAACGTCTGGTACTTCATCACATGACACGTGGACAGCTTGGAGAAGCTGTAGAGGCTGACGGAGTGGACAAGCGTACATTCTATACAGAACAGCAGGCTAAGATCGCAGACTTTGCAAACAAAGTACATGCAGGAGAGATCACAAACGGAGCAGGTGAGAAGTTTACAACTGTTGTACAGATTGGTATCGGTGGAAGCGATCTCGGACCTCGTGCAATGTATCTTGCACTTGAGAACTGGGCTAAGAAGAATGACACATTCAAGATGGAAGCCAAATTCATCAGTAACGTAGACCCTGATGATGCGGCAGCTGTACTTAATTCTATCGATGTTGCACATTCTATCTTCGTACTGGTATCAAAATCAGGAACAACACTTGAGACATTAACCAATGAATCATTTGTAAAAGATGCACTGAAGAATGCGGGACTGGATGCTTCTAAGCACATGATCGCTGTTACAAGTGAGACATCTCCACTGGCTAAGAGTGACGATTATCTTGCAGCATTCTTCATGGATGACTATATCGGAGGACGTTATTCTTCTACATCTGCAGTTGGAGGCGCTGTATTATCTCTGGCATTCGGACCGGAAGTATTTGCACAGTTCCTTGATGGTGCTGCAGCAGAAGATGCACTTTCTAAGAACAAAGATGTATTCAAGAACCCTGCAATGCTGGATGCACTGATTGGTGTATATGAGAGAAATGTATTAGGATATCCAAGTACGGCCGTACTTCCATATTCCCAGGCACTGAGCCGTTTCCCTGCACATTTACAGCAGTTGGATATGGAGTCTAACGGTAAATCTGTAAACCGTTTCGGTGAGCCGGTAGCTTACTCTACAGGTCCGGTCATCTTCGGAGAACCGGGAACAAATGGACAGCATTCTTTCTATCAGTTACTGCATCAGGGAACCGACATTGTGCCGTTACAGTTCGTTGGATACAAGAACAGCCAGATGGCAACAGATGTTGTGATCCAGGACAGCACAAGCCAGCAGAAACTTTGTGCAAATGTAGCTGCCCAGATCGTTGCATTTGCATGTGGTAAATCCGATGAGAACCGTAATAAGAATTTTGAAGGCGGACGTCCATCAAGCATCATTATTGGAGAGCAGGTAAATCCGGGATCTCTCGGTGCACTTCTTGCACACTTTGAGAATAAAGTTATGTTCCAGGGATTTGTATGGAATGTGAACAGCTTTGACCAGGAAGGTGTACAGCTTGGTAAAGTACTTGCAAAACGTGTACTTGCACACGAGACAGAGGGTGCACTGAAGGTGTTCAGTGATCTGTTGAATATCTAATAAATTAAAGAAGCAATCACTTGTTAGTGTGATTCAATAGTGGTATGATAGTGCTGTTAGGCAGAAATGTCTGTTTGACAGCACTATTTTTTTGATGAAAGGAAAATAAAGACGTGACCTATAAAGAAGCGAGGGTATATTTGGACGAGATGTCGAAATACGGAAGTGTACTTGGCTTAGATACGATTCGAGGTCTGTTGCGTGAACTTGGGAACCCCCAGGATGATCTGAAGTTCATACATATTGCAGGAACGAATGGAAAAGGATCTGTGCTTGCATACACTTCAATGATATTAAGTAAGGCAGGATACAAAACCGGGCGATATGTTTCACCGACAGTCATTTCTTATCTGGAGAAGATACAGATAGATGGGAAATGGATCTCTGAATCAGAATTTGCAGAGATCATGGAAGAGATAAAAGAAGCAATTGACCGGCTTGTATGTAAAGGAGAACCTGTTCCGACAGTGTTTGAAGTAGAGACGGCGATGGCTTTTTTGTATTTTAAGAAACAAAAATGTGATCTGGTTGTATTGGAAACCGGTCTCGGCGGAGAGACAGATGCGACGAATGTAATTAAGAATACAGTTTGCGCAGTATTTGCAACGATCAGTGTTGATCATCTGGGGGTGATCGGAGATACCCTGGAAGAGATCGCACAGACGAAATCCGGGATCATCAAACCGGGATGTACGGTAGTGTCAGCAAGACAGCAGGAGAATGTCAGACTGATCCTGCGAAAGAAAGCAGAGAGTCTGAACTGTATATACACAGAAGCAGAGCCGGAACAGATGAGTATCGAAAAAGAAGATTATAAAGGACTTACATTTTCATATAAAAAATATGCGCATATGCAGAACCACATTGCAGGAGAGTGCCAGAGAGAAAATCTTTCTGTGGCACTGGAAGTAATTGAAAGCCTCAGGAAGCTGGGATATCAGATTGAGGAAGGAGCAGTGAGGGACGGTCTTGATGCAACGAGATGGGCGGGACGTTTTACTTGTCTGTCTGAAGATCCGATTGTGATCGTAGATGGTGCGCATAATGAAGATGCTGCGAAGAAGCTTAGGACATCCATTGAACGGTATTTTACGGGAGAGGAACTTATCCTGATCATGGGTGTATTTAAAGATAAAGAATATGAGAAGATCGTACAGATTCTGTGTCCGTCAGCAAAGCGGGTGTATACGGTAGATCTGCCGAATAAGGAACGTACACTGCCGGCAGAGAAGCTTGCAGAATGTGTAAGAGACTGTATGACAGAACAGATGAGCGTGTACGCAGAAAAGAGTATTGGAGATGCTGTTGCAAAAGCGTATACTTATGCAACAGAAGACAGTGGGAAACGTGCGGTGATCGCATGTGGTTCATTGTCATATCTAAGTGAAGTAATCCGGTGTATGGAAGGATGCGTACAGAATCCGCAGAGAAAGGAAAGAATATGATAGATCATGAGAAGATAGAACAGGCAGTGCGGCTGCTCCTGGAAGGAATGGGAGAAGATGTGAACCGGGAAGGACTGATTGATACACCGGACCGGATCGCAAGAATGTATGAAGAGATATATGGAGGTATGGATGAGGATGCAGGAAAACATCTTTCTAAGACATTTACCGTTGACAGTCATGAGATGGTAATAGAGAAAGATATTACATTCTATTCGACATGTGAGCATCACCTTCTGCCATTTTATGGGAAAGCACATATTGCTTATATTCCGGATGGGAAAGTTGTAGGATTAAGCAAACTTGCCCGTACCGTGGAGGTATTCGCAAGAAGACTGCAGCTTCAGGAACAGCTTACCGGACAGATTGCTGATGCTTTGATGGAGTATATGCAGCCGAAAGGGGCTATCGTTATGATCGAAGCAGAGCATATGTGTATGACAATGCGTGGGATCAAGAAGCCGGGAAGCCAGACTGTGACAATTGCCAGACGCGGTGTATTTGAGACAGATCCGGTACTGGAAGAGAGATTTTTCCGGATGCTTGGACGATAAAAAGAAAGAGATACAGATGTAGATGAAAAGAGTAACAGAAAGACAAAAAGGGATGCCCCGTCTGAATGCGGTGGTGAATCATGAAGTGTATCAGACATACTATAAGCGTATCTGTGAATGTGAGACGGATAGGGTATTCTGTTGTCATCAGATGAACCATCTTCTGGATGTGGCAAGAATTGCTTACATTAAGAATCTGGAAGAAGGACTTGGATTCGATAAGGAACTGATCTACGTAGCGGCGGTGCTGCATGATATTGGCAAATCTTTTCAGTACAGACAGCAGATTCCGCATGAGATCGCAGGAGAGAGAATAGCAAGGCGGATATTGGATTCTCTTCCGACTGGTTTTACATTTACGGATGAAGAAAAAGCACTGATCTGTCTGGCAGTCAGGGGACACCGCAGACGGCATGAGCATATGAAGCCGATAGAGGAACTGTTCTATGAAAGTGATAAACGTTCCAGAATGTGTCTTTCCTGCATGGCAGAGAAGAAGTGTAACTGGAATGAAGAAGAGAAAAATATGGAGATAATAATATGATCATAGGTGGAAAGAATTTTGATACAGCAAATCATACATACATTATGGGAATCCTGAATGTGACGCCGGATTCCTTTTCCGATGGAGGAATGTTTAACGGAATGGATGCGGCAATTGCACATGCACACCAGATGGTTGAAGAAGGTGTAGATATCATTGACGTAGGCGGGGAATCTACGCGTCCGGGACATATCCAGATCACGGATGAAGAAGAGATTGCAAGAGTGACGCCAATTATTGAAGTGCTTAAGAAAGAATTTGATGTACCGGTGTCGATCGATACCTACAAAAGCCATGTCGCAGAGGCTGCACTTCAGGCAGGTGCAGATCTTGTCAATGACATCTGGGGATTAAAATATGATAAGAAGATGGCAAGTGTGATCGCAAAGTATCAGGCTGCATGCTGTCTGATGCATAATCGGGAAAAGGCGGAATATCAGGACTTTCTGAAAGATTTCATGGATGATATGAAAGAATGTGTAAGACTTGCAAAAGCAGCAGGCACTGAGGATGACAAGATCATCCTTGACCCTGGTGTCGGGTTTGGAAAGACTTATGAGATGAACCTGGAGATTATCGATAAGATGGAGATATTAAATGAACTTGGATATCCGGTATTGCTCGGAACATCACGAAAATCCGTAATCGGACTGACGCTGGATCTTCCGGTGACGCAGCGGGAAGAAGGTACGATGGTTACGACCGTATATGGGGTACAGAAGGGATGTGCATTCGTACGCGTCCATGATGTAGAGAAAAATAAGAGAGCCATTCAGATGACGAAAGCAATCATGCGGGGACACGAAGTATAGAAAGAGTGAGGAATGAGATGAAACCGGACAAGATAAAGATAGAAGATCTGGAAGTATTTGCCAATCATGGTGTGTTTCCGGAGGAAAATGTACTGGGGCAGAAATTTGTGGTGTCTGTGGTTATGTATACGGATACCAGACGGGCAGGACTGACAGATGAGCTGACTGCATCTATCCATTATGGAGAAGCAAGTGCATTTATCACAGAGTATTTGAAAAGTCATACGTTTAAGCTTCTGGAGAAGGTTGCGGAAGGACTGGCAGAGGAGATGCTGGTGCGTATTGCAGGTCTGCAGAAGGTGCAGATTGAGATCAAGAAACCGTGGGCACCGGTCGGACTGCCGCTTAAGACGGTCAGTGTAGAGATTGAGCGTGAATGGCATACGGCATATATTGCGCTCGGATCGAATATGGGGGATAGCAGAAGCATTTTGGAAGCCGCGGTACAGGCGCTGGATGAGATAAAGAATACAAAGGTGGAGAAGGTATCGACATTTATCACGACACCTCCGTACGGAGTGACGGATCAGCCGGATTTCTTAAACGGTTGTCTGAAGCTTTCGACATTATTATATCCGGAAGAGTTATTAAAAGAGCTGAACCGAATTGAAAAAGAGGCAGGAAGAGAACGAATCATACATTGGGGACCGAGAACACTGGATCTGGATATTATATTCTATGACGATCTGGTTGTAGAGACGGATGCTTTATGCATTCCACATGTGGAGATGCATAAGAGAACGTTTGTACTGGAGCCTTTGCATGAGATTGCACCTTATAAACGTCATCCGGTGTATGGGAAGACGGTCAGAGAGATGCTGGAAGACCTTCGGAAATAGAATGACAGAGCATGAACAGGACAGTAAATTTACAAAAAATAAAAGACAAGATGGGGAAAACAAGATGGATATTCAGGAGTGGATTATATTTGCAATCGAACTGATCGGAACAGTAGCGTTCTCAGCATCGGGGGCAATGGTTGGAATTGAGTGCAGCATGGATATATTCGGAGTGATCGTGCTTGGTGTGTCAACGGCAGTTGGCGGAGGTATGGTTCGTGATGTTATACTTGGGAAGGTGCCATCGGCACTTCTGCATCCGGTATATGTGATCTATGCCGTACTTGCTGCGGTGCTTGTGTTTTGTATTATATATTTCCGCAGGAAATATCTGCAGGATGGTTTTGGTGAGGTCTATGATAAACTTATGCTGGCAATGGATTCTGTAGGACTTGGAATCTTTTCGGCGATGGGAGTGACAAAAGGTATCAGCTGCGGCTATATCGACAATACATTTCTGCTGGTCTTCCTTGGTACAATGACGGGAGTCGGAGGAGGACTCTTGCGTGATACGATGGCAGGAGTTGCGCCGTATATATTTGTGAAACATATTTATGCATGCGCATCCATTGCGGGGGCGTGGATATGTGTGATCATATACAGAAGTTACGGAGAACTTCCGGCGATGGTGGTGTCATCACTGATCGTTATGCTGATACGTTTTCTTGCGGCTCATTACAGATGGAATCTTCCAAGGATCGGAGAGTAAAAATCCGGGAAGGCAAGGAGTATTTTGCAAGATGAGATGAAAAAATATGCAAAATCATGCAAAATTATACTTGACATTTGAAATGACAGGTTTATAATAAGGACTTGTAAAAATACATATAGTTCACCGAAATTCGTTGATGAGAACAATGCCGTATCTATCGTTATTTCACAGAGAGCCTGCGGTTGGTGGAAGCAGGTAATAAGCAGATAAGGATATCCTCTCTAAGAAGCGGGTTGAAAGCAATATCAAAGTAAACCTCGCCGGTATCCCCCGTTACAGGGAGCATGTATGATGGTACGTGAATGAGAGCTGTAGAAAGATTCTACAGAATTAGGGTGGTAACGCGGATAGATTTCGTCCCTTTTCAGAGTATATTCTGGAAAGGGATTTTTTTTTGGTGGACAGTGGTTGCTTAAAGGAGGAGAAGAGTAATGAAAGCATTACAAAAAGCAAGCAAATTTTTATCAGACTACACGTCAATTGTTGTAATCGCAATCGCAGTGGTTACATTTTTCCTTCCGTCTATGATGGGCTGGGTAAATCTGGCACTGTTCACAGACATGGTATCGAACAAGTTCACATGTCAGTCTATTATCATTGGTATTATCATGTTCAGTATGGGACTGACACTTACAACGGAAGATTTTAAGATTCTTGCACAGCGTCCGTTTGACATTTGTGTTGGTGCGGTTGCGCAGTATCTGATCATGCCATTCCTTGCATTTGCGCTTTCAAAGGTATTGAATCTGCCGGATGGAATCGCACTTGGGCTGATTCTTGTAGGCTGCTGCCCGGGAGGTGTATCTTCCAATATCATGTCTTATCTGTGCGGCGGGGATGTAGCCTTTTCCGTAGGAATGACAACAGTATCCACACTGGTCTCACCGGTTATGACACCACTCATGGTATCTTTACTGGCAAGCGGTACACAGATTACGATCAAGGGACTTCCGATGTTCGTATCAATCATTGAGACTGTTATCCTTCCGGTTGGTGTTGGATTTTTATTAAATTATCTGTTGGGAAAGAATAAAACATTCCGGGAACTTCAGAAAGTTATGCCGGGAGTTGCTGTTCTCGGACTTGCATGTGTTGTCGGCGGTGTGGTATCTTCACAGGGAGCCAAGTTCTTCCAGTCAGGTGTTGTGATCTTCGTAGCAGTATTACTGCACAACGGGCTTGGATATCTGCTTGGATATGGAGCAGGAAAACTGGTTGGTATGAATACGTCAAAGAAGAGAACTATTTCTATCGAAGTGGGTATGCAGAATGCCGGACTTGCAACGAATCTTGCAACTACAACTGCCCAGTTTGCATCTACACCGGAATCTGCAATTATCTGTGCGGTATCCTGTACATGGCATTCCATCTCAGGAACTCTGTTAGCCGGATTATTTGCAATGCATGACAAACGAAAAGAAAAAGCTGTCGGAAATGTAGAGGCAGCAGCACATTAAACTGCTCTTGAAATGCATGAAATAACAAATTTATAGAATAGAAACAAAAAAGAAACAACACGGGATGTGCTGTTTCTTTTTTAGTGTGCGCTAATATGGATAAAGATTATCAACGAAATAAAAAAATAATTTAAATAAAATATTGACTACTAGTCATTTTTGATTATAATAATAAATGCATGAAGAAAATAAGAGGAGATGGAAAGAATGGTCAAAGTTGGCAAATGGATTGCCCGACACAGAATACTGGTGCTGCTTATAGGAGTCTTATTAATTGTTCCGTCAATAATCGGCATCGCAAAAACAAAAGTAAATTATGACTTGCTGAGTTACCTGCCGGATCACCTGGAGACGGTAAAAGGACAGGATATCCTGGTAGATGAATTTGGAATGGGTGCATTCTCCATGGTCGCAGTCGAGAATATGGATATGAAGGATGTACAGAAACTGGAAAAGGAATTTGAAAAAGTGCCGCACGTCCAGGATGTACTCTGGTATGACGATGTGGCAGATATCAGTCTTCCGACAGAGATGATTCCAAAAGATATAAGAAAAGCATTTATCAATGGAGATGCAACGATGATGCTGGTATTATTTGATGATACGACATCATCTGATAATTCCATGGAGGCACTGACACAGCTTCGTAAGATTGCAAATAAGCAGTGCTTTATCAGTGGTATGACGGGTATCGTTACAGATATTAAGAATATCGCAATGAAAGAACTTCCGATCTATGTAGTGATCGCGGCACTGTTAAGCCTGGTCGTACTGGAGATTACATCGGGATCATTTGTAGTTCCGTTTTTATTCCTGCTAAGTATAGGGCTTGCGATTTTATACAACCTGGGAAGTAATATTATATTCGGTGAAACGTCTTATATTACGCAGGCACTGACAGCAGTATTACAACTTGGCGTAACGATGGATTATTCCATCTTCCTTCTGAATAGTTATGAAGAGAATAAGAAGAGATTCCCGGGTGAGAAAGACAGAGCTATGGGGCATGCGATCGCCAATACATTTAAGTCGGTTGTCGGAAGTTCCGTAACTACTGTGGCCGGATTCATCGCACTTTGTGTTATGACATTCGCACTCGGACGTGACCTTGGTATCGTAATGGCAAAAGGAGTTGTGATCGGCGTTATCTGTTGTGTAACGATCCTGCCGGCACTGATCCTTGTATTTGATAAACCAATCGAGAAGACAAGACACAAATTGCTGTTAAGTAATATGGATCGTCCATCAGCCTTTATCACAAAGCACTATAAAGTATGGATTGCGGCATTCCTTATACTTTTACTTCCGGCAATTTATGGAAATAACCATACAAAGATTTACTACAATATTGCAGATTCACTTCCGGCAACATTGAACAGTAATGTATCAATTGCAAAAGTAAAGGATGACTTTGGGGCAAGCAACATGCATATTATCATGATGGATAAGAACATGGATGCAAAGGAAAAACAGCAGATGCTGAATAAGGTCGATAAAGTAAAAGGCGTGAAATGGACCATCAGTATGAGTTCACTTATCGGGCCTAGTGTACCGGATTCCATAATTCCAAAGGATGTCCGGAAGATGCTGCAGAGTAAAGATTATGAACTGGCATTTGTAAGTACAGAATACGAATCCGCAACGGATCAGGTCAATACACAGATTAAAAAGATCGATAAGATTGTAAAATCATACGATAAGACGGGAATGGTCATCGGAGAAGCGCCTCTGATGAAAGATCTGCAGGATGTCACGGATGTCGATCTTGTTAATGTTAATATTATCTCTATCGCAGCGATATTTGTGATCATTCTGATTATTTTCAAATCGATTTCACTGCCGGTTATTCTGGTGGCAGTTATCGAATTTGCAATTATGATCAACATGGCAATTCCGTATTATCAGGGAATCAGCCTTCCGTTTGTGGCAAGTATCGTGATCGGTGCCATTCAGTTAGGTGCAACTGTTGACTATGCGATCCTGATGACAACGAGATATCAAAAAGAACGAAGCCTTGGAAAAGATAAGATGGAAGCAATCAGCATTGCGCATAAAACAAGCATGCCGTCCATTATCAGCAGCGGACTTAGTTTCTTTGCAGCAACATTTGGAGTTGCCTGCTACTCACAGGTTGAGATGATCGGTTCGATCTGTACATTGCTTGCAAGAGGAGCAATTATCAGTATGATCGTAGTTCTTCTGGTATTGCCGGCAATGTTTATGATATTTGACAAATTAATTTGTAAGACATCCATCGGATTTCTTGGGAAAAAGGCAAAGGCACAGACAAATGAAGCAAAGTAACCTGTTATTAACAATCCATCATAATTAAGAAAGGAAGCAGGAATTATGAATAAGAATAGGAAAATGAAAAGAAAAGTTGCAGCATCTGTAGCAGTCGGAATGTCAGTGATGATGGGTGTAACACCGGCTTTCGCGGCAAATGGAACTTCAAACAGCGAGGTATATAAAGAAGAGACGGTATATGTGAATGCCAAAGCAAGCGGCAAGACAGATAAAGTAACGGTATCCAACTGGCTTAAGAATTCAGGAAGTGTATCCGGAGATTTGGAAGACGAGAGCACACTGAGCGATATCAAGAATGTAAAAGGTGATGAAAAATATACGTCAGACGGAGATAAACTGACCTGGGCTACAGACGGTGAGGACATCTATTATCAGGGAACGACAGATAAGAAACTTCCGGTATCAGTAAAACTGAACTATTATCTGGACGGAAAACAGATGAAGCCGTCTGAGTTAAAGGGTAAGAGCGGACATTTGAAAATTACCGTTGATTATAAGAATAATGAAAAACAGAATGTATCGTTGGATGGAAAAGATACAGAAGTATATACACCGTTCGTGATGATGACGGGAATGATACTTCCGAATGAGACATTCAGCAATGTAACGATTGATAACGGCAAGATTATTTCCGATGGAAATAAGAATATCGTGGTCGGATTCGGAATGCCGGGATTAAAAGACAGCCTGAACTTAAGCAGTGAAGAAAGTGACAAAGTTACGATTCCGGAAAGCTTAAGTATTGAAGCAGATGTAACAGATTTTACAATGTCTTCTACTTATACAGTTGCATTATCTGATCTGTTGGATGATATGAATATGGATGACATTGCAGATGTAGATGATCTGCAGACAGCGCTGGATGATCTGGAAGATGCGGCACTTCAGTTGGTTAGTGGTTCCGATACACTGGCAGATGGTGCAGGAACACTGGCAGATGGTGTGAATACTTATACAGAAGGTGTTGACACATTGAATGCCGGTATTCAGAAATATCTTGGTTCTAACGGAGAGTTAAGCGGCAGCGTTACAGAGTATGTGAATGGTGTGAATAAAGTTGTCAAAGGGGTACAGGATTATACGGATGGCGTAAATACACTGGCAGATGGTGTAAGCAGTTACGTAGACGGTGAGAAGCAGCTGGCAGCAGGAGCTTCACAGCTGACACAGCTTAGTGCGGGACTGAAGCAGGTGCAAAGTGCAATCTCCCAGCTTGAGGCAGCAACGAATGGTGAGGGTGGAACCACAGAAGACCTTCAGGCAGCCTCCAAGGCTCTGGCAGCAGGAACAGCACAGATGAAAGCAACACTCGGAACGAAAGAAGTAGAGAGTCTGATGTCTCAGGTAAATGCTATGGTAACAACCGGCAATACATTGATGGCAGAGACTAAGACATTAAGCGGAACACTTGCAAATGGTATCGAGGCACCACTTACAACAATTGCTCAGACATTAAATGGTATGCAGGAGGCTCTAGCAAATATTGATGCAGCGCAGACAGCATTACAGAATGCATGTAAGAATATCAATGATGTAGTTGCATCTGACAATCAGACAATTACAACAGCAAAGACAACAGCAAAGAACAGTTCCGATGCGATTGCTGCATCTATAAGCGCACTGGAAGCGAAGTATGCAGGAATCTCAGATAAGAATTCCGAGGAAGCAAAACAATTACAGAGTTCGATCAGTGCACTGAAGAGCGCAAAAGCTTCCACAGATTCCGTACAGAATCTCAAAGAGTTATCAGGCATTGATACGTCAAAGATGCCGACAATAGATGTAGATTCCTTAAAAGCAGGTGCGGCAACGATCATGACGAATGCAGATACTTTGAAGAAGTCTTCGGGAGAGCTGGCAGCAGCACTTCCGGAATTACAGAAGCAGTTGAAGAGTATCGAAGATGCGGAAGGTGTTCTTGCACAGGCAGGGCAGTTAAGTACATTAACAGGAAGTGTAGACCAGTTAAATGCAGGTATGCAGGGACTGAACAGTGCGATCGGAACACTGCATGGTAACCTGGCTGCATTGAACAAAGCCACATCAGCGCAGTTCCCGACAGCAATCCAGGGAATCACAGCCCTGAATAAAGGCTTTGCCCAGTTAAGTGGATACAATGATTCTCTGGTAAGCGGTGCAAATAAACTGAAATCCAACAGCCCGACATTAGTAGCCGGTGTCAATACACTTCAGAGTGGAACGAATCAGTTGGCAAGCGGGCTGAATACACTGGGAAGCCAGATGTCTTCCGGATCTGCAACACTTGCAGCCAACAGCGGTGCACTTAGAAGCGGAGCTTCCGAACTTCAGTCAGGTGCAAAAGAGCTTGCAGAAGGCATGGCGAAATTTGACAAAGAAGGAACAAGCAAGTTGAAGAGCACCGTGGAAGATGAACTTGGTGATGTACTTGACAGAATCGATGTACTGACATCAGAAAATTGCAAATATAGTACATTCAGCGGTAAGGATAAAGCAATGGATGGTAATGTAAAATTTGTGATTGAGACGGATGCGATCGAGTAAATAATATGAAATAAAAAGAATCACAGGTGGAAGAGGATGAAGTAATATGTTCCCTGTTAATTAGACGAGGGGCGTATTACTTCATCCTCTTTCGTTTGTGATTCTTCTTTATTCCCATGTTCTTCGGCAAGAACCCATTGTATGATTTGAGAAGACGATAAATTAGTCTTATTATCTTTCCTTGAAATTCCCTCGATATAGTGCTAAAGTATACTAAAAAGGTATGATTTAGTGAGTGCGTGAAAAAACATGCACTAAGGAGGAAAATTCATGAATGAATACAGAATAGGAACAAAATGTGTACAGGGCGGATATACTCCGGGAAACGGAGAACCAAGACAGATTCCGATCGTACAGTCAACAACATTCAAATATGCAACCAGTGAAGATATGGGAAAATTATTTGATCTGGAAGCGTCAGGATATTTTTATTCCAGATTGCAGAATCCGACTAATGATATGGTTGCGGCAAAGATTGCAGAGATGGAAGGTGGAACGGCAGCGATGTTGACTTCATCCGGACAGGCAGCCAATTTCTTCGCACTGTTCAATATCTGTGAGTGCGGAGATCACATTGTAGCATCTTCATCCATTTACGGTGGAACATTTAACCTGATCGATGTAACGATGAGAAAGATGGGAATCGATGTAACATTCGTGTCACCGGATGCAACAGAAGAAGAGTTAAATGAAGCATTTAAGCCAAATACAAAAGTAATGTTTGGTGAGACAATTGCCAATCCGGCACTTACCGTACTGGATATTGAATTATTTGCCAAAGTGGCACATGCACATGGTGTGCCGCTTATCGTAGATAACACATTCCCGACACCAGTCAATTGCAGACCGTTTGAATGGGGAGCAGATATTGTAACTCATTCGACTACAAAATATATGGACGGACACGGAGCTGCACTTGGCGGAGCAATCGTAGACAGCGGCAACTTTGACTGGATGGCACACGCAGATAAATATCCGGGACTTTGCACACCTGATGAAAGCTATCATGGAATTACATATGCAGAGAAATTTGGCAAAGAAGGTGCATTCATTACCAAATGTACGGCTCAGCTGATGCGTGACTTCGGATCTATGCAGTCACCACAGAATGCATTCATTTTAAACCTTGGTCTGGAATCCCTGCATGTACGTATGCCGAAGCACGTAGAGAACGGACAGGCAGTTGCAGAATTCCTGGAAGCACATCCAAAGGTAGCATATGTGAACTATTCCGGACTTCCGTCTGATAAATATTATGAAAGAGCACAGAAATATCTTCCAAACGGAGGATGCGGTGTTGTATCGTTCGGATTAAAAGGTGGAAGAGAAGCAGCGTCTACATTTATGAAGACATTAAAGCTTGGTGCGATCGAGACGCATGTAGCAGATGCAAGAACCTGTTGTCTGAATCCGGCAACGTCTACACACAGACAGATGACGGATGAACAGTTAAAAGAGGCAGGAGTACCGGCTGAACTGATTCGTATCAGTCTTGGTCTGGAAGATAAAGAGGATCTGATTGCAGATATTTCGAATGCGTTGGATGCAATCTAAGGTAGAATTGAAAGAGTAAGGAAAAATTCCGAAAAAACTTACATAAATATTGATATCTGTACCAGATCGATAGAGGAAGCACTGGATGTGCTTGCAATGCCGAAAAGGATGGTGGCGACACTAAGGGGATAAGTTTATATCCCCTTTTTTTTGACGTTTTTATAGCAATCATGCTAAAATAGAGAAATCTACCATGTGTATGGAATATTTTGAGCCGGCAGGGACAGTAAAAAGACCAAAAACCCCGTCCCCAATGGCTGGAGAGGGAAAATTATGAATAAAAGAGAATCATTTAGCAGCAGATGGGGATTTATCTGTGCCTGTATCGGTTCAGCGGTCGGTATGGGAAATATCTGGATGTTCCCAACAAGAGTATCATTGTATGGAGGCGGTTCATTTCTGATACCGTATTTTATATTTGTAATACTGATCGGTTCGACGGGAGTGATCGGGGAGATGAGTTTTGGGCGTGCGGCAAAGGCCGGTCCAATCGATGCATTTGGACTTGCCTGTGAGAAAAAAGGAAAGAGAAAAGTCGGAGAAGCACTGGGGATGATCCCTGTATTCGGATCACTTGCCATGGCGATCGGATATACGGTTGTAATGGGGTGGATCCTAAGATATGCCGTTGGAACATTTACAGGAGCAACACTTTCGCCTGAAAATGTGGATGAATTCGGGGCGGCATTTGGTAAGATGGCGTCAGCATTTGGTAATAATATATGGCAGATACTTGCGCTTGTGGCCTGTATGCTGATTCTGATGTTAGGTGTCGGAAGCGGCATTGAAAAAGCAAATAAGATCATGATGCCGATATTCTTCGCATTGTTCGTGATTCTGGGAATCTATGTCGGATTCCAGCCGGGAGCAAGTGAAGGATACCGTTATATTTTCAGAGTAGATCCAGAGGCATTCAAAGATCCGGCAACGTGGATCTTTGCACTTGGTCAGGCATTCTTTTCCCTGTCGGTAGCAGGAAATGGAACATTGATCTATGGATCTTATCTTTCGGATGAAGAGGACATTCCGGCTTCTGCAGGAAGAGTTGCATTATTTGATACGATTGCAGCAATTCTTGCCGCACTCGTTATCATTCCGGCGATGGCAACAACGGGAGCGCAGTTGGATCAGGGAGGTCCCGGACTATTGTTCATCTTTCTCCCGAATCTGATCAAAGGAATGCCTGGAGGATGGCTGATCGCAATCATCTTCTTTGTTGCGGTATTACTTGCGGGTATGACATCGTTGATCAACTTGTATGAGGCTCCGATCGCTACGGTGCAGGAAAAATTCAAGCTTGGAAGAGTGCCGGCATGTGCATTTACGGGAATTGTGGGAGTGATCGTGTCCCTGCTGATCCAGGGCATCGTGTCAGACTGGATGGATGTGCTGTCTATCTATATCTGTCCGCTTGGAGCCGGGCTTGCAGGAATCATGTTCTTTTGGGTATGCGGTAAGGCATTCGTGGAAAAACAGGTTAATACAGGAAGAGAGACACCATTTACGAAACAGTATTATACAATATGTAAATATTTTTATGTACCGGTATGTTTTATTGTACTGATCCTTGGAATTGTTCTCGGAGGAATCGGTTAGAAGAAAAAAGGAATGAGAGGATAAAGAAGAATGAAAAAAGGAAATGTGGCAGCATTACTGCCGATAGGCGTATTTTTGTGTATCTATCTGGGGCTTGGAATCGCATTTGAATATGTAATGAAGATTCCGATGGGATTCTATAATGTTCCGATCATAATCGCATTTCTTGCAGCGATTCTGGTGGCATGCCTGCAGAACCGCAAGATAAGTTTTGACGGAAAGCTGGAAATCATGGCGCAGGGGCTTGCTGATAAGAATATTATTACAATGCTTCTGATCTTCCTGACGGCTGGGGCGTTTGTCGGAGTGGTAGGAAGAAGCAGTGCGGAAAGTGTGGCATATTTCATGTTGTCACTGATTCCGGCAAGATTTTCAGTTGCGGTATTATTTGTGGTAGCCTGTTTTGTGTCGGTTGCCATGGGAACGTCGGTTGGGACAATTACATTGATCACGCCGATCGCAGTGTCCGTATCCAAGGCTTCGGGATTTGACATGGCACTTTGCATCGGTTCGGTTATGGGAGGATCAATGTTCGGAGATAACCTTTCTTTTATTTCAGATACAACGATCGCAGCATGTAACGGACAGGGATGTCAGATGAAGGATAAATTCCGGGAGAACTTTGGAATTGCACTTCCGGCAGCTATTGCAACGCTGGTATTGATCCTGGTTCTTTCATTTCAGACGGATATTGCAGGACGGGTAAGTAAGAGTTATAACTTAGTGCAGATTATTCCATATGTACTGGTTCTCATAGGAGGAATTATTGGGATCAATGTATTCGTGGTACTTCTGATCGGGATTGTATCTGGTTCTATTATTATGCTGGCCGGCGGTCACATTGCGGCGACAGATCTGCTTGCCAATATGGGTTCCGGAGCTTCCGGGATGTTCGAGACGAGTATGGTGGCAATCCTGGTAGCAGCGATGTGTGCACTGATCCGTGAATATGGTGGTTTTGATGCATTGCTGGCAGGAATCCACAAAGTATTCAAAGGCCGCAAAGGCGGTCAGTTTGGTATGGGACTTCTGGTCGGAACGATGGATATTGCAACGGCGAATAATACGGTGGCAATTGTCATGGCGAATCCGATCGCGAAGGATATGGCAAAAGAATATGGGATCACACCGCGAAAGGCAGCTTCGATACTGGATACATTTTCCTGTATTTTTCAGGGGATTATTCCTTATGGAGCGCAGATGCTGGTAGCAATCTCTGCGGCAAGTGAACTGGGATATCGTGTGTCGGCATTTCAGATCATGCCGAAGCTCTTTTATCCATTTTTGCTGTTTGTGAGTTCTATGATATTTATATTTTTGATACCGTCTAAGAAGGAGAGCTAAATCATGACAGAAGAGATCAGGCAGAAACTGACAGGTGCAGTCATCGGGCTTGCAAGAACCTGTGAAAATAACGAAAAGACAGAGAGCACCGACCGGGTATTCTTAGAAGCACTGACAATGGCCGGAGACTGGTCGGCAAGTATCTTTGACATGAGTGAGATGTTAGAAAAAGTCAGAAATGAAAAGTACACAGTCTCACCGGGATGTGTGACCTGCGCCGCGCCATGCGGGAATACAGATGATTATGATATGGAGAATCTGTGGAAAGAATCCGAAGAAATCGGAGCATTTAAGAATACAATCCTGATGGTAATCTGCCAGACAGCAGCAAAATTATATCATGCAGATCAGACAGAAGAATCTGAGACGGTGAAGTTATTATTCCGTGCGTTACGTATGATCAGTTTTGAGGGCTGGGATGTTGCAGGGCTTACACCAGTGATGGTGGAACTTGGAAAAGCCGGACGGATATAAAAATAAATAGAATAATATTAGCAAAAAAGACTTTAAAAGGGATTCGGAAAAATCTATTCTAAAGTCTTTTTTTGTCATCCATTCAAAAGAAGTATTACTTATGAAAGATAAGAAAAATTATCTGATTTAATAGAAGATTAAAGATAAGAAATGCGTTATAATAACAATACACTGTATATATCAAGGAGGAACAAAAACATGACAGTACCAGAAAGACTTTCCGCACTTCGTAAGTGTATGGAAGAAAAGAACATTGATGTGTATGTAGTACCGACTGCCGACTTTCATCAGAGTGAATATGTTGGGGAACATTTCAAAGCGAGAAAGTTCATTACAGGGTTCTCAGGATCAGCAGGAACAGCTGTGATCACAAAGACAGAAGCAAGACTCTGGACAGACGGACGTTACTTCATCCAGGCAACAGCACAGTTGGAGGGGACAACTGTAGAACTTATGAAAATGGGTGAGCCTGGTGTGCCAGAGATGAATGCATATATTGAAGAGGTATTAAAGGAAGGCGAGACACTTGGATTCGACGGAAGAGTCGTATCTGTCGGTGAAGGAGAAGGTTATGCAGCCATCGCTGGGAAGAAGAATGCAAAAGTAAATTATCAGGTAGACTTAATCGATGAGATCTGGGAAGACCGCCCGGTTTTATCCGAAGAGCCTGCATTTAATCTGGATGTAAAATATGCCGGAGAAACTGTTGCAAGCAAACTTGCAAGAATCCGTGAAGAGATGAAAGAAGCAGGAACCAATGTGCACGTTGTATCTACGCTCGACGACATCTGCTGGACGTTAAATATCCGTGGAAATGATATAGACTTCTTCCCACTGGTATTATCTTACGGAATCATCACAATGGACAGTTTCGAGCTGTATATCGATGAGAGAAAATTAGATGACAAGTTAAAAGCCAAACTTGCAAAAGATGGCGTAAACTTACACCCATACAACGACATTTACGAAGATGTGAAGAAATTTGGCAGTGATGTGGTTGCAATGATCGATCCTGGAAAACTGAATTATGCATTGTTCAACAATATTCCTGAAAATGTTAAGACAGTAAAAAAGAGAAATCCGGCAATTCTCATGAAAGCGATCAAGAACCCGGTTGAGATCGAGAACATCCGCAAGGCACAGATCAAAGACAGTGTTGCGCATGTAAGATTCATGAAATGGCTGAAAGAAAATGTTGGCAAGATGAGGATCACAGAGATGAGCGCATCTGATAAATTGGATGAATTCCGTGCTGAGATGGGCAAATTTATCCGTCCAAGCTTTGAACCAATCTCTTCATTTGGAGAGCATGGTGCGATCGTACACTACACATCTTCACCGGAGACAGATGTAGAGTTAAAAGAAGGACAGTTATTCTTAACGGATACAGGAGCTGGATTCTATGAAGGTTCCACAGATGTAACCAGAACTTACGCACTCGGCGAAGTTCCGCAGATCATGAAAGATCACTTCACATTGGTTGCGATCAGTAACTTACAGCTTGGCAGTGCAAAATTCCTGGAAGGTTCTACCGGTATGATTCTTGACATCCTTGCAAGAAAACCATTCTGGGACAGAGACTTAAACTTCAACCATGGTACAGGACACGGAGTCGGATACCTTCTGAACATCCACGAAGGACCTGCAGGTTTCCGTTGGAAATATCGTAAGGGTGAGACAGAAGTATTACAGGAAGGCATGGTCATCACAGATGAGCCTGGAATCTATATTGAAGGATCTCACGGAATCCGTCTGGAGAACGAACTGTTGACCTGCAAAGGAACATTGAATGAATATGGTCAGTTCATGTACTTCGAAGCAATCACCCTGATTCCAATGGATCTGGATGCGATCAATCCGGATATTATGACACAGGAAGACAAGAAACTGTTGAATGATTATCATGCAAAAGTATACGAAGTGATTGCTCCTTACCTGAACGAGGAAGAGCAGGAGTGGCTGAAGAAATACACAAGAGCTATTTAACCTGTGAGGACGGATTTTTCAGCGTTTTGCTTCTAAATGAGAAATGATATTCATATAATGAATTGACAAAGATGAAAATGCTTAGTAGAATCTAAGTTAGTTGTAACTAACTTAGATTCTACTAAGTAAAGGAGTTCATTATATATGAAGCGGAAATCCAAGAATAAGACACTTAATTTCCTGCGTTATCTGGGGCCGGGGCTTCTGGTTACAGTAGGATTCATAGATCCGGGAAACTGGGCTTCGAATATTGCGGCGGGATCAGGTTTCGGATATGAGTTATTATGGATGGTGACATTATCTACAGTTATGCTGATCGTACTGCAGCATAACGCGGCACATCTGGGAATTGCAACCGGACTGTGTCTGTCGGAAGCGGCAAGCAGATATATGCCAAGGCTGTTAAAAGACCTGATACTTCTGACTGCAATGCTTGCGGCGGTAGCAACGGCGATGGCAGAGATACTCGGAGGAGCGATTGCGCTGCAGATGTTGTTCCATATACCAATCAGACTGGGGAGTATCCTGATCCTGGTTCTGGTATTATTCTGTGCATTTACGAATGCATATAAGAGAATAGAAAAACTGATCATATTATTCGTGTCGCTGATTGGATTTTCTTTTTTATTCGAAGTTGGAATTGCGAAGATCGACTGGGGAGCAGCTGTGGTCGGATGGGTGAAACCGTCATTCCCGTCGGGAAGCATGCCGGTGATCTTAAGCGTATTAGGGGCGGTGGTGATGCCGCATAATCTGTTTCTGCATTCGGAGATTATTCAGAGCAGACAGTGGAATCTGGAAGACAGTTCGGTAATCGAGCAGCAGTTGAAGTATGAATTTAAAGATACATTATTTTCCATGATCATTGGATGGGCAATCAACAGTGCGATGATCCTGATGGCGGCAGCGACGCTTTATCAGAACGGAAGTGGAAAACAGGTGGATGATCTGACTGTTGCGGGAAAGATGCTGTCGCCTTTGTTGGGGAATGCGGCAACGGTGGTCTTCGCACTGGCACTTTTGCTGGCTGGTATCTCATCCAGTATCACTGCAGGAATGGCCGGTGGAACGATATTTTCCGGAATCTTTAACCAGCCATATGATATTAAGACAAAGGAAACAAAAAGAGGAGTACTGCTGACGATGATTCCGGCGGCGGTGATCATCCTGTTTATCAGACAGCCATTCGAAGGTCTGGTATATTCCCAGATGCTGCTTGCCGTCCAGCTTCCAGTTACAATATTTACACAGATATATCTGACGGCTTCGAAAAAGGTAATGGGAAAATATGTGAACAGCAGACGTTTGAATTTTTTGCTTCTGGTGATTGCTGTGATTGTAACAGGGTTGAATATAGCATTGCTTTTTGTATAGACAGGAAGAACAGAATAAGAAGAAAGAAAAACCGGGCACTGTATAGAAACAGGCTCGGTTTTTTGGTATCAATTATTCGGTTACAGCGGAAGCGGCAACGTTTTCTTTCTCAGGAAACATCTTTCTGAAGATCAGACGGATGAATGGTCCGCAGTAGAAGATCTGCCAGAAGAAAGCAACCGGGAAGTTCATGAATGTTGTCTGACACCAGGTAGCAATCACATTACTTCCTGCGTTCTTGAACAGAATCGTTGCAACAAGACTCATGCAAGGACACATGATGCATACGATCATGGAAGAGATTGCAAGAGTGATGAAGATTGGTCTGTCCTGTGGTGTAACGATACGGAAGGCAAGCATATGTGCAAGTTTGTCAACGAAAGCAAATTCCAGAACGAAGGCAACCGGCCACATGATTTTCAGTTCGCCGAAAGCCATCAGGAATACTTCGTTGCTCATTCCTCCCACATTCAGGCAAATATTGTAGCAAATCATGACGTATACCATCAGAAATGACATCATTAATGTAAAAATAACGTTTTGAAATAGATTTTTTGGCATAATTTTTGTTCTCCTTTTTATGTAAATATTTAAAAATGGGTACAAAAAAGACACTTGTGTTGTTCGTTAATCAAGCATACACTTGTGTCGTTTCCAATTAAACCAAAATTATCTTATTTTTTTGTCCGAATATGAATTATACCGAACGAAAAGCTAAAAATCAAGTATTTTTTTACATAACATCCGGAAGTGGATTTATGACACCTCTCATTTCAGTTCTGATCATTCTCGGTGCGGTGTCGACAGCCGTCAAGATGATTGCGGCAATGGTAAAGCGTATCTGTAACGGGATTGAGAAGCGTTTATTAAAGAAAGAGCAATTGATTAAAACTCAATTGCCCTTTTAACGGCCTCAATATCTCCCGTAAACAAGATGCTCTCCATTCCAAGTTCTTTACTTGCAATGACATTTTCCACCGTATCATCGATGAAGAAGCATTCACTTGGTAGAAGGTCATATTTATTGAACAGATGGTAATAAATATCGTGTCCCGGTTTTGCCATCTTTAGAGGTGCAGAGAAGACGATGCCATCGAATTCTTTCAGGATCGGATAATCTTCCGGTGCACGTTCTGCAAACCTGGTAGAAGCGTTGGAAAGCAGATAGATTGGAACTCCCCGGGTTTTTAACTCTTTGATGAATTCCCATGTTTCAGGAAGCGGATCGACATACTGGAACCAGTTCTCGAAAAAATCGCGGGCAGTATCTTTCAGACGGTCCGGAAGTTCTGCAATCGTATCTTCGGCATTCTGGTCATAGTCGATAGTTCCGGCATCTAAAGCTACCCAGTTTTTAAAAATGGCATCAGCAAGAATATCATAATCTTCCGGTGTAGAAGCAAATTTCCCCAGAATATAGTCTTCTTTAAATTTTCCGATTACATTTCCAAAGTCAAAAATAATATTCTTGTATCTCATCTTAAGTTCCTCCCTGTATTTTATACTGCCTGTTTTATATTTTTATAAACATTATTATAGCCTTATAGATAGAAGGAATCAATATACGAATGAGAAATAACATGTCAATATAAGTATGATTAATAGAAGGATGTCAGGTTTTTGTGAGATTGACAATCATCAGGAAAGTGTATATGATTTTCGGTAAGACTGTAAAAGGAAAGAGAGATTATTATGGAAATCAGTATACTTTTAATGGAACAGATCGCAGAACTGTTTCTTATGATCCTGATGGGATATATTATTGTAAAGACAGGATTGTTAAAGGGAGAAGACAGCAAAGTTATTTCTAAAATTGTATTATATCTTGTTATCCCGTGTGTGATCATCAATGCATTTCAGGTGGATTATACGAGTGAAAAGGTGAAGGAACTTTTGCTGGTATTTGCAGCGTCGGTATTATTACAGGTTATATTACTGGCAGCAGTGTGGAGTGTTGGAAAGGTATTGAAACTAAATGAAGTAGAGACGACATCCATCTATTATTCGAATTCGGGCAATTTGATCGTACCGCTGGTGACTTTTATTCTGGGTAAAGAATGGGTATTATACGGTTGTGTGTTCATGAGTGTCCAATTGGTATTTTTGTGGACGCATGGCAAGAATACGATCAGCCGGGAAGGAAAGTGGGACTGGAAAAAGATTGTATTCAATATCAATATGATCTCGGTATTTGCCGGAGTTGTGCTGTTTTTTACCAGGATCAGGCTTCCGGAAATTGTAAATCAGACCTTAAGTTCTGTGGGCAGTATGATCGGTCCGGCAAGTATGATCGTAACGGGGATGCTGATCGCAGAGATGAATCTGAAGAGTATATTTGAAAATGTGAAAGTGTATTTTATTTCATTTCTGAGACTGGTCGTGATACCTGTGATATCATTGATGATTTTAAAGATAAGCGGGCTTGTGAACATACATTCGTATGGAAAGAAATTACTGCTTATCGTATTTCTTGCGGTGATCACACCGTCTGCTTCAACGATCACACAGATGTGTCAGGTGTATGGAAATGATTCGAAATATGCCAGTGCGATCAATGTTATGACGACATTATTATCCATTGTGACAATGCCACTCATGGTGCTCTTGTATCAGACTGTGATGTAGAAGAGAGTATAGATGAAAGGCGTGTATTTGTATATAGTTGATGAAGAAAATTATCTGTTTTCTGATTGAAAGCGAACCAAAGGTAAGATACAATGGAGATATGAAGGAGGGGAGCAGAAGATGGCAGAATTACTTACAGCGGCGACACCGATATCCTATTATCTTGTTGCAGTAAATATTATTGCATTTATTTTATATGGAACGGATAAAGCGAAAGCAATGCATCATCAGTGGCGGATCAAAGAGGCAGTGTTGATAGGGATTGCGTTTGTCGGCGGTGCATTTGGTGCGTTTGCAGGAATGATTGTATTTCATCATAAGACAAGAAAGATGAAATTTCGAATCTTAGTTCCAATCGCTATTATCATCTGGCTGACCCTTGGCGGATTTTTGGCAGAACGTGATGTGGTAGGATTGACGAAGACAGACCGGCCAAAGAATGAATACAACGGCACAGAGATCACACCGTATCATAGCAGTGTGGATAAAGATGGTGACGGTACGGATGATCAGACCGATATTTTGAAGAATGCATTGGTTTATGTGAAGAAGCGGCCGGTTTACAAGAGCAGATATTATCAGACTGGTTATCCGGATGACAGATATGGTGTCTGTACAGATGTTGTCGGATATGCGCTTAAGAAGAGCGGATATGACCTGCGGGAACTGGTAGACAAAGATATCAGAAAGAATTCCAAGGATTATGATATCGATGAGCCGGATAAAAATATTGATTTCCGAAGAGTAAAGAACCTGAGAATATATTTTGAACATACAGCGACCAGTCTGACCACGGATGTAAATGACATTGAACAATGGCAGGGCGGCGACATTGTAGTGTTCAAGAATCATATCGGGGTAATTTCTGACAGACGGAATGTGGAAGGTGTACCATATGTGATTCATCATAATGACCCGTATCAGAAGAATTATGAAGAAGATATCCTACAGGAGAGAACGGATATTGTCGGTCATTTCAGAATATCGTAATGGCAAAGCACTGTGAAATATTACCAAATTTCGCAGTGCTTTTTTGGCGCATTTTTCAATATGTCTTTTTATGACAAATCTTTTAATAATAAAGACTGTTCGTCTGGTTTAGCATTCTCAGCAATTACATCACGGACGTTCTGCATACGCATGTCCAGGTCGGCACTGATCTGTGCGCAGGCAAGCATCTCATCCTCCAGATATTTTGCTTTGTCAGCCGGGATATCTTTCTTGTAACGCAGCTTATGTTCCAGGCTTGCCCAGAAATCCATGGCAATCGTACGAAGCTGGACTTCTACAGTCATGTTACGTTTCCCGTCCTGTAAAAAGATTGGTACACTGACAATCAGATGAAGGCTGCGGTATCCGCCTGGTTTTGGATTTTTGATATAGTCTTTCTTCTCAAGAAGTGTGATGTCATCCTGAGAAAGCAGGCAGTCCGCAAGCATATAGATATCATCCGGAAAAGAGCAGATGACACGGACACCGGCAATATCATGGATATTTTCTTCAATAGAAGAAAGGGTGAGAGGTATGTCTTTTTTACGGATCTTTTTAATCAGGCTTTCCATGGATTTGACACGGGATTTGATATCCTCAATCGGATTGCGGTCATATTCCAGAGAATACTGTTCGTTTAATACTTTGAATTTCGTCTCTACTTCCATGATGGCACATTGATAATAGGACATCTGTTTCTCTATTGGTTTCATATTTTTATTAACAAAATCCAGAAATTCGTCAGACATCAGACTGTTTCTGACGAAGCGTTCTTTGCGTTGTTCGATAAATGTCTCAAGGGGTCTCATGCTGCATTTCTCCTTTCATTATCCAAAAATATTTTAGCATATCTGTAGTTGAAATTCTATCAACAGATAGGTGTGTTTATGGGAGAATGCGACAATGTAAAAGAATTGTAGCAAGTTGTACAAAATTAAGTCCAATTGTCGGATATATTCACAGTTAAAATTTTTCGTGGTAAGATAAATGACATAACGTAAGATATAAAGAAATAAATCATAAGGAAGTGTAAGTTTATGAATTCCAGATACAAAGGAATATTTTTCATTACATTATCGGCGTTATCATTTGCATTCATGAATGCTTTCGTAAGGTTATCCGGTGATCTGCCTTCGGTACAGAAGAGCTTTTTCAGAAATCTGGTAGCTTTTTTTATTGCGCTGATCATGATCATAAGAAGTAAGGATGGATTCAAAATCGAAAAGGGAAATCTGAAATATATGATTCTGCGTGCGACATTCGGTACGGTGGGAATCTTGTGTAATTTCTATGCGGTGGATCATCTGGTGCTGTCGGATGCATCGATGCTGAATAAGATGTCGCCGTTTTTTGTAATTATCTTTTCATTTTTATTGCTGAAAGAAAAGATGAGTCCGGCACAGGTACTGGCGGTTGCAGGTGCATTCATCGGGAGCTTATTTGTAATCAAACCGACATTTACGAATATGGCACTGGTACCGTCACTGATCGGACTGTGCGGCGGGATCTGCGCAGGTATTGCTTATGCGATGGTGCGAATCCTGGGGAAGAGAGGACAGAAAGGTTCTTCGGTTGTAATCTTCTTTTCAGGATTCTCGTGTGTGGTTACACTGCCATATCTGCTTTTGGATTTTCATCCGATGAGCGGCCTGCAGATCTTAACGCTTCTGGGTGCGGGACTTGCGGCTGCAGGCGGCCAGTTCGGAATCACGGCGGCTTATTATCATGCACCGGCGAAAGAGATATCCATTTATGATTATTCGCAGATCATCTTTTCGACGATTCTGGGCTTCTTTCTGTTCGGACAGGTACCGGATAGGTATAGCGTGCTGGGATATGTGATCATATGTGCGATGGCGCTTTGGATGTTTGTGTATAATAAGAACCGTAACCTTTGTGTGTAACCGGAAAGTTATAGTAAAAGTTTTAATTTTCCGGTGCTTCTATACACTTCTGGTATCACAACGGTTACGGTCCGGGGATCTGGCTTAGTGAATTAAGTAGAAAACTGATTTAATAAAAGATAACGCGGGAAAGTTTTCTTAATAAATTATAAGAAAAATCTTTCCTGCTTTTCAGATTACGGGTGTAAAATATAGCTCAAATACAAAAGGAAAAATGACCATGATAGAAGAAATCCTAGAATACAACAGAAAATTCGTAGAAGAAAAAGCATAAGAGCTTCTAAGACTGGTATTACAAACTGTTATTACATTTTACAATAATTATGTTGACTTATAGAAAATCCATGATATGATTCAAATGTTAGATTTAGGAAATGGTAATTTTATGAAGGAAAACAAGGGGTAAAAAAGATGAATTATAACAAGATTGTACAGGGGATCCTGGACATCGGAGAAGCGATGCTTCAAAGTGGTGCAGAGAATTTCCGTTTGGAAGACAGCTTTTACCGCATGTGCAGAAGCTATGGATTTAAGAGATCGGATGTATTTGTCATTCCGAGTAATATACAGGTGACGGTGGAGACACCGGAAGGCGAGATTATTACACAGATACGTCATATCGAGTCGTCGGAGCCGAATTTTGACCAGCTGGATTATCTGAATAATCTGTGCAGATATGTCTGTCAGCATACACCGGATGAAAATGAGATGCGTGAGAAGTATCTGGAAGTTATCAATCGTGAACCACAGAAGCGTATCACAAGATATGCGGCAGGAATCATGGGTGGAACAGGATTTGCTGTATTTTTCGGGTGTAACCTCCGGGATGCGGTCATTGCATTTATAGTATCGGTGATGATCGTTGCAGTCGGTGACTGGCTTGCGAAGCGTGAAAGCAACTTACTGGTTTACAATGGTATTCTTGCGTTTATATCAGAAGTGATTATTATCGGGGCTTTGAAGATGGGAATTGCAGAGCATCCGGACCGTATTATGATCGGTATCGTCATGCTTCTGATCAGCGGATTGAGTACAACGAACGGAATCAGGGATCTTCTTCAGAGAGACTTCATTTCCGGATTCATTAATATTATGAATTCGTTCCTTGGAGCAGCGGGAATTGCATTTGGAATTGGTCTGGCGATCATATTATTCCATGAGGGATATTCCGATCATTTTATCCTGAATCACAGTGTACCGATTCAGCTGCTCTCCTGCACGGTTGCGTGTACGGGATTTGCATTATGGTTCAAGATCCGTGGAAAACAGGTATGGTATAACAGTATCGGAGCATTTTTTACATGGGCAATCTATGTTGCAGTATACGCAGTAAAACCGAGTAACTTCCTGGCAACCATGATTGCAGCAGGATTTGTTGGATTTTATGCATTTATCATGTCCAGAGTAAATAAAGCACCTTCAACCATCTTTTTGACTGCATCGGTATTCCCGCTGATCCCAGGACCGAATCTGTACTATGTAATGTACGGGTGTGTCAGCCAGGATCTGCAGATGGTTTTTGATGAGACGATTATTCTTCTGGCGACCTGCCTTGCAATTGCATTCGGATTTATCATCGTAGATGTGGCATCCAGAAGTATCATGTATGCACTGAAGAGAGAATATCATATCGGTAAGAGTGCATTGAATCTTCCTCTGATCGGTGGAAAGAAATAATTATAGAAATAAAAAATAGAAATAAGCAGAGAGTCTGAGAGTATGCTGGAAGAGAAGCAATCTTTTCCTGTATATTCTCAGATTTTTTAGACCATAGTATGCAAGAGAAACTGCCAGTGGCAGGAACTGCAGATATGAAAAGCTACGGGAAAAGATGCAGGAAAATACGCCGGTACAGATGTATCACAGACACAAATAATTTTCAGGAATCTGTGTTCCCCTGCTATATTAAAATGAAAAAGTGTGTGTTAAACTGAGCTTATACAGAACGTACTACATATATTGAAAATAAAGAAAAATAGGGAAATATAAATGGAAACAAACGTGTAAAACATGAAATTATAAAAGGACAGCTGCCTATGAATTATGAAAAATTAGTACAGGGAATCTTGAATATAGGAGAAGCAATGTTACAGTGCGGGGCGGAAATCTTCCGGGTAGAAGACAGCCTATACCGTATGTATAAGAGCTATGGTTTCGTAAAATATGATGTATATGTGATTCCAAGTAATATACAGGTGACGGTGGAGTCGCTGGAAGGTGAGATTCTCACACAGATCAGGCATATAGAGTCTACAGGGGCAGATTACGACAGGCTGAATTATCTGAATGCCCTGTCACGGTATGTCTGTGCATATAATCCGGATGATAAAGAGCTGGTCAGGCGCTATAAAAAAGTAATGGCACGGCCGGATCAGAGTGAACTGATCACAGGAATCGCACAGATTACAGGTGGAACGGCGTTTACCGTATTCTTCGGTGGAGATATGCAGGATGCAGTTGTTGCATTGATTGTCTGCCTGATGATCGTTCTGGCAGGCAGGTGGCTTGGTAAGCGGGAGGGCAACCCGATGATCTACAATCTGATCCTTGCATTCTTATCGGAGGTTGTGATCATCAGTGCTGCCAGAATCGGTCTGGGTGATCATCCGGACCGTATCATGATAGGAATTATCATGCTGTTAGTCAGTGCACTTGGTGTGATCAATGGGATACGTGATGTGATGCAGAGAAACTTTATCTCAGGAGCACTGGAAGTAATGAATTCAATGCTTGGTGCGTTTGGCATTGCTTCCGGGATCGCACTTGCAATGCTGTTGATGGGAAATATATCGGCAGAAGGATTTGATGTGAATAAAAATACCGGGATTCAGCTGATTTCCTGTACGATAGGCTGTATTGGTTATGCAAGCTGGTTCAAAATACGGGGAAAGAAAATCCTGTATTCCGGTGTCGGGGCATTTCTGACATGGGGGATATATTTACTGGTGTATGCATGGTATCCGAATAATTTTTCCGCAATAGTAGCTGCGTCCTGTTTTGTTGCAGGATATGCATTTATTATGTCGAGAATCGATCATGCGCCGTCCACGGTCTTCCTGACCGCATCGGTCTTTCCGTTGATGCCGGGAGCAAGGCTGTATTATCTGATGGATGGTGTAGTCAGCAGAAATTTTTCAATGGCAGCAGAACATGCACGGGTATTGCTCGAAACGTGTCTTGGTATTGCATTCGGATTTATTATTGTAGATGTGATTTCAAGAAGTATCATGCGGGCGCGGGGAAAAGAATATCACATGGGGAAAAAGTCTACAGTTATTAAAAAAGATGAAAAATAAAGACGGTGTTACGAGCATCCGGATGATGCAGGTGAATTTTCCGGATTGACAATTTTCCATCCTTATAATATAGTAAAAGACAAAGAGAAGATCTGATGACTGACGGATAATGTGGAGTACCACAGGGAAATCAGATACTTGGTAGAAGCCGACCGTCTGGGCAGCATTTATCCTAAATAGGATGAGTGTTGTCCTTTTTTTACAACACCGGATACAGAAGAACCGGTAGTGTTGTATGAAAAGGACCGGGAATTCAGAAAGACAACATACGATCAGGAGGAAATGAATGATGAAAACAGATATTGAGATCGCACAGGAATGTATGATGGAGCCTATCACAAAGGTGGCAGAAAAAGCAGGAATTCCAGAAGAATATCTGGAACAGTATGGAAGGTATAAAGCAAAGATTGATTATAATTTTTTAAAGAAATCAGATAAAGAAGACGGGAAGCTGATTCTTGTGACCGCAATCAATCCGACACCGGCAGGAGAGGGTAAGACAACTACCACGGTAGGTCTTGCAGATGCCCTGCAGAGAATGGGGAAAAAGCCCATGGTGGCACTTCGTGAGCCATCTCTTGGACCTGTATTCGGTATGAAGGGAGGAGCTGCGGGCGGAGGATACGCGCAGGTTGTTCCGATGGAAGATATCAACCTTCATTTTACGGGAGATTTTCATGCGATCGGAGCTGCGAATAACTTACTGGCAGCAATGATCGATAACCATATCTATCAGGGAAATGACCTGAATATTGATCCAAGAAAAATTGTATGGAAGAGATGTGTGGATATGAATGACCGTCAGCTCCGTTTCATCACAGACGGACTTGGCGGAAGGGTAAATGGTGTGCCGAGAGAAGACGGCTATGATATCACTGTTGCTTCTGAAATCATGGCAATCCTCTGCCTCTCGAAGGATATTGCAGATCTGAAAGAAAGACTCGGAAAGATTATTGTTGGTTATACTTATGGCAAGATTGCAGACCAAAAACCGGTAACAGCACATGACCTGCATGCAGAAGGTGCGATGTGCGCACTTCTGAAAGATGCTTTGAAACCGAACCTGGTACAGACACTGGAGCATACACCTGCAATCGTGCATGGCGGACCATTTGCCAATATCGCGCACGGATGCAACTCACTGACGGCGACCAGAATGGCAATGAAGCTTGCAGATTATGCGATCACAGAAGCAGGATTCGGAGAAGACTTAGGGGCAGAGAAATTCCTGGATATCAAATGCCGTATGGCAGGAATCAAACCGGATGCAGTCGTGATCGTAGCAACTGTAAGAGCTCTCAAGTATAACGGCGGCGTTGCAAAACCGGATCTGAATGAAGAAAATCTGGAAGCATTAGAAAATGGAATTCCGAACTTAATGAAACATGTGGATAATATTAAGAACGTATATGGACTTCCATGTGTTGTTGCGATCAATGCGTTCCCGACAGATACCAAAGCGGAACTGGATCTTGTAGAGGAGAAATGTAAAGAGGTTGGAGTAAACGTGGCACTTTCCGAAGTATGGGCAAAGGGCGGCGAAGGCGGTCTGAAGCTTGCAGAAGAAGTGGTACGTCTGTGTGAGGAACCAGGTGATTTCCACTATGCATATGAACTGGAAGGAACGATCGAAGATAAATTGGATCAGATCGTGCAGAAGATCTATGGTGGTAATAAAGCAGTACTTACGGCAGCAGCCCAGAAGCAGGTAAAACAGCTGACGGATCTTGGATTCGGCAACGCACCGATCTGTATGGCGAAGACACAGTACAGTCTGACCGATGATCCGAAGAAACTTGGAGCACCGAAAGACTTTGACATTACAGTCCGCAACCTGAAAGTCTCTGCGGGGGCAGGATTCATTGTAGCCCTGACAGGAGACATCATGACGATGCCTGGTCTTCCGAAGGTTCCGGCAGCAGAAAGAATTGACGTGGATGATGAAGGACGGATCACAGGATTATTCTAAGTGTAGATAAAGTTAACAGTAAAATCCGGCGGCTTTTGTGAGGCTTGCCGGATTTTTTGACATTTTTTGACATAAGATTTACAGGATTTTAAAAAACAGCAGGAGAATATGTGCTAGAATTTCAAGTTAGTGTTATAATGCAAGAAGTAAAAAACGGCAAGCAGGCATGGCTGCCCGGCTGTGATTTGAAAAGGAGGAATGCTTATGCGTCAATGCCCGAATTGCAAGTCTGACAATCCAGATGATGCTCGTTTCTGCAATTATTGTGGAATGCGTCTTCCCGAATCAAAAGAAGAAACATTATATAATGATCTGGAAGGACTGGAAAAAGCCCGGAAGGTAGAATTTTCCGATCAGGAGATAGCAGAGGAATCGGAGAAAGTAATTGATGAAGCGAAGAAATTATTCGAACCAGAGTGGAGCGAAGAACCGGAAGAAAATGATGGTCTGAAAAAGCAGCTCACAATTCCGGAGAATCTGGGCCATATGATTGAAGAAGTGACGCGGGAAGAATTAGAACAGGAACTTCACAGGAAGATCAAGCTGAGAGAACAGGATCTGAAAGAGAATGAAACTCCGGAAGAAGAACCGGTTGAAGAACCGACCAGAATGATCGGAGAGGACAGCAAAGAAGAGACAGATGAGCCGACACGTATGTTCACAGGAGATATCGGAGATTTCATCAAGAAGAAAAAGGACTATGAAGATGTTCCGGAAGAAGATGCATATGAAGAAATTCTTCAGTCCTGGGAGAGAAAGCGGAAAGAAAAGAAGATAAAACGGGAAAAAGAAGGAAAAGATCCGAGCCGTGTGCCGCAATTTATCCGGGATAAACGTTCTTGGTCAGATATGACAACCGGACAGAAGAAAGCAGTGAAAAGAATTGCAGCAGGGATCCTTATAGTTGCTGTATTCTGTATTATAGAAGTATATCACGGTCGCCCGGAGGCGGTGGCAGAGCGCTATTGTAAGGCATACATACAGGAAAACTGGAAGAAGGCAGGACGTCTGTCAGATCTTCCGAAAAACAGATATGTAACGCAGGATGAATATGTAAGCTATATGAAGAAAAATGCGGTTACAGGGATTTCCGGTTATGAAATAAAAGAGACAAAGGAAAATCGTCAGACAGAGGTAGAATCCGGCGGAAAGCAGCGTGCATTTACCGTTGCATATAAGACAGAAGATAACAAAGAAAAGACGAAGACGCTTATTGTTCAAAAACAGAAAAAACGAAACTTTCTTTTTTTTACTGATTGGAAAGTATCATCAGACGAGATAGTAGCAAATGACTTTAATCTCTATCTTCCGGCAGGTTCCAAAGCCTGGATCGATGATATAAAACTGACGGAGGATTCTAAGCTGAAAGATGACTCTGACAATCTGGAACAATACAAAGTGTCATTGATTGAAGGGGAACATAAGATCAAGGTAAAAGTTCCGTGCTTCCGGATGTACCGGTCCGGGTTTCGGGCGTCAGATAAAGGAAATGCGACGATTTCCAAGATGAAGATATCGGAAAATGGGAAAAAGAAATTTAACAGAAAGATGCAGGACATCCTGAACGCATATGTGAAAGCTGCGAAGGCAGGCAAATCTTTCTCTGAAGTAGCAGGATTGTTTGAAAAGGATTCTTCCTGCAAAAAAGAGAACAAAGAATTCTATAATGACCTGAAGAAGCAGCTCGGTTCTGGAGACGGTTATATAACGAAAGAAGTAAAACTTGATAATTATGAAGGAAAATATGTGATCAGCGGTGTAACAGGAGTGGTCAGGGGAACGTTGTCCTATGATTATAAAGTTACTTTTAAAGAAGAAAATAAAAATGAGAGCCGGTCTGTGTCAGAAACAGGTGATGGCGTAGAAGATGCAGACGGAAGTTCGCAGATGAGCGCCGAATTTGTGTATCAGAATGGAAGTTATCAGCTGCGTTCCGTTAATCCCGGAAATATCTGGTATAAGCAGCTACAGTAGATTTATTCCCAAAAAGTTCTTTCAAAAAAATGCAAATAATATAGGAAAAAGCTTGCTTTTTAAGCCTGGATATGATACGATATTCGGGCGAATGGAAGTAGGCTTTTTTTTTATGCCTAAAATCGGGCAGCATCGCAAGCTGCCACGAAACACGTTAACTAAGAATATAAAGCGAGGTGGAAGTTGTGCGTACAAGAATCACATTGGAGTGTACAGAATGCAAGCAGCGTAACTACAACATGACAAAGGATAAGAAATCTCATCCGGAACGTATGGAAACCAAGAAGTACTGCAGATTCTGTAAGAAACACACATTGCACAAAGAGACAAAATAATCGCCGCAAGAAGGAGTGAATGTCGATGAGTGGTAAGAAAACTCAGAAAGAAAGCTGGTTCAAAGGTCTGAACAGAGAGTTCAAGAAGATCGTATGGCCAGACAAGATGACAGTTGCAAAAGAGACGGCAGCGGTTGTTTCTGTATCCGTGGTCCTGGGAGCGATTATCGCAGTTGTAGATTTTTTCGCCCAGTACGGAGTAGATTTATTAATTAAATAACTCAAAACGGACAAGAAAGGTGAGATTATGTCAGAGGCAAAATGGTACGTAGTTCATACCTATTCAGGGTACGAGAACAAAGTAAAAGCCAACATTGATAAGACAATCGAGAACAGACATCTTGAGGATCAGATCCTTGAAGTAAGAGTACCGCTGGAAGACGTTGTTGAGATGAAGAACGGTGTCCAGAAAGTATCTCAGAAAAAGATGTTTCCAGGCTATGTGTTGATACACATGATTATGAACGATGATACATGGTACGTTGTTCGTAATACAAGAGGTGTGACAGGATTTGTCGGACCTGGATCTAAGCCGGTGCCGCTTACAGATGCGGAGATGGCTCCTCTGGGAATCCAGAGAGAGGAAGTAGTCATGGACTACGAGGAGGGCGACACAGTCCAGGTAATCGCTGGAGCATGGGCAGATACGGTTGGTGTAATCCAGTCTATCAACATGCAGAAGCAGAGCCTTACTATTAATGTTGAGCTCTTCGGCCGCGAGACCCCGGTTGAAATTGGTTTCGTAGAAGTTAAGAAAATGTAACAGTAAGTGGGAGGGGCGTTGTATGTTCCCCGCCATCACCACAAGGAGGTAATTGAAATGGCAAAAAAAGTAGAAGGTTATATTAAATTACAGATCCCAGCCGGCAAAGCTACTCCGGCACCACCGGTTGGACCTGCTCTTGGTCAGCACGGTGTAAACATCGTTGAATTTACAAAACAGTTCAACGCTAAGACTGCAGATCAGGGAGATATGATCATCCCTGTAGTTATCACAGTTTACAATGACAGAAGTTTCAGCTTCATCACAAAGACACCACCGGCAGCAGTTCTGATCAAAAAGGCCTGCAACATCAAATCTGGTTCAGGTGTACCTAACAAAACAAAAGTTGCTACAATCACAAAAGCTCAGGTTGAGGAAATCGCTAAGACAAAGATGCCAGACCTGAATGCTGCTACAATCGAGAGCGCTATGAGCATGGTAGAAGGTACATGCCGTTCTATGGGTGTAACTGTAACAGAATAATTGATGAAGATTAATGTGGGAGGGTTATCCCGACAATACCACTAGGAGGTTTATAGAATGAAAAGAGGAAAGAAATACGTTGAAGCTGCGAAAACAATCGACAGAGGAACACTCTACGATGTAGCAGACGCAGTATCATTAGTTAAAAAGACTGCAACAGCAAAATTCGATGAGACAATTGAAGCTCATATCAGAACTGGATGTGACGGACGTCACGCTGACCAGCAGATTCGTGGAGCAGTTGTTCTGCCACACGGAACTGGTAAAAAGGTTCGTATTCTTGTATTTGCGAAAGATGCCAAAGCTGAAGAAGCTAAAGCAGCCGGAGCAGATTTCGTAGGTGGAGAAGAACTTATTCCTAAGATCCAGAATGAAAACTGGTTTGAATTCGATGTAGTAGTAGCTACACCAGACATGATGGGTGTTGTTGGACGTCTCGGACGTGTACTTGGACCTAAGGGATTAATGCCGAATCCGAAGGCTGGTACAGTAACAATGGACGTTACAAAAGCTATCCAGGAAATCAAAGCTGGTAAGATCGAGTACAGACTTGATAAGACAAACATTATCCATGTGCCAGTAGGTAAAGCAAGCTTTACTGAAGAACAGCTTACAGACAACTTCCAGACGCTTATTGATGCGATTAACAAAGTAAGACCTGCAGCAGTTAAGGGACAGTACCTTAAGAGCGTAACACTTACTTCAACAATGGGACCTGGTGTAAAAATCAACCCAATGAAGCTTGTTTAATCCGCAAGATAATAATGAATAAAAACTCCGTATACAGATGTGATGCTGTATACGGAGTTTTTTTATACCAAAGTTTTTTTGTAAAAGAAAATGAAAAATCTCTTGACAATAACACACGCATATGATAATATACTACAGGACTGCCGAAGACAGTAGGTGCTTGAAAGAGCGTAAGAACACATTTTATGCGGACGCCTACCGAGGAAAGATCGATACTAAAGTATGACTTATCAACCTCTATGTCTTTGGATATAGAGGTTTTTTACATTTATATCTGTCGGCGGTGTAAACTTACAAATCTACAAGGAGGTGCACCATTCGTGGCAAAAGTTGAATTAAAACAACCAGTTGTACAGGCTATTGCAGAGGACGTGAAAGACGCAACAAGCGTTGTCCTTGTTGACTACCGTGGACTGACTGTTGCAGAAGATACAGAGATGCGTAAACAGTTAAGAGAAGCAGGCGTTGTCTACAAAGTTTGTAAGAACACAATGATGAAGAGAGCTTTTGAAGGAACTGATTTCGCAGCATTAGATGAGCACTTAGAAGGACCAAGTGCTATCGCTATTTCTAAAGATGATGCAACAGCTCCGGCAAGAATCCTTTGCAAATTTGCAAAGAATGCAAAAGCCCTTGAATTAAAAGCAGGTGTGGTTGAAGGAACATTATATGATGTAGACGCATTAAATGAACTTGCTAAGATTCCTTCAAGAGAAGAGCTTCTTTCCAAATTACTTGGAAGCTTACAGTCACCTATCACAAACCTGGCTCGCGTTCTCAATCAGATCGCAGAGAAAGGTGGAGCAGATGCTTGTGAAGCAGCTCCGGCAGCAGAAGAAGCTGCAGAAGCACCAGCAGCTGAATAGGCTGATGGCAGCGTAATAATTTATTTCAAAAAAGAAAATAAGAAAAATGGAGGAAAATAAAATGGCAAAGTTAACAACAGAAGAATTTATTGAAGCTATCAAAGAGTTATCTGTATTAGAGTTAAATGATCTTGTAAAAGCTTGTGAAGAAGAATTTGGCGTATCCGCAGCAGCAGGTGTTGTAGTAGCAGCAGCTGGAGCAGAGGGTGGAGCAGCAGAGGAGAAAGATGAGTTCGACGTAGAGCTTGTATCCGCTGGTGCAGCTAAAGTTAAAGTTATCAAAGCAGTTCGTGAGATCACAGGTCTTGGACTGAAAGAAGCTAAAGAGTTAGTAGACGGAGCTCCAAAGGTAGTTAAAGAGGGTGCTTCCAAAGCAGAAGCTGAGGACATCAAAGCTAAACTTGAGGCTGAGGGTGCAGAGGTTAACCTTAAATAATTTCAAATTTCAGATTTTTAAAGGCCGTTCCAAAAGGGACGGTCTTTTTCTGTTGCCAAGCATACGACAAAAAGGTCCGGTGGACCTTTTTTAGTGCAATTTAGGGAAATAAAAACAACATTCTTGATTTTGAAGTGGAAGAGTATATAAAATCATCTCAAGAGAAAAAATAATAAAGAAACTTATGCAAGCTGCATAATAACATTTTGCAGAAAATATGCAATACCGCTGAAATTACCAAATGTAATTGACGGCGGCATTTTTTGTTACTATAATGTAAATTAATGAAACGGGTTTCAGAACTACGTTTCAAAACGTATAGAAGAGAACAAGCGAGATACGAGAATAAAAATGATAGGAAAAGGAGAGAAAGAGTTATGAAACTGGCAGTTGTAGGAAGTATTAACACAGACATGACTGTAACAGCAGAGAGAATTCCACTTAAAGGTGAGACATTGATGGGCGACAGTTTGAGTTATATCCCGGGTGGAAAAGGTGCGAATCAGGCAGTTGCGATGGCAAAGCTTGGTGCTGAAGTCGAGATGTTCGGCTGCGTTGGTAATGATGACAATGGACGCAGAATGTTGGACAATCTGAATCGTGTTGGCGTAAAGACAGAGCATATCCAGGTTCTGGAAGGCGTGCCGACAGGAATTGCGATGATTACAGTTGGTGAGAGTGACAATACAATTATTGTTGTTCCGGGAGCAAATGGGAAAGTTGACAAGGCTTATGTGGATGGAATCAAAGACGAACTGGTGAAATATGACATGGTAGTTCTTCAGCATGAGATTCCGCTTGAGACAGTTCATTATATCGCAGAGTTTTGTTACGAAAAAAATATTCCAGTCGTACTGAATCCGGCACCGGCAGCAGAAGTGCCGATGGATATCATCGACAAAGTTACATACGTGACACCAAATGAGCATGAAGCAGTGCTGATTTTTGGAGACGAGTTGAGTACAGAAAATCTTTTGAAGAAGTATCCGGAGAAGCTTGTGATTACACAGGGATCCCGAGGAGTGTCTACATGCCTGAAAAATGGAGAAGTACTGACAGTACCTGCAAGAAAGGCAAATGTGGTGGATACGACAGGAGCAGGAGATACACTGAATGGGGCATTTTCTGTAAGAATTGCAGCAGGTGATGATATGAAGAGTGCTCTTACTTATGCGAATGTAGCGGCAAGCCTTTCCACGGAGAAATTCGGTGCACAGACAGGAATGCCGACAGCAGAAGAAGTTGAAAAGGAAATGAAGTAAATATCCATAAAATATGACAGGAGATATAGACATAGACATGAAAAGACATGGTATTTAAATAGTGCTATTTCAAGAGTGCTTTCTTATATGGGGCACACAGTCCGAATCTGTATCGAGGACTGCGGACTTCCGATCTCGGACGAGACAGAGAGAATTGATCTTGCACTGAAATTTGGACAGCCGAGATTTCTGGAAAGATCATTATAGATGGAAGAGAAACTCAAAATAAGAGTCCACAGTAGGCAATGAAAAATGGTATCAATGTTAACCGCACAAAACTGATTACTTATGCAATCTCAGGATGTATGTCAGCACTGTCCAGGCTGATTCTGGAATTCAGGGCGTATTTGCGCACAATGATGAGATGGCACTTGGGGCTGTAGAGGCAATCGGAAGCAGAAAGATTGTCGTAGTCGGATTTGATGCGACAGATGATGCCCAGGCAGCGGTCAAAGCTGGAAAAATGGCAGCTACTGTAGCACAGAAACCGGACCTTATGGGTGCAACAGCAGTTGAGACCGCTCAGAAGATTTTAAATGGAGAAACAG
>OLND01000689.1_pt1 | contig 40139 bp, 29 predicted proteins | sample 1672031 | NCBI WGS metagenome assembly OLND01 (sample SAMEA3136638, study PRJEB25190) | human gut metagenome | biome: human gut; feature: human-associated habitat; material: faeces | place: Austria | collected 2013 | reverse complement strand
GGAGGCCTTTCCGGCGTCCGTACCGGCTGCCACTGCCGCTGCCTGGGCGGCTGCGATGTCTGCCTCGGTTACGTTCTCAGCTGCCTTGGGGGTAAGCGTCATCTCGATGGAAGCTCCGTGCTCGCCGTCGTACTCGATTACCTGAGGTTCAGGAAGATCGAAGATCGTGCCGTCATCGAGCATCGGGGAGCCGACTATCGCAAGGGTGTAGGTTCCCTTCTCGGTGATCTCGGTGATCTCGGTGTCCTCGCCTGCAACCATCTGTTTCTCTGCCATCGGGTCGGGGGCGGTGACATTCTCATCGGTGCTGGTGAGCGTGTCCTTGACGTCGCCCTGATAGATGCTCAGCACGATGGGCGTGGAGGTGTCCTGGTTCCAGCCATCGCAGTTGACCTTTGCGTGGATGGTCGGATCCTCTGCCTGCTTCACTTCAACTGCGGCGGGCTTGCTCTCCTGCTTCGGCTCCGGCTGGTGGATGGAGCTGTACGCGAATGCGCTGCCGGCGATGATGATTGCTGCAGCCGCTACGCAGCCTGCGGCGATCAAGGCGTTTCTCTTTCCGGTTGGGCGGAACGGGTCCTTCGGCATGTCCTTGACATGCTGCCCTACGCTCTGGTTGCGGCAGGCTTCGGCGAACGCCTCCTGGGTCGGCGTGGCACCGGTGAGCTCGTAGCGCTCGTCGTCCCAGCGCCCGGACAGCGCGCCGGAATAATCCCATTCGGCGTACGTCGTTCCCGTGATGTAGGCCGCCGCCGCCAAGCGCGGGGTGTAGCAGGCGTAGCCCGACTGCATGTAGCAGTAGTTCGGGGTGCCGAACACCATGGTGGGGTACAGCGACATCGTGCCGCCCTCGCGGCCGGTGCCCGACATGCCGATGATGGATTCGGGACCGTACTCGGCGCAGATGCGCTCGTAATTCTCCTTCACGATGCCGAAGGCCTCGTCCCACGAGCACTCTTCCCAGGCATCGGCCTTGCCGCGGTCGGCGCGGTCGCGCTTGAGCGGCACGAGGATGCGCGCCGGATGGTACACGTAGTCCTTCAGCGCGATGCACCGCGGGCACAAACGTCCCTGCGTGACCGGATGGTTCTCGTCCCCCTCGACCTTGACCAGGCGGCCTTCGTCGTTCACATAAAGCTTGAGGCCGCATCCCACCGGATGGCACCCGGGGGGCGACCACGGACAGGTGCGCGTCACGGTGAGCCCGTCCTCCTCGTAGCGCCATGGCTTGCCGACGTCGTTCACCTCGCCCAGCGTGTCAAGCTTCACAACCGCCGCGGCTTTGTAATCTTCTTCCCGCATCTCACTCTCCTTCTCGTTTGCCTTGATGCCGTAGCCGGCCTGCAGGGCGGGAGGCCGGGTCGAGCCGAGCCGGGGCGGAGGACAAGAGAACCGTCCCCCTGTCCCCGCCCCGGGACAAGAGAACCGTCCCACTGTCCCGCCCGCAGGCCGCGTGCAAGCTCTAGTACCGATAGGGCTTCGGCGCAAACAGCACCTGGTTGGGTTTCTCCGCGAGCTCCCGCGCCAGCTCCTCCACCGGCCCGTACTGCATGACGCCGGCCAGGCAATGGTGCACGCAGCTGGGCTGCTTGCCCTTGGCCGTGCGTTCGGCGCACAGGTCGCACAGGCGGGTGGGGACGGGGATCTTGTTCCAGTTGAACTTCCCATCCGAGCACTCCCACGGCCCGTCGTCGAGCAGGCGGATGCCCCACTGCCCCACGGGGATGCGGTGCTCTTCCTTGCAGGCGACCTCGCACGACTGGCATCCCGTACAGAACTCGTAGTCGATCAGCAAACCGTAGGCGCCCATCTATTTCACCAACTTTCCGAATCGATCCCACACCTCTTGCAGGTCGGTGTCGTAGTTCCTCTCTGCCGGCTTCACGCTGCACAGCAGGCACTTGAACGGCGAGCCGAAGCCCAGCTTGCCGATGTACTTATGCGGCACGAGCTCGTTAATGTTAGAGCGCCACACCTCGTAGAGGCTCGGCTCCTCCCCATCCTTCTCGGGGAACCAGAAGCCGTGCTGGGCATGCACCACGCCGGGCTTCACGATCTGCGAAACCTTGGCCTTGAGCACGCACTTCCCGAAGGGGTTCTCCACCTCTACCCACTGGCCTTCGGCCACGCCGAAGCGCAGGGCGTCGTCGGGGTTGATCTCGATGAGCGGATCCGGGTTCATCTCGCGCAGGTAGGGAATCTGCTTGCCCTCGGAGTGGAAGTAGCAGTACGTGCGCGCACCGGTGGTCAGCACGAGCGGGAACTGCTCGGCGAGCTCGGGCGTGGACACGGGGCTCAGCTGCGGCTCCTCGTAGTAGGGCAGCGGGTCCTCGCCGAACTGGCGGAACATCGTCGAGTACAGCTCCACGCGGCCCGTCGGCGTGTTGAAGCCCGGCTTGCCGTCGGGGCGCAGCTTGCCCGACTCGTACTTGCGGTAGGACAGCGTCTCCACCTTCTGGTGCACCACTTCCTCGCGCAGCTCCGCGAACGTCTGCTTGTTGTTCAGGCGGTAGTACTCGAGGAAGTCGTAGTAGTCTTCGAAGCGCTCGTAGTTCTCGGGCATGCAGCGCTTGCCGATCTCGTACATGATCTCGCAGTCGCCCTTGCCCTCGCCCACCGTGATCGACTTGTTCACGGCGCCAGCCATGATGGGCGACGCGCCGTAGTGCGTGTACACCACGGTGTCGTGCTCGACCGTGGTCGAAAGCGGAAGGAACAGCTCGCAGCACGCCTGGATGGTGGGCGTCATCCACACGTCGATGCCGAAGCACCACTCCAGGCTTTTCACCATGGCGTCGTGCCAGCGCTTGGGCTGCGCGGCGCAGGTGCCGGCGAGGAAGTTCGTGTCCTCGAAGCCGCCCATCTTGAACGCGTACGGCTCGCCCGTCTCCAGCGCATCGAGCACCATGTCGCATTGGGCATTCAGCACGAGCCCCACGTAGGCCGGGTACTCCTTGATGCCCATGATCTTGCCCTGCAGCTCCGGACCCAGGTTGTTCCAGCCGAAGCCGAGCTCCAGCCCGTCGTTCACATCTCCGATGAGCTGCCCGCCCGGCACGTCGATGTTGCCGGTGATGGCCTCGAGCGCCAACACGCAGTGGCCGGCCTGCACGCCGTTGGACTTCTGGTCGATGGCCAGACCCCAGGCGATCTGCGCGGGCTTCGACGTGGCGTACACGCGCGCCGCCTCGCGGATGAGGTCGGCATCGATGCCGCAGATCCCGGCGGCCTTCTCCACCGGCATGTCCTGCACGCGCTCGGCCAGCTGGTCGAAGCCGTAGCACCACTTGTCCACGAAGTCGTGGTCGTAGAGGTCCTCGGAGATGATGACGTTCAGCATGGCCATGCCGAGCGCGGCATCGGTGCCGGGACGTAGGCGCAGGTGCCAGTCGGCACGCGTGGCCACCCAGTTCACACGCGGATCGATGCTCATGAGCTTCGCGCCGCGGCGCATCATGTCAATGGCCGCATGGCCGAACAGGCCGTCGCCGTTGGACGGCAGCGGCTCCTTGCCCCAGAACACGATGAGCTCGGGCAGCGTGAACGCTGGATCGTCGTAGCGACCGGGCAGTCCGCCGGCGTAGTCCATCTCGGGATAGGTCGCGCCCAGCACGTAGGTGGTGCCGGCCACGCGCGGGATGTAACACGAGTAGCCCGATTGCGTGTAGCATGCGTTCGGCGTGCCGAGCGCCGAATGAGCGTATGCCGGCAGCATGGGACCGCCCTCGCGACCGGTACCGCCCATGAGCAGGATGGACTCAGCACCATAGGTTTCCTTGTAGTAGGCAACCTTCTCCGCAATCAGGTCGAATGCCTCGTCCCACGAGATGCGCTCCCATTTGTCCTTGCCGCGGTCCTCGCGGGCACGCTTCATCGGGTAGCGCATGCGGTCGGGGTTGTACACGTAGTCGGGGATCGTCAGGCACCGTACGCACAGGCGGCCGTTCGTGATCGGATGGTTCTCGTCGCCTTCCACCTTCACCAGCTCGCCCGCATCGTTCACGTAGGTTTTGATGCCGCAGCCGGTGGGATGGCAGCCCGGTGGCGACCAGGCACAGCCGCGTATGACGGTGAGGCCGTCCTCCTCGTAGCGCCACGGCTTGCCGAGATCGGACGTTCCCTGGCCTTTGAAAATCTTCATGCCCTCTCCTCTTCTCGTCTTTACATGTCGGCCGTCGGCCAGCGCTCCGGCCTACGGGCCGGGCACGGCGCGAAGCGGCCACGCGCGCCTTCCGGCAGGGGGAGCCCCGGCCGAGCCGCAGCCGGGCATGCCGTTAAGGCTTCGATGATGCTCCTTTCCTTGTCTCGAGCGCCGGCGGACGTGACGCTCCGCTCGGCGCGGCGCGCCCCCGCACGATCCGGCTCGCGGCGACGCTGCCTGCATGGCCCCTGCGATGGGGAACATGGCACTGACCGCAATCTAGGCCGCAAACGCCCGGCTGGGAATCGTACGCGAATTGCGAAAAGCGCCGACACGGCGGGAAACCCCTCGTACTCCACGTCCGAATGACGGTATGGCGATACCGTCTTACCTGATCAGATCACTGAAAAGGAAACGGCCCCTCGAAAGGGGCCGTTTCCGCCGTACAGCGCCTCGGTGCGGCTAGCGCAGCTTGCGCAGGCCGATGAAGAAGATGACGATGCAGATGAGGTAGCATGGCACGAGCACGGCATATGACGCCGTCGTCCATCCGAACGCCGCAACGGCGTTGCCCATGAACATGGCTCCCACGAACATGCCGAGGTTCTGCGTGGTGGCCACGAGCCCGTTCGCCACGGGGACGTCGTCGGGATCCACCGTGTCGGGCGTGGCCGCCCAGATGATCGAGGGCACGAAGCCGCCCGCGATGCCGGCGAGGATCATGATGCCCCAGTAGAGCTCCGGCACCTGGCAGGTGAACACCACGGCGGTGTAGGCCACGCCGCCGATGAGCGCGAACAGCAGCACCCACTTGCGCGTCTTCAGCCAGTCGGAGATCTTGCCGCAGAGCGGCGCGCAGATGGCGCCCGCCACGCCGAACGCCGAGGCGATACCCGTGGCCCACACCAGCGTCGTCGCCAGCTGCTCGGTCAGGTACGTGGTCAAGAAGCCGTTGATGGCCATGAACGCAGCCTCGTCGAAGAAGAAGATCATGCCGAGCGCCCAGAGCATCGGGTTCTTGAGGGCGCGCTTGAAGTCGGCCTTGCCGGCTGCCTGGTCCTCCTCGGTCTGATACGGCCTTTCCGGCTCGCGGTAGAAGACCACGAACACGATACCCACCACGATGTCGAACACGAACGTGCCCCACCACACGGTCTGCCAGGGAAGGGCGAGCGTATCCACCACGTAGCCGTAGAGCACCGGGCAGATGCACATGGCAAGCGCCACCCACATAGCCCAGATACCCAGCGGGAAACCGCGTTTCTCGGGGGCGAACCACGGGGCGATGGCCGAGGCGCCCGCCACGCCCATGACGCCCATGCCGGCGCCCTCGAGGAACCGGCTGACCATGAACACGGTCACGTTTTCGGTGAGCGCGCCCATCGCCGAGCCTACCGCAGCACAGCCGATGGCTATGAGCACGACGTTGCGTATGCCCAGCTTGTTGATGAGCCCCGCCGTGGGAAACGCCATGACGAAGCCGAGCACGTAGAACAGGGCTATTACCCACCCCAGGGTGTCGGGACCGAACCCGAACGTTTGCATGACCACCGGCGCGAGCGCGGTCACCTTGGCCATGTTGGCCGGGGCGGTGAAGCCGGCTAAAAACGTCACGGCCAGCACGACCCAGCCGTAGCTTGAGTCCGTACTCTTGGTTTTTACTGCCATAAGAGCCCTCCTTCGAGAATGACCGCCATGTCTCCCCTTCGTTTATGGCTCCCCCATAAACAAGATCGCCCCCAGGGCCGCAGAGCCCGGAGCACAGCGCGATTATTCCGCGCAGGAAGGCCGCCTGTGAATTGGCCGCAAATGAGGAAAAGGCGCTCGCCGCGGGTAATGAGGCGGCCCTTCGCGGTCTCATGCCGCCCGTACGAGGCCTCGCACCAACGTCACAACGCGCTTGAGGCGGAGGCATCCTCAGGCAGGCCGCCCGCGGCCTCCTCGTCGGCAGGTACCTCGATATCCTCGATGAAGTCGAGCAGCTCTTGGCGCGAGTGGATGCCGAACTTGCGGTAGATGTTGTAGATGTGCGTCTTGGCGGTGGACTGCGAGATGTAGAACGTGTCCGTGATGTACTTGGCGTCACGCCCCTTGAGCAGGATCTGCAGTATCTCCCGCTCGCGCGGGGAGAGCCCGTAGCGCTCGCAGGCGATTGCGCGCTTCTGCTGCCACAGCGTCTTGCGCTGCCCCTCGTACTCGAGGTGCGCGCGCGTCTCGTCGTCGAGCCCCGTCTCGATGACCGGCTCGAACGGGTATATCTGGTAGTTCACGCGTATCTGCATCCAGGCGCACACCACGGCTGCCGCCACACAGGTGGCGTACAGCGCCGAGGGGCTGCCGTCCGACGCCAGGCCGCCAGCTGAGAAGAGGACGCCCCCGGCGAAGATGCCCGCGAAGAACACCGAGCCCTCCTGCCCGAACAGCCATACCGGCGAGATCATGTCGAAGCGCGACGTCTCCACCACCGCATTCAAAAGGACGATGACGTTGAGGCTGACGAAACAGGTGTAGAGGCAGACGAGCCCGAGCTGCACCCCGCTGGGAACGGCGGGCAGCGGAAGCAGCAGCAGGGCGGCCGCGAACGCGGGGCTCTTCTTCAGCGCCTCCTTGTAGGTGCGCTCGTCGGTCTGCTCCAAGAGCAGCGAGAAGATGCCCGCGAGCCCCACCGAGGCGCCAAGCGCCACGAGGGCGACGTCGGGGGGATAGCCGAGGAAGAACGCGAGCAGCGAGCCGCCGAGCATGAACCCCAGCATGAGCAGCGTATGGTTGTTGCCCTTCACCTTTATGCTGCGCCGTTTGGAGTCCTCCGCGCCCACCAGATCGCTGTAGCGGTAGGGCTTGCGGGAAAACAGGAGCGAGAGGGCGGCGCAGAGCGCCACGGCCACGAACAGCATGGCATAGGCGTACCAGAAGCCCACCTGCGAGAGCACCAGCAACATGACGCCCACGTACATGAACACGAGCATGAGCGCCCGCCGCGCCAGCCGCTCGAGGAAGCGCCCGTACAAGAAGGCCGTCGCCACGACCCCGACCCCGGCGAGCGAGGCCGCGGCAAGCGGGAGCCCGAAACCGAGCGCGCCCATGGCCGCGAGCGAGGCGACCGCCTGGACGGCGAGGGTCGCGCGCCTCCCCGCCCCGGACTGCAGCGCGTCGCAGGCAAGCTGGCCCACGCGGAGGGCCACGGCTGCAACGAGCGCCATGGACACGGCGACGACGCTGCCGTGCACAAGGTCGGGCGATGCGCATAGCGCCGCAACGAGGATCAGCGCGGCGTTGCCCGCGCCCAAGCCGAAGCCAAGGCAGCCGTCCACGAGCACGGCCTCGAAATCCCCGCCGTTCTCCCCGATGGGCTTGGCGGGCGCCTCGCAGACATCCTCGCAAGAATACGAAGTATCCATAGCGGTCCCCCCTACCTGCGCGAAACTTATATACCAGCGGCAAGATCAGGTTAAAAGCCTGATCATTTGCCCTTTCACCTTACGGCATCGAACGTTTCAGCCACCGGAGAACAACGCGGTTTTTCGGCGGCGGCGCCCTCAAGGCGCGCTCATGACGCTTACGCGGGCCTCATCCCCGCCTTCGACTTTACTATCCTGCGCCTGGTCAAACCATCGTACGCGAAGTATGAAACGATTTGCCCGCCTCCTAAGCGAGGTGCTAGCGCATGCGGCAGAGGGCAAGGAGGATCGTGCCCGCAAGCCCGAGCCCCATGAGCACGCCGCCCGCAAGGAACCAATGATCCAGGGCCGGGCCGAGGAGCATCTGGACGAGGAAGGTTCCCAGGAACTGGCCGACCCCCTGAACCGTGACCATGAGGCCCATGCCGACCGAGGCGAGCTCAGGACGCGGGACGAGGCCGACGAACCCCGACAAGAACAGCCCCACGCCGCCCATGCCGACCAAGCCCATCACCGCCACGGCAATCCACATGAGAGCGCCCATATCGGTATACAGGAGGAAGGTGCACGGCCCCATCACGGCCGATGCCGCGACCAGCAGGGCCTTGCACCGTCCCCTGCGATCCGAGATCGCCCCGAACAAGGGCGAGGACGCCACCGACAGCAGCATGGGAGCCGTGCTGACGAACCCCGACCAGGTAGGGTCGATCCCCTGCATCTGCAGGATCGTCGGAACGAAGGAGAGCACGGCCAGGAGGCAGACGTTGAACATCGCGAAGCCTCCGAGAAAAAGCAGGATGTCGCGCGTCAGCAGCATCCACCAAAGCCCCCGCGCGGCGCGACCGCGGGATCGTCCGGAGGCGGCACCGCTTTCCGCAGCCTTCGCCTCCTCAGCCGCCGTCCGGGCGCGCGGCATCCTGATGGCCGCCAGAACGAGCACGGCGGCCAGGACGGCGCCGACGGCGAACACCGTCCACACTCCCGCGAACCCCATCGCCTCGAACACGGTCGGCGTCACCACGGCCGCCGCCGTGGAGCCCACGCAACCCCAAACGCCCCAGATGCCCATGGCCGTGCCCACCTTGCCCGGATCCACGCACGCCCTGACTACCAAGGGCCCGCATGTGGTAAGAATCGTCAGGGCAACCCCTTCCACCGCACGCGAGGCGACGAGCGCCGCGCTTGAGCCCGCAGCCAGCCCGATACACGATCCGATCACGGCGATGCCCAACGCCGCAACCATCATGTTCTTCGCACCGAACCACCGAGCCAGCAACCCGGACGGCAATGCCGCGAACACGCTCGCCAGCGTGAATATCGACATAAGCCAGGAAGCCGCCTCGGCGTCCATGGCGAAAAGCGCCATGAGGGATCCCAGGATGGTGGGGACCTTGTATTGGATCATAGCAACCGCGACGCCGGCAACCAGCAGCACCGTCCCAACCCGAACGGGGCTTCGATAGGCGCCCTTCTTCCTTGCGCGGCCTGCATCCCCTCCCATGGCGACTCCTCTCTCGATGGCTCGAGAACACGATAGGCAATCACTCGGCCGCCCGCTATCGAAAGGGAAGTCCGATATCGGCCGGTCGTCTCATACTTCGCATACGATAGGCACGCCATGCGCTTACGTTTACCATCTGATCCAAGCGGAGCCGGGATGCCAACCATCGCCGTTAGGGACGGCCGCCCGGTTTCCCCGTGCAACCCCCGCGACAAGGAGGAGAGACCATGGCAGACGAGAAGAAGCCCGTTCAAGACGAGACGGCCGAAAAGAGCGAGGAGGCAAAGGCTCCCGTCAGCGAGATCTGCGGGAATGCGGAAGAGGGCGCAGCGGCGCTCGTGGACGATGACAGCGAGATCAGGCCCGTCGAGGGATTCTTCCTCACATCGCAGCGCTGGCATTAGACGCAGGACAGCGGATGGCCGCGGGTAGATTGAGAAGGGCCACGTGCCCGGAACAAGGAGGCTTCACTATGCCGAGCAAAGGGCAGCGCGTCCGATTCCTGTACAGGGGGAGCTTCCCTGACGGGAGGACGTTCGACGATTGCAAGGGCGAGCCGCACGAGATCGTGCTCGGGCGCAGGCAGGTCATGAAGGCGCTCGAGGAGGCGCTCGCCGCCATGGAACCGGGCGAGGAGCGCGTCTTGGAGCTCTCCCCCGCCGAGGCATACGGCGCCTACGACGAATCGGCGCTGCAGCGCGTGCCCACGTACCGTATTCCGAACGGGGAGAACCTGCCCGTGGGGCAGATGGTCGCTTGGAAGACGCCTCGCAGCGCCGAGCCGGTGCCCGCCACCGTCGTGAGCGTCGAGAACCAGGTGGCGACCCTCGACTTCAACCATCCCCTCGCCGGGAAGGACCTCGTCTACTGGGTCAAGCTCATCGACGTTGTGCCGGAGGCGGGCAATCCGACCGCCTGACGAGGTGAAGGCAAGGCAGCCCGCGCTCCGAAGATGGAGCGACACCTCACGCACAGGAACTGGTCGGCCTTCCACGCAACGGGTCCGCTGCTTTCGCGGCGGGCCCCGTTGCGTGCGCACTGGCGGCTCCCGGCGCTACGCCAGCGCCTGCTCCACGAAGGCGCGGGAGAGCTCGACGCCCGGCTCGCCCTCGTACTGCGTCATGAGGAAGTGCGTGGCCTTGCGGATCATCGTTGGCGTCTGGCCCAGGTCGTGCGCGATGTAGGCGATGGCCTCCGGGGCGAGCACGGGGCTCTTCCCCTCCTCGGTGTAGTCCTCCACGAGGCCGCGCACGTACTCCTCGAGGCCGGCGTCGTCGAGGGCCTCCATGGTCACTTCCTCGAAGTCGCCCAGCATGCCGCCGAAATCAGACAGGTCGTACTCGGACAGCGGCTTGGTGGAGGTGATGACGGTGTCCAGGCGCCGCTTCAGGCGCTCGCCCAGCAGCAGCTTGCACATCATAGGCCCCATCTCGGGATCGTCGAAGAAGCCCTCGAAGTCGTCCAGGAACAGCACCTCGTAGGTGCCCAGATCCTCGAAGTAGCCGTCGTAGACCTCGGCGCGCATGGCCTCGGGCAGCTCCGAGCAGGGGCGGTAGAGCACCTTCTTCGTGGACAGCAGGTCCTTGTCCAGCTGGCGCCCGCGCACGAGCGTCGTCTTGCCGGACTCCTTCGGGCCCACGAGGAATATCTTCTCGGGCTTGTCGTGCGGCTGGGTGATGTTCGCGATGCGCTCGAACGCCTCGCGGTTGCCGTCGGTCTTGACGAACTCGTCCAGTGGCATTCTCATGGTGATGGCTCCCCTTTCGCCTTCTTTGCCTGACCGGCCGCGAAGCCGCGCCGCCAGGGCGCGCTCCGCTGCGATGTACCGCCATTCATAGTAGCAAGGCCGCCGACCCAAGGCGAGTATGAAGGCCGCAACTCATACCAGAAGGGGTATGCCGCTGCGTATGAGATCGGCCGCGCCGGGCTGGCTGGGGCGGCCGGCAGAGCTCTGGGCGAGCAGCACAGGCGCCACCTGCCTGCTACGGCACCTGCCCGAATCCGCCGAACACCGCGCATCGCTCGGCAGCCAGGTCGTTCACCGTCTCTATCTGCTTAGCCGTCTGGCCCCGCACCGCCTCGACGAAGCGGCCGTCCGCACCCGGGTTCTCGGCCAGCACCTCGACCACTTCATCAAGGAATCCGTCGAGCCGTTGCGGGTCGTACCAGCCCATATCCTCCACGAGGGCAAGCTGCTGGGACGGATAGCGACGAAACGGGTGCGATTCCCAAAGATAGCGCCCCACGAGCAGTTCTTCGACGGTCGCGCGGCTATAGAAGCCGCAGCCATGGTCGAACAGCGGCGCCACGCGGTAGCCGTCGAGCGCCTCTACGTTGCGGATCAAGCCGAAGTTATGGGCGTGCCGATCGAAGTTGGCCATAAGGTGGTCGGCCACGAGCATTTTGCCGATGAGCGTTTCGGCGCAAGGAACGCCCAGCTCGTAACAGGCCTTACGGTAGCCATGGTAGGGATCGCGCCCCTCGCTGACGCCGAAACCCACGAGCACGTCCGCCGCTGCGACGAGCTCGGTTTCGGCGGTGACCATGGTGGCGCAGCGCGAATAGGCGCGCCCATGTCGCTTGACCAGCTCGTAGGGCACGTACTCGCCCTCGTCGCAGAGCCGCGCGAGCAGCCTCGAGGCCAGAACCTCATGGTACGGCTCGCGGTTCTCGCCACCGGTCCCGCCCTTCACCAGGTAGTCGACCCCGTTTTCGCGGGTCCACGTTTTCGGGAGCATGCCCGGCGTGGCCGAGTCGGGCGACGACGAGCAGCGAGGCCCTGCGTCGACCTCCGGTGCCGCCGTGCGGCTGCCATCCAAAAGCATCTCGCCATAACGCTCCTCGTAGCCGTTCTCGAAATAGTTGATCGCGTGCCAATCGAGGTCGGCTCCTTCGGGTTTGAACCAGTACTGGTCGGAGAGGTTCAACCCCCATGAGGCGAACATGAGGTCGGCGGCGTTCGCCGCCTCCGTCTCCCGAAGCACGGGAGAAAGGTTGGGGCGCAGGTCGGGGATGGAACGGGCCGAGATCCAGGCAGCCAGGTCGTAGCGGTTCGGGTCGCGCTCGCGCAGCCCTATGCCGAGCGGTTTCCAATCCGAGCCCTCCCGCACGACGAGGTCGGCCGTCTGCCGCGTGCGACGATTGTACGTGAAGTCGAGCACAGAATGGTTGCGGTTCATGAGCGTGTAGCGAACCAGGTTGCCGGGATCCCTCTCGTCCATCTTGAGTCGCCCCGGACCCCGATCGAGCGCAACGCGTTCCTCGACGGACCGCTCGTCGACCATCCACGAACGGCCGAAACGCTCCGCCTGCAGGCCGCCCGCCGCAATAAGCGCGTTCACGCGCCGCACGCTCACCCCAAGCCGCTCCGCCGCCTCCTTCGTCGTCAACATAGGCGCCTCCTTATGCGCATCAGCCGTCAACGACAAACTATACCACTTAAAGTATATTTATATTTTATTAATCCATTTTTAAATATTCTTTATGTGGAATATCTCCAAGACGCGAAATATACCTCGATCTTGACGCAAGGTCGACCATGATGATTCTTCCCGCTAACCCCGCACGTTGCGCGCAGCTAGCTCATCGGCTTCCATCAGAAGAGCCTTTCGGCGCATAATCGAATGGAGGGGGAAACGCCGGGGGAAGCCGGGTACCGCACGCTGCGCAGGTGCGTGCGGAGTCATCGAGCGCAAGGGCACCGCATGATGGGCAGGCGCGCTTGCCGAAACGCCTGCCCATCTCATCAGCTCGGCCGCATCGGTTGCAGAGCGTGCAACAATAGCACATGAAAAGCCTCCTTATCGCAAGCAGGGCCCCGACGGCAAAAACGCGTCGGGGCCCCACAGCTACCTATCGAACGACACGCCTATTCGGCAGGAGCCCACAAAACCTGCTTGGGCTTCGCCGCCAGCTTCGGCGCGAGCTCATCGAGCGGCCCGAACTCCATGCAGAATGCCTGGCAGTGGTGGACACATGCAGGCTTCCTCCCAGCTGCCACGCGATCGGCGCACAGGTCGCACAGGTCGGTGGGCACGGGAATCTTGTTCCAGTTGAAGCAGTTGCCGGAATCGTCCGCATCATCCTTCTGCCACGGGCCGTCGTCGAACACACGGATACCCCACTTCCCCACCGGCAGGTCATGCTCCTCCTTGCAGGCCACCTCGCAAGTTTGACATCCCGAGCAGAACTCGTAGTCGATCAGAAGACCGTATTTCACCGCGTCCATCTATTTCACCAGCTTTCCGAACTTGTCCCAAATAGCTTCCATGTCGGCGTCATAGCTCTCCTCGAGCGGGGTCACGCTGCAACACATGCACTTGTGCGGCGCCCCGTACCCCAGCTTACTGTTGTAGTGACTGGGCACGAGGTCGTTGCAGTTGGATTGAAATACGCCGTAAAGATTCGGCGCATCGGCTTCCTGTTCGGGAAACCACCATCCGTGTTGGGCATGCACCGTGCCTGCGCGCACGATGGGCGATACCTTCGCCTTGAACTTGGCCGCGCCGAAATCGTTGGCTATCTCCACCCACTGGCCGTCGGCTACCCCAACCGCACGTGCATCGTCGGGATTGATCTCCAAAAGCGGGTTGGGATTCAGCTCGCGCAGGCGAGGAATCTGGCGATGCTCGGAATGGAAGAACGCGTAGGTACGAGCACCCGTAGTCAAGACGAAAGGATACTTCTCCGCAACATCGGGATGCGCTGCAGGACTGAACGCAGGCTCCTGGTAGTACGGTAGCGGATCCTCGCCGTTCTGCTCGAACGCTGTCGAATACAGCTCAACGCGTCCCGTGTTGGTGAGGAAGCCCATCTTGCGGTCGGGACGAAGGAGCCCTGTTTCGTACTTGCGGTAGTTGCAACCGCGCTGGTGGTAGACTTCTTCCGACAAACCGTCGAAGTCCGTGCCCGCCACCACGGCGCGCATGGCGCTCGTGTAGTCGCGACCGCTCTTGAAATGCCCTGCGATCTTCGGCGAGCCAAGAACGTTGCCCAACTCCACCAGGATGTCCGCATCGCTCTTGGCCTCCCCCACGTCGACCGCCTTGTTGATGGCTCCCACGAGAACCGGCGATGCGGCATAATGGGTGAAGTTCACGTCATCTTTCTCGGCGCAGGTCTGCAAGGGCATGAAAAGGTCAGCGCACGCCTCGATGGACGGTGTGATAAAGCAGTCCGTGGAAATAACGTAGTCGATGCCCATGAGGCCTTGATACCATTTTGAGGGTTCGGCGCAACAGGTAGGAGAGAGCAGGTTCGTTGATTGAATCCAGCCGAGGCGAATCCGATATGGCTCGCCCGTGAGCAGAGCATCAAGCATCATATCGGCATGCGCCATGCGGATATTCTCGCAGTACAGAGGGTACTTGTCGTAGCCGATAGCTTTGTGCGTAAGCTCCAGCCCGATGCCCTCCCATCCTTCGTCGGGAGCTTCATCCGGGTCGCCTCCGCCCGTTCCGCCGAATGAGATAACGTCTGTCGCATCACCCTCCCACGACCCGTCGGCTACCTCTTGCGCAGCATGCTCCTCGGCGCCCGCGGCAGCGGGAATCTCTGCGATGATCTGCCCACCCGGTACGTCAACGTTACCCGTGATGGCCATAAGGGCCAGCAGGGCATGGCCGGCCTGGTTTCCGTTCTGGTTCTGATCGAACGCCAGACCCCAAGCGATGGCGGCAGGCTTCGCCGTGGCGTATCGTCGAGCTGCAGCGTAGATCTTATCGACGTCGACCTCGCAGATAGCTGCCGCCCGCTCCGGCGTCATGCCCTTCTCGGGATCGTTGATGCGTGCGGCGAACTCGTCGAAGCCGTACGTCCACTTCTCCACGAAGTCATGGTCGTACAGATCCTCGTTGATGATGACCCACAACCATGCCATAACCATGGCCGCATCGGTTCCCGGGCGCACGCGCAGTTGGATCTCCGAGCGGGTGGACAACCAGTTCACCCGCGGGTCAACCGTGATGAGCGAGGCACCGCGCCTCATCATATCGATGACGGCATGGCCCCAGAGGCCATCGCCGTTCGAAGGCAGCGGCTCTTTGCCCCACATGACCAGCACTTCGGGGCACACCCAGTTCGGGTTGTCGTAGGTGCCTTCCAAGCCGCCTGCGTAGTCGATCTCGGGGTAGTAGGCTCCCAGCACGCACGAGCAAGCGGCGGAACGCGGCTGATAGCAGGCGAAACCCGACTGCGTGTAGCAGGCATTCGGCGTGCCGAGCACCTTCTGCGCCATCTCCTGGCACATGATGCCGCCCGAGCGCCCTGTGCCCGAGAACACGGCCATGCATTCAGGACCGTAGTTCGCCTTGATATCGTCTACCTTCTCTTTGATGATCGCATAGGCATCGTCCCAAGTGCAGCGCTCCCATTTGTCGTGCTGGCCGCGATAGACGGGGTCTCGTTTCATCGGGTGGACGACGCGACTCGGATTGTACACATAATCTTTGAGTGCGAGGCAACGTACGCACAGCCTTCCCTTCGTAATAGGGTTGTTCTCATCGCCCTCCACATGGTCGAGGCGGCCGTCGGCATCCACGTACAGCTTCAACCCGCAGCCCGTCGGATGGCAGCCGGGCGGCGACCACATCGACGTGCGAACCACCGTAAAACCCCCTTCCTCGTACTTCCAAGGCTTGCCGAGGTCGTTTTTGAACTCCATGCTTTCTCTCCTCTCGTCTCTTGCTCTCTGTCGCGCGGTCGGTGCATATGAGCCAACTGCGCGAGGTAACCGTTTATCCGAGCTCGCCCACAAGCGCCTCACACCTCGCCGCCAGCTAACGCCTCTCGCTCACCATCCGCGTCATCGGATTCAAACGAAAGCCGGTCTTTCGTCAGCCGCGCAATGCCGAACAGCACGAAACAGGCAGCCGCAAGCCCAACGCCGAACCACAACGACGCCTCAAAATTGCCATACGCGGCGAAAAAGCTGCTCACGATGGGCGCCGAGAAGCCCCCGATGAGCCCGATGCCTATTTGCACGAAGCTCAACAGTTTCGTGTAGTTGCGCGCCCCGAACGTCAGGCGTACCAAAAGCGGCACAAGCGTCCCCACGATAGTCATCTGGTCGGCAAAGAAGAACACGAACACGAGCACGGCGATGGGGTTGCCGTGGAACAGCACTAGGCAGACGCCCGACACCATTTGCCCCACGAGCACCACGAACGTGGAGGGATACGCTCCCAGCTTGTCGATCATAAGTCCGATGAGCGGAGCGCATACTCCAAACAGCGCCGTCGCCGAGATCATGTACGACCCGAACTGCACGTCGTACCCCCAACTGACCGCCGCCGTGCTCCAAAGATTCTGGTACCCGCCGAACAGTGCGCAGAGACCCGCACCCAAGAAGATGCATGCAAACGGCACTGACAGCACACCGCCCTTGAGCGTCGTCCCGCGCGCCTCCTCGTCGCCCGCCGTGATCGTGCCCATGGCCTCCGTCCAGCCGACCGGCTTGCAACCCCGGTCGGAAGGCTGGTAGCGCAGCACGAATATCGTCCACGGCAGCACGAGTGCGCACGAGATCAGCGCCACGATGCCGTAGGCGGCGCGCCAGCCGAAAGCGGCGATGACAGCTGCCTGCACCGGACTCAGTATCGCCGTGCCTATAGCGCTGATGATAGTAACCACGCCCAGGGCGAAGCCGGCCCTCTTTGCGAACCAGTTCGTGACGAGGATGGGCGCCGAAACCATGAAGAAGAAGCCTCCCGTGAGACCGATGACCACGCCCGACGCGTACCATTGCCAAAGCTCCGTGTACGTGCCCATCAGCGCCAGCGCTCCAATGCACACCAAGAACGAGCCGGTGAGCATGAAGGGCGTGTTCAGCTTGAGCCATAGCTTGCCCACGTAGAGCTGCGAGAACGCCATGCCGAAGGCGTAGCACGTTATCCACCACGCGTAATCGGGAGTGGCGAATCCCAGCTCCTCGCATACCGGCACGAAGAAATTGCCTGAATTAGCGAGTATCGTCTGGATTCCGCCAATCATAAGGAAGCCGAGCCCTACGACTTGCAGCCACGCCCACTTGCTCCCTCGCTGCGGAACAGCAGCTGATGCTTGACCGTTAACGCTCATGACACCACCTTTCCTTCCATCCGGGGCCTTTTGCGCAAAGGCCCCGGTGTTGGCGTGAGTGCGTTATTCCTGCCACTTGGCTTTCTTCATGGCAGGCTTCGCCAGCATAGCCACCACGGTCAGCACGATGCTCACCACCGCGATGCCGACCGCGAACCACATGGGAGCGTCGAACGTGCCGTACGACGTGTAGAAGAACGACACGACCGGTGCAGAGAAACCGCCGATGAGCCCGATGCCTATCTGGATATAGCTCAAGATCTTCGTGTAGTCCTTCGCACCGAACGTCTCGCGCACGAGCAACGGCATGAGCGTGCCCACGACCGCACCCTGGAATGCGAACAGGAACACGAGAACGAGCACCGCCGCCTCGCTGCTGTGGAAGAACAGCAACCCGAACGAGGCCAGAAGCTGCACGGCCATGACGCCGTAGGTGGTCTTCCACGGGCCGATCTTGTCGATGATGATGCCGATAACCGGGCCCAGCAGCATGAACAGCGACGTGGCTGAGATCATCGTCGAGGCGAACAGCGCATCGAAGCCCCAGTCGACGGCGGCGTATCCCCATAGGTTCTGGAAGCCGCCGTACAGGGCGAAGATGCCGCCCACCAGAAACAGGCAGATGAACGGCACCGTGACGAGCGCCTTGTTGGCAGGTACACCAGAAGCATCGTCGGCTCCGGCTGTGATATCCTCCATGCCGGGCTCCCACCCCACCGGGCGCATACCCTTCTTGGCGGGATCGTACACGAATACAAACAGGATGAACGGCAGCGCCATGACGCAGGAGATGGCAGCCACGATGAAGTATGCCGTTCGCCACCCGACCGCAGCGACAATGGCAGCATCGATAGGGCTAAGGATGGCCGCCAACACTCCGCCGATGATGCCCGCCACGCCAAGCGCGAGGCCTGTCTTTTTCGCGAACCAGTTCGTCACGAGGATGGGCGCCGCAACCATGAAGTACACACCCCCCGAGAGGCCGATGAACGCACCCGACACCCAGAACTGCCAAACCTCGGTGTACGTTCCCATGAGCGCAAGCGCCACAATGCTCACCAAGAACGACACGAGCAGCAAGAGCTTGGTGTTCACCTTTGGCCACAAGCGCCCCACGTACAGCTGCGAAAGCGCCATGAATACGGCGTAGCACGTAATCCAAAGCGTGAGCTGGCCCGGATCGCACTGCAACTCCTGGCAGATGAAGGGAATGAAGTTCCCCGAGTTCGCCAAGATCTGCTGCAAGCCGGCTCCCATGAGAAAGCCCAAGCCGACAACGGTAAGCCATGCCCACTTATCGCCGGGTTTGAGGTTTTCCCTGTCTTTGATTTGTTCGGACATTGAAGATCCCTCCTTAAGATGTTGTCCTTCGCTTCCGGCCGGAGCCTTGCCGCAAGCAGGCCCCGGCCTTTTACCCCCTACTTAGTCAGCAGCACCCAGCGGGTCTCGCCATCCATCTTCTTAACAAGATCCTCTACCTCGCCGTGGTACATGCACCACGCCTGGCAGTGCTGCACGCACATGGGCATCTTCCCCTTGGCCACGCGCTCCTCGCACAAGTTGCACGCCTTGGTGATCACCGGAGTCCACGTCCATTCCCAGGCGCCGGCAGCTTGCCCGGTCTCGTACTTCCAAGGACCCGTCTCGGTGAGCTTGATGCCGAACTCGCCCTCTCCCAGTCCCAACTCCTTCTTGCAGGCCACCTCGCACGAATGGCAGCCGGTGCAGTACTCCGTGTTTATCAGGATTCCCTTCATGTCATCTCCTTTACCGATAGCGGTAGCCGTTGCTTTGGTATTCCTCGAAGTCCGCGTAGCCTTCACCGGGCAGGTACTCGACGAAGTCCTTCGTCGTGACAATCTGTTCGGCTGGCAGCGCATCGCCCTCGCGGTACGGGTAGATCTTGCAGATCATGCACTTGATAGACGATCCCACACCCGAGGGGCCGGTCTCAAACGCCTTGGTGCAGTTGTTGGGATTCGCCGTGAACGTACCGAACAGATTCGGCTCCTCTCCAGCCTCCTCCGGAAACCACCAGCCGTGCTCGGCATGCACCGTCTGCTCGTTCACCTCAAGCGATAGACGAGCACGTTGGCGGAAGCGTCCATGATCGTTCTCGATCCACACGTAGTCTCCCTCGGCGATGCCGAAGCGCTCGGCCGTTCTCGGATTGATGATGACGAGCGGCTCGCGATGCAGTTCTCGCATCGTGGGCATCTGGCGGTTCTCCGAATGGAAGAACTCCCATGAGCGGCCGCCGCACGTGAGCACGAGCGGGTACTCCTCCATGAGCTCGGGGGTCGAAAGCGGGCTTTGCGGGGGTTCCAAGTGGTAGGGGGTCGGATTGAGGCCCCAAACCGGATAGACCGCTGGCACAAGCTCGATGCGCCCCGAAGCCGTGGCGAAACCGACGCTGCCGTCGGGACGGCACAGGCCCTTCTCGTACTTGCGGTAGATGCCGTTCCACTCGTCGTAGGCGTACCCGCCCCGTTCCGCCAACTCCATCAAACCCATCTCAAACGTAGGCTTGTTCTCCTTGGCCGCCTCGAGGCTCAGGTTCGTCGACTTTTCCTTGAAGAGGTCAGGATCGGGAAGCGAGCAATCCGTGAGATACCAGTCCATCATCTCAACGTCACTCCCCCAAGGCCAATATGCGGGGTTGAGGCGGCGCCCCATCTCCAACATGATCTCCTCGTCGGACTTAGCCTCGTAGAACTGGCAGGCTTTCGTGATGGAGCGCACCGGAGTCCACCACGTTCGACACGAGTTGCGCTCGGCGCTCATGGCCACCGGCAGCAGTATGTCAGCGCAAGCCACCGACACTGGCGTGAGAAACGGGTCGGCGTTGACCACGAACGGCACCTTTCTCATGGCCTCGTAGACGCGCGCGGCATCCATGCCGGGACAGGCTATGGCGTTCGAAGTCTCGATCCACAGCATGCGGATAGGGAACGGCTCCCCCACTTCCATCGCACGCAGAAGCGCGTCGGAGGAGGCATGCGTGGTAAACTCTTCGCAGTCATCGCCGAAAGCGTACTTCATGGTGAGCTTCTTCTCGCGCCATTCTTTCGGTATGACCGGCTCGGTTAGAGGGAGGTTCGTGGCGTTGTACGCGTTGCGTATGAGGATATTGCCCCCGGGCACGTCGACGTTGCCCGTGAGGGCCATGAGGTCGCAGCACGCCAAGTTCAGCGACATGGCCGACAGCTGCTGGTCCATGGCGAGGCCCCATTGGATGGCGGCCGGCTTTGCCGTGGCGTAAAGGCGCGCCGATGCCGCGATGTCCGCTTCAGGAAGGCCCGTGATCTCTGCCGCCCAGGCAGGCGTGAACTCCTGTACCGATGCTGCCAGCTCTTCAAAACCCGTGCACCAGCAGTCGACGAAATCGCGGTCGTACAGACCCTCGTTGATGATAATGTTGAGCCATGCGCAGGCAAGGGCTCCGTCGGTGCCGGGGCGAATCTGCAGGAAATACTCGGCACGCGCACCCCACCAGGTAAGCCGAGGGTCGATGGAGATGATCTTCGATCCCATCTGCACGCACTGGGCGAGCCAATGGCCGATATAGCCGTCGGCATTCGATTTGAGAGGTTCGTTGCCCCATATCACAACGACTCCGGGAGGCGTGAACTCCGGGTTCGCGTAGCGATCCTCATGGCCCTCCGACGCATCGGCGATAAGGTAGTCGCCAAGCGGCGCGAACGCCCCGAACAAACGCGGCAGATAGCAAGCGAAGCCCGTGAAGCCGAACGTCGAGATATTGGGCGTTTTAAGCGCGCAGTTTCCGAAATAGGTCATGGGGCCGGTATTGCGGCCGGTACCGTGGATGAGCAGGATGCTGTTGCCTCCGTACTCGTCCCAGACTTTGCGCACCTCGGCCTCCAGGGTGTCGAAGGCCTCGTCCCATGTGATGCGCTCCCACTTGTTCTCGCCACGCTCACCCGCGCGTTTCATGGGATACTTCAAGCGGTCGGGGTGATTCACCGCCTCGGGCAAGTCGAGGCAGCGCACGCACAGCTTGCCGTTCACGAACGGGCTGAGCGGATCGCCCTCCACGCGTTCGAGCTTGCCGTCCCTCACGTACAGCAGAAGCCCGCATGAGTTGTGGCAACCGGGAGGCGACCAGTGGTTCGTCCGCGTGACCGTATAGCCGTCCTCCTCCCATCGGTATTCCCCCTCATGGTATGCCGCGCGGTCGATCTCATCGAGAAACGCCTGATAGTCTGCCATACTTCCCCCTTTCTTTCTCATCGGCCGCACCGACTTCTGCGGCGCGGAATCCACTTACCGTTGATGACGGGCTGCGGACGCGGATCGCCGCGCCCCTTGTCCGCATAGCGATCGTCAACCAGCCGCAACCTCCTTGCCCGTCTTCAGGTCGGTGCGCTTGCCTGTTCCCGGGTCGATAAGCTGGTTTTTCAGAACGTCGTACTCCATGCCCGCCGCCAAGGCTTCATGGAAGCGTTCGATCTCGTCTTGGCGCGGAGAGGGCTCCTTCTCGTACCAAGGGAAGTTACCGCCATCAGCTATCTGCTCGTGCGGCAGGATGTCCCCCTCTTGCACGGGGTAGATCTTGCAGACCATGGCTTTAATAGGAGATCCGACGCCGCCCTGGCCTGCCACGAACGCCTTCGTGCAGTTGTTCGGGTTCGACTCGAACGTTCCGAACAGGTACGGCGCGGTCGGCTCGGATTCGGGAAACCACCAGCCGTGCTCGGCGTGCACCGTGTGCTCGTTCACTACGGGCGTGACCTTGGCGACCTGCTTGAAGCGGCCATGATCGTTCTCTACCCACACCCAGCGGCCGTCCTCGATGCCGTACCTCTCAGCCGTTTGCGGGTTGACCAACACCTGAGGTTGCGGATGCAGCTCCCTCATAGTGGGCAGCTGGCGATGCTCCGAATGGAAGAACTCGAACGAGCGGCCGCCGCACGTGAGCACGAGCGGATACTTTTCCATGAGCTCGGGCGTCGATATCGGGCTCTCGGGCGGCTCGGTGTGGAACGGCGTCGTGGACAGGCCCCAGTATTTGAACAGGGCCGGAGCCAGCTCCAAACGTCCCGAAGGCGTGCCGTACCCCACAGAACCGTCCTCGCGGAACATGCCTTTGGCCGCCTTACGGTACGTGGCATTGAACGCGTCATAGGCGTGGCCCAGCATACGAGGATCGCGGACAAGCTCCTCCCACGAGGGCTTGAACAGCGTCTTGCCCGAATTCTTCGCCCCGCCCTGGCTCGTCGCCTCGGTCGTGGCCGAGAACGATCCGGTGCCGTCGTGCAGGTACCAGTTCACGAAATCGATGTCGTTCTCCCAGCGGCCGAAGACCTCAGGATTCAAGCGACGGCCCAATTCGACGATGATCTGCTCGTCCGATTTCGCCTCGTAGTAGGAGGCGACCTTCACCATGGCGCGCGCCGGCGTCCACCAGGTACGGGCCGAGTTGCGCTCTGCGCTCATGGCCACCGGCAGCACGAGGTCGGCAAGCGCCACCGAGGTAGGGGTCATATAAGGATCGGCATTCACGATGAACGGGATCTTCTGCATGGCGTGCATGACGCGCGGCGCATCCTGACTCGGGCAGGACAGCGTGTTGGAAGACTGGATCCACATCATCTTTATGGGATACGGGAAACCGTCCTCGATGGCTTGCAGCAAACCATCCGAACTGGCGTGGGCTACGAAATCGCCGCCCTCAATGGACAGGGCGAAGTTGTTGTTGAGCTTCTTGGCACGCCACTCGGGCGGCGTGAAATCCTCACCCGAGGCATATCCTGCGTTGCATTCGAACGCGTTGTGCACGAGGATGTTGCCGCCAGGGACATCGACGTTTCCGCACACGGCCATGAGGTCGCAGCCGGCCAAGCACAGTGCCATGGCGGAAAGCTGCTGGTCGAAGGCCAAACCCCACTGGATAGCCCCTGGTTTTGCCGAGGCGTAGAGCCGTGCCGAGCCACGGATGGCCTCGGCGTCGAGATCACATATCTCCGCCGCCCACTCCGGGGTCATGTCTGCCACAGCCTCCGCAAGCTCTTCGAAGCCCGCGCACCACAGGTCCACGCACTCGTGGTCATAGAGATCCTCGGCGATGATGACGTTGAGCCACGCGCAGGCCAGCGCGGCGTCTGTGCCGGGCCTGACCTGCAGCCAATACTCCGCCCGAACACCCCACCAGGTGAGGCGCGGGTCGATTGAAATGATCTTGGTGCCCATCTGTACGCACTGTACGAGCCAGTGGCCCACATACCCGTCGGCATTCGACGCGAGCGGCTCGTTGCCCCATACCACCACGACCTCAGGAGGCATCCACTCTTCGTTGCCGTAGCGGTCCTCGTGCGCTTGCGACGCATCGACGACGGTGAAGTCGCCGAACGGCGCTATGCAACCGCACACGCGCGGCATATAGCAGGAGAACCCCGTGAAACCGAACGTAGAGATGTTCGGCGTCTTGAGCGCCGCCTGGCCGAAGAACGGCATCTGCCAGTTGATGTTGCGTCCCGTACCGTGCACGCAGATGATGGCGTTCCCGCCATCGGTCTCCCAGATGTCCTTCACGCGCGACTCGATCTCGTCGTACGCCTCGTCCCAGCTGATGCGCTCCCACTTGTTCTCGCCGCGCTTACCCGCACGCCTCATGGGGTACTTGAGACGATCGGGATTGTTCACGGACTCAGCCAGCGTCAGGCACTTGATGCACAGCTTGCCGTTCGTGCAGGGATCGAGCGGGTCGCCCTCCACGCGCTCCACCTTACCGTCCTTGGTGTAGAGCAGGACGCCGCACGACGTATGGCATCCGGGGGGCGAGTAGTGGTAGGTGCGCGTAACGGTATAGCCGTCCTCCTCCCATTGCCACTCTCCCGCATGGTAGGCTTCGCGGTCGATCGAATCGAGAAACTCTTGATAGTCAGCCATCCGCACTCCTCATCTCTCGTCGTCTTCCCCGTCATCGCCCGAAACAGCCAGAGCTGCGGGCGGGACGAAGGGTTGGCGAGAGCATAGGGAGCGCGGGTGCCGAAGCGCACCAGCCATGGGGACTGGAACAGAATGCGGCGATCAGCCCTAGAGGCTCATTTGCAAAGTGTGAGGTTCTGACGTGGGAAAACGATCGCTATCTCAACCTTGGTCATCAGACCCGATACGCTCGAGCATCTCGATGATCTCCTGCTTCGAGTGAACGCCAGCCTTCTGGTAGATATGGTAGATATGCGATTTAGCCGTATGGTTTGATATCACGAGCTGCTCTTCGATGTACTTGGTGTTGTGTCCACGCGAGAGCAGGACGAGCACCTCGGTCTGGCGCGGAGAGAGCCCGATCTGCCCAGCGAGCAAATTGCAGCGCTCCCGCCAGCTTAGACGTTCTTCTTCGCGCTCGGCATCGTCCTCGACCCCTGCCTCGGAAGCCTCGGACGGGTACCGATCCTGGAAGAGAAATGCGGCAATCACGATGAGCACAAACAGCAGCACAAGCAGCACAGCAAGCGAGTTCGCCATGCCCTGACCCAAACCACGGCCGTAAGCGAAGAAACCCATGGTGTAGCCAGCCCCCAATCCCATCACATTTGCCACGCGCGCTCCCGCGAACGAGCGGATAGGCGCCAAACCGAAGATGCGCACATTCTCGGACACGGCGTTAATGTTGGTGATAGCCTGCGGGACAAACACTAGAAAGAGCACGCAGCAGCAGGCCGCCTGACCGGCCGCGCCCAGAAAAGGCATGGGCAGCAAGCCGAGCGCGGCCGAGGGAAGGAAGAACTTGAGCTGCATCCCCTCGCTGTTCAGCATCTCCAAACCCCAATGGCCGTCGAGCGCCATGAGCACTGCGGCGGCGAACGCCGCAAGGCCGACGGCGACAAGTGCCCACATAGAGAACCCCTCGGCCACGACCACGGTGCAGTACACGGCGAACCCGAGGCAAAGGCTATGCCCGCAGGAGGCACCCATCGACTTCCACGACATGCGATTCTTCAAGCGCGACTCGCTCGCCTCGACCAGAGGCACCTGGGGATCCAGGTAGCGGGAATGCACGTGCAAAAGCAGTGCACACGCGGCGAAAGGCATAAGCGAGACGACCGCCGCCTTCATCTCGTTGGGAGAAAGGAACGCGACGAGCAGGTACAACAAGAGTGCGAGGGCAAAGCTCGTCGACGTGCAAAGCAGGATGTAGCGGTGCTCAAGCGATCCGAGAAAGGAGGCAACGAGCATCATGACGCAGGCACACCCGAGCCCCGATGCGCACCACGCCGCCAAGACCACCGGATACGGACAGGCAACGAGCGCTGCGATCGTAGCACAAGGGCAGAGCAGCGTGCCGCCGAGTGCAAGGGCAAGCGTCCCGCGCACCGACGAGAGCGTGTCGGAGAACAGCCAGGCACCAACCATGCCCAATGCCAGCGTGGCGAAGAACCCCATCTGGAGGAGATAGCTTCCGAAGGCTCCGTACTCCAATCCAACCGGGCCACCGAAATGGGCGAACATCGAGAAGAACCATGCCAAGTAAGCCACATAGGCGCCGCCCCCGCACACGAAGAAGGCGGGTGTCTGCCACGCCGGTGCAGAAGCATCCGTCACACCGGCGCCCTCGAGCCTCCCCACCACCCGATTTTTGGCGATTTCGCAGATAACATTGCGCATCTTGAAAGTCATTAGAAGGCCTCCCCCTGAAATGAGAAGAACGAGAACCACCGCTTCCTTGCCTTCACGCGATTCGATTATAACCGAATTTACCCCAGCGGATGCGACGCGAGAACCTGCGGAACCCATCCCCGCCTATCCTAGTACGCGAAAATACGCGAATACAAGTCAGCCATTTTCCAACTTCCATCATCCCCGCTGTCAAATTCCATTTGTCATCCCGCACATTTTCGGCGGCTACTCGCGGCGGTCGGCCGCCCGCACAATGAAGGCGCACCGAGGGGAAATCGAACTTCGTGCGTTCCATCGTTTTGCAGACGAGTGAGAGGAGAAGCACATGACCGAGTGGAAGCGGCAAGAGGGCGAGGAGACCATCTTCAGGACCTGCGCGTGGTCGCCTCCGGGATGCCATCCGGTGGGGTGCGGTTTGCAGGTGCACGTCAAGGACGGCAAGGTGGTGAAGGTGGAGGGCGACCCGGAGCACCCCATCACCAAGGGGTCGCTCTGCACGCGCTGCCTGGCGCTGCCGGAGTACATCTACCACCCCGACCGCATCACGCACCCGCTGAAGCGCGCCCGCGAGGACCGCGGCAAGGACAAGTGGGAGCAGTGCACTTGGGACGAGGCCACCGACCTCATCGCCCAGAACGCCAAGGAGGTCACCGAGAAGTACGGCGCCGAGGCCATTTGCGTGTTCGGCGGCACGGGCCGCGAGGGCAACAACTGGTACCCGCAGTGGGCCAACCTCGTGTTCGGCACGCCGAACTCCGTGTACGCCCAGGCCGGCTGGTCGTGCTACGGCCCGCGCATGACGAACACCGCGTTCATGATCGGCGGCGGCTACCCCGAGATCGACTACGCCCAGAAGTTCGAGGACCGCTACGAGCACGAGGGCTGGGTGGCCCCCGAGTGTATCCTCATCTGGGGCAAGGAGCCGCTGCGCTCCAACCCGGACGGCCTGTACGGCCACGCCGTCATCGAGATGGTGCGGCAGTTCGGCACGAAGCTCATCTGCGTCGACCCGCGCGTGACCTGGCTCGGCACGCGCTCCGAGGAAGTGCTGCAGCTGCGCCCCGGCACCGACACGGCGCTGGCCATGGCCTTCATCTACGTCATGGCACACGACGACCTCGTGGACCACGACTTCATCGACAAGTGGTGCTACGGCTACGAGCAGCTCATCGAGCGCGTGCAGGACATGCCGCCTGCGAAGGCCGCCGAGATCTGCGGCGTGCCCGAGGAGCAGATCTGGCGCGCCGCCCGCCTGTACGGCAACGCCAAGCCCAGCAGCGTGGCCTGGGGCCTCGCTGTGGACGAGAACCCCAACGGCACCCAGCTCGGCCAGTGCCTCATCGCGCTCATGGCCATCACCGGCTTCATCGACGCGCCCGGCGGCACCACGCTCGGCATGGGCGACGACCAGGGCAACGTCGTGCGCGACGGCGGCTCCATCTCGGCCGACGAGAAGGTGGACGACGCCACCGATTCCACGCTGGAGCTGGCCTTCAAGAACGGCATCATGACCGAGGAGACTTGGGGCCGTCGCATCGGCATCGACAAGTACCCGGCCATGGGCTCCATCCTCTGGACCGTCATGCCCGACGAGTTCCTGAAGGCGCTCGAGACCGAGAAGCCCTACAAGATACACATGGCGCACTTCATCTCGTCGAACCCCATCGGCACCGCCATATCCGCCGAGCCGCAGCGCTGGTACGAGGCGCTGAAGAAGCTTGACTTCTGCTGCGCCGCCGACCTGTTCATGAACCCCACTACCATGGCCTGCTGCGACGTGTTCCTGCCCATCGCCACCACCGTCGAGCACGACGGCATGGTGGTCACGCACTACGGCCTGAACTCGTCGTTCTACGGCGCGCAGAACAAGTGCGTGCAGGTGGGCGAATGCAAGTCCGACGTGGAGGCCATGATGGCCGTGGGCAAGAAGATGTACCCCGACTTCTGGAACCGATTCGAGACGCAGACCGACTACGACAACTTCCACGTCATGCGCTCGTGGCTGCCCTACGAGGAGCTGCGCGAGAAGGTCACGGTCATGTCCAACGAGCCGTACTTCAAGTACGAGGTGGGCAAGCTGCGCCCCGACGGCCAGGTGGGCTTCCCCACGAGCACCGGCCGCGTGGAGCTGTACTCCTACATGTACGAGCAGTTCGGCGAGAACCCCCTGCCCTACTACGAGGACCCGGCCTACGGCCCCGAGCGCACGCCCGAGCTCATGGAGAAGTACCCCTTCATCCTCACCACGGGCGCCCGCAAACAGGAGTTCTTCCACTCCGAGCACAAGCAGGTCCCGAGCCTCCGCCAGATCACACCGTACCCGCAGATCGACCTCAACCCCGCAGACGCCGCGCGCCTCGGCATCGAGGAGGACGACTGGGTGGAGATCGCCTCGCCCTACGGCGCCGTGCGCCAGCGAGCCCACGTGGTTCCCACCATCAAGGAGGGCGTGTGCCACGCCATGCACGGCTGGTGGTACCCCGAGGAGGACGGCGAGGAGCCGAACCTGTTCGGCAACTGGAAGTCGAACATCAACGTGCTCATGCCCAACAGCGTGAACGGCGTCATGGGCTTCGGCAACACGTTCAAGCAGATGATCTGCTCGCTCAAGAAAGTCGAGGGCGAGGGGGGCCCGAACGACCCTGACAGCACCGGCATCTTCCTGGAGCCCAGCCGCCAGGCCGAGTTCACCTACCAGCAGGTGTGGCGCCCCACCGACGAGACGCAGCAGGCCTAACCACGACACGAAGGAGGAGGTAACGACCATGACGCAGAAGGCCCTGTACATCGATTACGAGTTCTGCTCCGGCTGCCACAGCTGCGAGGTGGCCTGCCGCAACGAGATCGAATGCGGCATAGACGACTGGGGCATCAAGGTGCTGGAGGACAAGCCCCGCCAACACGCCGACGGCACCTGGCACTGGGACTATATCGCCCTGCCCGGCGAGCTGTGCGATATGTGCGAGGAGCGCACTGCCGCCGGCAAGCTGCCCGCGTGCGTCCAGTCCTGCCAGGCCAAGTGTCTGGAGATCGGCACCATCGAGGAATGCGCCGCCAAGCTCGCGGCCAAGGGCAGGAAAGCCGCAATCCTCGTCCCGTAAGGGGATCGGCCGGCACGGCTTACGGTGACGGGATGCGCGCCCGGCGCGGGGCGGCGGACGCGCATCCCTGCTGACGAGGGAGGTGAAAGCACATGGGGAGCTGTGGAGCGTTCTGCTCGTTCTGCGGGAGGTGCGGCAAGACTGTCGAGAAATCGTTCTCCGGCCCGCGGCCGACCGACGCGGCGCCGCCGGGCGTCTCGGCCCGAAGCGCTTCGACGGCTTCCCAGCAGCGTGCGACCGCCGAGTACGCCGTCGGCGACGTGGCCTCCGACAGGCACGTGCCGGCCGAACCGAAGGGGGATTACCGAAGCTCTACCATCCATAACGAAGGAGGGGATACTCTTGAGTGAAAACGCAGCCGCGCTGTCCCGGAGCACCATGGACGGCAAGCAGGTGAAGAAACTCGTCGCCATCGTCGTGGCGGCGCTGGTCTTCCTGTTCTTCCAGTTCGCATGCCCGGTTCCCGCAGGGCTGGAGCGCACCGCCATGTCGGCGGTGGGCATCCTTCTGGCCTGCATCATCCTCTGGGTCACGGAGGCGCTGCCGTTCATCGTCACGGTGGTGCTGATATTCTTCCTCATACCCGTGACCGGCATCCTGCCCTATGCGGCAACCGACACGCAGGCGAGCGTGTTCAACTCGTCCAGCCTGCTCGTGCCCATCTACTGCCTGTTTGTGTTCACGGTGTCCGGCGCCGTCATGTCCACGCCCATCCCGTACCGCGTGGCCAGCGCCGCGCTCAAGTTCGCCGGCAACAGCACCACGAAGCTCATCGTGGGCTTCTCGGTGGCCACCTCGGTGCTGTCCATGTTCGTGTCCGACCTGGCCGCGTCCGCCATCTTCATCGGCATCGGCCTGTCCATCGTGGAGGCGAACGGCGGGGTGAAGGGCAAGTCGGGCCTTGCCAAGGCCCTCACCGTGTCCGTTGCCGCGGCGGCTGCCATCGGCGGCATCGGCACGCCCATCGGCAACTCGCTGAACATCCTGTGCATGACGCTGGTTGAGACTTACATGGGCGTGCGCGTGACCTTCCTCGCCTGGTGCGCCGTCAACATCCCGCTGGCGCTCGTGGTGTCGGTCATCTCCGGCCTGTGGTGCGCCAAGGCGTTCAAGATCGAGGAGATCAAGCCCGAGGCCCTGTCCGTCGTGTCCGCGAAGCTCGCCGACTACGGCAAGATGACCGCCATCGAGATCAAGCTCATCACCTGGTTCGTCATCGCCTTCGGCCTCATGATCATGAGCACGTGGTTCCCGCAGATCAACTCCATGCTCGTGGCCTTCGCGTTCACCATCATTGCGTTCGTGCCCGGTATCAACCTGTTGAGCAAGGAGCAGTACTACAAGAACATACCGTGGGAGATCATCATGATGATCATCGGCGTACAGGCGCTCGCCACGGGCCTCGTGGGCACCGGTGTGGCCGCGTGGTTCGTGAACACCGTGCTCGCTGGCGCGTCCTCCTGGCCGCTCCTGCTCGTGGTTCTGGTCATGTGCGTCATCACCATGATCCTGCACATCTGCATCCCTGTGGGCCCGCCCACGGTGTCCGTCGCCGTTCCGCTCATGATAGCGCTCGCCGCCACCACCGGCGTGAACGGCGCCGTCATCGCCTGCATCGGCGGCATCCTGGGCGGCGTGACCACCTGGCTGCCCATCGACTCCATCATGATGATCTGCTACGAGAAGGGCTGGATCAGCATGACGGAGTGGCTGAAGAAGGCGTGGGTGCCCACCGCCGTGCTCTGCGTGCTGAGCGCACTGTACCTGCCTGCCATGACCGGCCTCATGGGCTACTAGCCCCGCCCCCTCCGGCCACCTCGTCGGCGGCCGGAGGGGCCTTACCAAGCACGAGAACCGTTTCGGCACCCGCACACGCAAGGAGGCGGCAATGGATTCCGGCTTCATCGGCACGATCGTCGTCGGCATCGCGTTCCTCGCGATGGCCGCGATCGTCGGCAGGAGGCTTAACAAGGGCAAGACGCGGGAGCAGCGGCTGCACGAGCGGTTCGAGGAGTACGACCGCAAGATGGACGAGTTCCGCCGCTAGCCGCCGTCCTGCCCGCAAGCCCGACCCATCAGCTTTCCCGTATTCGAGAGAAGGAGAACCACCATGTGCTTCAGACCAGCCCCCACCTCGACCCCCGCTCCCGGAGCGGGGGCGCCAGGCGCTCCTGCAGCTCCCGGAGCCCCCGGAGCGCCAGCGGCCCCCGGCGCTCCAAGCAAACCCGCCGCTCCCGGCACCCCAGCGGCTCCCGGAGCCCCTGCCGCACCTGGCAAGTCCGCAGCCCCCGACAGCTCCGGCGCCTAGGCGCCCCGCCGGCACCCGCCAATCTCGAGAAGAGGGCGCAGATGACCACCTTCCAGATAATCTCGATCGTCGTGTTCGCCATCGTCATGGCGCTCGTCGTGTCGGAGAAGATACACCGGGCACTCGCCGCGCTGCTCGGAGCCGTGGCGCTCTTCTGCATCGGCGTGATCGACTTCGACACGGGCATGGAGTCCATCGACTTCAACACGCTCGGCGTGCTCTGCGGCATGATGATGTTCGTGGCCGTGGTCAAGCAGTCCGGGCTCTTCGAGTTCGTGGCCATATGGTCGGCCAAAGTATGCAAGGGGCAGCCGTGGAGGATCATGGTCGCCTTCGTCCTGATAACCGCCCTGTTCTCGGCTCTGCTCGACAACGTGACCACCATCCTGCTCATCGGCCCCATGACCATCATGCTGTGCCGCACGCTCAAGATCGACGCGACGCCCTTCCTCATAGCGGAGATCATCGCGTCGAACGTGGGCGGCACGGCCACCCTCATCGGCGACCCGCCCAACATCATGATCGGATCGGCCGCAGGACTCACGTTCTTCGATTTCATCCGTTACGATGCGCCCATAGTCGTGGTGATACTTGCCGTGCTGCTGATCGTCTTCAAGATCCTCTATGGCCGCAAGCTCTTCGTGGACGAGGTCGCCATGCGCGAGGTGATGGCCCTGTCGGAGCAGGACGCCATCAAGGACCGCGGCCTGTTCGCCAAGAGCATCGCCATGATCGCAGCCGTCACCGCCGCGTTCATGCTCCACGGAGCCCTGCACCTCGAATCGGGGGTCATTGCGCTCGGGGCGGCCGGCATCATGCTCCTCGTGTCGAAGAGCGACCTGGAGGTCGCCCTCGAGGGCGTGGAATGGGGGACCATCGGCTTCTTCCTCGGCCTGTTCGTCGTAGTGGGCGCCATGGAGCACACGGGAGTGATCGCGCTCGTGGGAGAGTGGCTCGTTGCACTCACCGGCGGCGACGTGGTGCTGCTCATGCTGGCCTTGCTCTGGGGGTCGGCCGTCCTTTCGGCCGTGCTCGACAACATCCCCTTCGTCGCCACCATGATCCCCATCATCACGGTCATGGCGTCCGCAGGCGTCGACGTGTTCCCGCTGTGGTGGGCCATCTCGCTGGGCGCGTGCCTCGGCGGCAACGGCTCGCTCGTGGGAGCGTCGGCCAACGTCGTGCTGTCCGGCATCGCCAACAAGGAGGGCTATCCCGTGAGCTTCATGGGCTTCACCAAAGTGGGGTTCCCCATAATGGTGCTGACCGTGGCCATCGCGACTGGGTACCTGCTCGTGGTCTTCTAGGCGCACGGCGGTTCGCGCCGCAGTCGCCCTCCTGCCCGGGCCCGACCGCAACCCATGCGGCCGGGCCCGGCGCACATTGCGTCAGAACGTGCCCCGCACGCCCTGTGCGAACTTCGCAACCGCGGGAAAGCCGGGTGCGCTCTTCTTGAAAAGGATGTAGAAGCGCCAGTTCAACCGGGAATCGGAGAGCGGTATGGCGCAGAAGCCCTCAGGCGGCGCCACCGAGAACTTGTCGGAGACGATGCCGGTTCCCCCGCGCCGCTTCACCACATGGATCATGGAGCTCGTGCTGGGGATGACGCTGACGTTCGCGCGGTCGAAGCCGAGCGCGTCGAGCTGCGCGAACAGCGGCTCGTACTGGAAGGCGGGCTCCGACATGAGCAGCAGCTTATGGTCTTTCAGATCCACGGCCGCAAGGCCCTCCTTGCAGGCCAGCGGCGACGAGGAGCTCATGAGCGCGAACGATACCGATTCGCCTATCTCGAGCACATCGCATTCGGAGAACTTCCGCTCCATGCACATGATCACGGCCACGTCGGCCTTCCCCGAGCAGACGAAGCGGTAGCAATCCGCGCAGCTCGCCTCGGCTATCCGCAATCGGTCGGCATGCTGGGCGATGAACTCGTCGGTGCTCGGCGGTATCCCCGCGAACAGGTTGGTGCTCACCGCCAGGTTCAGCACCGCGTCGGACACGCCGGAGTTGGCGAAGGCCACGTGCAGGCCGTCGACCCTCGCCACGATCTCGCCCGCCTCGCTCGCCAGCTGGCGGCCCGCGGGCGTGAGGAGCATCTCGTTGCCGCGACGCTCGAACAGCACGATGCCGAGCTCGCTCTCGAGCGCCTTTATGGAATGGGCGATGTTCTGCCGGCTGGTAAAGCAGCTCTTTGCCGCCTGCGCGTAGCTGGTATGCTCCGCTGCGGCGAGCATATGGCGGAGCTGGTGGATCTCCATGCGTACTACCCCCTGACCCTCCGGGTGCCCCGCCGTCTCCCCAAGCCGCTGCGGCACCGCCCTGTCGAGCCCCTTCGGATGGCCATGCTCGCGCCATCCGCTCCAGAAGCCTGCCGAACGGGCCTCTGGCTCCCAGCGATTCGATTATAACCGAATTTCTCGCCACCGCAACGAACGGGCCCCCGCGGTGCTTGGGTGTCCCTTCGGGACTACATCCAAATATCTGCGCTGACCAGTCATCATAATCGGGAATTGTCGATCTTTTTGCCGACTGTTCGGATATATCCGTCCTTCTGCAGCGCAGCTTAGATAGCCTTCACCGTATGGATTATTTCGACAAAAGAAGGCAGTTGGGCCAGCACATCGTGGAGATGCGCAAGGCCCAGCGCATCTCGCAGAAGCAGCTCGCCCTCATGTCGGACATCAACAAGGGGTACCTCTCGGAAATAGAGAACGGCATCAGCAACATCAGCGTCAACAAGCTCTTCCGGATAGCCGATGCCCTCGGCGTGCCGCCCATGGACCTGTTCGCCGGCATCGAGGGCGAGGAAGAGGGAGACTGCGCCACCACCTAGCGCCGCAGGGGTTGCCGCCCTACACGATGCCCGGCATTCGGCCGAACACGGCATCCATGGGCCGCGCGCAAAAAAAGGAACCGGCCGAAACCGGTTCCCTCCGTGCATTCTCCTGTCCCGGCAAGGCCGTCTTCCCAGGCGCTCAGCGACCCGAGGGCGGCTCCGGGAACGGCGGCGGCAGAGCCGCGCCGCATGCGGGACAGGCCCGTTGCCCGGGATCGGGCTCCTCCCTGCCGCACGACGGGCAGAGCCTATGCCCTAGGCGGTCCTTCATCTCGTCGGCACGCCCGCACCGGTTGCACAGGGTGCAGCAGTAGCACACGAATCCTCGCCCCCTTCCTGTCGTGTGCAGCGCCCCGGCGCAGCGCCGCACCTTTCACCCAGCCCTAGGCGCAGGGCGCCCAGAGCACTTGCTTGGGCTTGCCCGCCAACTCTGCAGCCAGCTCCTCGATGCGGCCGAACTTCATACAGAATGCCTGGCAGTGATGCACGCACGTCGGCTCCTTGCCCGCCGCAACGCGGCCCGCGCACAGGTCGCACAGGTCGGTGGGCACGGGGATCTTGTTCCAGTTGAAGCAGTTGCCACCCTCGCCCGAATCGTCCTTCTGCCAGGGGCCGTCATCCAGCACGCGGATGCCCCACTTGCCCACGGGGAATCCATGTTCCTCCTTGCAGGCCACCACGCACGTCTCGCACCCGGTGCAGTACTCGTAGTCGATCAAAAGCCCGTATTCAGCCATCTCTACACCAACTCTCCGAATTTCTCGACAACCAGGTTCATGTCCGTGTCGTAGCTCTCCTGCAAGGGCGTCACGCTGCAGCAGTTGCACTTATAGGGCCCGCCGTAGCCCAAGCGCGAGTTGTAATGGTTCGAAACAAGGTCGTTCACGTTCGACTGCCACACGCCGTAGAGGCCTTGCTCGTCGGCATGGTCGGCCTTCACGAAGCCGTCCTTGATCTCCTTGCCGTTGATGACGGCCTGCACCTCGTGGTCCTCCACGATCTTGCCCACGGGAAGGATCGTGCCGCGCGCGTCGTCGTCGGCCTGGCGCTCGGGGAACCACCAGCCGTGGTCGGTCTGCACCACGCCCTTCTTCACGATGGGCGACACGACGGCCTTGAACTTCGCGCGGCCGTAGTCGTTTTTGATCTCGACCCACTGGCCGTCGGCCACGCCCACCTGCGCCGCGTCCTCGGGGTTGATCTCGATGATCGGGTCGGGGTGCAGCTCGCGGAGCACGGGGATCTGCCGGTGCTCGGCGTGGAACGACGCGTAGTTGCGCGCTCCCGTGGTCAGGATGAACGGGTACTTCGCCGCCAGCTCGGGGTCCTTGTGAGGACTGAACGCCGGCTCCTGGTAGTACGGCAGAGGGTCCTCGCCGTAATGCGCGTACGCCGTCGACCACAGCTCCACGCGGCCGGTGGGCGTGAGGAAGCCGGGCTTGCGGTCAGGACGCAGCTTGCCCGTCTCGTACTTGCGGTAGTTCACGCCGCGCTGGAACACCACCTGGTCGCGCAGGTCCTCGAAGGGCATCTTGGCGGGACGCGCGCGGCGCTGCGTGAGGAAGTCGGCCTCGTCCTTGAACAGGCGCCCACCGTCCTCGTCCTTCAGGCAGTCCATCTCCAGATACTCGCCCAGCTCGATGAGTATCTGGATGTCGGACTTCACCTCGCCCACGTCCACGGCCTTGTTCACCGAGCCCAGCGTCACCGGCGATCCCGCATAGTGCGTCATGACCACGTCGTCCTTCTCGGCGCACGAGGCCAAGGGCAGCACGAGATCGGCGAACGCCTCGATGGCGGGCGTGATGAAGCAGTCGGTTGCCATGCACCACTCCAGGTTCTTGCAGCCCTCGTACCAACCGGTCGGCTGGGCGCAGCACGTGGGGGTGAGCAGCGCCGTGGACTGTATCCAGCCCATGCGGATGCGGTACGGCTCGCCCTTCGTCACCGCGTCGAACATCATGTCGGCCTGCGCGTTGCGGATGTTGTCCACGTAGAGCGGGTACTCGTCGTAGCCGATGGTCTTGCCCTTGAGGTCGTCGGACAGCGAGTCCCAGCCGATGCGGCGCTGCGGGCGCGCGGCATCCTCGGCCGAGGTGTCGTCGGCCTTGTCGATGTCGAGCGTGGAGCCCTCCACAGCCGCGGCCTCGGCGGCCGCCTGCGCCTCCGCGTCGTCCTCCACGCCGGACGCCGGGTCGATCTCGGCGATGATCTGGCCGCCGGGCACGTCGATGTTGCCGCAGATGGCCATCAGCGCCAGCACGCAGTGGGCCGCCTGGTTGCCGTTCTGGTTCTGGTCGAACGCAAGGCCCCAGGCGATGGACGCGGGCTTCGCGGCGGCGTACAGGCGGGCCGCCCGGTAGATATCCTCCACCGGCACCTCGCAGATCTCCGCGGCCCTCTCGGGCGTCATGCCCTTGTCGGGGTCGTTGATCCGCGCGGAGAACTCCTCGAAGCCGTACGTCCACTTCTCCACGAAGTCGTGGTCGTAGAGGTCCTCGTTGATGATGATGGACAGCCACGCCATGGCGAGCGCGGTGTCGGTGCCGGGGCGCACCCGCAGATGCACCTCGGCGCGCGTTGCAAGCCAGTTCACGCGCGGGTCGACGCTGATGAGCTTCGCACCGCGCTTCATGAGGTCGATGACCGCATGGCCCCAGAGGCCATCGCCGTTGGACGCGAGCGCCATCTTGCCCCACATGACGATGACCTCCGGCACCCGGTACACGGGGTTGTCGTAGGTTCCCTCCAGGCCGCCGGCGTAGTCCATCTCGGGATAGTACGCGCCCAGCACGTGCGAGCAGGACATGGAGCGCGGCTGGTAGCAGGCGTAGCCCGACTGGGTGTAGCAGGCGTTCGGCGTGCCGAGCACGGCCTGCGCCATGTCGGCCACCAGGATGCCGCCCGAGCGCCCCGTGCCCGAGAACACGGCCATGCTCTCGGGGCCGTAGGTGTCGCGGAAGTAGTCGCGTTTCTCCTTCACCAGGGCATAGGCCTCGTCCCACGTGATGCGCTCCCACTTGTCGTGCCGGCCGCGGTCCTTCGGATCGCGCTTCATCGGGTAGATCACGCGGCTCGGGTTGTACACGTAGTCCTTGAGCGCCAGGCACCGCGCGCACAAACGGCCCTTCGTGATGGGGTTGTTCTCGTCGCCCTCCACATGGTCGAGGCGCCCCTCCGCATCGACGTAGAGCTTCAAGCCGCATCCCACCGGATGGCAGCCCGGCGGCGACCACATGGACGTGCGCACGACGGTGAAGTCCCCGTCCTCGTACTTCCAGGGCTTGCCCAGGTCGTTCTTGAATTCCATACCGTTACCTCTCTCTTATGCTAGTTGCTTGCCTGCGATTCGAGCGCGTCTTCGGCTTCCGACCACGCAAGCTTCCCGCGTCGCGCATAGGCAAGGCGCACCGTCGCGAAGCCCAAGGCCGTGATGCCGATACCCAGCGCGAACGCCGGCACGAAGCTGCCCGTGACATCGAAGATGGCGGCAACCGTCACCGGGCCCAGGCAACCGATGACGCCGGTGCCGATGCGGGCATAGGTGAAGATGGCCGGGAAGTCGCGCTCCCCGAACAGCTGGCGCACGAGCAGCGGGGTCGATACCGACACGAGCGAGTTCTGCGCCCCGAACAGGAAAGCCGATGCGTACAGCAGCACCAGGTTGTCGCCCGCGAACATGAAGCCCAAAAAGCCCAACGCCACCATGCCTAGCTGTATGTTCACCGTGAACTGCACGCCCACCCGGTCGTTGAGCCACCCAACCAGCAGCTTCTCCACCACGTTGCCCACCATGACGGCCGTGAGCAGCGACGATCCAACCAAAGCGGAGAACCCGATGGACTGCGCATAACCCGGCAGATGGGAGTTGAAGCCCGCAAAGTACGCGATCAGCCCCGAGAACAGGAACATGCACACGAACGGCACCGTCTTAAGCGCCTTGGCCAGCGGCACGCCGGGCGCCCCCGCAAGCGCGCCCGCGCGCCGCCGCTCATCCTGCTCGTCTTGCTCGGTCCACCCGTAGGGCTTCATCCCCACATCCTCGGGACGCAGCTTGAACACGAACAACGTCCACGGCAGCACGAGAAGCGCCATGACGGCAGCCGCCACGAAGTAGGCCTCGCGCCATCCGAGTCCTTGGATCAGCAGGGTGAACACCGGACCGAGGACGGCGCCGCCAATGCCGGAGAACGACATGGCCACGCCCAGCGCCAAACCCTTGTGCGCATGGAACCAGTTGCCTATGAGGATGGGTGCGGGCACGACGAATATGAAGCTGCCCGCCAGGCCGAACACGATGCCCGATATCCACCACTGCCAAGGTTCGGAATAGAGCCCCATGGCCGCCACCGCGGCAACGACCAGCGCGAACGACACGCTCAGCACGCGGTTCACGTTGTATTTCGTGATCCACCTCCCCACTACGGGCATGGCGAACACCGTGGCGATGAAGTAGAACGTCAGGTACATCGAGAGCTCCGAACGCGAGAAGCCCAGGTCCTCGCACACCGGCACGAAGAACACCCCCGCAGCGTCCAGCACCGCACCCAGGCCGCCCGCCTGCATGAAACAGCACCCTATCAGTATCAGCCATGCGTAGTGAAACCGTGGTCTCGCCGCCGTCATGAGCTACCACCTCTCCTTTGCCGGGAAGCCCGTTACGAGCGGCTCTGCTCGGGCTCCCCTTCTTCCGTCCACTTGCCGCGGAACTTCTTGGCCGTGGTCGCGGCCACCACGATGGCGATCGCGATGACCACCTCGAAGGCGATGCCGCAGCCGTAGGCCGCCTGGAACCCGCCCGCCATGGAGGCCACGAGGGCCACGAACGTCGCACCCAGGCCGCCGAGCACGGCGATGCCCATGTTCAGGTAGGAGTAGATCTTCGCGTAGTCGCGGTCGCCGTAGCAGTGCCGCGTGAGCAGCGGCAGGCCCACCGACATCATGGCGTCGCCCGTGCCGATGCAGAAGCCGGCCGCGAGCATGGGCACCTGGTTGTCGCCCACCATGAACACCATGAGCGCGAAGCCCACGATGCTCACCGCGGCGAAGGCTACCATAGAGTTCATGATGCCTATCTTATCGGAGAGCGTCCCCAGCGTGATCTTGCCCAGGATGTTGCCGACGGCCGCGGCCGAGATCATGGACGCGCCCAGAAGCGCGAGCTCGGTGCCGCCGACGGACTGCACGGCCGTGGGCATCATGGACTTGTAGCCGCCGCCGAGCGAGATGAGGCACGCCGCCACGAAGATGCAGTAGAATGCCACCGTGCCGAGGGCGAACCTGCCGGACACACCGCTCTTCTTCGCCGGTTCCTCGCCTGCAGCCGTCTCCTTCTCGATGCCGAACTGCGCGAGCCCCACGTCCTCGGGTCGCGTGCGGAAGAAGAACACGGCCGGCACGAGGATGAGCACGGCAGCGATGCCGGCCTCCACGAAGAACGCGGGCTGGTAGCCCATCGACTTGATGAGCCCGGCGAATAGCGGCGACCATACAAATGTGCCCACGCCGGTGAACGCCGAGGCGATGCCGAGGAACTTGCCGGCCTGCTTCGGGGCGAACCAGTTGTTGATCAGCACCGACGGCCCCACGAGGAAGATGATCGGGCCGGCAAGGCCGAGCAGCACGCCCGAGAGGTAGATCTGCCACACCTCGCCCCACACGCCGAGCAGCGCCACGGCCGCCACGACGCACACGCCGCCGGCGCCGAACAGAACCCGCGCGTCCACCTTGTCGAACAGGCGGCCGGCGAACGGCAGCCATACGAGCATGACGTAGGAGTAAACGGTCATCAGCAGCGTCACCTGCGTCACGTCGGGCTTGCCCTCCGGCGTGACCAGGCCGAACTGCAGCGCCATCGGCACGAAGAAGTTGCCCATGACGTTGAGCACCAAACCCATGCCGCCGGCCATCATCATGCACACGCCGATGAAGACGAGCCAAGCGCGATGGAACCCCTTCTTTTCTTCTACCATTTCAGTTACCTTTCCCTTGCAGATTACGAGTAGAACACCGAAGATCCCCGCGCATCACCCCCTTCCCGCACCTGGGGCTGTATCAAAAGTTTCGCCTCGCCGTCTCTCCCGAGTCGAGCGTAGGGCAAGGGCTCTGCCCTTGCCGTCGGGCGGGATCGCCCGCAGG
>OLND01000687.1_pt1 | contig 40156 bp, 33 predicted proteins | sample 1672031 | NCBI WGS metagenome assembly OLND01 (sample SAMEA3136638, study PRJEB25190) | human gut metagenome | biome: human gut; feature: human-associated habitat; material: faeces | place: Austria | collected 2013 | reverse complement strand
ATGTGTTAAGCACGCCGCCAGCGTTCATCCTGAGCCAGGATCAAACTCTCTGATATAGTGTTTGTCCAAGTTCAAGATAACTACTTGGCTATCTATCCCTTTTACTGTTTTGGTTCATTGAACCGTTCTTTTTAAAATAAATGAATGTAAAAGAATTTTCGTTTTCATGTGTTTCACTGTTCAGTTATCAAGGTTCCTGTCGTTCTTTTTTATCAGCGACAGCTTTTATATTATATCAAAGCTGTTTTTGTTTGTCAAGAACTTTTTTAACTTTTTTCAAAGTTTTTTTGTTTTGACTATTCGTCGTTGTTGTCGTTTCCGCGACAGCTATATTAGGATAGCACACCTTTTTTTAATTGTCAACACTTTTTCTAACTTTTTTTAATATTTTTTCATTCATGGAAAAATCTACAATTGATACATCTATTGAGTTCTGTTTTCTCCTAGTGTACAGCGTCCAAGAACAAACTTACGAAATACAGTAGATGCAATACTTTGAGGATACTCTAAATCGTATACTAATGATACACTTCTGTCCGGCATTTCATCTAATATTTCTATCTGAAATACATTTCCGCTCATCATTGCCTCTTTTACAAACTCCGGTGGCAAAAAGCCGATTCCAAGATTATGTTCAATTGCCGGAAGCAGTAAATCTGTTGTTGCAAATTCCACTGCGGGTTCAAACGGTAGTCCGCGCTTTGCGAAATAAGAATCCAGAAAAATACGAGTAATCGTATCAGAGGTCAGACTCACCCAGGGATAATGACACAATTCACCTAATGTCATCATACGCCCCTTTAGATTTCGATATTTTCTGCCCGCAATTAAAATATCTGTATAAGAATGAACGGTATGTTTTATAAGAGGGTCTTCTATCGCAAATGGAATAGAGGAAATCATTGCCATATCAACCTGACCTTTTTTCAATACTTCTATTGATTTTTGGGAACTATTATTTAAAATCTTAAATCTTACCTTTGGATGAATTTTCCGAAATGCCTCAATTGCCTGAAACAGACAACAATGAAGTGCTGTTTCAGTTGCACTGATTGTAATAGACCCTTCATCTACCGACATTAAATTTGTAATTTTTTGTTCTCCACGGAAAAACTGTGCACATCCTGCTGAGACATATTCATAGAAAGTTTTCCCCTCCGGTGTTAATTCCATTCCACTTTTGCTTCTAATAAAAAGACGGCATCCTAACTCCGCCTCCAATTTATGGATCGTTCTTGTCACAGCAGGCTGACTCGTCTGAAGTGCTGATGCAGCCTTTGTCAGATTTCCATATTTTGCAACATAATAAAAAATTCTATAATATTCAAAATTTGAGTTCATTTTTTTATCCCGCTCTCTTACCTCTGTCCGCTTCACTTTCTGCTTTGTTTTTTTCTTCGTACATCATTTTATCACAAAAACAAAACTTTTTGAAACTATTTTCTCTTCTAATCTGTCTAATAAGTGTAAGATAAAGAAAAACATATCTAACCGAAAGGAGGTTTAAATATTTTGCTGTTGTGCTTGATGCAGATGGAAATTTACTGTCAGCCAATGGCTCTTCCGACTCTGCATATACGGTTGCTGTTCAGGACAGCGATGTCTCTTCTATCTCCGTTTATTTATGCGATTATGATGAATATATGGATGAACTAAAGGGATATTATTTCTCAGCGGATTATCAGGAAAAAGCCAAAACAAAGACGTTTAAACAGCTTCTCGATGAACATGCTGTTGCAAGTGATACTATTAACTTTAAAAGATAATTACTGCTTTATCTAACCTTAACAAATCTAAGATAAAACCCAGGTACTTTCAATCTCCAGTGTTGAAAGTACCTGGGTTTTTACTCTATACTTACGGTATTAGGCTGGGTATGAAAACTTACTACCTCACTTCCCAACGACTCCATTTCTTTTGCATTTTCAGGTGTTGTATATTTTCCCGTTTCATCATACATCAGCCAGTCCGGTGCATCAAAAAATGCAAGTTTTGGGGAAACCTCCTCATAAAAATCTTTTAGAAGCCCGCCATTTCCATGATGTCCCATCTGAATATAATCTGCTTTTAACTTTTCTCCCCATGTATCAAGCAGATAATCACTCATCGCTTTTCCAACATCTGCACAAAACAACATACTGGATTTTTCTCCCTGCACCTTAAACATCATAGAACCATCATTTAAATAATCCTGTGATAATTCCTTTACATGTTCATCATAGGCATTATAAATATCAACTTTAAGCCCGCAGATATTCAGTTCATCTCCCGGATAAACGTATTTTAAATTTTTTACATTCAAATCCAAAAAATCATTATAAGTATCCACACTATCCCAATGTGCACGTTCCTGACACAATTTCGGTGACGGCATATCTACCGTATAAACTTCCTTGATTTCAATTCCCTGCAAATCTGAATAAATTGCATTAAACGCTCCAATATGATCTTGATGTGGATGGGTCAAAATCCATGCATCTACTTTTCCGCCCATCTCTTTAATCGTCTGACGCACAAAATCTGCATCTTCTGTCCAGCCACCATCTACAACAATTAATTGCCCCTTTCCACCATACAATGTATAAAACATAGAATTTACATCTCTTGGACCATATTGTGTAATCAGCCATGTCCTTTCCGTATCCTCAATTATTTTTTCATACTGGATAAATTTAACTGTTATGATCCCGAATAACAAAACGATAATAACCAGTGCTACACCAATCATTTTGTTTCTTTTTTTTGATTTTTTTCTCATCTTTCCCTCATCTATTTTTTTATATTAATTCTCCATCAAATGCTTCACTAATTTCTTCCTTTAATTCAAGAATGATTTTCTGATGATTTTTTCCCGGAATCAGCTGAATTAACTTAATTCCTTCCTCTTCTTTGTCAATAATATTTCCTTCGTGGTGCGTTGGATTTAAGACCCATACACGATCCACAGGATTTAATTTGCGAAGCACAAAATTTTCATCCAGCCCTCTGCAGTATTTTGAATGAAGTTCATTTTTATATCCCCGAATTTGATTTTCACAAAATGACTTCGTATCCCTATTCTGCTTTTTTGTTTTATCCTGAAAGATACTCTGTATCTTACGATATTTTACCTCAAAAATAATCGTTGACCAGTAAACATCTTCTCTGTATAAGTCCATTCGGATATCGGGGCGATAATGTCTGCCTTTCGTAAATACCGGCTGATTTTCTTTTGTTGTATCCTCTAACTGCCTGCACAATGGTTCATCATAATGAAGCTTTATCCGAAATTCTCCCTTCACAAACTCTACAACCGTACCTGATAACAGTTCCGGAATTAATACACGCCCCTCTAAAAATTCATCGAAAATCCATCCCTGCGGTTCAAACCCAATTTCTTCACTGATCAAGAATCGGCAAACTTTAACAAAACACCAGATTTCATACAGCGTTTCCGAACGTTTCTGCGAATACGCATATCCCTCGCTCCACTGTATTTTCACGCTTTCCTGTCTCAATTCCTGATACATTTTATAAAACGCATTGTAGCGCACGTCATAAATTAATACATGCGGTATGAAAACAGGAGCGTCCTTTTTAATCTGACCATACCATTCTTCTTCCTTTATCATCCTTGAAAGATTGGAAATCGTTTTTGCGCTTTCCAGATATCCCTCTAATTCTGATAGCATTTTTTTCTTCAACTCGATTGGAATCTGGTTCTTATCTTTAAATTCTACCAATTCTTTTAATTCGATGCGAAGCAGTTCGATATATCGCTTTGTTGATGTTTCAAATGTATGTAGTTCGTTTTCGTAAAATGTGATAATTTTTTTCAGCCACCGGTTTTCCGGCAAATCATAATTGCAGATTCTTTTTGGAACTAAATAACTTTGTTTTCCCTCTCCTTTTTTTAGATAATCTCGAAAGGTGATGCCATCCATTTTGGAAATTCTATGCATCGGCTCTCTTTGATAGATTTTTTCTATTTTATAATTCGGTTTCTCTTTTAAATCCAAAAATGCCGCCAATATCTGGCTAATGTACTTTCTCATCACAAAGAAATGATATAATTCCTGATTCGATGACGAAGCCGTTCCACTCGCTCCAATGGAAATGCTTTTCTTAATCACATCTGCCGATAATCCCTGTATTTCCTCTTCGAGTTCCTGCCTCATAATCTGCCATTCCTGTTGATTTACATTTTTCGGAAATATCTGAAACCATTGATAATAATTCCTTCCATCATGAACCAGACGCATTGCGAATGTTCCGACGCGAATCGCGTATTTAGAAGAAGAAATTTCAAACATTTTCTGTGCCATTTTAGATGGGGATAAATAAAGATTCCCCTCTTTATCTATGTTGCAGTACTCTTCCGAAAGTAAATCAATTCCATCAAAATAAATTCTGTCATCTACATTTTGAGAGTGAAATAGAATTTTTACTTCTTCATACTCTCTAAATGCTATCCGGTCTAAATCCGTATGGTTCATTTCATCAAAAGATTCGGCAAAGTTTTTTACCACAGTTGAAGTATTTGGAAAATTGTAAGAATATCCCGACTGAATCGTTATCTCCACACCTAAATCATAAAGTGTAACCATAATTTTCTATCTCTCTCTTTTTTACCTCAAGCATTTTTTTACTCTTTTCAAAATCAGAAACATCGGAATATTCTTCAAATAATTTCGGCAGACTTGTCTTTACATTCTCGTCAAAAATATCGTAAAGCTGTTCTTTCTGCCCTCTAACCTTTGTTAAAACTCTCTGCACAAACTGAATATCAAATCCCTCTTTGCGGGAAATCGCCTCTTCACTTTCTGTTTTTGGAAGATTGATTAAATATTTTGCTATCTGTTTTAAAATTCTTGGACCAACTCCAAGCGTTTTTGAACAGCCGTTTAATGTTGTATGTACCTTCCATAAAAATTCTCGTTCTCTTGCTGAAAGGATATCTTTCTCCAAATCTAACTCTTTCACCAGCTCACCGTATTTTTTATAACTCCAGACTTCGTTCTCTGTTTGTCCCGGTTCTGTTTGTTCTGGCTCTGCTTTCTTCCCATCTCCCACTCTCCATTCGGTATACGGCACTAAATCAAGCTGAATAACATTTGCACGGTCCAGTACCTTATCTGAAAAATGAAACGTCGATTCATCCATATTTACCGTTCCAATAAACCGCAGATTATTTCCGATTTTTACACTAGATGGATATTTATCTACATTGTACAAACGAGTTTCATATTCTTTCGCATATAATTTTAAAAATCTGTTTTGTTCCGGCATTTCTAAGATGGATAAAAACTGACTGAAATAATGCTCTACTCTTGCCAGATTCATTTCATCAAAACAAATGAGATACAATTTGTCCTGATTTTCTGCTTTTGAAGCCTCAATTAAAGTATTTACAAATCCGGCATCGTCCGGACGATAAACCGAGTGCATAGAATCCACAAACCCGATTAAATCACTGTCATCACTCCAGTTTGGTCTCACCGGAATCATTTTCAAACTTTCTTTTTCCAGTCCAAGAGCCTTTGCATAGCACCAGACAAGCTGGGACTTTCCTGTTCCACTTAAACCAGATAAAATCACAAGCGGACTGCTTTTTACTGCAGTGTGAAAATTAATCAAATCCTTGACTGTATAATACAGACCGCTCCCATTTGCAGTCTGTTCAAAGTGCTTGATAAAATTCCATTCACACTTCTGCTGTTTTTTTGCCCTGCGAAAATCAGGATTTAAATTTTTCAAAATTGTTCGATGTGTCTTTTCATCGATAAAGACAATAGAATGACCTGCCTCTGAACGAACAAAATGCTTGCATAATTTTTGACCAACAGGAATTCCCTTATCCCTGCCATTTGTCACATAATATCCCCCATTATCATCCTTTTTATTTTCATCATAAAAGATAAGATATGGGATTGCTGAAGCCTCCGACTTTTGATATCCTGCCACCTCAAACAGTCCTTTTCCTGCTTCTAATTCTTTATCCAATTGTTCAAAATTTTCAAATGAACTGTTTTCACTTGTAATCAGCGGAATCGTAATAAATTTATCAATTTGATGATAACGCTCTTTCTCCTGATTTCCAAATATATTTTCTGCGATTTTGCATTTATATTTTTCTGAAATATTATCATCTATATATTCAAATCGAAACAGACAGGTTTCAAGCTGTTTTTTATAAAATTCTGCCCTTTGCTTTCCCTCTAATTTACTATTATCTACAATACCTTCACCGGTAAATTTATTCTGAAAACACACGACATATTTATTTTCCGGTTCCTGATTCGGAATCTCAGAAATTACCCTTAAATAAAACTGCAGATTTCCTGCACCGTTTACCACACAATTGCTTTCCTTTAAACCATTTTGCTTCACTTCTTCTTCCGTTGCCAAAACACCTAGCCAGCTTGTCTTATTTTCTTTCATAATTCCTATCTTATCCTATCTTACTTTTTTCTTCTTCGTTACTTGATTCGGTTAAAATCCGACATTTTCGACAGTCTTTGTTTTCCATAAATTGTTTTATTTCCATTACAGGCAAATGCAATCATGCATATAATTGCAAACCACACCACATGTTCCGGACCAAATACTTCAACTCCAATTAAAATTGGCGCAATCAGGGTATTTGTCGCACTTCCAAAAACGGCTGCGTAACCGAGTCCTGCCACCAATAAAACAGGCAGACCCAAAGCAGAAGCCAGAATGACCCCAAGTGTCGCACCGATTGAGAAAAGCGGGGTGACTTCTCCCCCCTGAAATCCTGCTGCAAGTGTCACAATCGTGAATACTGCTTTTAATAAAAAATCAAACACATAGACCTTTTCTCCTGCAAAACTTGCAGAAATCAGATTCGTTCCAAGTCCACAGTAACGTCCTTTCCATAAAAGTAAAAACAAAATTGAAAGAATGATGCCTGTAAAGAAAATCCTCCGGTAAGGATTTTTTATAAATTTCGCCAGTTTTTCTTTTGCAAATGCCAGAAAATACGAAAAGGCTCCACCTGTAATTCCAAACACAATCGCAATCAAAATCAATTTGGCAATGGTCTGCGGATTCACAGAAAACGTATCCGAAAAAGAAACCGAAAATTTTTCCAGTCCCAATAAATGAGACGTGAAACTTGCAGTAAATGCTGCACTCATTGCCGGAAGCATCGCCTCATAAAATAATGCCCCGACAACTAATACTTCAAGTGCAAAAAATGTGGCTGCAAGCGGTGTCTGGAACAACCCGCCAAAACCCGCTGCCATACCCATAATCAAAAAGATTTTTCCATTTTTTTCCGTCTTTCCGGAAATCACTTCAAATTTCTTTCCGATTGTATGAGAGACCGCTGCGCCTATCTGAACTGCAACACCCTCCCTTCCGGCACTTCCTCCAAATAAATGAGTAAGCCAGGTAGAAACCATAATAATTGGAATCAATGCCTTCGGAATTTCTTCATTTTCCTCAAAACCGGTTTCGAAAATGAGCCCCATTCCCTTTTGCGATTTCGGGCTGATTTTTTGATATAATAATAAAATTGCCACACCGGCAAGCGCCAAAAATGGAACAAGAACGGTAACGTGTTCTCCTCGAAATGCCGTAATGCCTAAAAGTACCCTTCCAAATATCGCATCTACTGCTCCAACGATAATTCCAATCAGAACACCCATGATTGTATAGAGCAAAACCGGTATATATTCTCTTATGCTTAAATGCTTCATTTTTCTTTGTCTCTCTATCTATTTTTTTGCAGAACAGTTTGTCAGCTTACATTCGATTTGAACTTAATGAATAAAATGGGTTGCTACTCGTTTTTCTGTTTCCGGCAGACCAAATGTTTCTTTTCCAAGTGCAATACTCTTCATTAAAAATGTCATATTTCTTGCAAGTGTACGCATGGTCTGTTTTCCCTCTTCATCCATCTCAGCTTCACCCACTTTTCTTCCGTGAATACTGTTCCAATACTGACTGGAAGCAATCGGCATGTTGGAAATAGTAAAATATTTATTCAGCTCATCAAACGTCGCTGAACATCCACCACGTCTTGCGCAGACCACACTTGCACCCACTTTCATCGTTTTATCAAATGGTGTACTGTAAAACAGTCGGTCCAGACATGCAATCAAAGTCGCATTTGCGGAAGCATAATAAACCGGACTGGCTACCACAAGACCATCCGCTTCTTCAAACTTCGATGCCAGCTCATTTACGATATCATCATTAATAGAACATTTCCCGTTCTTATAGCAATAGTTGCAGGCAATGCATCCACGGATGACTTTGTTTCCAATCTGAATCGTTTCATATTCCACTCCATTTTCGGCAAATACCTTTTCCATTTCTTTTACTGCAACGGTTGTATTTCCGTCTTTGCGCGGACTTCCATTTAAAATCAATACTTTAAATTTTTCTTTCATAAGTCATTCCCCTTTCATTAAGTAAAGCGAACATTCGCAATCCGCTTCGCTACTTGCTCATGAACGCAGTCGCTTTGCGATCTGTCAGTGGGAGCTTTCAACTCCCACTGACAGAAGCATCCCCCTCACCCGCCGCTTAGTGCTCTGCGCACTTGAAGCGGGGGAATGCTTATCTGCGTTCAAAATATTATTTTTATTTTATCACAACACGCTCTAATTGACTATATCCTCCCAAATACCAAAATGCTTAGAAGTTAAATAACCGATTGACAGCAGCAGGAAACCTAAGGTAAAATATTAACAAACTATATACCTGTGACAGTCATCAAAAACAGTAATGTTTTGAGTTAAAAAGAAAATCAGTGCAAATCTGATACAGATGATTCTACTGTGAGACATACCCCCAAATATGCACACCGGAGGAACTTCAGTAGCATATTTTTGCAGGTCGTTAAGTCAGAAGGCTTGCTGTTACTTCGTTCAAGATTTTTGAAGAAAAGAATCTTTTATACGCAGTAACAGCATTTCATGATTTTAATCAAGTAGTGTATAAAAGAGCTTTGATTCAGAAATGGAGAAAGGCTCTTTTTTGTGTATAAAAAAATTTTTCCAAAAAAGAGAAGTGTATATAGAAAGTAGAATACTTTAAAAGGAGAAGGAGCATGAAAAAAGAATTTAAGCGAATGCTTAGTATTCTTCTGGTTCTAACACTTTTAGGAAGTACGCTGCCGATGTCCGTATCAGCTTCCGCACTTCCGACCCAAAATGCTTCAGCAATTGAGAACCAGGAACCAACCGATGCATCACAAAATGATACACAAAATGATGCACAAGATGTAACGCAAAACGAAACACAAAACGAAGCACAAACTGAAGAAGCACAAGAATCCCAACAGGAAGTACAAGCTTATGCCAACACGCTTCCATCCACAATTCCGGCCGGGGAAACTTATACCCTGTCTGAAGATGTAACAATGGAAAGCGGTCAGTGGTTTGAAAGTATTGAGGGAACCTTAGACGGAGCAGGACATACCATTACCCTGACCGATAAGCCACTGGCAAATAAGGTAACCGGAACGATTCAAAATCTGGGTGTAACCAGTGAAAAAGTAATTGAACGCGACGATACTTTCGGAAGTATGGCAATGACTTTTAGCGGAACCATTCAAAACTGTTTTTCTACTGCCAAGTTAAACATGGCCGGTTTTGATGAACCGGGTGGATTAGTAGGTACCGCAAACGGAGGTGTGATCCAGAACTCTTATTTTGCAGGTACCGTAACCGGAATGCTTTCCGGCTTTTACGGCGGTTTAATTGGTGTCAACAACTCAAACGATACCAAACTAAAAAACAGCTGCTATGGACCTGGAAGTATGAATGGTGCCGTAAGTATGGGTGGCAACAAAATCACTCCGGAAAACGTACAGCAAAAATCCTTAGAAGATTTTAAATCCGGCGCAGCAAACAGCATTTTAAATACTAATCTTCCGGAGACCGGATTTTCCTGGGCAACTCCGACAGATGGCAGCAACCAGGGATTTCCGATTCTCGTAAAGGGCGGTTCTACCGAAGCACAGAAACCGGATAAAACAAACTTACAAAAACTGGCAGACACTTGCAGTGCACTTAGCAAAGAAGGCTATACCAAAGAAAGCTGGATTAAACTTGAAGAAGCACTTGCAAATGCACAGAACGTTTTAAAAAATGAAGATGCTACACTTGAAGAGGTTACAACCGCAACTGCAACACTGCAGGCAGCAAAAGACGGTCTGAAAAAAGAACGACCGACAGAGCCGGTGGCTCCTCCTGCTGATGCAAGTCAGATTCAGCATATCTCAACCGAAAATGATTTAAGTAAGATTAATTCCAGTTCCGATCAGTACTATGTACTGGATCAAGATATTACCATAAAAGATTCTTACTTCTCTATGACGGAATTCAATGGCATTTTAGATGGACAGGGACATGCCATTATCTTTGAAAATGCAAACTGGATGTTCCAGCATTTAGGGGAAGAAGGCGTTTTACAGAATCTGTATTTTACCGGTACCATTGATACCTGGGAACAAAGTGGAAATGGACCAATCGGACAAAATTTAAAAGGAACTGTCATCAACTGTTTTTCAGATGTAAAAGGAAGTTTAGCCTGCGGTTTTGCAAAACGTCTGCAAGGCGGAAGCATTATCAACAGCTATTCCATCAGTGAAGGCAAAAAAGGTGTTTTATTTAATCAGTATAAAGAAGGCACCCTGAAAAATACTTACTGGCAGGAAGGACTTGCCAATCCGGCTGAAATTCCGGCTGCTGCTTTAAACAACTCTTCTGCAAAATCAGAAGAACAGCTGAAAACCAAAGACTTCGTGACGCTGTTAAATCAAAACAGAGGCGCAAATGGTACCAAATGGGGGCAAAACAGCAACGGCTATCCTTATTTCGGAGAAGATAAAACTTATAATCCAGACAAACCAAATCTTCCGGAAAACAAATATGAAATGGTTATGGTAACTGAAGCAGGCGAAACACTTGCCATCGAAAACCAGACCTTTACTGTTTCACCGGACGAAGTAAATGCATTTGGAATTGTAGGAAACTTCCAGTTAAAAAACGTGCCGGAAACCAGCACAATTTCATGGGGCATTTCAGAAGTAAAACCAGAAGGTTCCTTAATGATTGGAGCCGATAATGGTGACCTTCGTATCGACAAAGAAGGCTCCGCTACCGTTACTGCGACGGAAACCAAAGCCGATGGAAGCAGCGAAGCCGTAGCCTGGGTTAAAGTCATTTCAAAAGCGCAAAAATTAGAAGAGATCAAGCTGTTTATCGACGGACAGGATGTAACCAATCAGACCTGCCAAGTTGCCGGCTCTGAAGAAAAGAAAATCGAAGTGAAAGCCAAATATCAGGGCAGCGATGCTTTTGTACCTGCAAACTCAACTCGTTTTGCTTACAAAGCCAGCGATGACTCATTGATTAAAAACTACAACGATTCCAGCAGCTTTTCCTTTAAAAAGCCTGGTACCGCAAAAATGGTTGTGACCTCAAAAGTAAACAATTCCATTACCGCAGAGGTGGAAGTAACTTCTACTTATGTACCGGCAACTTCTGTAAAACCTGCGATTTCCGGAAAGAAAGTCATTCACGGAAGAAATGCCAACGACCCGGATCAGTATGCTTTCCTCCCGGATTACAGTGGCGTAATTGTCTCTCCACAAAATGCAAGTTATGCAGATAATTGGAAAGTAACGAGCAGCGACGACTCCATCGCCGAATATGTGGAAAGTATGGTAAAAGGATATGTACCATACAAAGCAGGTACCGTTACTTATCGTGCGACCCTTACACAGACCGATCCGGAGACCAAAAAAGAATCTACCGTATCCGGTACCTCTGATGTGACTTATGCATATGAAAATCCACTTACTGAAGTAACTGCAGTGCAAGATAAAGTAAGTATGGAAAATTTCACGGAACAGCCTCTGGAATTAAACTTCAAAGGTGAAAAATCCGATGCCGGCTGGAGTGTTACCTATCCAGACCTGAAATGGACCTTTGATAAAAAAGGTATCGTTAAAATTTATAAAAAAGAGCCGATTCTGTGGAAAAAAGGCACAGAATGGGAAGGCGCACCGGATTTCAATTCGGTTGTCACAAATGATCAATATTATGTAAAAGCATTAAAAGAAGGAACGGTTGTCGCAACCGGTACTCCTCTTGACAACACAAACTCCGTCGCTCCGATTCAGATTACAATTGAAGTTGCAGGCGGTGAAACTCCACAAATTAATATCGACGAACTGGTGCAGAAAGGTCTGCTTGGCGCAAAAGCACATTTACAGGCAATCAGCCCAGAACAGAATTATGAATGTATTGAGCACGACTGGATTGTTTATGACCTTCTTCGTGCCGGAATCGCCATTCCGGAAGAAAAACAGAATCAATATTATGATTCTGTAGTAAAAACCGTCAAAGGCTGGAAAGCAAATAAGAAACCTACCGAAATTGAGCGAGTTGCCCTCGTCTTATCTGTAATGAACAAAGATATTACCGATGTAGGCGGTGTCAATCTCGCAGAAATGATTTATAATCATCCGAATTTAAACAGTGGCTCTAACGAAACAGCCTGGGCACTCTTAGCACTGGATGCAAAGAAAACACCGATTCCATCCGATGCGAAATGGAATAGAGAACAAATAATTTCCGCACTGCTGACTTTCCAGAATCCGGACAACGGAGGCTTTGGATTAACCGATAACAAAACTGCGGGTGTTGATACAACCGCTATGGCATTACAGGCACTGGCACCATACAGACAGACCAACGAAGCGGCTAAAAATGCAATCGATGCCGGTCTTGCATATTTAAAAAGTGCAATGTCCGATTCCTACGATATGGGAACTGCAGAAAGTACTTCCCAATTATTATTAACACTAATTGCGCTGCAGATTGATCCATTAAATTCCGATTTTGGTACCTCTTATAGTAACGCAATTACAGGCTTAATGGATTATTACTGTGATACCACAGGTGCAACCGGTTTCTGCCACGACAAAACCAACAAAAAACGCAATGACATGGCCAGTGTACAGGCCTTCCAGGCACTGAGTGCTTATGTTCACTATAAAAATGGTGGAAAATTCTATTGGGATTTATCCGATGATACAAAAGAAATTACCGCTACAACCGTAATGCAGGCAATTGATCAGCTTCCTGAACTGAACGAGCTGACTTTAGAAGACGAAGCAACCGTACAGGCTATCGAAAACTTGTATCAGCAGCTTAGTGAGGAAGAAAAACAAAAAGTAACAAACCTCGATGTATTAGAAAATGCACGAAAGAGAATTGAAGCACTAAAAGACCTTGGTGACCAAAAAGGAACCGTTTCTCTCACTATCATGGATGGAATCCAGGCAGACACTCAGGCACTGAGTGCAACAGAAGATCCAGCCACCGTCAGAGGCACTATTCTCGATGTACAGGTTCCAATCTATGCACAAGACTCTATGATGAGCATTATTCAGCGCGCTTGTGAAGAAAATGAAATCGATATTTCCCTTCGATTCCAGGGCACTTATATCGAACGAATCGACGGACTGTCCGAATTTGATCGTGGCTCGGGAAGTGGTTGGAAAGGTACCTTAGATGGCATCTTCCCAAATAAGAGTTTTGCTCAATGTACCGTACAAAACGGGGAAGTAAAAGATCACTCTGTGATTACTGTAGAGTACACCGAAAATCTTGGTGAAGATTTGGAAGCAAATGCTGAATTAAAAACACTGGGCTTACAGGGCGGTAATTTAAAAGAAACCTTTGAGAGAGACCGTTATGAGTATACTCTGCTCACAAACCAGGATGAAATTTCTTTCACACCTGAATTTTTCAATCGCTACAGTGTTGCAAGCATTGAAGCCGACGGTGTTGCGTATGGTGTATCTCAACAGATTCCGGTTGAAGTCGGAACACAGATTCAGCTGGTTTCCGAAAAGAATGTACGAGGAACTGACCGCAGAACTTATACCTTCCGCGTAGAAGCACAAGGAGAAGAAAAACCGGGTGAGCAAGAAAAGCCGGACACTCCTGAAAAACCGGGTGAATCAGAAAAACCTGACGACCAGCAAACATCCGTTACTCTGCTGTCAAATAAAGAGTATGGTATTTCCTTAAAAGGTGAAGGTCTGACAGATGATATGGAACTTTCTGTAAAACCGATTAAAAATGACCACGAAGATGTTGCTCTGATGAAAAAAGAGCTTCCGACAAACCAATCTTTATTCTGCTTATATGAAGTAAAACTTCTGAAGAACGGAAAAGAGATTCGTCTCCCGAAGAAAGCAACACTTTCTGTTTCGGTCGGAAAAGAATATGAAGGAAAAGAAATGACCCTTTTACATTGTGTAAACGGAAAAGTAGAGTCTTTAAAAGGCACAGTAAAAGATAAAGTGCTTTCCGTAGAAATCAGCAGCCTTGGCACCATTGGTGTGGTAACGGATGCCGCTAAAACGCAAACCGGAAACAATAAAACTACCAGTGGAAACAATAAAACTACCGTTGGAAACGGTAACACAAAGAAATCTCCAGGCGCAACGGCAGCAGGAAGTGGCAACGCTACTTCTGCCGGCAAATCCGTTAAGACCGGAGATGAGTTGCCACTTGGCGTTACGCTTTTGATGCTTTTGGTATCTGCAGGAGCTTTAGGCACCGTGGGTTATAAAAAAAGAAAAGAGAGAAAATAAAGCACTGCAAAAAGTAAGCTAACACATTTATTAATGCCTCCATAGAAGATATGGGGGCATTTTTTACGCTTTTTTAAACCAGCAGTTTAATGACAAATCTTTCTTTTTACTCTATACTAAGTATTGTCAGCAAGAGAGATTACAAAAAACAAATTGAATATTTGAATCATACCTGCGATCAACTCGATGAATAAAGTACGCCAGTACTTCGAGGTGTGTGGTAAATCCAATAGACCCGGAAACGGGTGAGGGGCGCCCAGTCAACCAAATCAAGGATACTTCTTTTGGAAGGCTGCCGGGGTTTAGTGATAAATCCCGGGAAGACGGAAACCGTCAACGGAAACACATATCGCAGAAATGCCCGCATTTAAAAGCACGGAACTTCTGGATGCAGCAATAGACGCCTACGGTGTAGGAGTAAGCCTAAGGGGTATCAGTGTGGCAACTGATATGACAGAGGTAAAGCCAACAATGCATTCTGCCTTGATGACGGAGAAATCCGCCTATAACAGAAGTCGCCGGTGAAAGTAGCCATATGGCAGATTGACAAAAACTCGTTTATTAATCTGAATGGACGGTGAAATTTACAGGTAGCCAATCCTGTGCAGGCTTGTGGCGTAAGCCAAGGGTAAGAAGTTAGGGGTCGCTCCCCGAAGCTCAGACTTATCTTCCTGGTGGCAGAATATAAGTGAAGGGCACGGATTGTACGGCGAAGGCCGGATCGTAGGTATGATTCAAGTATTCAATCCTCCAAACTAAAAATATAAAAAAGGTGTATGAAATCCTCAACAATTTCATACACCTTTTCATGTTTTCTTAAAAAAGCATCTCCTGATTCCACTCATATCCCAACATTTCTGCAATACGAACTGCCAATTCGATGTCTACCATATCGCTAATCACACCTAATGCCATATCAAATCCAGCCATCGTAGAACTACTGGAATAATATTTTCCATCCGATATCCATCTTACATCTTCCGCTCGTCTAATTTCAGCGGTAAACATTCGTTTCCAGTTTTGATCACCCGGATAATCTGCAATCTGTCTATGATATAAAAGCCCGGTCTGCGCCAAAATAGAAGAAGCATTTGCAATCATCATACAAATATCTGCCTCCTGCGCTGCGGCTTTTATCGTTTCTAATTTCTTTGGCTCAAGACAAAGCAACTTGGTTGCCGTGCGTCCTCCCGGAAGCACCAATATATCCTCCACCTCTTCTGGAATCAATAATTCAGTCCAAACCTTCACACCTTGTTTACTGCTAACTAATCCTCCGTTTACCGACAAATAATTAATATAAAAATGTTCCGGTGCCATTCCAAAAATGTTAGCAATTCCTAAAGCATCTAATGTCTCAAACTCATCATAAAGAACAATATTTACATTCATCCGCAGTTCCCCTTTCGCATCACTCCAATAATATCTTTATTTTATCAAATCTCTTATTCTCTAACAAGCCATACAGGGGGATAAGTTACTCAGAACTCGGAATTTTATTCGCCAAAAGCCGAACAACTGTCTACCAATTATACTTATCTGTGATATAATAGTCGAAAGATAATCATATTCAAACAGGAAGGATAGATATACTATGTTTCAGATTTTTGTAGACTCTGCTGCCAATCTTCCGGCTGTAATAGCAAAACAATATAACATCAATGTCATCTCTTTTATTAATCTGATTGACGGAAAAGAAGTTACCTGCTATAATCCAGAGCTTTCTTTAGAAGAAGAACGCCAAAAGGGTACCGAATATTATAATGCCATGCGCAAAGGCTGTGAAATCAAAACCGGACTGATCAGCACTGCAACTTTTGAAGAGAAATTCCAAAACACATTAGAAGAAAATCAGGACGTGTTATACTTTTCTTTAAGCAAAAATATCAGTGGAAACTTTAACTCTGCACGCTTAGCCGCAGAAGAAGTATTAAGTAAACATACAAACGGTCGCAAAATACGCTTAATTGACTCTCTCAATGCATCTCTTGCGCAGGGAATCCTTGCAATCTACGCCAGCATCATGAGAGAAAAAGGAATGGAGATTGACGAAGTTGCCGATTTTTTGGAGACTTGCGTAGGAAAGATGAACGGTGTCTTCACAGTTGGCGATCTGAAATATCTCTCCCGCACCGGACGCATCAAGGGAAGCGTAGCAACAATTGGAAATATGCTTAAGATTAAACCGATTTTAAAGGGAGATAAAGATGGCTATATTGTCACTTATAAAAAGGTGCGTGGTCGTAAAGCTGCCTTAAATACACTAGTAGATCTGGTTTGCAATAATATCGTAGAACCTGAAAAACAGATTATCGGTATCGCTCACGCGGATGCCTATGAAGATTCTCTGTATGTGATGGACAAAATACAAGAACGAATCAAAGTCCGTGATTTTATCAACACCTCTTATGATTTCTGTACAGGAAGCCATGTAGGACCGGATACAATTGCACTTTTCTTTATCGGAAACGATCGAGAACTTACTAACGAGTGATTATAAAAAATACCAAGAGGGGCGTGAAAAATAGCTTTGTTCACGCCCCTCTTAACTCATCACTGACGAATATCCACAATGCCTGTTTCCAGTGTACTATCCACAAACTCGCTGCTGCTTCCATTTCCGGATAAATTAAGGTACATATTCGAAAGTTGATTTTCATCCACAATCCATGCCATTTCTACCTGAATACTCTCTCCCGGTTTTAAAGTTGAAATATAGTTGCCACCATTTCCATAAGCTTCCTGTACACTATAATAATCCATTTCAAATGCCTTGGCTACGCTGCTCGAATGAATACAATCATAATTATCTCCCGATTGCTCATTTTCGATATACAATTGATAAGTGTCACCTTTTGATTTCAGCAACATCAGATTTCCGAGATATAATATATGATTCAATGTAACTTCTGAATTATTCTTATAAGTTGCCGTCACAAAGACCAGTTTTTGTTTCACATTTTCGGTTTTCACAACTTCATCCAGAACTTCTACACCATCTCCGGTCTTTATATAAGAAAGCTGATTCTCTACTAATTTTCCATCCTCGCCAACTGTCTTTTTCCATTCTTCCGGAATCTTATTTTCATCTAACAAACTTAAATCATCTGAAATCTGAACCGAATCCACTTTTACCGATACATCTGCCGATTCGATTGAATTGCCATTTTCATCTTCTGCAGAAACGTCTGGGTAAATCTTAAATTCTTCTCCTGTTTTCCAGAGTTTTAATTCATCCGATGACACACTCGTTACCATTTCTCTGGTTTCTGTTTCCGGCTCCGTTGATACAAAATCACTCCAGCTGTACATATCTTTTGTCGCAATCATCTTATTTGTTTCAACAAGAGAAATATTTTCTGCAAATTTTACCGCTTCCTCCTTTGACATATCATCTCCCACATAAATGACTGCCATCCGGTATTCATCCGGACACATCAGATAGATTCTCTGATTATACGAGCCGCTCTGCTCCAAATCCTGATACCGAAGATAAACGCCCTCGTATTTTCCAAAATTCCTTTCTTCACTTTCTACCACATGATTGTCCGTTAATACGCTTTCAAAATCCTGTTCATCTAACAGCATCAGGCTCATTGAAAAACCACCCTGATACGGTGTTTCCAAATTAGAAAATTTTCCTTCTTCTACCTCTTCCATCCCATCCGGAAGGTAGCCTGCCTGAATTTTTACGTCTGGAATCTCATCCGGAATTGCGGTCATTTTGCTCTGTTCATTGGCTGAAATCTTTGTTGCCACCTGATAAGTTCCCTGTTTTTCCAAATGCATTGCATACCATTTTGAACCGGCATAAGCACTTGTTGATACGCCTAAAATACAAACTGCGGCGACTGCTGCCACACGGGTTCTGCTCCATTTTGTTTTCTTAGCATTTTGGGTTGGAAATACCGCAATCTGCTCATTTTCCATTTGTTTTCTTATTTCATCCTGAATCCGATTATGAATCATTTCCGGAGTTTTTGGCATTTCTTTCTTGATATCTTCTAATTTCATACGAACACCTCCTTATGTTCAAATGCTTTTTTTAATTTTCCACGGGCTCTTGCCAGACGCTTTTGCACTGCACCTTCTGTTATTTCCAAAATCTCTGCAATTTCTTTAATACTAAAATCCTCCGCATAATATAAAATAACCGGAAGTTTCAATTCCTCTTTTAATTCAGAAACCGCCTGATACAATTCACTGTAATCTGTTTTTTCCGGCTGTTTTCGCTCCGGTATCTCTGTCGTTTCCATCGTTACATATTTTTTCTGCCTGCGAAGCAGACTATAACATTCATTAATTAAAATCCGAATCAGCCAGGTTTTCGCATAGTTTTCTTTTTTCAGCGTTTCCCTCTTTTCAAATGCCTTCACAATGGTTTCTGAAATTGCATCTGCACAATCCTCATCATTTCCAAGAATGATTTTTGCAGTAGCATATAATTGATTTTCTGAATTTAAAATCAGCTCTCCTAAATTTTCTTTCGTCAAAATATCACCACCCTTTTCTCGCCAGCTGTTCAATTTCAAGTCGAACACTCGTGAGACTTGGCGCGCGATTCTAGTCAGCACAAGCTGACAAATTCTTCTTAGAATCGCTGCGGTCTACACTTCGTTACGGTCCGCGCAGAACCATTGTCCATTGGACAATGTGCGCCCCACAGAGTGTTTATCTCAGTCGTAGTCTTATCGACTGAGATAAATTTGAATGCAATGTTTTCTTACATAGATTAGACGTTTATGAAAAGAAAATATCCCTTTTATTCTATTATTTTTTTATTTTGTAACCTTTTTCCTTTCTCATTTGTGTTATAAATGAAAGGACCTTTCAAAATATAATAGGAGTAAAAAACTCATGAGACAATCCGTTCAGGAATTGATTGAACGTTATCAGAATAATCTTTATGCAATTGCATTTAACATCTGCAAAAATCCATCCGATGCGCAGGATGTCGTTCAAGATACGTTCATTCAATATTATACAAGCAAAAAAGAATTTGAAGACGAACAACATCTGCGAGCATGGCTGATTCGCATTGCAATTAATAAAGCGAAAAATATGACTCTTACTTTCTGGCATCAGCATAAAGTTTCTTTGGAAGAATACATGGAAACTTTAACTTTTGAAACACCTGAATCAGAAAATCTTTTCGAGGAAGTCATGAAGCTTCCAAAAAAATACCGAATCGTCATTCATTTATTTTATTATGAGGATTATTCCGTTAAGGAAATCGCAGAAATTTTAAAGTTATCACAAAGCAACGTAAAAGTTCGTTTATCACGCGCAAGAGCACTGCTCAAAGAATCATTAAAGGGGGAATGGAATTATGACGAATAAAGAAAAATATAAACAGGCTTTTTCTGGATTGCATCCCTTAGAACCAATTTCTCTGGAGGTAACACAAATGGTAAAAATGCAAAAGAAACACAAATTTCAAGTCGCTGCTGCAATCCTTACCGCATTCATTTTAGTCGGAGGCACCGGAACTGTATACGCAGCAAATGTTGGCGAAATCCAGCGTACCATTCAGCTCTGGATTCACGGAGACCAGACTGATGCCACACTCGATGTAAAAGAAGATGGCTCTTATAACTTGAATTATTCTGATGAAAATGGAAATACAGTAGAGCAGGGCGGTGGCGGAGTCGCATTTGATGCCGACGGAACAGAACGCCCGCTTACAGAAGATGAAATCATGGAACAGATTAATATGCCTGAAGTAGAATACGAAGAAGATGGAAGTGTCTGGGTTTATTACGAAAATCAAAAAATCGAAATCACCGATAAATTTGATAATGATAAAATCTGCTATGTGAAAATTAAAGGCAAAGAAAAGACTCTTTATTTAACTGTAAAATACCAGAATGGTTACTGCATTTCAGAAGATAAATACCAAAGCCCTGCTTCTTTTAACTGATTTTTCATTTTTCACACAAAGCAAGAGCAGTTCAGAAAAATCATTCTGAACTGCTCTATTTTATTTTTACAAGTTCTCTGTAAGAGACTGTAAATTAATTCACTGATTTTTTCTTAGCAGATTTCTACTAATTCAATCTTAAAGTTTAATTCTTTTCCTGCCATTTCATGGTTTGCATCAAAAGTAATCACACCATTTTCTTTTGAAACAACTTTAACCGGGAATGGCTGTCCCATTGCGTTCTGAAGGTAAACCTGCTGACCTGCTTCTAATTCTTCAGAACCTGGAAGTTCACTAATCTGAACACTGAAAACTGCATCCGGGTTTGCCATTCCATAAGCCTCTTCCGGCATCAGATGAATGTCTACGACATCGCCAACTTCCATATCTACAACCGCTTTATCAAATCCTTTAATCATCATTCCAGCTCCGCTGATAAATTCAAGCGGTTCACCACGGTCATAAGAAGAATCAAATTTTGTTCCATCATTAAAAGTACCTGTGTAATGTACTCTTACTGTTTTTCCTGCATTTTTTCCCTCTAAAATAATCTGTGGAGTTCCACATCCATGGCATCCGCCACCGCAATCTCCACCACAGCTATGACCTTCTTCATGGTCTCCACAGCTGTGACCTTCTTCGTGATGATGATCACAAGTTACACCGGCATCTTCCAGAGTTCCATCTAAATAATCCTGAACTGCTTTATCTGTGTCACCTGCTGCACCTGCACACACTTCAATTCCTGCTTCAGCAAGAGCGGTCTGCGCACCGCCACCAAGACCACCACAGATTAAAACATCTACACCCTGATCAGCTAATACACCCGCTAAGGCACCATGACCACTTCCGTTAGAACTGATTACTTCACTGGAAATGATTTTGTTGTCTTCTACTTCGTATACTTTAAAATTCTCTGTCTTTCCAAAATGCTGAAATACTTCTCCGTTATCATAAGTTACTGCGATTTTCATTGTTTGTATTCCTTTCGTTCTCATATAATTCTGATATTTTTTCTATAGTTTATATGATAACATAGATTGTAAGGAAAAGCTATTTGTTATTTACATTTCAATATGTTCCAATATGTTTCTATTATTTCAGTTTCTACGATACCATCACGGATTTTGTTTCCAAGATTTACATTCCAATATGTTTCTATTATTTTTGTTTTCACAGGAGAAACAGAGTCGTTAAAAGATTTATTTACATTCCAATATGTTTCTATTATTTTACAACCCCGAACGGACATTTTTAAATTGTTTACTGTATTTACATTCCAATATGTTTCTATTATTTTTATTATGCGCTCAGCAGCGGCAACAATAAATTCAAAATTTACATTCCAATATGTTTCTATTATTTCTACAGACGGCGTACCATATGACATTTTCGTAAAGAAATTTACATTCCAATATGTTTCTATTATTTCGAACCCTTGGGCTTGTGTAGGGTTCGCGCTGGGTTTTGATTTACATTCCAATATGTTTCTATTATTTCGAGCTGCTAACAAATTGTTCTGCATCCCTGCCACATCATTTACATTCCAATATGTTTCTATTATTTCGTACAGCTACAATAACTGTATTAATACATACGACATTTACATTCCAATATGTTTCTATTATTTCGCAACTAAATCAGATACACCGCCTCTATGTGCTCTACATTTACATTCCAATATGTTTCTATTATTTCCCACGGCGACACGATAGCCAGCTTATTAGCTGCCATATTTACATTCCAATATGTTTCTATTATTTCACAGCGCAAAAAATTGCAAACGAAATCGAAAAACTATTTACATTCCAATATGTTTCTATTATTTCTACAATCGAAACACCGTGCAATGATTTTAACTTATCATTTACATTCCAATATGTTTCTATTATTTCTGCATCGAGATAATACTCTTCACGCTCCGTCATGTGATTTACATTCCAATATGTTTCTATTATTTCGTCGATACGTTAAGATTAAGTAAACAGTATTTTAAATTTACATTCCAATATGTTTCTATTATTTCCTGTTGGAGAATAAGAAAGAGTTTACCATACCAGCATTTACATTCCAATATGTTTCTATTATTTCTGGAACGGGGCAAGAGTGCCGTTCGGCTGGGATTATTTACATTCCAATATGTTTCTATTATTTCTAAAACGGACGAAAACGGAAACTTTAGCTATCATAATTTACATTCCAATATGTTTCTATTATTTCCGAGTATCAAATCATATTTACTATGAGGTTACTTCGATTTACATTCCAATATGTTTCTATTATTTCCGGGAACATGTTTTTAGCTCGAGAGTCAACCATCATTTACATTCCAATATGTTTCTATTATTTCCATTAACAGATAATGTATTTAATCCGGAGTTGGTAAATTTACATTCCAATATGTTTCTATTATTTCTACTTATGCTTTCGTTATTTTCGTATAAGAAATAATCATTTACATTCCAATATGTTTCTATTATTTCGCGACGATAAGAACGAAGCAGAAGAATACTATATACATTTACATTCCAATATGTTTCTATTATTTCGGATAAATTTGCTAGTGGAGCTACAACAATTAAAAAATTTACATTCCAATATGTTTCTATTATTTCTTGTTTCTGTATCTGTTTCAGCTTCTGTTTCTGTTTATTTACATTCCAATATGTTTCTATTATTTCATGATTTAGGTATAAAAGAAAGCACTGTCGGCTCGAATTTACATTCCAATATGTTTCTATTATTTCAACTCTTCATCAATGTAAGTAGATTCCTTGAAGTAATTTACATTCCAATATGTTTCTATTATTTCTAAAAATAGCACTAGACAAGAAATAGCAAGAATAATATTTACATTCCAATATGTTTCTATTATTTCTTTTCAAAATCAATTCTTCCAAAGACTTCTTTCCAATTTACATTCCAATATGTTTCTATTATTTCGTTATTTTCCCACCACTTTTTCTAATACGTGCTAACATTTACATTCCAATATGTTTCTATTATTTCAGTGTGATGTGAAAGCAGGTGACAGACTAATCTATATATTTACATTCCAATATGTTTCTATTATTTCTGTATAAATGCTTAAGTGAGCACACGTCGCAGGAATCTATTTACATTCCAATATGTTTCTATTATTTCTTTTATGTATGATTACAATAAAAAATACGTGTTAAATAATTTACATTCCAATATGTTTCTATTATTTCGGGTGATGAAAAAGAATCAAAGGATTCGGAGTTTATCATTTACATTCCAATATGTTTCTATTATTTCAGAAAGTTTTGAAGGAAAAGTTAGAGGGATAATAATTTACATTCCAATATGTTTCTATTATTTCATATAAGACGATAAATAGCTTTCATGCGGAATCGCATTTACATTCCAATATGTTTCTATTATTTCTTTTTACCTTTTTAAAAAGTGCCACACTATCTAGTTATTTACATTCCAATATGTTTCTATTATTTCTATTTCGCCCAAGCTCCAACAGCTCCATTTATCACATTTACATTCCAATATGTTTCTATTATTTCTAGCGTTTTCTTGCAAAATGGATTTAACGATGTTACATTTACATTCCAATATGTTTCTATTATTTCCCGTCCAATGTAGCCCTTTATAATTCCACTACTATTCTACCATCTTTTGTCGACCCTGTCATTATCTTCTGTTTTTTCAATAAAATCTTCTCTTTCTTTCCTAAACTCTGCATTTTTCCTACAAAGCGTCAATTGTCGACTCCCCGCCTTTTTTACCTTATCACAGGTCGACAATTTTCTTTCTATATGAATTCTCCATCTGTTTCCAATTCTTCTTGCATAATAAGCCCCATACCTTTTCCTGTTTCAAACTCAAACTCATATTTGTATGTTGCCCTATGGATATCCATAACTTTTCGTTTTCTTCCATTACCAATTATTTTTTTATCAACTTTTTCAGGGAATTTTTGATAAATTGGCAGACTGAGTGTTAAATCCTGGAGTTTTGATTTTATTAGACTTCTCGTTTCTCTTCCAATGTTTGGTTTACTCAAAAATTCTATTCCTACATCAAATACTTCTTTTTTTTCTTGATAAATTCGTTCAGGAACAATCGTAATACTGTTAATATTTCTTACTTCTGCTTCTTTTGCCAGATATTCCGTAGGATGAATATTTTTAAAAAGCTTTAAATATTCTTTTATTTCTTGAAAATATTGTGTTCCTTCAATTTTTTCAATATCATACACTGCATTCATATAATCTGTTTTCATCTTTTCAGTAAACAATTCCCCCTCATATTCTCGCAACTTTTCTAATGCTATCTTATATAATTCTCCTTCATATACACTGTTTTTTCCAACCCCATTTTCACTAGCATATACATGAATATTTGCTTCTTCCGGACAATATCTTCCTTTTCGATTACATCTTCCCATTCTCTGTAAGAGACTATCTGCTGTAGACATTTCTGTATATAAAACATCAAAATCTATATCCAGACTTGCTTCTACTATTTGCGTTGTAATCCAGACACCTGTTTTATCCGATTCTGAAAACTCCATAATATTTTTTTCCAGCAGTGCTCTGTCTCGTCTTAAATATCTTGAATGAAGAAGCCATACATTTTCACTTTTTAATTCCTTATAATGTCGTTGTGCCTCTAAAACAGTATTACAAATGACCAATACTTTTTTATGTTTTCCCTGTTCCAAGATTTCATTATACACACTCTTATCAATTTTAGAATCATGAATTTTTACTCTGTGTCTGGAGTTAATTTCTTTCTCCTCTACATCTGATGTAAAATCTTCAAAAGAGTATTCTAGCCCACATTCTTTCATGAAATACTGAAGAACCGGTGAAAATGTAGCTGTGATAATGGCAAATTTTCCACCCATTTTTTGAATTATTGATAATCCATAAACAATTGTTGCAATAACTCGTGGTTCATACGCCTGTATTTCATCTATAATTAGCTTTGAATATTTTAATGTTGCCGCAAATATTTCCGTTCCAAGTGCCCGATAAACAAATTTAAATAACTGGTCTACCGTGCATACAGTCAACGGCTGTGACAGCATTTTCGCACGGTCATATTTTTCGCAGATTCCGGCTTCTTCCTGTTTGTATTCTTTCAAATATTTTGCCATGCTGTCTGAATGAAGCAATGCTACATCTTCATAAGAGTATTTTTCTTTTACTCGATTATAAATTGCATTTGACGAAACTTTTAACGGAAGAGTATAAAATCCTTTTTCTCCGTTCAGCCAAAGTAAAGCTGCCTCTGTCTTTCCGGAACCAGTAGGGGCTACCACAACCAAACTCTCATCTTTATGTTCCATCATGAATTGCTGTGCTGGTTTCAGTTCATATTGCTCTAAACATTTTTCTATACTTTTCTTTAATTTCTGTTCCTGCAAATCTACCGCTATTTCTGCCTCTTCATAACCTGCACTTACGGTATAATCAAATTTATTCAGCATACCTTTTATAAGCAGATATTCATTCCAGATTTTCGACCAATTTTCGTACTGGTATTCCACTATTTTACTGCTGTAAAGGTTGTTCCGAAATAAGAGTTTATAGATATTGCTACAGTACAATTTGCTAATATCTTTATTTAAATATTCGCTTACCTGCTGCATATAATATTTTCTTCCATATTCTCTGATTTTCTCTCCATCGTAATCATCTTCCCTGTCGTGATGATAATAAATGGCTGTAATAAATGGACTAAAATCTTCTTCTGAAAACTCTTCTGATAATTTTAAAAACTCACTTTTTGAAATGGTAACTGCACTTAAAAATCCATGCGGAATCTGCTCTAGCTTTCTGCTGTCTGACTTTGTTTCTTCATCCAATTCCAGATTGAACATCAGTGCTTGAAATAGAAGATTCGCTTTTCCCCAATCGTGCCTTTTACATGCTTCTAAAATCAACAGTTTTTCTTTGTCTGAAAAATATGCTCCATACTGCTTAAAAAATGTTTCCGCACATCTGACAATTTCTTCTTCATGTTCTTTTAAAGTTTTTTGTTTTTCTTCTAAATCTTTACCTAAATCGTCTATTGTATGATTTATAATATTTATCTCTGTCTCATCAAGTTCATCTTGAAGTTTTTCCTTAATCTTCTCTAAATCTTCTTTTAACTTGTCTTTTTCTCCTTGAGATAACTGCCTTTTTTTTGATTTCGCATAATATTCCATAGTTCCACTCTTTTCTGGAACAGCACTATTTTCAATAGTACTGTTCCTTAAATGATTAATATAAAACTATTGCTGCATCTTTTTCATGTTCTGCATCTTTACTTTTTTTATTTCCATCTTTTTCATTTTCTGCTTCTCTAATTTCTGCATAATTGTCCGTATATGCGCCTGTTTCTAACGTAGTCCCTTTTGGACAATAATATGCTTTCACTCTTCCCCCTTCTTTTTTCCAGCGTCGAAGTCCCTGTTTTGTTATTTCATATTCACGGGTCAAGTTATATACTGTCATTTGTTTATTTGGAAGTTCAATTTTATCCTCACTGTTTTTCCATTCCCGTTCTACCGGTATATACATGTCCCGTTTTAAATCTACTTCGTCCTCTCGATGAATTTCTACAATATCAACTCGTTCAATATCCAGTAAATCTTCATAACGACCCAATGACAAATATTGAGGTGGATTTTTTAATGCATGATAGACTGTCATAAAATCTTCTTCATTTGGAACAATATGAATCACCAAATGATTCTCACAAATGAGTTCCACATTTGCGATTCCCTTAAACGCTCCATATTTTGTTCCATTATCTTCAATGCAGATATTATGTCTGCCTTCCTCAAATTTTGCTCCTGCTGAAAAAGCATATCTCGTATAAAGTTCCGAAATCATTCCGCTGTTTGTTCCTTGAATACAAAGTTTCATCGGATGAAATTCTGTATAACCGCATGCAGCATGAATCATTCCAAGAACAGTCGAATATGGAGGTAATGGAAATGTCTCTTTTATGATAAAACTACTTGGTTTTCTATAATTCACAAGATTTTGAAAACACTGTAATCTAATTGCTCTCTCCATAGTAACTATCCACTTCTTTCTTTAAATGTTTGAATACAGTTCCCACAGATTCCGCTTTTAACTCTGCTTTGATTTCAGTTTCATTACCGAAAATTCCAGATGTAATTCCAACAACTGTGTTTTCTTCTATCTCATTGTCTTCAATCAGTTCTAATAATGTTTCCACATTAATTTTATTACCCTCTAATTTAATTCTGTTCTCAAAGAATGGATTCTTTCTTTGATATCTTCCGCCAATAATAAATAATGGGCTTAAGTTTTCTCTTCTGCCTTTAATATCTCTATATAAATAATGCAGAGAATCTAACAATACTTTTATTCGTTCTGCTTTTTCCTGACTTGGAATATCAATCTCCCCGTCTACTCCCACTCTGTCCAAATCAATTGACACAGTATACGCATAATAGGAACGATGAATTTCACTCTGTGCAATTCCATTTTCCAGATTTTGTCTTACAGCCAGTCCCGCATTTGTAAGAAATTCCAAATTTCCCTGAAACGGTTCTAACGCAATTGCATTACTCAATCTTACAACCGCACTTCTGGTTGTTGCTCCACCTTTGTTATCAGCATCTTTCCCCTTTTCTTTTCCTTCACTCTTTGATGTTGTTTTCATATAACCAAACAAGTCAATTTCCGGATAATCTTCAATCGTAGCCGACGGTGCAAATTGGACTACCCCACTCTTGCCATCGACCGGTGTATTATCCCACTCTGCCTGCTGTACAATGTTGTAACGCAATGCCTGTCTGGAAATATAAGAATATTGCCAATCATTCCCTCTTGTCATTTTCTTTAAAGAAGAAACGTTTCCAATTCCTTCTCCATAGTTTGCACTTTCTGCTAAAAAAACCATTGTGATTGTAAATCCATCTCTCTTCATTTAGTTTTCCTCCTTTTTGCCCTCATAACAGCCATCTAATCCAATTATAAATGCATATCCATAATCTCTGAATTTTCCCTTATCCTCCAACACTTCTACCATACCTGTCGGTATTAAAAGTTCTGGTCCGTTCTCATTCTTTCTTGAACCATAAGAGTTATATAATCTTAATACAATATCCAAAAACCTCCACACATTATTTACATACAAAGCATTTAATAATTGATATACTGTTCCTCTTAAACAATCTCCAGAACTTGTTCCCTTAGCCTGCATAATTACTTTTCTTAAATCTGCTCCGCTTTTTTTCATAATTCCACAGTTCATAATAATCTCCTTTCTTTTTTCATCTTTATCTACCATTCCATACCACAACTGGATTTCGTAAATACAATTAACATAAAAACTGAAAGACTCATTTTCAATACTTTCTCTTAATAATCGATTTAATAGCTGATACTGATTATGCTGTTGAAACAAATTTGCTATCACCGCTTCATGTACATTCAAAAATTCATTTTTAACTTTTGCATTTGGAGATTTTGCAAGCCATTGTAATGCTGTCGCTACACTTGGTCTACTTATTGTTTTTAGCATACGTTTATTTACAATACTTAGAAAATACTTATCTTCCGCCTTTATTCCACGTAAAATTACTTGTATATTAGAAAATCCCTGCAGTTTTTCTTTCAATAAAATATTAATGGACTCTGCAAACCACGCAGAATATCTTTCATTTTCCTTTTTTTCACCATCCATACTGGATTTTCTTGATTTTGAATTTGCATCTATCAAGGCATTAATATTGTTATTTATATTTACAAACACAAATTTATTTGCAAACAAGCGGAATCCTAATGGACTCAATGCATAAACAAAATCACAGGCAGGACAAAGAAACGCATCCGCTTTACAATTCCAAAAAGCAGAACGTTTTCTTGTAAAATCATCTCCTATTTCATTCATAAATGCGATAGAAACCTTTTCTTTTGTATTCATTGGCTCACCACAGTCTATGCATAAATCTTTTGCTTTTTTATGGTCTGCTTTCAAATAACTCCGAAATGGTTCTGAAAAATCTTTTTCAAATAGTTCCCACATATCTTTTTTTGCATTTGCCCGCAGTAAAAAACATTTTCCATCCCAAAAGCGATTAATGTAAGTATACACCACACTTTTCATAATAAAAGTTTCCTCGCATTTTGGCTGTTTCAAAAATTCCTGTAATTCACTCAAACGCTTCTGAAGTTCTTCTACTGGCAGTTTATCACTCAACTTTTCTTTCTTTAATTTTAAATAAACATCTGGTGCTTCAATCTTATCTTTGATGTTTTCAAACCCAGCCTGATAACTATTCGAAAGCAGTTTATCATTGATAAATTTTAAATCTTCTTTCTCTGCTTTTTCTGGACTCCATTCTCCCTCAGTAATTTTGTCCAAGCATCGTCCTATTCTGTCCATTACTCCCTGATACACCGTAGATGTTCTAAAACATTTAACAAACGCCTTAAAAGCCATATCCGTCCAGTTTGCATTTTCTACATTTTCTGCAAATTCTCGGTCAAGCCATAAGCCCTGTGCATCTTCTGTGATTCCATAATCCACATCTCTTCGAGCACCTGCTGTTTCCAACAGGTACTCCATCCCTACAATTCCAGCGTTCTTCAAAAAATCGCCCATTGTAATTACATAGCGTTCCACCAAACCATCCCCTTTCTGAATTAAGAAAATTTAGAATAAAACAGAAAATTTTCCATGTGCCTCACTTCGTCTACTTCCCAGTCCTGCTGCATATAATAAATTTAACAGTTCCGGATTTCCAGTTAACTTATAAATTCCTATGCTTTGATCCGTATAACGTGACATTACTTTTGAAACCACCTTCTTCCCTTTTAACGGAGTAATAGAAAAATTGCTGATATCCATATTAATATTCAGCTTTTCTAAAAACACTCTTAAATTTTCCTTCACCATAGAAGGAAACTCTGCATCTTCACAAGTATAATAAATATCTGTGTTATCCTCTGAATTGTGTTTTCTCACAATCAAAGAACTCTGCATTTTTATAATAATTTCAGTATCTTTAATTTCTTGAAGATTTTGCGCTTTTATTGCTACTAATTTCATAGAATTTTTATTCATCGGATGTGATTTATTCTTCATCAAACTAAATGCATTATAAAACTTTAACAGCTCCGCCATATTCGCATCCGAAAACGATATAAAAAATTTATTTCCCCGTATTCGGATTGTTTCAGTTCCAAATCTGGCTTCTGGTAAAAAAAACGACCAACTGTAGGTTTTGATTACAGATTTCTTTTTCGTATAAAGCTCCTCAAACCACTCGGATGAATAATTTTTGGCAGAAGCTTTTAAAAAACTCAAACCTATACGGTCCATCTCCAATGGAAGTTCTGGATTTTCAACTTCAAACTCTAGATTTAATTCGGTCATAGTTGTTTTCCTCTTTTCTTTTTTCCGAAAGGACTATTATTTTTTTCTTCATAATATCACTAGGTTTGTAAAAAGTCAATAATTCACTCAAAACAATACAATCTTATAGGATTAAAAAATGAGTGATTAAAAAAGACTTTCTTTTTTTTATTTTTTCGGTTACAATATATGTGTTACATTTTGGAATGTAAATATAAGTTTGTATTGATTCATATTTTAAAATAGTCCCATATTGGAATGTACAAAAAAAGGATTGCATTTTGTAAATTGAATGCAATCTTTTCTTTCTTCAATGCATTAAGCTTTTTACACCATATCAAAATCCGTGTGCCTCTTTTTTAGGAGACACACGGATTTTTTTACTCTTTTTTGACATTACCATTTGACTTTTTGGTATTACCAGTGGTAGAATACATAAAAAATAAAGGAACCTCATATCCTATATGCTGCCTGCGACATATACCATACGATATTCCCTTATCATTTATAAAACAGCAAAACATAGATAGGAGACTTTTTAGAATGTTTGAACAACAATTTATTAACTTCATGGAAAAATTTGACTCTGTACCTTTTACAATCAAAACACAAGATCACACCTATCAAATTGGAAAAGGGGAGCCTACATTTTCTGTTTTCTTTCACAAAGTGCCAAGCATGTCTGATTTGCTTACCAGCACTTCTATTGCCTTAGGCGAAGCGTATATGAACGGTGATATTGAAATCGAGGGTGATTTATATAATGCCTTAAATATGTTCTTAGGTCAACTTGGAAAATTTTCAACTGACTCTAAAAAATTAAAACATCTTATTTTCCCTTCTCTTTCTAAAAAGACGCAAAAAGAAGAAGTTTCTTCTCACTACGATATCGGAAATGATTTTTATAAATTATGGCTCGACGACACTTTGAGTTATTCCTGTGGATATTTTTCCAAAGATACCGATACTTTATACGATGCGCAGTGCAACAAAGTTGACCGAATTTTGGAGAAATTATATTTAAAAGAAGGAATGACGCTCTGTGATATTGGATGTGGATGGGGCTTCTTATTAATTGAAGCCGCCAAAAAATACCATGTTCACGGTGTGGGAATCACATTGAGCCAGGAACAAAAGAAAAAATTTGAGGAACGAATTCATGAAGAACATTTAGAAAATCTGCTGGAAGTTCATTTACTTGACTATCGTGATCTTCCAAAATCTAAAAGAAAATTTGACCGAATTGTCAGCGTCGGTATGCTGGAACACGTTGGACGTGGCAACTATGAAGAATTTATGTCCTGTGTAAAAAGTGTTTTAAAACCGGGCGGATTATTCCTTCTCCACTATATCAGCGCCCTGCAGGAACATCCTGGAGATGCATGGATCAAAAAATACATTTTCCCGGGCGGAGTTATTCCAAGTCTTCGTGAAATTATTCAGATTGCCGGTGATATGCGTTTTTATACAATTGATGTAGAAAGTCTCCGCAGACACTATAATAAAACGCTTCTTGAATGGAATAAAAACTTCCAGGCTCATAGAGCAGAAGTGGTAAAAATGTTCGATGAAAAATTTGCCCGTATGTGGGAATTGTATTTATGCGCCTGCGCTGCTACTTTCCAAAATGGCATTATTGATTTGAGCCAGATTTTATTTACCAATGATGTGAATAATGATTTGCCAATGACGAGATGGTATTAAATTTTCAAAAAATCCCTAAAGAGAAATGCTATTTTTTCTCTTCAGGGATTTCTTTTTACTAAAAAAACACAGCATCATCATAGGTGATATCATATATGGTGTCAATTAATTTATTATTTTAATTGCACTATTTATTTATATTTCACAGCCGTTCCATAAGCAATCACTTCTGCTGCTCCAGCCATAACCTGTGAAGAACCATATTTCACACCGATAACCGCATCGGCATCCATCTCTTTTGCTTCATCCACCATACGCTTCGTTGCAATCTGTCTTGCTTCGTTGAGCATTTCCGTATAACCTACGATTTCTCCACCGACAAGAGTTTTCATTCCTGCCATAAAATCTCTTCCCACATTTTTTGTCTGTACAACCGTTCCTTTTACGATTCCCAGCGCTTCAAATTCCACTCCCGGAATATATTCAATACTTAGAAGCTTCATCTTCTTCTCCTCCTTCAATCTCTTTCATTCTGCCTGCAAGTGCAATCCAAAGTCCAATTATCAATGCCACAGGTATTGCAATTAAAAATACCAGAAGCCCAAATGGTATTGGGTCCTGCGAATTTCCCCACAGCATAAATCCAATGGTAAGTGCCATAAGTACAGTCATAACCACTGCCCCAATGATTGCACCTTTTCTTTTTTTCTTATGAACATCCATTTTGTTTACGTTCATAAACTTTGCACCCTCTTTCTCCATCTGTTCAATTTCTTCCAGACATTCTTCCGCATTTAGAGTTTCCAAAGATTGATGTTCCGAGATGAGGCGTTCACAGATATCCTGCATTTTCGTAAGTCCTTCTTTGCGATATTCCAGTTCTTTTAAATGCTGTTCAAGGCAAATCTGCAGGCTTTTCTTCTTTTCAAAAAGAGCTTTCATTTCTTCAATAGAGAGATCCATTTTCCGAAATAACTTAATTTCCTGAAGTCTGGCAATATCTTCTTTATGATATTCCCGATATCCGTTTTCTGCACGTTCCACATCAAGAAGTCCCTGTGATTCATAAAAACGAATATTCTTTTTTGTAATCCCTACCAGTTCTTCCACCTGTTTGATTTTCATTTTTATTCCGTCCCTTCTCTTCCGACATTTTTTGAAAATCTGTCTGCGTTGTTTCTTTGTCTGTACCTTGTTTATATGACTTCCATAAGGTGGAAGGTCAAGTATTTTTTGAAAAAATTTTGAAAGATAAAACATTCCAGTCAGCGTACACTTAGAAATCTATGCGGTTTCAAACTATTTGAGGCTGTTTCACATTTTACTTCACACTTTTTTGCTTCTCATAATTGCAAAAACAGAACTAAGCAGAAGTAACATCGGATAAAACAATTTCGGCATAATCTGAAATGCAGAAATTTCTCCACCCAGTTCATTTACCGCTGAAATTGCTACCAGCATCTGCGCACCGTAAGGAATGACTCCCTGAAAAATACAGGAAAACGTATCCAGAATCGAAGCTGTCTTTCTTGGAGTAATTCCATACTCCTCTGCCATCTCTTTTGCGATTGGGTTCGCCATGACAATCGCTACGGTATTATTTGCCGTTGCAATATCCATCGTTCCAACCAAAAGTCCCATTCCAATCTGACCGCCTTTTTTTCCTCGGAAAATTTTATGAATCCAGCTAAGCAGAGCATCAAATCCACCATATTCTCGAATTAACGCACACATTGCAGCCACTAAAATCGCTACCATGCAGGTTTCAAACATTCCGGATACTCCAGAACCCATGTTGGTAAGTAAATCAACCGGCGTCGTATGTCCGCCTATCAGCATAATAAATGCCCCGGAAACAATACCTGTCAAAAGCACGACAAATACATTAATTCCAATAATTCCTCCAATTAATACCAGTACATAAGGCAATACCTGAACCAGATGATAAGACTGGCTGACATGCCCCTGAATTTCTGTCTGAAAAGATAAAACCAAAATCAAAATCAGTGTTGCTACTGCTGCCGGAAAGGCAATCCAAAAATTTTCACGGAATTTATCTTTCATTTCACAGCCCTGTCCATTACAGGCGGCAATCGTTGTATCAGAAATAAATGAAAGATTGTCTCCAAACATTGCTCCTCCCATAACGGACGCCACACAAAATGCCAGATTAAATCCTGACGCCTGCGAAACTGCTGCCGCAATCGGAGTCAACAAAGTAATCGTTCCAACCGAAGTTCCCATTGCCACTGATACAAAACAGGCAACTACAAATAATACGGCTACTGAGAACCTTGCCGGAATCAGACTCAACATAAAATATGCCACACTCTCCGCACTGCTTCTTCCGACAACACCGACAAAAGAACCTGCTGCCAGAAAAATCAAAAGCATCGTGATAATATTTTTATCTCCGACTCCCTGTGCCATAACTTCCAGTTTCTTATCAAAACTCAACTCCCGATTTTGCAGACATGCTACAAGAATTGCAGCAAGAAATGCAACTACAATCGGCACATTATAAAATCCCATTGGAATTTTCATCACATATTCAAATGAAATTCCAAGACCGAGATATAATACAAGAAATACACCGATTGGCAATAACGCAATTCCTTTTCCTTTTTTCATCCAACTTCTCCTTCTTGATTTTAATATAATTTTATTCTAACATACCATACTTCAAACTACCATTCCTAAAATAAACTTGCTACATTAGCAGGTTTAAAACAATCTACTGTAGATAACATTTTGCGTGGAACAAGCAAGAATCCTAAAGTTCGTACACTTCATAAAATCGCAAATGTTTTTAATATGACTTTAAGCGAATTTCTTGATTTTCCTGAGCTTAATAATTACTCTATTGAGGATGAAGATGATATAGAATAAGGGGTTATCTCATTAATCGAAAAATTAATGAAACAACCCCTTTTTATTCTATTTAAACATATAGTTCTACCGCTTTGGCTGATACCGCATATTTGATACATTATAGACCGTTACAAATGCTTTTGGGTCTTGATGACTGATATAACTCATCAATTTCTGATATTCTGTTTTATCCACAATGGTAATAATCTCATTTCGTTTTTTCATGTTATAAGCACCGGTTGCTTCATAAATGGTTGCTCCACTATGTAAATCTTCGATGATGAATTTACGCAGTTCTTCTTCTTTTTCTGTAATGACACAGACACGCCGTTTAATATTATAGTCAAAAATAAAATGGTCCAATACAATTCCATTAAAATAAGTTCCAAGAATACTTAAAACTACCGTCTTTTTGTCATACACTAATGCTGCCGAAAGTGCCACACACATTCCAGAAAGCGACATTGCCTTTCCAAGTTCCATATTCAAATACTTATTCATAATCTTTGCCACAATGTCAAGCCCGCCAGAAGAAGCATTTCTATTAAAAAGAATACTGAGTCCTACGCTGACTACTAAAATATAGCAAAGCACATCTAATTCCTGACTGTTTGTCAATGATTTAAAATTCGGTGCAATTTTTTCAAACAAACCAATAAATAATGGTAACATAATACTAGTATATATTGTCTTCGCACCAAATTCTCGTCCACAGGTAAAAAATCCAATAATCAGAAGTACCACATTTAAAATCATCGTAATGGCAGATAACGGTAATGGCACAAAATTAGATAACACAATACCAAGACCCGAAATACTACTTACAGACGTATGACTTGGCACTAAAAAGAAATAAACTGCCGCTCCAATAATTGCTACAGCCCAAGTCAGAATTATCACTTCTTTTAGAATGTCTGCGTAATTTAACTGTTTTTTCATAACCCTACTCTCCTGCTTTTTTTCTCCGATATTTTGTTGGAGTCATCTTATAATATTTTTTAAACATCTTACAAAAATATTCTACATTATCAAATCCACTACATTCCGAAATCACTGCTATTTTCTTTTCCGTCGTAACAAGTAATTTTGCAGCCTCCTGCAGACGATATCGAAGCAGATAGTGGATTGGCGTATCATTCAGATATCTCCGAAACAGATTGAGCGCGGTGCTTTTACTAACCATTCCATGATTTGAGATGTCTTCCAGCGAAATCTTCTCCTTATAATTTTCATGGATGTACTGCATCATCATCTGCAGACGCCCCTGCGTTGAATCCAAAGTTTTCCCTCTTTGTTCCAGATATTTTTCTTCTATATTTAAGTACATAAGATGCCACAATTTCTCAGTCTAAAAAGTATTAAATTCCATGTTCTTTTTCACCTTTATTATCACAGGGACAGAATTTTTGCTACAAAAACTGTGCTTTATCTTCATCCCTAAAATATCTAATTATCTTAAGCCATTATTATACAATAAACTCTCGCTATATTCCAGCTACAACAGCTTCAAAAAAAAGAAAAACCCATAGAACAAAAATTCTACAGATTTTCCAAATTTATACAAAATCTATTTTTTTACTCCCTAATGCTTTCTCTCTTCTCTCTGTACCCGAACGTCTGATACTTGCAAAAATCGAACCGGAAATATTATGCCATACGCTGAAAATTGCTCCCGGAAGTGTTGCCAGTGGATTTCCTGCAAAATTTGCAGCAGCAAGTGACACTGCAAGTCCACTGTTCTGCATTCCCACTTCGATTGCAATCGCAGTTGTCCTGGAATATTCCACATGAAAAATCTTTGCGACAAGAAGTCCAAGCATCATTCCAAAGAAATTATGAATTGCTACTACAACAAGTACAAGCACTCCACAACTTAAGATTTTCTCTGCATTTACCGCTACGATTCCTCCAATAATCATTACAATAGCGATAACAGAAATAAGCGGCATAACATCAGACACCTTATCTACATGCTCCCCTGCAAGACTTCTCAGTAAAATTCCAAGCAATACCGGCACAAGAATAACTTTAATCACGGACAATACCATTGCCCAGAAAGAAACTTCTACCCATGCTCCTGCCAGTACATAGACCAGAAATGGTGTCATAAGCGGTGCTGCCAAAGTGGACACAATCGTCATTCCCACAGAAAGTGCCACATCTCCCCCAGCAATATAGGTAATGACATTGCTTGCTGTTCCGCCCGGGCAGCAGCCCACCAAAATTACTCCCAATGCCAAATCTGCCGGAAGATGCATCACTTTGCAAAGCACCCATGCAGCCAATGGCATAATGGTATACTGCGCTACCGCACCAATAATCACTTCTTTTGGTCTGGAAAATACCACTTTAAAATCATTCATCCGTATCGTAAGACCCATTCCAAACATAATGACGCCTAAAAATACTGATGTATAATTTGTCATCCATGCAAATCCATCCCGCCAGAAAAATGCAAGGCAGGAAAATGCAATAATAATAATTCCAATATATCTGGATGCAAAACTACTGACTTTTCCGATTTTATTTAAAATATTTTTCATGCATTATACCTCGTAGCTGAAGTTGTCAATCAATCTGGTTTTTCCAATATATACTGCCATTGCTACGAGTACATTTTTGTCAATTTTTTCTACCGGCTGCATTGTCAGTGCATCTACAACAGAAACATAATCAATTTTTGAAAGTGGTTCTGCTTCGATTACTGCACGCATTTTTCCAAGAAGTTCTTCTGCCATCATTCCTGTCTGAATGATTTCCTGCCCTGCTTTTACTGCTCTTGACAGGCAAAGAGCTGCTTTTCTTTCCTCTTTACTTAAATAAGTATTTCTGGAAGATTTCGCAAGTCCGTCCTCTTCACGGATAATCGGGCAGCCCACAATTTCAATGTCAAAATTTAAATCTTCTACCATTTTGCGGATAATTGCCAGCTGCTGTGCATCTTTCTGTCCGAAATATGCCTTGTCCGGTGCTACGATATGAAATAACTTAGACACAACCGTGCAAACACCTTTAAAATGAATCGGTCTGGTTTTTCCACAAAGGGTTTCAGATAATGTATCGATACTTACAAAAGCATGCGGGTCATGGTACATTTCTGATGGTTCCGGACAGAAAATCATATCTGCACCAAGGCTTTCACAGAGTTTGCTGTCACGCTCAAAATCTCTTGGATATGCCTCTAAATCTTCTGTCGGTCCAAACTGGGTTGGATTTACAAAATCTGATACAACTACGATATCATTTTCTTCTCTGCATTTTTTAATCAGACTTGCATGCCCCTCATGAAGAAATCCCATTGTCGGAACAAGTCCCACAGTCTTTCCTTCTTTTTTCCATGCTTTAATTTGTTTTCTTGTTTCTTCTATTGTTTTTGTTACCTGCATCGTTTGCTCCTCTTTCTTCAGTTACATTCCACTGATGTCCTGATTTTATAATCTCAGAGATAGCCTCTTTTCTGAAATTCACTTTCCTCTTACTTGCAATATTGTTAATCCTATTGCTTCGCCTGACTTCTCAGCCTTACTCTTCCATGTCTTTTAATAAGCCATGTTTCTCATAATTGGTTACTCTACTGATTTTATTCTCTTCATTTACAAATACAACTGCAGGTTTATGTGTACGTGCCTCTTCCGGCTCATACTGTGCATATGCCATAATAATAATCTTATCACCTGTACTTACACATCTTGCTGCTGCTCCATTCAGACAGATCATACCGCTCCCGCGTTCCCCGCTTATGGTGTATGTCTCGAATCTGCTGCCATTATTTACATCTACAATCTGGACTTTCTCATATTCCAGTATGTTTGCAGCTTCAAGCAACTCTTCATCCACAGTAATACTTCCTACATAGTCCAGTTCCGCCTGAACAACGGTTGCTCTGTGGATTTTTCCTTTTAACATTTCTATTGTCATCTTATATAATCCTTTCCCATAAGGAAATAAAAAAAGCATTTAAGGACGCACTCCGACCCCAAACACTTCTGATTGATTTCCTGTATATCCGAGTCCTGTTTTTCTTAAATACACAATACAGGCTCTTATCTTTTTATACTTTTGACGTTTACATCATAAATTATAAATTCTATATAAGATTCCAGTGATTTCAGCCAGAGTATAGTTTTGAGTTCAAATACTATCTCTGGCGTTATTATCACATTTAAAGATTTGTTTGTCAAGATTTTTAACTTCTTTATATATGTTTTTGAAGATAATGCAGAATTCATAGTATTGTGTTTATTCTTCATTTTCACATATATTATATAAACGATATCGCCATCTGGCATCTGTATTCCATCTGGATTTCAATAAATAAAAATTTTGCATTTTCAATTTATCATTTACTTTTCATGAGCATTAATTTTTATTTGGTACGCAAGAAGTATTGACTTTATAGACCAATTAGTCTATTTTATAGATAACTATGGTAAAAATATTCTTGGAGGGATATATGACGAAAGCTATCACTAATTATGATAAAACCAAAATTTCTATGGCACATATTTTTCTGCAATATGATCAGGTTACAATGATACATAAATATTCATTGAATCACAATTCTCACTGGTTATATATTACTTTTATTAACCGTACCTATCGTATTAACCGAAAAACGGGAAGTGTTCAGTGGTCAGATAATGATTTTGAAATAGTTCATGAAGCCAATCATAATGAAGCAATGACTATTTATGATGTTTTATGTTATTCAAAGGATAGATGCCATC
>OLND01000685.1_pt1 | contig 40277 bp, 36 predicted proteins | sample 1672031 | NCBI WGS metagenome assembly OLND01 (sample SAMEA3136638, study PRJEB25190) | human gut metagenome | biome: human gut; feature: human-associated habitat; material: faeces | place: Austria | collected 2013 | reverse complement strand
TGCAGCCCCTTTTCAGAGACTGCACCGTATCCTGCATAAAAACTTCGTTATCCGCCCGTCACAAATCTCTGACTGGCTTTTTTACATTTTCTTATGATCTCGACTGCCGGCAGCCGCCACATGGTGGCGCACGCAAGGCTCCTTTTTCACGGCGATCTGCCGCTTCTCAGTTCTTCAGGCTCTGCAGCGGAGCGGGGATGCGGCCGCCACGGGCGATGAAATCCGTGCTGGCGGCTTCATGGACCGGCATCACCGGCGCAGAACCCAACAGGCCGCCCAGTTCCACCATGTCACCCACATCCTTCCCCTCCACGGGGATGATGCGGACAGCGGTGGTCTTGCTGTTGACCATGCCCACCGCCGCCTCGTCAGCGATGATGGCGGAGATGGTCTCGGCGGTGGTGCTGCCGGGCACGGCGATCATATCCAGCCCCACGGAGCATACGCAGGTCATGGCCTCCAGCTTATCCAGCGTCAGGGTACCGTCCAGAGCGGCGGCGATCATGCCCTCGTCCTCCGACACCGGGATAAAGGCGCCGGACAGTCCGCCCACATGAGAGGACGCCATGACGCCGCCCTTCTTCACGGCGTCGTTCAGCAGCGCCAGCGCCGCCGTGGTGCCGTGGGTGCCGCAGACGGACAGCCCCATCTCCTCCAGAATCCGGGCCACGCTGTCTCCGATGGCGGGGGTGGGCGCCAGCGACAGGTCTACGATGCCGAAGGGCGTATCCAGCCGCCGGGAGGCCTCGGTGGCCACCATCTGGCCCACACGGGTGATCTGGAAAGCCGTCTTTTTGATGGTCTCCGCCACCACGTCAAAGGGCTGGTCCTTGCAGGACTGCAAGGCGTGGTGTACCACGCCGGGGCCGGAGACGCCCACATTGATGACGCTGTCGGCCTCACCCACCCCATGGAAGGCCCCGGCCATAAAGGGGTTATCCTCCACGGCGTTGCAGAACACCACCAGCTTGGCGCAGCCCAGCCCGTCGGTGTCACGGGTCAGATGGGCCGTCTCCTTGATGATGCGCCCCATGCGGGCCACGGCGTCCATGTTGATGCCCGCCTTGGTGGAGCCCACATTGATGCTGGAGCAGACGATATCCGTCTCCGCCAGTGCCTGTGGAATGGCCCGCAGCAGCAGCTCGTCGCCGTGGGCAAAGCCCTTCTGCACCAGCGCCGAGTAGCCACCGATGAAGTCCACGCCGCAGGTCTTGGCGGCCCGGTCCATAGCGTGGGCAAAGGGAACGTAGTCCTCCGTGTCGCAGCCGCCGGCCACCAGCGCCATGGGGGTCACGGAGATGCGCTTGTTGACGATGGGAATACCGAACTCCCCCTGGATCTCCTCGCCCGTCCGCACCAGATGCTGCGCCCGGCGGCAGATCTTGTCATAGATCTTCTCGCAGCAGCGCTTGGGATCCTCACTGACGCAGTCCAGCAGGGAGATGCCCATGGTGATGGTGCGGATATCCAGATGGCGTTTATCGATCATGTCGATGGTATCAAAAATGTGATGTATACTCAGCATGGCTCCCCCTCTTACAGCTTGTGCATTGCGTCGAAGATGTCCTCCCGCTGGATACGCAGAGACAGATCACGGGCCTCGCCGTAGGCGGTGATGTCGGTCCGCAGCTGCTCGAAGGAGCCCTGGCACCCTGCCAGATCCACCACCATCATCATGGTAAAGCACCCCTCCATGATGGTCTGGCTGATCTCCAGCACGTTGACCCCATGCTGGGCCAGTGTGCCGCACACACCGGCAATGATGCCCACCTGATCTTTTCCTACCACGGTCACGATGGCTTTCATATTTTTCCACTCCGTTCTGTAATTCTTCCGTCAGCTTGACATTTCTCTGTCCAGTGGACAGATATCTGACGCTTTCCTGACACATTATTATACCGGATTTTTCCCGGACTGACAAGCGTTTTTCCCAAATTGGATGCTCTCCGTCACGACCGGCAAAGCCCCCCGGCCGGATGTCCATCCGGCCGGGGGGCTGATTCGATTTTACGTCAATACGCCTGAACCGATATTTTACATCGGCAGCTTCCATTCCCCCTACACACCCAGCCGGGTCCAGAGTCGGTCATACAGACGCAGCGTCTCCGTGGGGAGATTCTCATAGATCTCGCAGCGGTGGAGCACCTCCTCCGAGGGGGCCATGACCTCGTAGATCTCCGGGTCCAGCGGCTCCTCGTTGACCTCCTCATAGTAGGCCGGGTACTCCTCCAGCGCCTCGCCGTTGGGGGAGGCGTACCAGATGTAGTCCATGTTGGCCAGATTGGCCTTTGTAGATGCGATGAAGTTGATCCACTCCTCCGCCTCGGACATATGCTGGCTGCTCTTCAGAACGCACATGGCATCCACGAACCAGTTGCTGCCCTCCTCCGGGATGACGAAGGCCAGGTCCTCGTTATTCTCCAGCATGGTCAGGTAGTCGCCGGCGTAATACATAGCCACGGCGGCATTGCCGCCCTCCATCTTCTGGAACACCTCGTCCATGACGAAGGCCTGATACACGCCGCTGTCCTTGGCCTGCTTCAGCAGGGCAAAGGCCTCCTCCAGCTGGCTCTCGTCGGTGGTATTGATGCTGTATCCCAGATACAGCAGGGCCGCCGCCAGAGCGTCACGGGAGTTGTTGATCATCAGCACCTGTCCGGCGTACTGGGGGTCGAACATGGCACTCCAGCTGGTGATGGGCTGAGAGACCATGGTGGTGTTGTAGATGATGCCCAGCGTACCCCAGGTGTAGGGGACGGTGTACCGGTTCTCCGGGTCGTAGCTGAGGTTCTTATAGGTATCGGCAATGAGGTCAAAGTTGGGGATGTGGCTGTAATCCAGCTCCGCCAGCATATCCTCGTCAATGAGCCGGGCGATCATATAGTCCGAGGGGACGATGACATCGAAGTCGGCGCCTCCCATTTTGATGAGGGAGTACAGGGCCTCGTTGCTCTCCGCCGTCTGGTAGTTGACCCGGATGCCGGTCTCCTCCTCAAACTGGGTGATGAGGCTCTCGTCGATATACTCGCCCCAGGAGCACACGTTCACCACCCGGTCGGACCGGGCGGAGCGGCCGGTGACGATCAGCGTCACCACCAGCACGCAGGCTGCCAGTCCCGCCCCCACACGGCGCAGGGTCTTATGGAGCTTGCTGCGGTTGGGGTGGGGGGCCGCCGGGGCGGTGTGGTGCTCCGCCTTCAGGCGGTGGTCGGCACGGCTCTCCCGCAGGTTCACGACGGCCAGCAGCACCAGCACCGTCACGAACAGCAGGGTGGAGATGGCGTTGATCTCCGGGCTGACCCGCTTTTTGGTCATGCCGTAGATGGTCATGGCCAGCGTGGAGGAGCTGGTACCGGCGGTGAAGTAGCTGATGATGAAGTCATCCACAGACATGGTGAAGGCCGTCAGAGCGCCGGAGACGATGCCGGGCCTGATCTCCGGGATCACCACACGCCAGAAGGCCTGCATCCACGTGCAGCCCAAGTCCTGCGCCGCATCGATGAGGTTGCGGTCCATCTGGCGCAGCTTGGGTCCCACGGACAGGATCACATAGGGGATATTGAAGCAGATATGGGCCAGCAGCAGTGTGCCGAAGCCCATGGTCAGGCGCTCCGGCAGCACCACCAGCGACTGCCACGAATTCATCCACCCGGCGAAGGCGCCCCAGCCGTTGAAGAACACCACGAACAGCAGGCACAGGCTAACGCCGGTGACGATATCCGCATTCATCATGGGGATGTTGTTGACGGCGTTCACCGCCGCACGACGGCGGCGGCTCATGGCGTACAGGCCGATGGCGGCGAAGGTGCCGGCGATAGACGCCACGATGGTGGACAGCAGCGACACCAGCAGCGTGGTATAGACGCTGTTCATAATGAGCCGGTTGGAGAGAAGGGACTCGTACCACTTCAGGGAGAAGCCCTTCCACACGCTGGAGCTGGTGCCGGCGTTGAAGGAAAAGACGATCAGGATGATGATGGGGGCATAGAGAAACAGGAACACCAGCGCCATCAGCAGCCGGTCGCCAAAGCGATTCTGGGTGCGGCTCATAGCTTCACCGCCTGTTCCTCGCCCTCACCGAAGCGATTCATCACCAGCATACACACCAGCACAATGATCATCATCACCAGCGAAATGGCGGCGCCCAGCTGGGGGTTGTAGGCACCCCCCAGAAACTGCCGCTCAATGAGGTCGCCCAGCAGCAGCTCCGTGCCGCCGCCCAGCATCCGGCTGATGGCGAAGGTGGACACCGACGGCACGAACACCATGGTGATGCCCGACACCACGCCCGGCAGGGACAGGGGCAGGATCACCCGGCGGAACACCGTCAGGCTGCCGGCCCCCAGATCACGGGCGGCCTCCAGCAGGGAGTGATCCAGCTTGATGATGACGGAATAGATGGGCAGGATCATGAAGGGCAGATAGTTATACACCATGCCCAGCACCACAGCCCCTTGGGTATTCATCATGGAGAAATACTCCAAGTTGGTGCCGAAGATGTGATTATAGAGGCTGATGAGGCCGATCTTCTGGAACAGCTGGTTCAAAAGGCCGTTGTTTTCCAGAATGGTCATCCACGAATAGGTCCGCAGCAGGAAGTTCATCCACATGGGCAGCATAATGAGCACCATGGCCGTCCGCTGAAAGGAGGCGCCCTCCCGGCTCATGAGATAGGACACCGGGTAGCCGATCAGCAGACAGATCACCGTGGCGATGACGGCCAGCTTGAAGGACCGGAGGAACACCTCCGTATAGCCCCCCATCTGCACGAAGTTATCCAGCGTAAAGCCGCCGTCGGCGGAGGAAAAGGCATAGGCCACCATAATGACAATGGGGGCCACCACGAAGATCGCCATCCACACCTCGTAGGGTACGGCGAACCGGGAGAGCTTATTCTTCATCCCCGCTCTCCTCCTCGTCCGTCTCCAGAGAGGCGTCCGCCAGCTCCTCATACTCCTCGGAGTAGGAGCTGTAATCTCCGAACTGGCCGGAGTATTCGCTCTTTTTCATGATGTGGAAGCCGTCGGGATCGATCTTCACGCCGATGCGGGCGCCCTCCGGGGAGTGATCCGTGGTCTGAATGAGCCACTTGAAGCCCCGGAAGTCCACAATGATATCGTACTGCATCCCCTTGAAGGTGACGCTGGTGACGGTGCCTACCAGCTGCCCCTGCTCCACGGGGACGATGTCGATATCCTCCGGACGGATGACCACGTCCACCGGCTCGTTGGGTGCGAAGCCGCCGTCCACGCAGGGGAACTCCCGGCCGTACATCTTCACTACCTTGTCCCGGACCATGACGCCGTTCAAAATATTGCTCTCACCGATAAAATCCGCCACGAAGGCGTTCTTCGGCTCGTTGTAGATATCCTCCGGGGTGCCGATCTGCTGGATACGGCCCTTGTCCATCACCACCACGGTGTCGGACATGGTCAGGGCCTCCTCCTGATCGTGAGTAACGTAGACAAAGGTAATGCCCATCTGCTGCTGGATCCGTTTCAGCTCGATCTGCATATCCTTCCGCAGGCGCAGGTCCAAGGCACCCAGCGGCTCGTCCAACAGCAGCACCTTGGGCCGGTTCACCAGCGCACGGGCAATGGCCACACGCTGCTGCTGGCCGCCGGAGAGCTGATGGATCCTCCGGTGCTCAAAGCCCTTCAGGCTCACCACGCCCAGCATCTCTGTCACCCGCTGCTCGATCTCGTCGGCAGGCACCTTGGCGATCCGCAAGCCAAAGGCGATGTTTTCAAAGACATCCAGATGGGGAAACAGGGCGTACTTCTGAAAGACGGTGTTGATCTGCCGCTTATGCGGCGGAACATCATTGATCCTCACACCGTCAAAGGTGACGTCTCCCGACGTGGGCGTCGTGAAGCCGCCAATGATCCGCAGCGTCGTGGTCTTGCCACAGCCGCTGGGGCCAAGCAGTGTGAGGAATTCGGAATCGTTGATATACAGATTGATGTGATCGAGAACCAGCTCGTCGTCAAACGCCATGCAGAGGTCCCGCAGGCGAATCAACTCTTTGGACATTTATCCTCCCCCGTTCGTTAAATAATATCTACCTCTTTTCTCTGTTCAAAGGGAGGCCTTGCGGACAGGCCTGATATCTCTCGTTGAAATTTGGCAGATTCACTATATATAAAAAGCAGGGAAATGTCAATGTATATTTTCCCCTGTTTAAGGAAAATTCTGCACGGTGGAGAATTTTACTCGTTTTTGCCGGAGATTTCCGGGGAATGGCAGAAAAAAGCCCCGGCTGCATCGGGCAGCCGGGGCGGCGGTCAGCCGAAGTATTTCTCCCGGAAGGGGACGCTCTCCACCTGAAAGCTGCGGCCCCGGAGGTAATTCAGCAGGCCGGCGTCCGTGGGGAAGTCGAAGGTCAGTCGGTAGGAGTACAGGGCCTGCCGGGTCTCGCCGTAGCGGCGATTCACCTGCCCGTCGCCATACTTGCCGTCCCCCAGCAGGGGGCAGCCCAAGTCCGCCATGGTGGCCCTGATCTGGTGGGTGCGGCCCGTCAGCAGCTCCACCTCCAGCAGGGACAGCTCCCCACGGGTCTCCAGCGTCCGGTAGCGGGTAACGGCGGTCTTGCCGCCGGGAACGGGCCTGTGGTATACGGCCACCTGCTTTTTCTTCTCGTCCTTCAGCAGGAAGCAGGATACCTCCCCCTGCGGCGGCCGGGGCGTCCCCACGGTGATGCAGAGGTAGCGCTTGTCGATCTCACGATCCCGGATCTTCTGGTTGATGATCCGCAGGGTTTCGGCGTTTTTGGCGGCGATGACGATGCCGCCGGTGTTGCGGTCGATGCGGTTGCACAGCGCCGGGGTGAAGGTGTTCTCCCACCGGGGGTTCCACTCCCGTTTCTGGTAGAGGTATGCCTGAATGTGGTTGATGAGGGTGTTGACCTTCTCCGTCTCGTCGGCGTGGACCACCAGACCGGGGCGCTTGTTCAGCAGCATCAGATTCTCGTCCTCGTAGACGATATCCAGGCTGGGGCGGAACAGGGTGAGGAACAGATTATCCTCCCTGGGCTTGTCGAAGAACTCGTCGTTGATGTATAATTGCAGCACGTCCCCCTCCCGCAGACGCTGATCCCGCTGGGCCCGGCCTCCGTTGACCTTGATGCGCTTGAGGCGGATATACTTTTGCAGCAGGGCCGGCGGCAGCAGTGGCAGAGCCTTGGAGACGAAGCGATCCACCCGCTGTCCGGCGTCATTTTTCCCGATGGTCAGCTCCCGCATGGCGTGTTTCCTCCTTTGATGGATGCTGTTTAAGGCTATTGTACCTGATTTTCGGAAATTGTCAAAATATTTCGCAGAAAATGTTTGACAAGCCGGGTGCAATCCTCTATAATACTATTCGTGTCATTAAGAGGTGTACTATGCGATTGAATGTAAACCGACTGCTGCATACCCCCGACGCCAGTCAGGAGGTCCGGTTTGAGATGGATCTGTCTCAGCTGGATTTCGGCGGCGCTGCGCCCATTACCCGTCCGGTCACTGTGGAAGGCCGTATTCGGAATCAGGCCGGGGTTCTGCTGTGCCAGCTGGAGATGCATACGACGCTGCACTGCGTGTGTGACCGGTGCATGGAGGAATTCGATGCGCCCAAGTCCGTTTCTTACTCGTGCGTTCTGGCCGAGGAGAAGCAGGAGGAGGACAGCGACGAGATCATCCTGCTGGAGCACGACGAGGTGGATCTGGCGGAATTGGCCAGAGATGCGTTCATTCTCGACATGGACACGAAAACTCTTTGCTCCGAGGACTGTAAGGGTCTTTGCCCCGGCTGCGGCGTGAACCTCAACCGGGAGCCTTGCCGCTGCAAAAAGCAGGTGGATCCGAGGCTTGCCAAGCTGGCCAGTCTCCTGCAGGAGAAGGAGTAAAGCGCTTCTCTATACTATCAATTACTGCTCAGGCAGTTAAGACCAAGGAGGTGTCAACATGGCAGTACCCAAGGGAAAAGTATCCAAGCAAAGACGCAACAAGAGACGCAGCTCCGTGTGGAAGCTGGCGACTCCCGGTCTGGTGGCTTGCACCAAGTGCGGTGCGCTGCATCTGCCTCACAGAATGTGCCCGGAGTGCGGTACCTACAATGGCCGTGAGGTCAAGCAGGTCAAGTCCGTGGCCGCTGGCAAATAATGATCGTGTGTCCTTGACAGGCGGGAAGCGTGGCTTTCCGCCTGCTTTTCTTTTTGCAGGGAAGGTCTGTCTGTATGGTGCCTGCTTCGGCGGGATATCATGGTCGGTGCCGCAGCATGGGTGATGCCGTGCCACGGCAGAAGATCGCTGCGGGGTGGTGGGAGGACACAGCTGCGAAAAACCTGCCGCCATGCGCAAAGCGCAAGGCGCAAGCTTCATAACGAATCAAGCGCAGGGGAGACGAGCCGTCTCTCCTGCGCTTGATTTTACTCCATCTCATCCAGCGTCAGCCGGAAGCTGGGGAGGAAATGCTCCCGGAAATAGGTCAGCTCCGGCAGATGGAAATCGTCCAGCGCCTGCTCTGTCTGCTCCGCCGCCCGGCGGAACTCCAGATTCCCGGCCTTCAGCTCCTCCAGACATTTGATGTGGGCAGACAGCTTGTCCGCCGCCTTCACCAACTCCTCCACCTCCGGGTCTGTGGGGGTCAGGGCCTCGGCAAAGTCCGGCTGCAGCTCCGGCGGCAGCATCCCCACCAGCTTGCCGCAGGCGATGTGCTCCACCTGCTTGTAGGCATCCCGGATGGCGGGATTGTAGTACTTGATGGGGGTGGGCAGATCCCCGGTGAGGATCTCGCTGGCGTCGTGGTACAGGGCCGCCACCGCCACCGTACCGGGGTCCACCTGACCGCCGAAGCAGCGGTTGCGGATCACCGCCAGTGCATGGGCCAGCACTGCCACCTGATGGCTGTGCTCCTGAATGTTCTCCGGCTGGCTGTTACGCATCAGCGCCCAGCGGGAGATGAACCGCATCCGGGACGTATAGGCAAAAAAGTGTTCCATGTTATGTCACCTCTCCCATCAGGATATCGTTTACTACGCCTGTGATCTTCACATGACGAACGGTGTTATGGTAATCCTCCTGTGTCTGCACCTCCACCGGCATATAGTTGGGGGCGTGACCGGCGGCGCAGCCGTCCTTGCGCTGCTCGAAGAGCACGGGATAAGTCTGGCCTACGCAGCCCTGCAGATAGGCACGGTGCAGCTCCGCCGCCACCGCCGACGCACGGGCGGCACGCTCCTCCTTCACCGGGCCGGGGACCTGCTCCATCTCCGCCGCCTTGGTGCCGGGGCGGATGGAGTAGGGGAAGATGTGCATCTGGGCAAAGTCGCAGCGGCGCAGGAAGGCCAGCGTCTGGGAAAATTCCTCCTCCGTCTCGCCGGGGAAGCCGCAGATCAGGTCCGTGGTGATGGCGGGCCGGAGGAAGTACTGCCGCAGCAGAGTCACGGACTGGAGGAACCGGGCGGTGTCGTACCGGCGATTCATGCGCCGCAGGGTGGCGTCGCAGCCGGACTGCATGGACAGGTGGAACTGGGGGCAGAGGTTGGGGAGCCGGGCGGCCCGGCGGCAGAAATCCTCCGTCACGGTGCGGGGCTCCAGACTGCCCAGCCGCAGGCGCATCTCTCCCGCCGCCTGCGACACCGCCTCCAGCAGGTCGATGAGGCTGCGGCCGTCCTTGAGATCCTGTCCCCAAGAGGAGATCTCGATGCCGGTAAAGACCACCTCCCGGTAGCCCTCCCGCCGCAGCTGCTCCGTCTGGCGCACCGCCTCCTCCAGCGGCAGGGACCGCACCGGCCCCCGTGCATAGGGGATGATGCAGTAGGTGCAGAAGTTGACGCAGCCGTCCTCCACCTTCAGCATGGCCCGTGTCCGGGCCGCCATGCCCCCGGCGGGCAGCACCTCGAAGGTGCGGCGGCGCAGGGCCTCATCCACCGCCACACGGCTGCGGTGATCCTCCGCCGCCTGCTCCAGCAGGGTCAGAAACTCCATCCGGTCGCCGGTGCCGCCGATGAGGTCGATGCCCAGCTCCTGAGCCTCCGGGGTGTGGGTCTGCACATAGCAGCCGCAGGCAGCCACCACGGCCTGGGGATTGCGGCTCTTGGCCCTGCGGATCATCTGCCGGGATTTTTTATCGCTGACGGCGGTGACGGAGCAGGTGTTGATGATGTAGGCGTCCGCCGGGGACTCAAAGTCCACCAGCGTGTGGCCACGCCGCTGAAGCTCCTGCTCCATGGCCTGCGTCTCGTATTGGTTGACCTTGCAGCCGAGGGTGTAAATAGCAACTCGCATGGGGATTCTCCTTGCACTTTGCGGTTTTCTCCGATATAATAAGAATTTGTCTACATTATACGGTATCCGGCCGCCGGTGGCAAGAGGGTCTTTGCCCCTCCCCCCTGTCCGGCGCCGGTTTTTCTGAAAAAACGGGAGGTCTGCGCTATGATCTATCTGGACCACGCCGCCACCACGCCCCTGCCGGAGGCTGTGGCGGATACCATGTACGATGTGCTGCGCCATCAGTTCGGCAATCCCTCCGCCCAGTATCCTCTGGGCCGGGAGGCCAAGGAGCTGGTGGAGGAAGCACGCCGCACCATCGCCGGGGCGCTGGGGTGCCAGCCATCGGCCCTGCACTTCACCTCCTGCGGCACGGAGTCGGACAACTGGGCCATCCGGGCCGCCGCATGGCAGGGCCGCCACACGGGGTGGCACATCATCACCACCGCCGTGGAGCACAGCGCCGTGCTGGAGCCTTGCCGCCAGCTGGAACAGGAGGGGTATGAGGTCACCTACCTCAAGCCCGACCGCACGGGGCATATCTCCGCCGGACAGGTGGCGGAGGCCCTGCGGGAGGACACGGTACTGGTGTCCGTGATGCTGGTGAACAACGAGACGGGGTGTCTCTTCCCCGTGGCGGATATCGCCCGGCTGCTGAAGGAGCGGGGGAGCCGTGCGCTCCTCCACTGCGACGCCGTGCAGGGCTTTCTGAAGGTTCCCTGCGACCCGGCGGGGTGGGGCGTGGATCTGATGAGCCTGTCCTCCCACAAGCTCGGCGGCCCCAAGGGCATCGGCGCTCTGTACGTCCGTCCGGACCTGCGGAACCTGCGGCCCCTGCTGGCCGGCGGCGGGCAGGAGGAGGGGCTGCGCTCCGGCACGGAGGCCACCGCCCAGATAGCGGGCTTTGCCAAGGCCGTGGCGCTGCGGCAGGAGGGGCTGGAGGAAAAGCTTGCCCACATGGCCCGCATCAAGGCCTACTGCCGGGAGCGGCTGCTGAGCATCCCCGGCGTGGTGCCGGTGGGCGGCGGCGAGGCCCCCCACATTCTGGCGGTGTCGCTGGTGGGCTATCCCAGTGCCAACGTCATCAACGATCTGGGCAGTCAGGGCATCTGCCTGTCCGCAGGCTCCGCCTGTCACCGGGGCAAGGCCAGCCGGGGCTATGCCGCTCTGGGACTGGATAAAAGGACCGCCGCCGGGGTGCTGCGGCTCAGCTTCGGGCCGGAAACCACGGAGGGCGACATCGACGCCCTGTACGAGGCGCTGCTGCGCCACAAAAATACGAGATTTTCCATGCTGTGAGGGATACCATGCTGCAATGTCTGAAACGTGAACCGGGCTTTTACCGGTATCTGTGGGGTCTGACCGGCCCCATCGCCCTGCAAAACCTTATCACCTTTACACTGGGCCTGATGGACACGCTGATGGTCAGCTGGCTGGGCAACACCCAGATGGCCGCCGTCACCACCGCCAACGTGCCGGTGTTCCTGCTGATCTCCATCGTGTTCGGCGTGCAGAGCGGCCTGAGCATTTTGGTGAGCCAGTACTGGGGCAAGCGGGATATGGAGCACATCAGCCGTGCCATCGGCGTGGCGGCCATGCTGGGTACCGGCCTGACGGTGGTGCTGGCGGCGGTGCTGTACCTGTGGCCGGTGGAGATCATGGATCTGCTGTCCAACAACCATGAGCTGTCGGTGCTGGGTGCGCCGTATCTGAAGCTCATCGGCATCTCCTATGTGTTCAATATGCTCTCGTCCCTGTATGTCAGCGCCCGGCGCAGCGCCGAGGACGCCGGCTTCGGCATGAAGCTGTTCGCCATGTCCACGGTGCTGAACACGGGGCTGAACTACCTGCTGATCTTCGGCAAGTGCGGCCTGCCTGCGCTGGGCATTCAGGGTGCCGCCGTGGCTACCCTGCTGGCCCGCATCACAGAGTTCGCCGTGTGCAGCTTCTGTGCCGTCCGCAGCAGGCTCCTGCCCATCCAGTGGCGGGCCTTCTTCCGCCCCGGCTGGGAAATGCTCCGGCGGTTCGTGAAGTACTCCTCCCCCGTGATCCTCAATGAGACGGCATGGGGCCTCGGCAACAGTATGCTGACGGTGATCCTGGGCTACACCGACAACTCCGTGGAGATGCTGGCGGCCAACGCCGTGATGGGCAACCTCAACCGCCTGTTCCTGGTGGTGTGCTTCGGTCTGGGTGCCGCCACCGCCGTGATAATCGGCAAATCCATCGGTGAGGGCCGCAGCCATCAGGAGGTCATGGACCTGAGCCGGACGCTGTTGGTGTTCACGGCGCTGGTGGGTGCGGGGCTGACGGTCCTGTCTCTGCTGCTGGTGCCGACGCTGTTCGTGCCGGTGGTGTTCCCGCTGTTCAAGCTCTACGGCGAGTCCGCCGCCATCGCCACGGCGCTGGCGGTGACGGGCTTTCTGTCCATCCCCCTCCACGCCTACTCTATCTCCGCCGTCACCGGCGTGCTGCGGGCGGGCGGCGACGTGTTCTGGTCCACCCTGCTGGACGTGGGGCCCCAGTGGTGCATGGCCCTGCCCCTGACGGCGCTGCTGGCGCTGGTGCTGAAGGCGGACTACTGGTGGATCGCCGCCGCCATCCAGTCGGAGAGCCTGCTGAAGGTGCCGCTGTGCGCCCTGCGTATCCGCACGGGACAGTGGATCCACGACGTCACCGTCCGAAAGGAGCGTGGGCAATGAGCCTGTTCGTCTGCCCCATCTGCGGGGCGGCGCTGGAGCGGGAGCCGGGGCGTTACTGCTGTCCGGTGGGCCACAGCTATGACGTGGCCCGTGAGGGCTACACCCATCTGCTGCCCGCCAACCGCAAACATTCCAAAATGCCCGGCGACGACAAGGGCATGGCCGCCGCCCGCAGTGTCTTTCTCAGCAAGGACTACTACGCCGCCCTGCGGGATGCCCTGTGCCGTCTGGCACTGGACTATGCCCCGGAGCATCCGGCGGTGCTGGACACCGGCTGCGGTGAGGGATACTACACCAGCGCCGTCTACCGGGCGCTGCGGGACGCCGGGAAGACCCCCTGCATGGCGGGGACGGACATCTCCAAGGCCATCCTCCGCCGGGCCGCCAAGCGGGAAAAGGACGTGGAGTTCGCCGTGGCCTCCTCCTATCACCTGCCGGTGGCGGACCGATCCATCGACCTGCTGCTCAACTGCTTCTCCCCGCTGGCGCTGGAGGAATTTCGGCGGGCGCTCCGGCCCGGCGGCACGTTTCTCTATGTGGTGCCATCGGAAAAGCACCTGTGGGAGCTGAAGCAGGTGCTCTATGACCACCCCTATCCCAACGAGGTGAAGGAGACTCCCTACGAGGGCTTCTCCTACGCCGAAATTCGCCACGTGGAGGACCGCATCCGGGTGCTGGGGCAGGAGGACATCCACGCCCTGTTCCAGATGACCCCCTACTACTGGAAAACTCCCAAGTCCGGCTGTCAGCGGCTGGCGGCGCTGGAGGAACTGGCGGTCACCATCAGCTTCGATATCCATGTCTTTCGCCGGGAGGCGTGAGGCTGCCGAAAATTTTCCTGCCGGTGGGCGCTGCTATGCAGCGCCCACTTTTTGTGAAATTCTCTGTTTTTTCTTGACATATTGCAGTCTATATTATACATTATAGTCACAATTTGTCGTCATCTGGTGTAAAGAAGGAGGTATCCCATGAACCGTTTTTTCCGCCGCCTGTCGCTTCTTCTGTGCGTCCTACTGCTGCTGATAACGGCTCTCAGCGGCTGCGGTACATCCCCTGCCGCTCCCTCTGGCCCTTCCACGCCCCAGACTCCCACGGCGGAGGACGAGGCCCTGCGCCGTGCGCCCTTCCAGCCGGTCATCACCTGTGAGCTGGCCGGGGAGACGGAGACCCTGACGGAGGAACAGCAGCAGGCCATCCTCTCCTATACCACCATGCTTTGTACCGCTCTGGCCCGGCCCGATGATCCTCTGCCGGAGGAGCCCTATACCACGGACACCCTGCGTCAGGAGGCACTGACCCGTGGTTTCCTGTGGTCCAGCTATATCTGGGGGGAGCAGCGGGTACAGGTGTATCCCATGAACCCTATTTACCGCAGCGAGGATGCGGTGGAGGTGTGGGCCTCTCTCCGGGTGGAGGCCAATTATTCCAGCGACCTCACCCAGACCACCGGCGATACCTTCGGCTACGGCTCTCTGCACCATCTGACCCTGAACCGTACCGCCCAAGGCTGGCAGGTGGTGGGCGACGACTGCGAGGAGTCCGATCTGTGCGGCTATCTCAGTGGCTGCGGCACCGCCTCCCTCCCGTCGGAGGACATCCTCGCCGGCATCCAGAATTATCTGGACCTGCGGGCCGCCGTCATGGCCGGGCGAACCCCCGCTGCCCCGGATCGCTGCACCGCTCCCCTGCGGGAGGATGCACAGGCTCTGGCGGAGGCCGCCGTGGACGAGTACGCCGTCATATACGATGTACAGTGCCGCCCCGCCTACTTTGCCCCCATGCAGCAGAGCGGCGAGACGGTGCAGGTGACCCTTCGGGAGATCCTACGGGTGGATCACCTACGGCAGGGCGTCATCGCCGCCACACGGACCTCCGTGGATCATACCCTGACCCTCCGGCGGCAGGCGGACGGCTGGTGGCAGGTCTGCGGCGACAGCTATGAGGCGCTGGGACACACCTGCGCCGTCACGCCCTGATGGGCAGCTTTTTCAGGATATAGCTTTAGGAAAAAACAGGCAGACGCATGGCGTCTGCCTGTTTTTGTTGGCTGCACCGTGTCATGGGGCCTTATGCTCGCTGGCGCTCCTTCATTCGTCTCCAGTTGATGAAGCCGTACAGGTCGTTCACCAAAAAAGCCACGAAGCAAACGACCACCGAGAGATACCGGGTGTCGGCAAGGCTGGCCAGCACCCACAGTGCGATCAGCACGATATCGTTGCTGGCATAGGCCAGCGCAAAATAGGCACTTCTGCGGAAGGTCAGATACACCGCCAGAAAGCTGGTGGTAACGGAGAGGATACTGGGAAGGAGGTTGGCCGTGTGGAACATCTTCAATATCCAGTAGAACACCCCCGTGGCCACCACCGCCGCAAGGCACATGAGCACGATCTCTTTTTTGCCGATGGTATTCACCTTGACCTCCGACCTCCTCCCGTTGTAGGGGTTTTTCAGCCATGAGATCAGGGCAAACACCGCCATCGGCATGGTCATGCCCAGATAGGTGATCATCTCGCCGTAGTAGGCAAAGGTATAGGAGATGATGCCATACAGCAGGCTAAAGAGCACCATCAGCACCTGTCCGATGGGGTTTCCCTTGGCGTTGAAGATAAGCGACGTGACGCCTATCAGCGAGGCGGCCAGCGTCAGATAATTCTCCCGGTCAAAGGCGCAGAAGGATCCGACGATGAACACCACCGACAGGCCCCACAGGAGCCTCTCGGCTCCGGAAAAGTATTGAAGCAGCTTTCTCCGCATAAGATCCACCTCCAAAAAAACAGCACCCGCATACACATCTTCTGAGACCTGACGATGTGCAAACGAATGCTTTCCCATCTACTACTCGGTAGCAATATCCGTATTCTATTGATGTGAGTATTTTACCATGAAAGCTCCGGAGATACAAGCCCCTGTTTTTATATGTGGCAGGGCGGCGCAGAGTTTTTCTACGCCGCCCTGTGGGTTTTATGGTTTTCTCATGGGGTGTGTGGGCTTCCCTGCCCCGTTACCGCAGCGCCACACCCTCCGGCGTGAAGCGCAGGCTGCTCTCATAGCAGGCCCGCACGGCCCGGACAAAGGCCTCCACGTCCCGGCTGCCCATGGTCTCGAAGCAGGAGTGCATGGCCAGCTGGGCCATGCCGATGTCCACCGTGGGGATGGGCAGCTTGGTGTCGGCGATGTTCCCCAGCGTGGACCCGCCCATCTGATCGGGACGGTTGGCGTAGTGCTGCACCGGCACCTCTGCCCGGCGGCAGAGCTCCGTAAACACGGCGGCGGACACGCCGTCCGTGGCGTAGCGGGGGGAGTGCTTCACCACCACGCCGCCGTTGAGCACCGGGGCCTCGTTGGTGTCCGCCAGCTCCGGGTGGTTGGGATGGCGGGCATGGCCATTGTCGCAGGAGAGCATCATGCTGTCCGCCAGCAGCGCCCGGTGGTCGGCGGCGGAGAGGCCCAGCGCCTCCGAGATGGCCGCCAGCGTCTCCGGCAGGAATACGGAGGCCGCCCCCTGCTTGGTCTCGGAGCCGATCTCCTCGTTGTCAAACACGCACAGCACCGGCACCATGTCCCGCTCCTGCGCCGTCAGAAAGCCCTCGGTGCAGGCAAACACACAGGCCAGATCGTCCAGCCGGGGGGCCGACACGAACTCGCCCTCCGGTCCCCAGACGGTCCCCGGCTGGTTGTTGTACAGCACCAGATCCCCGGCTACCACGTCCTCCGGGGCGCAGTCCGCCGTTCTGGCCACCTCCCGATAGAAGCTGCCACTGCCAGTTCCGGCGGCGTACAGGGCCACCAGATCACGGGCCGGGTCATACTTGATCCCGCTGTTGGTCTCCCGGTTCAGGTGGATGGCCACACGGGGGATCAGGGCCACATCCCGCTTCAAATCCACCAGACGGGCCTCCAGTCCGCCCTCCCGGCGTACCAGTACCCGACCCGCCACACTGAGGGGCCGATCCAGCCAACTGTCGTTGATCATGCCGCCGTAGCGCTCGGCGGACAGGCGGATATACTCCCCCGTCAGCTCCGCATGATCCCGCAGACGGAAGCAGGGAGAGTCGGAATGGCTGGCGGTCAGCAGGAAGCCGGCGGGGGCCTCCTGCGGGAGGCGGAAAGCCATCAGAGAGGAACCGTTCTTGGTTGTGAAGTACTTCCCCCCTGCCGTCAGCTGCCACCGGCCGGGCCGCAGCTCCGTGTAGCCCTCCCGCAGCAGACGCTGGCGCAGCTCCTCCACGGCGTGGAAGCAGTCGGGGCTGCGCTGGATGTATTGCAGCATTGCAGAGATCATCTTATTCTTCCTTTCTCATCATGGGTGGCTGCTCTCCCGGAGAGCAGCGTATGGCATGAAAAAGGGTGCGCTGCCGGAAGCAGCACACCCTTTCGGACGGTGTGGTTCAGTGCAGAAGCAGCGTCAACAGCCAGATACACAGGCCAAGACCGCCCAGAAACGCCAGTGCGATCAGCAGGGACGCCTTCATGGTACCCAGCAGGAACGCCCATCGGTCACCTCGGGACAAGGGCGGCACATAGTCGCCGTCGGACGGCTCCTGCCGCTTCTTCCGGGAGACTTCTTTATGACCGAACAGGGGCGACCGGTCCAGACCGGACATATCCGCTACCGTCCGGCCGTCGTCCTCCCACTCCTTGTGCTGGTCGCTCATGCCTCGTCGTACAGATGGCAGACCACATAGTGGCCCGGCTCGATCTCACGCTGCTGAGGCACCTCGGTCTTGCACTTCTCCATGCAGTTGGCGCAGCGGGTATGGAACTTGCAGCCAGCCGGCGGATTCGCCGGGGAGGGAATGGAGCCCTCCAGCACGATACGATCCATCTTCACCGTGGGATCCGGCACCGGGATGGCAGAGAACAGGGCCTTGGTGTAGGGGTGCAGCGGATTGCGGAAGATGTCCTCCGTAGCGCCGTACTCCACCAGATTGCCCAGATACATGACGCCCACCGTGTCGGAGATGTATTCCACCACGGACAAATCGTGGGAGATGAAGAGATACGTCAGGTTGTACTTCTTCTGCAAATTTTTCAGCAGATTGATGATCTGCGCCTGAATGGACACGTCCAGAGCCGACACAGGCTCGTCGCAGACGATGAACTCCGGGTTCAGAGCCAGCGCACGGGCGATACAGATACGCTGCCGCTGGCCGCCGGAAAACTCGTGGGGATAGCGATCCTTGTGGAAGGGCTGCAGGCCGCAGTTGTCCATGACCTGGTCGATGTAATCATCGAATTCCTCCTTGCTCACCAGACCGTGCTCACGCACCGCCTCACCGATGATCTCGCCCACGGGCATACGGGGCTGCAGAGAGGAGAAGGGATCCTGGAAGATGATCTGCATCTTCGTGCGCATATCCCGCATTTCCTTGTCGGAGAGGGCGTACACATCCTTGCCGTTGAACAGTACCTGACCGCCAGTCTTTTCACCGGCCAGACGCAGGATGGTACGGCCGGTGGTGGTCTTGCCGCAGCCGGACTCGCCCACCAGACCCATGGTAGTACCACGCTTGAGGTTAAAGGTGACACCGTCCACGGCCTTCACATGGCCCACAGTCTTGCTGATCATACCGCCCTTGATGGGGAAGTACTTCTTCAGGTCCTTGACCTGCAGAATGTACTGGGGATCATACTCCAGCGGCGTTTCAACGGCTTTCTTCTCGTTTGCCATGGTTATTCACCCACCTTTCCGTCAAAGTAACGATAGCAGCTGACCATATGCGTGGGGGAGAGCTGAATCATATGGGGATACTCGCCGCTGCACTGCTCCACCTGCATCTCGCAGCGGTCCTTGAAGTAGCAGTAGTCCGGCATATTGATGGGGTTAGGCACCTTGCCGGGAATGGAGTACAGCTTATCCACCTTCTTGCCCACCACGGGCTTGGAGGCCATCAGGCCGATGGTGTAGGGGTGGGCGGGATTGGCGAAGATCTCCTCCACCGTACCCTTCTCCACCACACGACCGGCATACATGACCACCACGTAATCCGCCATCTCAGCGATAACGCCCAGATCGTGGGTGATGAGCATGATGGAGGAATTGATCTTGTTTTTCAGATTCCGCAGCAGATCCAGGATCTGTGCCTGAATGGTCACGTCCAGAGCCGTAGTGGGCTCGTCAGCGATGATCAGCTTGGGGTTGCAGGACAGAGCCATGGCGATCATGACACGCTGGCGCATACCGCCGGACAGCTCGTGGGGGAACATATTGTACACGCCCTCGCAGTTGGCGATACCGGCCATCTCCAGCAGGTGGATGGAGCGCTCCTTGATCTCCTCCTTGCTCTTGCCCTCGCCGTCGTGGAGGGCAATGACCTCGTCCAGCTGAGCGCCGATGCGGAACACCGGGTTCAGGCTGGTCATGGGCTCCTGAAAGATCATGGACATATAGTTGCCCCGCAGATTCTGCATCCGCTCCGTGGGGGTCTTGGTGATGTCGTAGCACTTGCCGTTGCCGAGGTTCAGGCGAATTTCGCCGTCCACGATCTGGCCCTGCGGCCGCTGCAGCAGCTGCATGATGGAGAGGCTGGTAACGGACTTACCACAGCCGGACTCGCCCACCACGCCCACGGTCTTGCCGATGGGGACGTCGAAGGAGACGCCGTCCACAGCACGGACGGTACCCACATCCGAGAAGAAGTAGGTATGCAGATTCTCGATTTCCAGTGCGTTGTTGGGATCCTTCATCTGAGTCAGATACTCGGACTCCGGCACATTCTTGCGCTTATGGCGCTTTTCCAGCTGATCTGTGATGCGGCGGTTCTCACGGGAGATGCGCCGGGATTCCTTAGCGGACAGATAGCCGGTCTCATTCTTCTTAGACATACAGGCTCCTCCTTTCTCAGCGCTTCATCTTCGGGTCGAACGCATCCCGCAGACCGTCGCCGGCCAGGTTGAAGGCCAGAACCGTCAGCAGCAGCAGCAGACCGGCGGGGATCCACACCCACCAGTAGTTGGTCAGCACGTGGGTGTTGTTCACGTCGCTGATAATGTTGCCCCAGGAAGCGAAGGGGAACTTCACGCCCAAGCCAAGGAAGGACAGGGTGGCCTCGGTGATGATCACGGAGCCCAAGCCCATGGTGCAGTTGACGATCAGCTGAGGAATGACGTTGGGGATCAGGTGCTTGAAGATCCGGCGGGAGACGCTGATGCCACAGGCCTCGGTGGCCGTCATGAACTCCTGCTCACGCAGGGACAGGATCTGGCCACGGACCAGACGGGCGATACCGGCCCAGCCCAAGAAGCCCAGGATCAGCATCAGGTATATCATTCGCAGCCAGCCATCCACACGCTGAGCGTCCATGGCGGCGCCCAGAATGATGATGATGGGCATGGAGGGGATGCAGTAGAAAATATCCACCACACGCATGATGAGGTTATCCACCCAGCCGCCGAAGTAACCGGCAATGCCGCCGAAGATCACGCCGATGACGGTCTCAATGACGATGACGATGAAGCCGATCATCAGGGACACACGGCCGCCGTACATCAGGCGGGTCAGCATATCCATGCCGTAGCCGTCGGTACCCATCAAATGCTCCTTGCTGGGAGCGGAATACTTATCGTACTGGCGGCTGGTCTGCTCCTGCAGAACGGACCAGCTGTTGGTGGCAGCGTCGAAGGAGATATCATACTCCGCCGTAGCGCTCTGGGGCGTGTCATCAGGCATCTGACTGTCGTCGGGGGTGATGGCGCTGCTGGTACCGTCCTCCTCATCGGTGGCGGGCTCCTCATCCACGATGAGGGACTCGTCGGTGTAGGTGAACTTTTCGCCGCCGGCGTTGATGGTGTCGATGAGCTTATCCTTGAAGTCACGGGACAGGAACACGTCTGGCATCAGAGCCTGCACCACATAGGGGCTGACATAGGCCACCTCGGTGGCGCCATCCATGACGCTGCCGCTTTCATCCACGGTGTAGGTCTTGCCGTCCGCCGTGAAGGTATCCGCACCGTCGGTGAGATAGGCCTTCAGGGCCTGATAGGTGAACTCAAAGGACAGGGTGGCGTCCGAAGCGGAGGGACTCACCACGCTCTTGTAGGCAAGACCCACCACCTGACCATTTACGGAGACGCTGTAAAAGTCCTCCGCCTCCTTGGTCAGGGTGAATCTGTTGTCACGGTAGGTAAAGCCGTCCTTCTGCTGTTGGATGGCCAGCATAGCCTGCGCCTGAGCAGGCAGGCCGAACACGGAATCGTCCGCCGAAGAATAGCGGAACTCCGTATTCTTGATGACCGCCGCAAACTCCCGGCGGATGGTCTTATCGGCGTAGAAGAACTTATCCTGCTCATAGGGGGAGATCAGTCCGCCGATAAAGGAGAAAACAAACATGAACACGAGGATCGCCATACCGGTCACCGCCAGGCGGTTCCGGAAGAAGCGCTTGGCCACCAGCATACCGGGGGACAGCACCTTCACACGGCGGTCGTCGTTCAGAGAATAGTGCTCCTCCGCCGGCTTCTGGTCGGCGTGCTCGATCTCTTCATTCAAAGTATCCTTCAGATTCTCGTTATGATCTGCCATCGTTTATTTCCTCCTTTCTTAAGCGATACGTACACGGGGATCGACCACCGCATACAGGACGTCGGAGATCAGGTTGCCCAGCAGGGTCAGGATCGCCAAAAACGTCATATAGAACATGGAGAACGGGATATCGCCGCCCACCATGGCATTATACGAGGTCAAGCCGATGCCGGGGATGCCGAACAGGGTCTCGGTGATCAGAGCACCGGAGAACAGGCCCGGCAGACTGCCGCCGATGATGGTGACCAGCGGGATCAGCGTGTTGCGGAAGGCGTGGTGATAGATGACCTTCCGCTCGGACAGGCCCTTGGCCCGTGCGGTACGGATGTAGTCGGCGTTCAGCACCTCCAGCATATTGGTGCGGGTATAGCGCATCAGGGAACCGACGCTGATGACCACCAGCGTCACGATGGGCAGCACCAGATGATGCGCCTTGTCCCAAAACTGACCGGCCGCAGACAGCTGCTGGTAGTTACGGCCAATGAGACCGTACAGGTCGAACCAGCCCAGCTTCACGGAAAAGACCAGCTTCAGCAGGGACGCAAAGAAGAACGTAGGCAGGGAGATGCCGGCCAACGCAAAAACAGAGATGGCATAGTCCGTCTTGCTGTACTGCTTGGTGGCAGCCAGCACGCCCAGGGGGATGGCAATGATGATCTCCAGAATGAAGGCGATACCGCCCATGATGAAGGACAGCCACACCGTGTCGTTAAACTTCTGGAGCACCGGCACCGTATACAGCCAGCTGTCACCGAAGTTGCCAGTGAACATCTCGCCCAGCCACGCAAAAAAGCCGGGAATGATCCCGCCGTTCATATGATACATCTCTTCCAGCTGGGCCAGCCACTCCTCATAGCTCTTGGAGCCGGGCGCCATGGCCTTCTGCTGTGCCATTCTCTCGATGTAGGACGTCGGGAGACAGCGCATCAAGCCATAGATGATGAACGAAACAAAGAACAGGATCACAATGGAAATCAGTATTCTTTTCAAAACATATTTTCGCACAAATTCAACCTCCGTTCTGATGATACAACGGGCCGGCGCCGCTCAGGCGCCATGCCGCAAAGCCCACTGCACATCAGGCAGCGACCTGCAATTTTTGAAAGTCACTTCCCGATATGCAGCCGGGGCGAACCGGTGACCGCAGTGGCCACCGGTTCGCCGGGTCTGCTCAGTCAGTCAGCAGGACCGACCGGATACCGTTATAAGCACGGAGCTTAGTTCAGCTCCATGTTCTGGATTCCGTTCAGCCAGCCGTAGAAGGTGGTGATATCAGGCAGCACGGTGTCCATCTTCACACGCTCGGCGCTGAAGATGATGGCGTTCTGACGCTGATAGACAGGCACCTCGGTAGCCCAGTCAACAATGGTGTCCAGGCAAGCCTTGTACAGGGTCTTACGATAGGACTGATCCAGAGACTTACGAGCCTCCAGGATCATGTTATCCAGCTCCTCGTCAGCGACGCAGTACATATAGCTGGAGTTACCCTGATCGGGGCCACCCTGGGGGTTGAAGCCATTGCCCATGTCGCCGTTGAAGTCGGCAACGTCGGCGTAGTAGACCTGATACATATCAGGATCCACAGTGACGTTCCAGGCGGCACACCACATATCTACCTGACGGGCCCGGATGCCATCCCACAGAGCGGTAGCATCGGACAGGTCGGTGACCACGATATCCATACCGATCTCAGCCAGGGCCTTCTTAGCCTCGGTGACCATCATGAAGGAGGGGTGGTTGCCGGTACCGTCGGCGGGGATCTGAACCTCATACTGCATCTTGGCGCCCTCGGGAGCGGCAGTGATCTTGCCGTTCTCGACGGTGTAACCGGCGGCCTGGAAGAAGCCCAGAGCCGCGGCCTTGGCGGCGGCATACTTATCATCGGCGCTCATGCCGGAGGTGTAGATGGGATTGCCATCGACATCCACGGAGAAGGCCACCTGATAGCCGGCGTCAGTGGGCTGAGGAGCAGCCCAGGAGGTGTTGGAGATGGGGTAGTTGATCACGGTGGCACGCTCGCCGTAGTAGGACTCGACGCTCAGCTCACGGTAAGCGGCAAACACAGTGGCCAGACCCTTACGCAGGTTCTTGGAGGCATCGGAACCGGGATCGCCGCCCACGTTCACGGCCACAGCGGAGATACCCATGTAGCCATAGCCCAGGTTATCCACGGTGTTGACGGTGATCTTGTCGCCGTTCAGCTCGCCGTTGCTGTTCTGCTGCTGGATAGCGTCCACGGTGTCGGCGCTGAAGGAAGGATCGGTGATATCAATGGTGCCGGTGACGACGCCGTTGAGCTTATCGGTCTCCTGAGACTCCAGGAAGTTGACGTACTTGATCTTGGGAGCGCCCAGATAGTAAGAATCGTTGGCCTCGAAGTTCACAGTACCGTTCTCGAACTTAACGAACTTGTAGGGGCCGGCGCCCATGGGCTGGGTGGTGACGGAGCGGACGTGGGACAGATCGCCCTTGTCGAAGCCGAACTTGTTGTTGGCGTAATCGTACTTGTCCTTCTCACCATAGTAGTGCATAGGAGCGATCACAACGCCCAGCTGATACACGGCGGTAGCGGAGACCTCGGTGAGCACAACACGCATGCTGTAATCGCCGGTCTTCTGGATACCGGTGATGTTGGCAGCGGACTCGCCGAAGGTGACAGCCTTGGTGGAGGTGGCGTACACATCCGCAGGCAGCAGATCGGACAGAGCGGAACCGGCAGTCTCAGCCTCCATGGCGGAGAAGTTCCAGTCATACTTGGCAGCAATGGCCAGGAAGAGATCCTTAGCGGTAGCATCGTCAGCCAGGCCCTCGAAGCCCCAGCCGGCAGCAGCGGCCTTGACATCGCCCTCGGCAACGCCGGCGTTCGCGACCATGTAGTCCACGATCTCCTGAGCGAACTTCACACCACCGTCGTTGACGGCATCCCAGAAAGCCTTCTGAGTGGCCTCGTCAACCACGGAGAAATCGGTGCTGCCCTCGCCCAGCTCGCCCAGATACTTGGACATGGTGGACATACCGGAACGGTACTCGGCCATGCCCTGAATGGGCTGAGCGTACAGGGTGCTAGCGCCGTCATAGGTGGGGTCGCACAGAACGTACATGGAGAAGATGACATCGTCGATGGTGATGGGCTCGCCATCGGAGAACTTCAGATCGTCACGCAGGGTGAAATCATAGTACACGGTGCCGTCGGGGTTCTCGGTGACGGTCATGTCGGCAGGACCATAGTAAGTATAGTCGGTGCCGTTGTAGTTGCGGGTCTCGCCCTTGATGCCCTTCTCGACGATAGCGCCGGTACGGTCGCCATTGAGCAGGCTGAGTGCGGTCATGGTGTAAACATCCTGATCGTAAGCAGTCTCTGCAAAGAAGGGGGAGAACTTGCTGCTGAACGGGGAATAACCCACGACCAGCGTGTCTTTTGCGCCGGAATTGCCGCCATCTTTCTTGCCGCATCCGACGACCAAGCTCAGGCACATCACAACGGAAAGCGCAAGAGCAAGGATACGAGTTGCTTTTTTCATTGGAATCCTCCTTAAATATATTTGAACAAAACGGATATCGCTATCCGGCGTTCACACACACAGAAAACATCAGTCCGCCGTCTCCTCCGGCGGCCCCTCCCATGGCAGGGTCTGCACATAGCGCCGCAGCAGCCATGCCCCGGCCAGAAGCGCTGCCTTCAGCAAAAGGCACAGCAGCAGCCCTGTCAGCCGTCCCGCCGTTCCGTGGACGATCATGCACAGCGCCGTCCCCAGCATTCCGGCCCCGGCGGCGCACATCACCAGCACGGCCCGTCCCGGCAGCGCCTGAACAGTGGCCTTGTAGACGTAGGCCCGCAGCGTCTCGCCGCCGGACGTCAGCCGCACCAGCGCCCAGACGACGCTGCCCACGGCTCCCACCTCCATGAGATAGGGCAGGATCTGGAACACACAGTGGGCCATGGTCTCGCCGGAGAAGCCTCCCGCCAGCACCAGCACCACCAGCACGATCCCCAGCGCCCACAGCCGCAGGAGCGCCTGCTTCCAGCCGTCCCCGGTAAAGTGGAAATGGCTGCCGTCATAGATGTAGGCCCCGGTAAGGTCCCGATGAAAATCGTTGAGATAGGCACGGCGGCCAGCCTGTTTTTTCTTCTTGTCAGCCATGCCTGCTCCTTCCGAGGGCCGCTTTCGGCAGCCGCTGAGATCAGGGTACACACAGCAGGCGCACATTTATTGCCTTTCTGTGAACACCGATGTTTCTATGATTCTACCACAGTTCCGCCCGCATTTCAACACAAACATCAACTTTTTTGTCATTTTGCAGAATTTGTACCTCCGCCCCGGATTTTGTGGTAAATAGCAGATTTCCGAAGAAAAATTTCGGCAGAAGCAACAAAAATCCGCAGAAATATCCGCACATGAAAAAACTCCGATTTCCTCCGGCATCATTTTCCATGGCCGCCGGTCATCTTTCCTGCCAAATGACGTGCCGCTTCATCGACACTTCCGTCTCCCGTTTCCGTATCCATTTTCGGATACAACTGTCTACGCAAAGAGCGGCAGGAACTGCGTCAAAGGGGGAGAACCGCCTTACGGCGGCTCTCCCCCTTTGCTATTCTTTGTTCCCCACCAGATCAGTCGATGGTCTTCATCTCAAAGGTTTCGCCGGTGGTGGTCTTCCAGACCATGGCCGTGATGACCTTATCATTTCCGTTCCGGTCCAGCACCTTGATTGACGCCTGCCGCTTACGGCGGGCGGAAAGATACAAAGCTTGTGTCGACGATATGCCCTTTGATTGCCCCCTCCGCCCGAGGGCGGAGGGGGTGGAAATAGGGTTTTACTTAATAATCACGGATGTGCCGCTTTGCTGTGCGGTGTGTCCCGTACCGACATAGCCAGCGAGGTCGGCAACGTTCATGTTTGTATAGGTTCCGCCGTTGAGAACTGTGGATGTGGCATAGCTCTGAACGAAAAACCCTGCTGTTCCGTCAAAGGTTCCGCCATTCACCGTCATTGCAGCACCGTTGGAAACTGCCTTGAAAGAAGTGGAAGTAAAGGTTCCACCGTTGATTACGGCTGTTCCAAGATAGTCGTTGGAAAGGGCCCAATATCCGGTGGAGGCCACGTTCACATCATTTACGGTCAGATCGCCATATCTGCAATTCTTAATTCCACTGGAATCGGTATCAAGCTCCAAAGCGTTGATTTCCATCACTGCATGCGTAGTAGAAGCACCGGGATCAAAATAATTCCAGCCATTGGTAATAGCAAAGCCATTTCCGTTCTTTAGGACGACCTTACCACCATTGAAGGTCATCTTGCCAAAGTTTTCAACCACATGCCATGTATTTCCACTGGCCCCGTCACGAGAAATGGTTCCGCCCTCGACTACACAGACTGCGTTATCTCCGTTGCGAAGTGCTGCAGTGTTGCCCTTGAGGGAGATGATTTGACCGCTTTTATCTGCGCTGGAATCTTTCAGAGTAAGATGGCCTTTATTCAGAATGGTGTGCGATTCAGCATTCGCTACAGTGCGGCCATTCAAATCCAGGGTTACATCCTTATCCTCAGGGATGACGAAGTTGTTGGTCGTAATGCTGTTCATCAGCACGACATTGACAGGAGCTGTTGCATTGTTCACAATGGCCTGCAGTTCGTCTCCCGTTGTAACTGCAACAGGATATTCAGCATCCTTGTCGTACTGGGTGCCGAAGCTGTCGCTCTCCACGGTGTCCTGCGTGGCCACCACGGTGATGGAGATGTTATCCAGCTTCTTGTTCATATATTCATTTCCGGCAGCGGTGTCCATTGCGCCGGTGATGGTGATGGGCTGGCTCTTGGCCCCGTCCGTCCCCTTGGCGGTCAGATGACCCTCACCAGCCAAATCCAGCGTCTCATCGCCGATGGTGTAGGTGAATTGAATGACCTTCAGCAGATCAGCATCTCCGGTAAGGCCGGTGATAACCAGCTTGTACTTCAGAGCCAGATTGCCGTTGTTGACGATCTGGAAGGGCTCCAGCTGATAGCGGCAGCCCGGCTCCCACAGGACGCTCTCGGCCGCAGCGCCCTCAGCCTTCACCCATTTCAGGCTGGTCACTTTTTCGCCCTCTTTATTGACGATCTCCACGTCCAGATTGCCGGACGTGATCTTGTTGACGCCGGTGGATGCGGTGTCGGTGAACCATGCGAAGGTAGCGCCTACCAGCATAGCCAGACACAGGACCATGGCCATGACGCTGCCCAGCAAGGCCCGTTTGGTGCTCTTGCGGTTTGTCATAAGTATCTCCTCCTATTTTTTGCGTGTGCATCGGTGGCCGACGGCTTTGCGGGGTATGCGGGGAGTACGGATCCTCACGTCGGGGCTGCGCCCCTCCTCAGAATGACACACCCTTTGAACACCCCTTATCGTTTCTTAGAAACGATAAAAGCCCATGGGCTTTTCGTCGCACACTTGATAGTTGTATCATAGCACCGTACTTGACAGAATTCAAGCACTTTCTGCAAATTCCGGGGGGTTTTACAGTTTACCGTCAGTGGGCAAAGGGCAAGCATGGTTTTGCCGGGCAGAAATACGCCATACTGCGGCAGGCTCCTTGACCGGACGTCCAAGCGGAAAGGGGCAAAAAGCGCAGAAAAAGCACGGCAGACGAGGCGTCTGCCGTGCTTATGCTTATTCGTCCGCTCCCTCCTGACGGGACAGAGCGGCGCAGAGATCTGTAAAGTAGCGGTAGAAGGGCAGCAGCTCCCGGAAGCTCTCCAGAATCTCCTGCGGCAGCTGGGGGCTGAAAATACGCTCATCCAGCGGGGCTTCCCATTGCAGGGACAGGGATTTTTTCTGATACCACGGGCGCAGGAGGTCGGACACCTGTCCCTTGCTGCGGGCGTACTCCGGGCCGGTGAGCCGGAAGGTCTGCTGGCGGTCAAAGCGGCGCACCAGCTTCTCCAGCGGCTTGGGGTCGGCGTCGATGCGCTGGCGGTACAGGGCCATGAGGGCCGGGGCGGCACACCAGAAGCCCATGCCGTAGCTGTAATAGTCCGGGGCAATCTCAAAGTAGAAGGTGGGGCGGCCGGTCCAGTCCTGATCGCCGGTGCGGACACAGAGCCATAGGTGATCCTTATAGGGTCCCTGTCCGTGGAGGCGGCGGGCATCCCGGTAGATGCGGCTGACCTTCAGTATCAGCGGTTCGTGGGGCAGCATGGCATGAAGGCCGTCGTAGAGCTGCTCCCCCAGCGCACGGGTGGGGGCCAGCAGGTGGGTCTGGTACTGCTCTTTATGCTCCTGAAACCAGCTGCGGTCGTTGTTGAAGCGGATGCCCCAGAGAAAATCCACCGTCTGCTGGTCATAGCCTTGAAACATCATCATATCCTCGCTTTCCTGACGGAAGGGCAGCCGGAGCGACGGCTCCGGCTGTGGTTCTTTATCGCTGCTGATAGGCACGGATCCCCAGCGCCAGCAGATCCATGGCACGCTCCAGATCCTGCTGCTTCAGGACGTAGGCAATGCGGATCTCGTTTTTGCCCTTGCCGGGAGTGCCGTAGAAGGGCTCGCCGGGGGCAAACATGACGGTATCGCCGTGATCCTCGAACTCCTCCAGCAGCCACTGCTGGAAGGTGTCGGCATCGTCCACCGGCAGAGCGGCCATCAGATAAAAGGCGCCCTTGGGACATTCACAGACCACGCCGGGAATCTGCTGGAGCTTGCGGACCACCGTGTCACGGCGGCGCTTATACTCCTCACGGGTGGCGGCGAAATACTCCGGGCCCACCTGATACAATGCGGCGGAGGCCAACTGGTCCAGCGTCGGCACCGCCAGACGGCACTGAGCATACTTCATGGCGTGGGCCATGAGCTCCCGGTTACGGGAGATGAGGCAGCCGATGCGGGCGCCGCAGGCGGAGAAGCGCTTGGACACCGTGTCGATGAGGATGACGTTCTCCGCTGCATGGGTGAACTCACCGAAGGACTGGAGAGGCTCCCCGGCGTAGACAAACTCCCGGTAGGCCTCATCACCGATGAGGAACAGGTCGTGCTGCCGGGCCACGTCCACCAGCATCTCCATCTCCTCATGGGTCAGGACGGTGCCGGTGGGGTTGCCGGGGTTGGTCACCAGAATGGCACGGGTGCGGGGGGTAATCTCTGCCTCGATGCGGCTGCGGTCGGCGTAGAAGTATCCCTCCTCCGGGGAGGTGGACACCGGGTGGATCACGGCGCCGCAGGTGCGGGCCATGGTGTTGTAGTTGGGGTAGAAGGGCTCCGGGATGAGGATCTCGTCGCCGTCGTCGAGAATGCAGTTCATGGCGATCTGGAGCGCCTCGGAGCCGCCGTTGGTGATGAGGATATCCTCGGCGGCGAAGTGCATATCCAGCGCAGCATAATAGTCCCGGATGGCCTCAATGAGGGCGGGGACACCGGGAGAGGGTGCGTACTCCAGCACCGGCAGGTCAAAGCTGCGGACGGCATCGAAGAACGCCTTGGGCGTCTCGATATCCGGCTGACCGATGTTCAGGTGATAGATGTTCCGGCCCTTGGCCTCGGCGGCCACCGCATAGGGGTGGAATTTACGCATGGGCGACAGGCCGCATTTCTGCACTTTGCTGGAAAACTTCATGGGGACTCCTCCTTTTCTGATGCTGCGGGACAGGGATTCCGCTCCCGGCCCGGTTACAGGAAAAGCAGAGCCGAAGCTCTGCTTTTCGGTGCAAAGTCAATGCTTCTCAGTTCATCTGTCTTCTGCGGGACAGATTCACCGTTCCGTCCTGCATATCGCCCAGAGAGTCCAGGCTCTTGCCGGTACCCTCCGCCACGCAGGAGATGGCGTCCTCCGCCACCACCGTATGGATGCCGGTGCGGGCGGTGATCAGCTTGTCGAAGCCGTCCACCAGACTGCCGCCGCCGGTCATGACGATGCCGTTGTTGGAGATATCCGCCACCAGCTCCGGGGGCGTGCGCTCCAGCACGTTGTGAACCGCCTCCAGAATACGCTCCACCGGCTCCTCGAAGGCCTCCATCATCTCGGTGGAGTTGACGGTGATGGTCTTGGGCAGGCCCGTCATCAGGCAGCGGCCCTTGATCTCAATGGTAGCCTCCTCCTCCTTGGGATAGACGCAGCCGATCTCCATCTTCATCTGCTCCGCTGTGCGCTCACCGATGAGGATATTGTGCTTGCGGCGCATATACTTGACGACGGACTCGTTGAACTGGTCGCCGGCCACCTTGATGGAGGCGGACTCCACCACGCCGGAGAGGCTGATGACGGCGATGTCGCTGGTGCCGCCGCCGATATCCACCACCATGTGGCCGTCGGGCTTGGTGATGTCGATGCCGGCGCCGATGGCCGCCGCCACGGGCTCCTCGATGAGGTAGACACGGCGGGCGCCTGCCTGACGGCCGGCGTCGATGACGGCACGCTCTTCCACCTCCGTGATGCCGGAGGGGACGCACACCATGATCCGGGGCGGGAACAGGTGGAAGCCGCCGGTGACCTTGCGGATGAACTCCTTGAGCATCCGCTCCGTCATATCGTAGTCGGAAATGACGCCGTCCCGCAGGGGGCGGATGGCCACGATGTTGCCGGGAGTACGGCCCAGCATGGCCTGAGCCTCGGCGCCCACCTTCAGCAGGCGGCCGGTATTCTTGTCGATGGCCACCACAGACGGCTCGTTGAGCACGACGCCCTTACCCTTAATATAGACCAGTACCGATGCGGTACCCAGATCGATCCCGATATCCTTTGCCAATGAACACATACGCTGCACCTCGTTTTCTTCTGTTATGGGACACGGCTGCAGGCAGCCGATTCTTCTCTAAGCTACAATTATAAAGGCGCTTTCCGCATTTTGCAAGAGTGTTTTCCCGGTTTTATGGCTTCGTAAACAAATGTTCACAGTTTTTTAGGAAATCACGTCCCGCCGCAGACAAGTCCCGGTGCTATTGTGCGCCGTTTGCGGCATTTCCATACCGGCGGCGTCTCGCCGCAGGCCGCGTTCCCCTTAATCAGTGCTCCTCCTCGGTGCGGGCCAGCGTCAGGCACACCACGTCGGCGGCCCCGGCCTCCCGCAGCACCCGGACGCACTCGGTGAGGGTGGAGCCGGTGGTGACGATATCGTCGATGAGCAGGAGGTGCTTATTCCGGACGTTCTCCGGTAGAGCCTCGTAGACTCCCAGCACGTTGGCCCGGCGATGCTCAGCGTCGGTAAGCCCCGACTGGGCGGGGTTGTCCACCGCCTTGCGGAGGGTCTCCACCGGGGCCACGTGCCAATCCACGCACAGGCTGGCCGCCAGCAGACGGGACTGGTCAAAGCCCCGCTGCCGCAGGCGCTTGCGGCTCACCGGCACCCACGTCACGGTGTCAAACTCGCCGGAATACCACCGGGCGGCGCAGTCGGCCAGCAGGCGGCCGAAGCAGTCCAGCCCGCCGGTGTGGCCCTGAAACTTGAAGCGGAGGATAGCCTCCCGGACGGGGGCGGTATAGTACAGCGGCGAGGCGCAGCGCCCGAAGGTCCCCTGACACAGGGCGTTCTCCCCGGTATAGGGCAGAGTCCTTTCGCAGCTGCCGCACAGCAGGCGGCCGCCGGTGACGGCCCCGCAGAAGGGACATTTCCGGGGAAAGAGAAAATTCCCCAGCTGCTTTTGCAGCCGGTTCAGATCATCCTGAAGCGCCATCGCTGCCACCTCCCTGCATGAGCCTGCGGCGCAGGCCGCTGTATCGCCGGGCCTGCCGGTCGTTTTCTGCCATTTTTCCGGGAATCACATCGTCCCCCACCATTACCAGCAGCTCTCTGGCCCGTGTGATGGCAGTATACAGCACCCCCCGCACCATGAGAGATGCGGCGGCAGGGGCGCTGACCAGCACCACGGCCCGGTACTCGCTGCCCTGTGCCTTATGTACCGTCATGGCGTAGGCCATGTCCAGCTGGCCCAGCAGATCCGGGGTATAGACGCTGGTGCGGTCATCGAAGCGGATGGTCACCAGCTCGCCGCCGGGGTCAATTTCCTGAATGATCCCCACGTCGCCGTTGAAGATGCCGGTACCCATCTCGCCGTCATCCTTCTGCCAGAGAACGTCGTAGTTGTTGCGGGTCTGCATGACCCGGTCCCCCTCCCGGAAGATCAGTTCCCCCCACGTCTTCTGGTGCTTGTCCGGGGCAGGCGGGTTCAAAGCCGCCTGCAGCGCCCGGTTCAGGCTCACGGTGCCGGTGAGGCCCCGGCGGGTGGGAGACAGCACCTGAATCTGATCGGCGGGGATCCCCATGTTGTCCGGCAGGCGGGTGCGGCACAGGTCCACCACCGTCTGCACCAGACGGTCCGGGGCCCGGCGGCACAGGAAAAAGAAGTCGTTTTGGCCGCTGCCAAGCTCCGGGGGACGGCCGCTGTTGACGGCGTGGGCATTGCGGATGATGGCGGAACGCTCCGCCTGACGGAACACCTCCGTCAGGGACACGGCGGCCACTGCGTGGGAGCGCAGCAGATCCCCCAGCACGTTGCCGGGGCCAACGGAGGGCAGCTGATCGGGGTCCCCCACCATCACCAGACGGCAGCCGGGCTTCACAGCCTCCAGCAGCGCCTGCATCAACGGCAGGTCCACCATGCTCATCTCGTCTACAATGACGGCATCGGCCTCCAGCGGCTCCTTGCCGTTTTTCTTGAACACCGTCTCGCCGGTAAGCTCGTTATAGGTCATACCCAGCGCCCGGTGGATGGTCTGGGCCTCCCGGCGGCACAGCTCGCTCATGCGCTTGGCGGCACGGCCTGTGGGAGCCAGCAGCAGCACCTGAAGGCCCATGCCCTCGAAAAGGGCCACGATGCCCCGTGTGGAGGTGGTCTTGCCGGTGCCGGGGCCGCCGGTCAGCAGCAGCACGCCGGTGCGGGCCGCCAGCTCCACCGCCTGACGCTGCTGAGGGGCATAGGCAATGCCCTGCTGCTCCTCCATCTCCCGGATCAGCTTCTCCACGCCCCGGCCCTGTGACCGGGGGGCATCCCGCAGCGCCAGCAGCCGCCGGGCCGTCTCGCTCTCTGCCAGATACATCCGGCGCAGGTAACAGGCGTCCACCCGTGCGATCTGCTCCTCCACCACGGCGCCACGGCTCTCCAGCGTATCCAGCGCCTGCTCCACCAGCTCCGGCGGGGCGCCGATGAGCTGCTCCGTAGCCGCCAGCAGCTTGGGCCGGGGCAGGAACACATGGCCGTTTCCCAGATTGTGCTCCAGCTCGTACAGCACCGCCGCCTCCGTGCGGCAGGGGCTGTCGCCGCCGAAGCCCATACTCAGAGCGATCTCGTCCACATCGGCAAAGGCTACGCCGTAGCGCTCCCCCGCCAGCAGATAGGGGTCCGCCCGGAGACGGGGCAGCGCATCGGCTCCGTAGGTGCGGTACAGCCGCATGGCCAGCTCCACCGGCAGCTCGTACCGGGCCAGAAACTCCATGACCCGACGCAGTCCCGTCAGCTCCCGGAAGGCGGCGGAGATCTCCATGGCCCGCTTGGAGGTGATGCCCTTGACGGTGCTCAGCCGCTCCGGCTCCTCCTCGATAACAGCCAGCGTCTCGCCGCCGAACCGCTCCACCAGCCGCTCCGCCGTGGCAGGGCCGACGCCCTTGATGATGCCGGAGGAGAGGTAGCTGATGAGTTCCTCCTCCGTCTCCGGCATCAGACGCTCCACCGTCTCGGCGGCGAACTGCTGACCGTAGGAGGGGTGGCTGACCCACAGGCCGTCGGCAGTGAGCTTTTCACCGGGGGCCACGCAGGGGATACATCCCACCACCGTCACCAGCTCGCCCTCCTCCGTCAGCAGGCCCAGCACCGTATAGCCGTTCTCCTCATTCTGGAAGATCACGTGTTGGACGGTTCCCTCCACCGTGCAGCGCTCACCCATAGCTCGTTCCTCACTTCAGATAATTTTCCAATTCCTCCGCCGGGCAAAGCTGCACCCGGCTGTATCGCTGCGTCAGGCTCTGCGCCAGACGCAGGCCCGTCTCATCCAACCCGCAGTCCGCCAGCAGGATGGGGGTCTCCCCTGTCGCGCGCTGCTCCATGGTCAGGTGCAGAGCCCGCTCCAGCGTGGCCCCGTCACCCCGGACCGGCAGCACCAGTACGGCCTCCGCCACCGGGCTATGGCGGCGCAGCAGTGTCTCCGCCAGCAGCCAGAGGATGGTGCTCACGCCCACCGCCGCCAAAAAGGCAATGAGGCCGTCTCCCATCAGTTCCATGCCATCACCTCATGCCATTGTATGCAGGAGGCGGGAGGGCGGGTGTCTCGGTATCAGCTTATCACATTTCCTCCGCCGCCGCAACCGGCGGCAGGCGTTCAGGACAGATACTTTTTCAGGTACTGGCCGGTGTACGAGGTCTCGCAGGCCGCCACTGTCTCCGGAGTACCGGCGCAGACGAGGGTCCCTCCCCCGGCGCCGCCCTCCGGGCCCAGATCGATGAGCCAGTCGGCGGACTTGATGACATCCAGATTGTGCTCGATGACCAGCACCGTGTTCCCGGCGTCCACCAGCCGCTGCAGCACCTCCAGCAGCTTCTTCACATCGTCGGAGTGCAGACCCGTGGTGGGCTCGTCCAGAATATAGAAGGTGCGGCCCGTGGCACGGCGGGACAGCTCCGTGGCCAGCTTCACCCGCTGGGCCTCGCCGCCGGAGAGGGTGGTGGAGGACTGGCCCAGCTTCACATAGCCCAGTCCCACATCGCAGAGGGTCCGAAGCTTTTCGGCGATCCTCGGCACCGGGGCAAAAAAGGCCAGCGCCTCCTCCGCCGTCATATCCAGCACGTCAGCGATGCTCTTGCCCTTGTACTTCACCTCCAGCGTCTCCCGGTTATAGCGCTTGCCGTGGCACACCTCGCAGGGGACGTACACGTCCGCCAGAAAGTGCATCTCGATCTTCAGCAGACCGTCGCCGGAGCAAGCCTCGCACCGGCCGCCACGGGTGTTGAAGGAGAAGCGCCCCGGCCCGTAGCCACGGGCCTTGGCCTCCTGCGTGGCGGCAAAAAGATTGCGTATGTCGTTGAAAAGATTGGTGTAGGTGGCGGGGTTAGAGCGGGGCGTGCGGCCGATGGGGCTCTGGTCGATGCCTACCACCTTGTCCAGATACTCCAGTCCCTCCATGGCGGTGTGCTTGCCGGGGTGGGTCTTCATGCGGTTCAGCTCGGCGCCCAGCCGCTTATAGATGATCTCGTTGACCAGAGAGGACTTGCCGCTGCCGGAGACGCCGGTGACGCAGGTGAAGGTCCCCAGCGGCACGGAGATGTCGATGTTTTTCAGGTTATTCTCCCGTGCGCCCCGCACCGTCAGGAGCTTCCCATTGCCGGGACGGCGGGCGGCCGGCACCTCGATGCGCTTTTTCCCGCTGAGGTACTGGCCCGTCAGGCTATTGGGATCGGCCATGACCTCCTCCGGCGTGCCGGCGGCCACCACCTGCCCGCCATGGGCTCCGGCGCCGGGGCCGATGTCGATGAGGTAGTCGGCGGCCCGCATGGTGTCCTCGTCGTGCTCCACCACAATGAGGGTATTGCCCAGATCCCGCAGGCGGCAGAGGGTAGCCAGCAGCTTGTCGTTGTCCCGCTGGTGCAGGCCGATGGAGGGCTCGTCCAGAATATACAGCACCCCCATCAGGCTGCTGCCGATCTGCGTGGCCAGCCGGATACGCTGGCTCTCGCCGCCGGACAGGGTACCGCTGGAGCGGGACAGGGTCAGGTAGCTGAGGCCCACGGACTGCAAAAAGCCCAGCCGGGAGCGGATCTCCTTCAAGATCTGTGCGGCGATGAGCTGCTGCGTCTCCGTCAGGGTCAGGCCGTTGAAGAAGGCCAGCTCCTCATCCACCGGCAACTCCGTAGCCTGCCAGATGGACAGGCCACCCACCGTCACCGCCAGCGCCTCCGGCTTCAGGCGGCGGCCCTGACAGGCCGGGCAGGGGCATTGGGTCATGAACTCCTCGATCTCCCGCTTGCTGGCGTCGGACTGAGTCTCCTGATACCGACGTTCCAGATTGTTGGCCACCCCCTCAAAGGGCTGATATAATACGCCCTTGCCACGGGGCTGGTCATAGTGCAGCTCCAGCTTCTCGCCGCCGGTGCCGTAGAGGATGATCTGCCGCACGGACTCCGGCAGCTCCCGCACCGGGGTTCGGAGGGAGAACTGATATTTCTTGGACAGGGCCTCGAAGTACATCCGGCTGATGCCGTCGGAGCGGATGGAGTTCCAGCCGCTGGCAGTGATGGCTCCGTCCAGAATGGAGAGGCTGTCGTCGGGGATGATGAGGGCGGGGTCCGCCTTCAGCTGCATTCCCAGCCCCGTGCAGGTGGGGCAGGCGCCGTAGGGGTTGTTGAAGGAGAACATCCGGGGCGTCAGCTCCTCGATGCTGATGCCGCAGTCGTCGCAGGCGTAGTTCTGGGAAAAGATCAGATCCTGCTCCTCCCGCAGCAGATTCACGATGACGATGCCGCCGGAGAGGTGGGACGCCGTCTCCACGGAGTCCGTCAGCCGCTGGCCAAGGTCGGGCCGGACGATGAGCCGGTCCACCACGATCTCGATGTGGTGCTTCTTGTTCTTCTCCAGCGGGATATCCTCCGACAGGTCATAAAGGCTCCCGTCGGCACGGGCCCGGACGTAGCCGGAGCGGCGGGCATCCTCCAGCACCTTGGCGTGCTCGCCCTTGCGGCCCCGGACCACCGGGGCCAGCACCTGAATACGGGTCCCCTCCGGCAGGGCCAGGATCTGGTCGATGATCTGGTCGATGGTCTGCTGGCGGATCTCCTTGCCGCACTTGGGGCAGTGGGGGGTGCCGATGCGGGCCCACAGCAGGCGGAGATAGTCGTAGATCTCCGTCACCGTGCCCACCGTGGAGCGGGGGTTCTTGCTGGTGGTCTTTTGGTCGATGGAAATGGCCGGGGACAGGCCGTCGATATAGTCCACATCGGGCTTATCCATCTGGCCCAGAAACATCCGGGCGTAGCTGGACAGGCTCTCCACATACCGGCGCTGGCCCTCGGCGTAGATGGTGTCAAAGGCCAGCGAGGACTTGCCGCTGCCGGAGAGCCCCGTCAGCACCACCAGCTTGTCCCGCGGGATGGTGACGTCGATGTTCTTGAGGTTATTCTCCCGTGCGCCCTTGATATAAATATGATCCTGCATGGTGTTTTTCTCCTGTTGATCTCCGATTTATGCGAAGCGATAGGGGTCGGCCACCCGGCGGCTGCCGCAGAGGGCGCAGGCCATGCGCCACATGGCCCGGCCATGGATGCGGTCATGCCACACAAAGCGGCGCAGCACCTTCCGCAGCGTCCAGTCCTCGTCATAGCTGCCGTGGAACACGGCATTGTGAAGGTACCGGGGTTGTCGCTCCAGTGCGGCGAAGCCCGCCCGGCGGCAGATGAGGATATCCGGCTCGTTGCCGACCTCCACCCCGATCTCTCCGAAGTAGTAGGCGTTGACGTTTTTCGTATGCCGGTACATCTCCTCCGCCGTCAGGGGGACGTCCCCGTAGAAGGTCTCCCGCTGGGGGAGGGTGGTGTGTGTCTTGTCGGGGATGGAGCGGTACAGCGTCAGGAAGTCCTCCGCCGACCGCAGGGCCAGTGCCTTCCGTGCTTCATACTCCTCCGCCGTCAGGGGGCGGTGCTCGGAGGGCAGCAGGATGTCGCTGTCGGCATCGTGGACGTTGAGAGGGCTGGCCGCCTCCTGCGTGATGACTCCCACCGCCGGCACCGGCGGCAGACCCAGCCAGCGGCGATAGGCCGTCAGCTCCGCCGGGAGCTTGGAGAGCGCCGCCTGCTGCGTCTCGCCCCGCAGGGCCAACCCCACCGGCTCCTCCGCCCACAGCAGGTGGCCCCGGTCATTGTGCTCGTCGATCAAACGCAGCTGCATCCGTCATTCCTCCGTGATGATGTCCGCCGTATCGGCCCTCACCAGCGCCAACAGTGCCTTGGGGTCGCAGGCGATCTGGTGCCCCAGTTTCCCCGCCGACACCATGATGACAGGCAGGCTCGCCGCCGTCTCATGGAACACCGTGGGGAACAGCTTTTTCATGCCCACGGGGCTGCACCCGCCGTGGACATAGCCCGTCAGGGGCAGCAGCTCCTTCTGAGGCAGCATGGCCACGGACTTCTCCCCCACGGCATGGGCGGCCTTTTTCAGGTCCAGCGTGGCGGCCACGGGGATATCGAACACGTAATAACCGCCGCTGGCCCCACGGGCCACCAGCGTTTTAAACACCGATGCCGGATCCTGCCCCAGCGAACGGGCCACGGACACGCCGTCGATGCCGCTCTCCGGGTCGTAGGTGTGGGCGGTATAGGGGATCTTCTTCTGATCCAGCACCCGCATGACGTTGGTCTTTTCCTCTTTATGCTTTGCCATGATGTATCTCCTTATGTCAAATACCATATGCCGCCCACCGTCCGGGCATAGAGCCACAGGAGCAGCAGGTGAACGGGATAAAATGCGTAGCACAACCACTGGATGGGGCGGCTGCAATAGCCCCGCCGCCCGTCATAGAGCCAGATGAAGGCAAGGCTCACCAGTGCGTACAGTTCGATGCTGACGCCGCCTACGCTGGCGACACAGAACACCGCCAGTCCCGCCAGCTGGATCAGCCGGTTCCCACGGGACAGGTGAAACAACAAAATCAGGGCCATGCCCCAGCCGCCGTAGTCCGTATGGCAGACCTCCAGCAGCCAGAAGGCTCCGGCAAACGCCGCCGTGGCCCCCAGAAGGTGCAGGGCGTCCGGGGTCCTCTGCGCCCAGTCCGCCGCCCAGCACACCAGCGCCCCGGCCAGCAGCGTCCACAGGACATTCTGGTAGCTCGGATCCAGCGGCCGGCCGCTGAAGGCCAGATCGAAGGGTACCTCCGTCAGCACCGCAAACAGCAGCAGCCGCAGGGCGTACCGCCGCCTGTCATGGGTGCGGATGCAGCCCTCAGCGATCTGAAAGGCGAAGATGGGAAAGGCGATGCGCCCCACGCACCGCAGCCACAGGATCCACGGAAACAGGACGTACCCCATATGGTCCACCAGCATGGTGGCCATGGCGATGTATTTCAGGGTCATGGCGCTGAGCCCGGCACGCTTCTCCGTCATAGCGCTCCCCTCCTCATATCCGGCGGCGACGGCCATGGGCCGCAGCGGCGGCACGGGCCTCCCCCTCGGCGGCGTAGGCCGCCACGTCGAAGGGCTCCGGCACGGCGTCCGCCCGGAGGTACAGGGGGTGATGGGGATGCCCCGCCGCAGAGCGCTTGCCGCAGGTGACCCACCGGGCGCCGGCGGCCTCTCCCAGGGCGATCATATCCCGCAGGCAGGGCCACAGGTAGTCCCGCTTCTCGATGATAGTCCCCCAGGCCGCCCACACCACCGGATCCGGTGTGCGGGAGAGAATGTAGGCAAAGGCCCGCATATTCTCCCGGTGCAGCTCCGGGTTGCAGGTGCGCTCCATGTCGTCAGGGGAGGTGGCCCGCTGGGCATAGACATTGAACATGATGAAGGAGTCAAAGCCGTTGTTGCGGGCGATGCGCTCCACGCTTTTCAGGGTGGGATCCAGCGCACCGGGCCGGGCGGTGGAGGGGTTGATGCCCACACAGATCAGGGGCTTTTTTCCCCGTGTACCCAAGATGTACCGGTACTCGGTATAGGTGTTAGGGACGAACAGCCACCGGTCCACGTCGTAATCCCGGTTGGGCTGCCGGGCCAGCGCCAGCTGGCGGTCAAAGGAGATATCCCCCAGTTGGCGGATATCCACGGTGGGTATATGGGCCATAACGCCTCCTTTTACTTCTGACCCCGCAGCTCGATGATCTGGTCACGCAGCAGGGCGGCGTATTCGAATTCCAGCATTTTGCTGGCTT
>OLND01000670.1_pt1 | contig 40649 bp, 36 predicted proteins | sample 1672031 | NCBI WGS metagenome assembly OLND01 (sample SAMEA3136638, study PRJEB25190) | human gut metagenome | biome: human gut; feature: human-associated habitat; material: faeces | place: Austria | collected 2013 | reverse complement strand
AGTGAAAAATTATATTAAAAATCAGGGAATAAAATAAAACACAGCCATTCACCCATGCCTATGCAAGTATTATAGACGTGGTACTCTGGCTGATATGATAGAAGAGGGAGAATCGGAAATCCATATTATCTTACGCAGGTGAGATTACTATCCTGTGTTTTGTACAAAGAATTTGAACTACTCCATCCGACGTTAGTCGAGGGCACTGAAAAACTGTTTTTACATACAATATATAGTAGTGTAAAACATATAAGTATGCTTTACCTTGTACCGTTTTGTGTAAAATAAGGACTTTTTCAGTAGCGTCCGTTAGTCGGTTGGGGTAGTTCAAGAGCCAGGCGAAGCAGATGGATGTTATCCTGTATTGCACAGGTGGCATCCATTTTGTTTTTGACTGCTATTACTATATGTACTATATGCGTTCTGTACCTCATTGAACCTCTGGGAAAGACTTTGACATCTAATCATGGGTATGATACACTGAACTTAACTATGGGTATTGTAACCCTGGTGTGACAAATATTAATAGTAAAGACTTAATATACGTTATATACTTAGTATAAACGCAGCAAAAGAAAGTATTGAATGTACGGCTGATTTTGGGCGTACATGAAACTAACAGAGGTGAAAATATTGGATAAAAAGGAATACCGTGCGAGACTGGACGAGATTAACAGTCTGGTAGAGAAGCAGGATTACAGAGAAGCTCTGAATGTTGTAGAGACAATTGAGTGGCGACGTGTCAGAAGTGCAAGAACTCTTTGTATGGTAAGTGAAATCTACGAGGTTAATAAACGGTATGATGACAGTCTCAGACTGCTTCTGCTGGCTTATCAGAGAGCACCGAGCGGAAAGCTGATTTTATATCGTCTGGTAGAGTTGTCTGTAAAGATGACGGATTATGAAAGTGCAGTTAAGTACTATAATCAATTTATGAAACTCTCTCCAAATGATAATAACCGTTATATTTTGAAATATAAGATTTATAAAGGAAGAAAAAATCCGATTGAGGATCAGATTAAAATCTTAGAGAAATATAAAGCAAGTGAGTATACAGAACGTTGGGCTTATGAACTGGCAAGATTGTATGCAAGAGCCGGAATGTACGATAAATGTATCGCAGAATGTGACGAGATGGTTCTCTGGTTCAGCGACGGAAAGTATGTAAAGAAAGCTCTGGAGCTGAAAATGAAGTATACGGAGCTGACGGATGCAGAGAAAGAAAAATATAAGGAACTTTATGGAGAACCGAAAGCAGTACGTATTGCAAGAACAGCGGCAAGTGTAAGTGCGGCAACTCAGGCGGCAGCAAAGATGCTCAATCAGACTGCACAGACCATGGCAAAACCGGAGGATGCAGTAAATTCAGTTAAAGCAGAGGCATTTCAGCTTCCGAAACCGGAGCCAGTTAAGAAAGCAGAATCTGAGACAGAATCAGAAGCCAAAGCAGAAGCAAAACCGGAACTGGCAGAACAGCCGAAAGTGATGGAGATGCCGGAATTTATTAAGACTCCGGAAGTTAAACCGGATTTTGAACCACTTCCGGAAATTCAAATGCCGGAAGAAATCAAAAAAGAAATCGAAGAAGAACTCGAAAAGAAAAAAGCGGTAGAAGCAAAATTGCAGGAAGAAACAGCGAAAATTGCAGAAGAAGAACCTGTTAAAGAATTTGATTTAGAGGCGGCACTTGGAGTTGCGGCAGCTGAGATGGCTCAGGCTGAAAAAACTGAAGCAGTAGAAAACGAAGCGGAAGCGAAAGCAGAAATGGAAGTGCCAGAAGGCGCAACTATCCAGCTTCCGTTAGAAGAGATAAAAGCAGCCCGTCAAAATGCAGTAGAAACCGATGCAACGGTTGATTTATCAAATGTTGTAGAAGAAGCAATGGCGGAAGCGGTTGTGACAGCGGAGGAAGAAACAGCAGAAAAAGTGGTAGAAGCTGAAACTGAGGCATCAGAGGAAAAAGTGGCTGAAGCTGAGACAGAAGAGCCACAGGAAGAGAAAGCACCAGAATCCGTTGAGACAGAAGAGTCACAGGAAGAACAAGAGCCAGAATCTGCTGAAACAGAACAAGAGCCGGTTGAAGTAGAAGAAGCACGAGAGAGTGAACCGGCACAGTGGGTGCTTGAGGAGCCAGTGGAGTCAGAAGAAGAAAATGCTGAGTCAGAAGCAGTTCAGGAAATTGAAGCGGTTACAGAAGTAGAACCAGAATCAGTAGAACCAGAATCGGAAAAAGTGCTTCGTCATCATTTGACAGATGAAGAACACAGACGACTCTTTACTTATTTTGCACCAATTCCGGGAATGAAAGAACAGGTAAAAGAAGCTTTGGATATCGCACAGAAATCTGCGTGTGAAAAGACTTCCAAGGCAGGAAATATGATTGTAACCGGACGTTCCGGTTCAGGAAAAACCAGATTTTCAGAAAGCCTGATTAAAGCACTTTGCAAAGAACGCCAGATGGAAGGCGCAAAAGTGGCTTACCTGACCGCAGAGGTGTTAAATAAAAAAGACCCTGCATTTATTGTAGATAAACTTTCAGGAGGATTTCTGGCAATCGGACGTGCATCTGCAATGACTGCCCAAACAGTTGAGAATCTTTCCAAAGCGATGGAATTTAAGACCAATCGTCTGACTGTTATTCTGGAAGATTCAAAAGCCGGAATTTATACATTGAAGCAGGATTATCCGGAATTTATGGAAAAATTTGATTCGAGGATTGTAATTCCGGTTTTTACCAATGACGAGCTGGTGTCATTCGCCAAGACTTATGCCAAGGAAAAAGGCTATAAGGTAGATGATATTGCAGTACTTGCGGTATATTCTTTGATTGGCGATAATCAGTATGAAGATGACCCAGTCTGCGTCGGACAGGTAAGGGAAATGATGGATAGTGCAATTGCAAAAGCTTCCAGACTGGGCAGACGTCCAGGTAAAAAAGTGGCAAAACGTCATCTGGATGTAACCGGACGAATTATGCTGTATGAAAAAGACTTTAACCTGTAAGATATCATAACAGGAACAGTTTGCAGATAAAAATATAGATAAAATTTGCAGATAAAAATAGAGTCTGCAGATAAAAAATATGGATAAAAAAGCAGATAAAAAAGGGAGAAAAAAATATGGCAGTCCCATATCTTGGAAATTCAAAGAATACGATTGAAGTATTGCAGAAATATGATTTTGTTTTTCAGAAGAAATTCGGACAGAACTTTTTAATTGACTCCCATGTACTTGATAAAATTGTAAGCGCAGCAGGAATCACGAAAGATGATTTTGTACTGGAGATTGGTCCCGGAATTGGGACTATGACCCAGTATCTGGCAGCTTCTGCCAGAAAAGTGTTTGCGGTGGAAATCGATAAGGCGTTAATTCCAATTTTGGAAGATACCTTAAAAGAGTTTGATAATGTTCAGGTTATCAATCAGGATATCCTTAAAGTAGATATCAAAAAACTGGCAGAGGAGCACAATGACGGAAAACCGATTAAAGTTGTGGCAAATCTGCCATATTATATTACAACGCCGATTATCATGGGATTATTTGAAAGCCAGGTTCCGATTGATTCAATTACCGTAATGGTACAAAAAGAAGTAGCAGACCGAATGAAAGTTGGTCCGGGCACAAAAGACTACGGTGCGCTGTCACTGGCTGTTCAGTATTACGCTGAGCCGTATATCGTGGCAAATGTACCCCCAAACTGTTTTATGCCAAGACCAAAGGTAGGAAGTGCAGTGATTCGTCTGACCAGACATGAAAAACCACCGGTTGAGGTGGTTGACGAGAAATTGATGTTCCGCCTGATTCGTGCTTCTTTTAACCAGAGAAGAAAGACCCTTGCAAATGGATTGAATAATTCACCGGAATTGTCTTATTCCAAAGAGGAAATCCAGCAGACTATTGAAAAATGTGGATTTAAAGCGGGAATTCGAGGAGAAGCACTGACTTTGGAGGATTTTGCAAAACTTGCCAATGTATTTTCTGAAAAGTGAAAAATTCAAGAAATAAAATGAATACAGAAAAATAAATACAGAAATAAAACGAAAAGCCATCGCCCAGAATATCCGAAACTGGGCGATGGCTTTTTTCTATAAATATTAAAGGAAGGAGAGCCGGTCGTTTGCGACCGACATATGAAAAAGAAAATATAAAAATAATTTTTGTTCTTTATTATTTTTATGGTTTTAGTATATTCGATAAATGTGTGCAAATCATGTTGAAGTTGTGAAGAAATCATGAACGAAATTCAAAACTTTTGTGAATGACAGATTTTATCGTATTTTGTTGGAAGAAAAATTTTCAATTATCAAGTGACGAATATCCAGAAAACGTTCGACACCAATGCGGATTCCCCCCATCAGACCGGAAATATCCTGAAGCCGGGAAGGGATAATCTGGCATTTACGATTCTGATGATGGCGCAGATAGTCCTGAATTGAGAGATTAATCTGCGGAATATAATTAGAAAACGAGCTGTTGAGCACGACCAGTTCAATATTAAACGTATTAATAATATTGTTGATTGCAATTGAAATATATTTGGAAAATAATTCCATCATTTCAAGTGCTTCAGGAACCTGGTTCTGATAGTCACGGACAAAAGCATCTATCGTAACCTGTTCCTGATGGGTGAGTCTGGCATATTCTTCTAAAATCGCTTTCTCAGAGGCATATTGTTCCAGACATCCATGATTCCCGCATGGGCAGGGTTTGCCGTCGGGAAATAAAATTGTATGTCCGATTTCTCCGGCATAGCCGTCCTGACCACGATAAAGATGACCGTTAATCATAATTCCCATACCAATTCCATCATGAATATTTAATAATACCATGTTTTGGTCATAATGATGAAATGCCGATTCACCGAGAACAGATAGGTTCGATTCATTTTCGACAAAAACCGGAATGTGAAACTCTGATTCAAGCAGTTTGGCTAGATTAGAATCCGGAAGCGGATAATAAGGAGTAAAAAGAATCTGATTTTGTTGTACGACACCATAGATTCCGATGGTAATTCCTACGATTTTATAGGGACAATCTCCATACTCAGGCAGGATATCATGAATTATCCGGCACAGATTTTTGTATAAATTATCTCCCTTTTGGAACGGATATTCTTTTAAACGGCAGTTTTCTCCTTTTAAATCCGAAGTTAAAGCGATAATCTGAGACGGATGCACGTCAATAGAAAGTGCATATCCGCATTTTTTCTGAAATTCAAGTAAAATAGGTTTTCTTCCAAGAGAAGTCTGAGCGCTTCCGATTTCTAAAATCAGATGCTGTTCAATCAGCTCCTGAACGATATTGGAAATAGTCGCTTTTGTCAGATGAAGCTGCTGAGAAAGCGCAGCCCTTGAGACCGGTGGATGGTTTACAAGATATTCAAGCACCTGTCTGCGGTTATTGTCACGTATCATTTCCTGATTTGCAATAGCCATGAAAAAATCCCTCCTTTAAGTGAAATGTATTCTTGAAAAATCAGCCGCAAAATCAAATACAGAAAGATTCTGAGAGTACGTTGTGCGTATTATTTATCATACCACTTTTCTTAAGTGGCGGGCAAGAGGATTTGTATAATGGCTAAACAAACCATGAGGGGCAGTTGAACGCAGATAAGCACTCCCCTGTGTCAACTGCGTAAAGCACTAAGGGGGTGGGTAAGGGACTTTTTTTTGTGGATTTTGCAGAACAATTGGGCATGAAAAAGTTTCAGATGAAATTTCTTAATGAAAACTTTAGATGCATAAAAACAGGGAGTGTGTTATGATGAGGGTGAAACTTTGAAAGGAGATTTTTATTATGAAATTCAACAAAAGAAAATTAGCGTTACTGATGACAGGACTGATGCTGGTCATGTCTCCGGTCAGTGTATGGGCCGATAGAGAAGATGCAAAACTGGAGAAGCCTTATGTATCTTTAGGTGCAGACTTAAGTGCAAACGACCGTGCAATCGTATTAAAACTGCTTGGTGTGACAGAAGATGACTTGAAAAATTATACCGTAACAACGATTACCAATGCCGATGAACATAAATATCTGGATTCTTATCTGAGCAAAAGCGTAATCGGAACAAGAGCCCTTTCTTCTGTACTGGTAAAAGGAAAAACTGACGGAAGTGGAATTAAAGTTACAACCTACAACATTACTTACTGTACGACCGGTATGTACCAGAATGCCTTGGCAACAGCAGGAATTGAGGATGCAGAGATTGTGGTAGCTGGTCCTTATAATATTTCCGGTACGGCTGCCCTGGTTGGAGCAATTAAGTCTTATGAGAATATGACAGGCGAAACGGTCAGTAAGGAAAATGTAGATACTGCGACAAACGAACTGGTTGTGACCGGAAAACTTGCAGAAAGTGTAGGCGATTCCGATAAAGCAGAACAGTTAGTCGGAGCAGTAAAAGAACAGGTTGTAGAAGGCAGTGACAATGGAAAAGAACTGACGGAAGAAGAAATCGGAAATGTAGTTGACCAGGCAGCACAAGAGATGGATGTCCAGCTTTCTGATGAGGACCGTCAGGAAATTGTTGCTTTGATGGATAAAATCAAGGGACTGGATATTGATGTGGACAGCTTGAAAGAACAGGCAAAAGATTTATATGATAAAATCGATGATTTAGGATTAAAATTAGACTGGAATCAGGAAAAAGTACAGGGATTTTTCTCTAAAATTATCGAATTTTTCAAAAATTTATTCAGCTAAAAACGAATAGAAATAGTTCCATGGAACAGTTATATGGGTAAAAACAGGGGGAAGACGTCTCAAAAATGTCTTCTCCCTTTCATGTTACTCATTTTCTGTTGCGCTGTATTTCTGAATTGCCTCATTTAGAGACAGCATACGCTGATCTAATTGAGCCACAATCGTAGCACATTCCTGTAAGTCTTTACTGATGTAATCCGGTGCATTTCCCTCAAACTTGTAATAAATTTTATGTTCCAGGCTTGCCCAGAAATCCTGTGCAATTGTTCGAATCTGAACTTCTACGGGAACATAGAGAGTCTTATCATAGAGATAGACCGGAACAGAAACCAGTAGATGATAACTTTGATAACCGCTCTCTTTTGGCTGTTTCATATAGTCTTTTATGTTCTCAATGCGCAAATCATTTTGTTTACGAATAAAATCAGCAATCAGATAAATATCAGAGGTAAAAGAACAGATAATGCGGATTCCGGCAATATCGTTTACATATCGAATCATGTTTGGAATATTTGATTCGTAACCATCTTTTTTTAATTTTTTTACAATGCTTTCCGGAGTTTTGATTCTCGATTTTACGTGTTCAATCGGATTATAATGCTGAATATACTGAAATTCGTCGTTTAAGATATCAATTTTAGTTGCCACCTGTTTTAATGCGGCATGATAAAGAAACATCATAGTTTCCCAGTCATTGACATCTCCATATTCTCTTTCAAAAATTGAATTATTTATAGTATCACTTCCTTTTTTGTCGCTTCTGTATAGTATAGCATAAAAGATAAAAGATGAATAGAAAGAAAATAAAAAAGAGATTTTCCGAAAAAGGTTGACAGAAGAGAGGGGACGTTGTTTAATAAAATTATTATATTAAACGTTTAAGCAAAAAAGAAGGTGAAAAAAGGAAAATGGCGACGATTAAAGAAATCGCAAAGGCATGTCATGTATCAGTTGCTACCGTTTCCAACATATTGAACAAAAAGCCAGGTGCAAGTGAAGCGACAAGGGAACTTGTACTCAAAACAGCAAAGGAAATGGACTATATGCCAAATTATGTGGCGAAAAATCTTAAAACAAAGAATACAAGAAGCATAGGTGTTATAGCGGAGGACATGACTATTTTCAGTATTCCGGATATTATTGACGGGATTACGGAATACTGTGAGGAAGTTGATTATCAGATTTTACTTACGAATTTACGGCTGTATAAGAAGTATCAGGATGTGTATTATGGCAGGGAAGATTATTTTGAAAGGGTAAAACAGGAAATAAAAAAGCTTATGGCAAAGCAGGTTGAGGGGATTATTTATGTGACAGCTCATGAGAGGGTGATGCACTGTATTCCGGATGACCTGCCGATACCGGCAGTCATGGCTTATGGATATACGGAAAGCAAAAAAGTGCCGTCGATTGTTGTGGATGATGAACATGGAGCGTATGAGGTTGTCTGTCATCTGATTCGGCATGGACACAGAAGAATCGGTGTAGTTATGGGAAAAAAGGATAGTCTTCATGCACAGGCACGTCTTGTCGGATACCAGAAAGCACTGCGAGACAACGGGATTGTGTATGATCCGGAACTTGTTGCACAGGGAGACTGGACAAGAGAAAGTGGATATAGAATGGCAGATGAACTGCTTGCACATGATGTGACAGCAGTCTTTTGTATGAATGATCTTATGGCAGGCGGACTTTATGACCGACTGGATGAACTTGGGAAAAAAATACCGGAGGAACTTTCTGTTGTAGGATACGATGACAGAGAGTTATCAAGTTATTATAAGCCACCGCTCACGACAATCCGACTGCCGCTGCATGATATTGGATATCGTGCAGCAGAAGTGATGATTGCTTTGCTGGAAAAACGGATTGTACCGCAGGAAGAAGAAGTGATTTATCAGATGCCTTGTGAGATGTTAATTCGTAAGTCTGTGCAGGACTACAAATTATAGTGGTACAAGTTGTGAAAATAGGATACAAGTAATGAGAAAAACAGCTTTTTGAGACTTTTTTTAAAAGGTTTTGGAAAGCTGTTTTTCGTTAAAATATACAAAGAAAACAGGACTTGAAATTGATAAATATTAGGATTGAGAGAAAAAATGTTGTGCAGTTTGTACATGCTTAAACGATTTAAAAAAATTAAAACATGTAGAAAAGATGAAAAACAAAGAAAAAATGAGATAATAAGAAAAAAAGAGAGATTATAGAGATATTAATCGTTAAAAAATAGAATTTATAAGCTTTTTATTGTGTAAACAATGTGGTATAAATAAGAAAAACAAACAAGAGCGTTGTACAAAATCAATAATGACAGACAAGATTCGGGCAGATTAGACAAAAAAAGGTCGGAAAGAGGAATCAAGTTCAAAAGAGCGGAACATTTAAATGTTAAACGTTTAATTGAAAAATGTCAGTATTTGTCAACCATGTATCATGCAGAAGCAGGAGGCTTCTGAGTTGATAAAATTATTAAAGGAGGACACTATAATATGAAAAAGAAAGTGTTAGCAGCATTATTATGTGCAGCAATGGTAGGAACTACATTGGCAGGTTGTGGTTCATCAGGCAGTGATTCCGGAAGTGATGATTCCGCAAAACAAACAGGTAAAAAAGAAATGGATGTAGAGGGAGATGACGTTACCACTCTTAATGTATGGACATTCATTGAAAACCATCAGGATTTCTACACAGATATGGCTGAAAAGTGGAACGAAGAGAATCCTGACAGAAAAGTAAAACTGGTATTATCCAACATGGCTTATGATGATATGCACAACAAACTGTCTCTGGCTCTGGAATCCGGAGAAGGTGCACCGGATGTTGTTGATATCGAGTTAGGAAAATTCCCGGCATTTATGACAGGAAACATCGGACTGAAAGACTTAACAGATGCAATTGCACCATATAAAGACAATGTAGTAGAATCCAGACTTGACTTATATTCTAAAGATGGTAAATATTACGGACTGCCGACACATGTTGGTACAACCGTAGCTTTCTATAACACAGAAGAATTAGAAGCAGCTGGTATTGATTACACAACAATCAAAACATGGGATGACTTCAAAGAAGCCGGTATCAAATATCATGAAGCAACCGGAAAAACATTTGCAGCAGCTGAAACAACTGCACAGTGGACACTGAACCTGATGTTAGCTCAGAAAGGTGGAAGCTACTTAAAAGAAGATGGTTCTCTTGATGTAAACAACGACAAGATGGTTGAAGTATTACAGTGCATGAAAGATATGCAGGATGCAGGTGCACTTGCTACAATCGCTGGTGGACAGCCGGATAATGAAGAAGCTTACCCTCTGTATAACAGTGGTGATGTTGCAGCAGCTATCATGCCATTCTGGCAGACAAGCCGTTACACAAGCTATATGACAGACCTTTCCGGTAAAGTTGCAATCGCAGCTCCTCCAGTATTCGGTGACAATGATGCCGTTAAGACAATCGGTGGTGGCGGTACAGGTACTGCAGTTGTAGCATCCGGTGAAAATGCAGACCTTGCAGCAGACGTATTTGCATTCATCAAACTTTCTGATGAAGCCAACGTAGAAGTATGGAATGTATTAGGATTTGACCCTGTAAATACAGAAGTTTGGACACAGACAGATATTACAGAAAATCCAGACAACCAGTATGTAAAATACTTTAATACAAAACCTTTCGATGCTTTATTAGATGTACAGGACAACATTGGATTACTTGACTGCTATACAGATGAAAAAATGCCTTCTATCAACAATGTATTCACAACTCAGACCTTAAATGATATCTTTGAGTCTGGTGTAGATGTAAAAGAAGCACTTGACGAAGCACAGGATACTCTGGAAAACGAATTCGCAGAATAATCATTTGTAAGTGATAAGAAATGTAATATAAGAAGAGCGGGATGTGGGGAAATCCCATGTCCCGCTCTTATTAGAGAGAGGAGTATATATCATGAACAAAGTAAAAAAATTCTTTTACTCACAGAAAGCCGCTCCTTATGTATTTATTCTTCCATTTGTATTGACAATTCTTTTATTCTGGATTGTACCGATTGCAAATGGTGTACTTCTTAGTTTTCAGGATGTACTCAAAGAAAAATGGGTAGGCTTTAATAACTATTCAAGATTAGTTTCAGACAAAATGTTTTATAAGGCAATTTACAACAGCGTAAAATACATGATTGGAACTTTGATTTTACTGATTCCATTTCCAATGTTATTTGCAAGTCTGTTAAACAGTAAGCTGATGAAAGGTGCAAATTTCTTCAAATCTGTTTACTTCCTTCCGGCTTTAACATCTGTTGTAGTTGCAGGTACTATTTTCCGTCTGATGTTTGGTGAAATGGATACCGCACTGGCAAACCAGATTATCGGTCTCTTTGGACATTCACCAATCAAATGGTTAAAAGGTGAGTGGACCAGTTACTTTGCACTCCTCTTGGTTGCATGTTGGAGATGGACGGGTGTAAATATTCTTTACTTCCTTGCAGGTCTCCAGAATATTTCAACTGATATTTATGAAGCGGCATCTATCGATGGTGCAACAAAGTGGCAGCAGTTTATTAAAATTTCATTCCCATTATTAAAACCAACAACCGTTTATGTGTTAACAATCAGTATCTATGCAGGTCTGTCTATGTTCCTTGAGTCCTTCATGTTATGGAAAGGAAATAACTCACCAAGAAACATCGGTCTTACTATTGTAGGATATCTGTACAGACAGGGTATTGAAAAGAGAGCAATGGGATATGCGTGTGCAGTTGGTCTTGTACTGTTAATCATCGTTATGATTATCAATATGATTCAGCTTGTTGCAACAGGAACATTCAAGAAGGAGGAGAGATAATATGGCAGCAGAAGCAATTGGAAAAAGCCAGAAAACAAAAAACAGAGTGGCAACCGTGCTTATGGTAATTTTCTTTACGATTCTTGCCATCTTGATTATCCTGCCGATTTATGCCATTATTCTGGCAAGTTTTAAACCGGGTAATCATCTTCTTCAGTATGGTTTGAACCTTGATTTAGACAGTGCAAGCATGACACTTTCAAACTACGTGTTACTGTTTACCGGTCAACATGACTACTGGATTTGGTTTAGAAACAGTTTATTCTTAACTGTTGTTACTGTAGTGTTAACTTTACTGGTAAGTGCTTTCGTAGCTTATGGTTTTGCAGCTTATGATTTCAAAGGAAAGAATTTCTTCTTTGTATTAGTATTGATTATTCTTTCTATTCCTTTTGAAGTTATCATGCTTCCTTTATACAAACAGATGTCAACATGGGGACTGATGGACAGCTATGTAGCAGTTGTACTGCCATTCCTTGCACATGCGTCAACGATTTTCTTCTTCAGACAGTACCTGCTTGGTACACCAAAATCTCTGATTGAAGCAGGTCGTATTGATGGAGCAACCGAATATGGAATTTTCTTCCGTCTGATTGTACCGATTTTGAAACCGGCATTTTCCGCTATGGCAATTTTAAATGGTATGAATGCATGGAACAACTACATGTGGCCATTACTGGTTATACGTTCTTCCAGCAAATATACGTTAACAATCGGTTTGAATACACTGATTAACCCTTATGGAGATAACTACAGCCTGTTAGTAGTAGGTTCTGTATTCTCCATTATCCCAATCTTTATTCTGTTCTTATGCTTCCAGAGATACTTCATCGAAGGTATGACTGCCGGAGCTGTAAAAGAATAAATACTTAAAATACTTACATAATTATGATTTTGAATTTTCAGGAGGATTAAAAAATGAGCAGAAGAGCGAAAATGGTTCTGGATAAAGAGTTCCAGATTGCACCGATTGATAAGAGAATTTATGGTTCTTTTATTGAGCATTTAGGAAGAGCTGTATATGAGGGAATCTATCAGCCAGGTCATCCGGCAGCAGATGAAAATGGATTTCGTAAAGATGTTATCGAGTTGGTAAAAGAACTTGATGTTCCGATTATTCGTTACCCGGGCGGAAATTTTGTATCTAATTTTTACTGGGAAGATTCTGTAGGTCCTGTTGAGGAAAGACCACATAGACTGGAACTTGCATGGAGAAGTCTTGAGAAAAATGAAATTGGTCTGAATGAATTCTCAAAATGGGCAGAAAAAGTAAATTCTGATGTTATGATGGCAGTCAATCTTGGTACAAGAGGAATTTCAGATGCCTGCAATCTTCTGGAATACTGTAATCATCCATCAGGAACAAAATATAGTGACATGCGAATTAAGCACGGAGTAAAAGACCCACACAACATTAAAGTATGGTGCCTTGGAAATGAAATGGATGGTCCATGGCAGATTGGACATAAAACAATGGAAGAATATGGACGTCTTGCAGCAGAAACCGCAAAAGCAATGCGCCTGATTGACCCGAGCATTGAACTGGTATCCTGCGGAAGTTCTTTCCGTGACATGCCGACTTTCCCAGACTGGGAAGCAACGACTCTGTCCCATACTTATGAGTATGTAGATTATGTTTCCATGCATCAGTACTATGGAAACAGAGACGATGACAGCAATGATTATCTGGCACAGTCTGATGATATGGATGATTTCATCCGTACGGTTATCTCAACCTGTGACTATGTAAAAGCGAAAAAACGTAGTAAAAAAGTGATGAACTTAAGCTTTGATGAATGGAATGTATGGTTCCACTCAAATGCAGCTGATGATGATATCACAGAAAATCATCCATGGCAGGTAGCACCGCCAATGCTGGAAGATATCTACAACTTTGAAGATGCACTGCTAGTCGGTTTAATGCTGATTACTCTTATCAAACACGCAGACCGTGTAAAAATGGCGTGTCTGGCACAGTTAGTCAATGTAATCGCTCCGATTATGACCGATGCAGCAGGTGGCGCATGGAAACAGACCATCTTCTATCCATTTATGCATGCTTCCAAATACGGACGTGGCGTTGCACTGCTTCCGGTTATGAACAGCACAAAACATGCAACTGCAAAACATGATGAAATCACAGACGTTGAATCTGTTGCAGTTTACAATGAAGAAAAAGATGAAGTAACAATCTTTGCAGTAAACCGTAACTTAGAAGAAGACGTAGAACTTACAACAGATGTAAGAAGCTTTGAAGGCTACCGCATATTAGAACACATCGTTATGGAAAACGAAGACCTGAAAGCAGGCAACAGCCTGGCCGGAGAAAAAGTTTATCCTGTAAATGGCGATGAGAGAAGCAAACTTGACGGCGGAGTGCTGACAAGCGTAATCAAAAAAGCATCCTGGAATGTGATTCGTCTGGGTAAATAAAAAATAAAAGAAGTAAATGAAGAACGAATTGTCGTATTAATGTTTGAGAAAGATATTAATGCGATGATTCGTTTTTTTATAAAGTGTGTAAAAAAGCGGGACAGCTATGATATGTATCCTCTTTACTGGATACATACCACCAGGCTGCCTCGCTTTTTTTAATCCTTAAATTATTACATCGGAAGAGCCATATCCCCATCTTTAATCCATCCTAAATTTCTCATCATATTTGAGAAGAAATAGGTCAGTGCAGCCGGAAGAGCAAAGTGCATAATTAAAATTTTAAATAATACCACTACGCTTGAAACTCCCGGAACAGCCATGGTCTGCCAGGTCATAATCTGTCCGACAAGTCCTGCTGTTCCCATTCCGGAACCGGTTGCATTGTTTGTCATTTTAAAGAGGAGTGTAGAAACCGGTCCTAAGATGGCACTCGATAAAATGACAGGAAGCCAGATGAGTGGTTTCCTCATAATATTAGGAACTTGAATCATGGAAGTTCCAAGCCCCTGTGCGATCAGACCAGGAGCTCCATTTTCTTTATAACTTGCAATTCCAAAACCGACCATGTTACAACAGCATCCGACGGTTGCTGCACCGGCGGCAAGCCCGGATAGATTTAGAATAATTCCAAGGGCTGCGGAACTAATCGGAAGAGTTAAAATCATACCCATTAAAACAGAGACGATAACGCCCATTAAGAGAGGCTGTTGTTCGGTTCCCCAGTTAATTAATTCTCCTAATTCAGTCATTAACTTGCTGATTGGAGGACCAAAAAAAAGACCGACAGCCGAACCGGTTAAAATTCCGGTAAAAGGGGTAATAATAATGTCAAGCTGGGTTTTGCCGGAGACAACATGAGCGACTTCAATTGCAATATAAGCAGCAAGAAAAGCGCCAAGCGGTTCTCCGGGACCGGAAAGTAACAGTGCACCATCCTCCGTGAAAATCGTTCCGGCAAGGATTTTGCTTGAATAACCGCCAACCATACCGGCAGTTGCGGAAGAGAGTACAACCAGAGGACTTTCGCCAAATTTGCAGGCAACACCGATGCCGATACCGGCGCTGGTCATACCGGCAGCTATTTTACCAAACTGATAGAGGTAAGTGCCAATTTCACCACTGATTAAAGTACCAATCTGTTGAAGAATTGTTCCGATAATAAGAGTGGCGAACAGACCGTAAGACATACCGGTGAGTCCATCGATAAAAAATCGGTTTAATATTTTTTTGACCATGATATCTCCTGTGTTCTATTTTCTATTTTATTTAATCTAAGTTGTTTAGTCTAATTTAATATTTTTGAAAAGAGAGCCGAGTGTTGTGGTTGCTTCTTCTGCTTCTGGAAGTTCATAGTCGATGACTTCTTCCTCTTCTTCTTCCGGAACTTCCATTAAAGCTTTCATGCTGAGACTCAGTTTTCCATCTTCATTTTTGATAACTTTTACGGTTACGTTATCGCCAACAGAGAGGACTGCTTTTGGAGATTTGATTCGTTTCTGGCTGATCTGTGAGATGTGAACCAGACCGGAAATGCCATCTCCGAGGTCAATAAATGCACCGTAAGTCTGAAGGCTTTCTACGGTACCTTCTAATACGCTTCCAACTGTAATCTGCTGTGTTTTTGCAAGTTTTTCGGCGTCAGCCTGTTCTTTTAATAATTCTCTTGCGGAAAGGACAAGACGGTTTTCAGCTTCATCCACTTCAAATACACGTACCATCAAAGTTTTCTTTAAAAATTCTTCCGGTTCTTTGACATATTCCAGAGAAAGTTTGGAAACCGGAATAAAGGCACGGATGCCTTCCACGTAAGCGATTGCTCCGCCTTTTACGATGCCTTCAATAGTAACTTCAAATGCTTCTTTATCTTCTTTCATCTGTTCTAACTTGTCCCAGATTTCCATGTCTGCGTCACGGAAATTGCTGAAAGAAGCTTCGATTTCCTGTGCAAAATCATCCATTGTTTCCTGTTTTTTTATTTCTTCGCTCATGATGCTACCTCCATTAATACTTCCTTAAATAAAATTGAAAAATAGGAAGCTTTTTGTTTTCGATTATAGCACAGGAAAGTGAAAATCTGCAATGGAGTAGAGAGAATGTTGAAAGATTTGTTGATTTTGTCGGGTGGGTTAAGGTAAGATAAGAAAGACTAAAAACCGATGTAGATAGTTCTGACAAAAAGCCAGAATAGAAAGAGAGAAAGACCGATGGAAATCAGAAAAGCAAAAATAGAAGAACTCGATGAAATTATGGAAATTTTTGAACATGCACGTCAGTTTATGGCGAAGAACGGAAATGCATCCCAGTGGGGAACAACTTATCCGGAGCAGGGAATCATAGAAGCAGATATCAAAAAAGAAGAGTGTTATGTGTGTGTCGAAAATGGTGAAATCGAGGCAACGTTTGTATTTTTTATGGGAAAAGTAGAACCAAATTATGTGGATATTTATGACGGAGAGTGGAAAAATGAAGCTCCTTATGGTACAATCCACCGCGTAGCAAGTCGCGGAAGAGTTCCGGGAATCTCAAAAATCTGTATGGATTTCTGCAAATCACAGATTTCGAATCTTCGTGGAGATACTTATAAGGATAATATTGTAATGCAGAAAGTATTTGCCAAAAATGGATTTGAAAAATGCGGTACGATTTATCTTGCTGGAAAAAAAGAAGATGGAAATGCACGAATTGCCTATCAGTTTGTGGGTAAATAATTGCACGCAGAAGAAAAATGGGATATTATATAGAGTAGAAGAAAAATTTGAAATAGAAAAGAATTTGGAATGTAAATATAAGAAAGGGAAGCACACAACATGGCGAAACAAGAAAAAATCTATATTTTAGGACATAAGAATCCAGATACCGATTCGATTTGTTCAGCGATTGCTTATGCAGATATTAAAAATCGTTCGAATGATGGAAGAAAGTATATTGCAAAACGTGCAGGTCAGATAAATGAAGAAACAGAGTATGTTTTAAAACGTTTTGGCGTTGATGCACCAGGCTATCTTCCGGATGTCGGAACTCAGGTAAGAGATATGGAAATTAGGGAAACTCCGGGAGTTCCGCACAGCATTTCCATTAAGGATGCATGGGCGATTATGAAAGAAACCAATGCGGTGACACTTCCTATTACAAAAGAGGACGGACAGTTAGAGGGACTGATTACAACCGGAGATATTGCAAAATCTTATATGGATGCGCATGATAATTATTTCCTTTCCAATGCGAGAACCCAGTATCGAAGTATTGCGAATACAGTAGAAGGAAAGATTGTAACTGGAAACGGACATGGATATTTCTTAAGAGGAAAAGTTGTAATCGGTGCGACACTTCCGGAAAAACTGGGAGAGTACTTAGAAGAAGATGATTTGGTTATCTTAGGAGATAGATACGAAGACCATTTATGTGCGATTGAAGAAAATGTAAGCTGTATTATTGTGTGTAACAATGCGGAAGTTGCAGAGGATATTCAGAAAGCAGCAACGAAAAATGATTGTGTAATTATCCGTTCTCCGCTTGATACCTTTACGATTGCGCGTCTGATTAATCAGAGTATTCCGGTCAAACACATTATGAAAAAAGATAATCTGATTACCTTCCAGACCGATGATTTTACAGACCAGATTAAAGAGGTGATGGTAAAGAACCGTCACAGAGCCTTCCCTGTAGTAAATAAACATGGAAAATATATTGGAACGGTTTCCAGACGAAATTTGCTGGGAATGAAGAAAAAAGAAGTGATTTTAGTAGACCATAATGAACGTTCCCAGGCAGTTGATAACATTGAGGCAGCGGAGATTCTGGAAATTATTGACCATCACAGAATCGGCTCTATCGAAACCATGTCTCCGATTGTCTTTCGTAATCAGCCGGTGGGCTGTACTGCGACGATTATGCATCAGATGTATGTGGAACGAAATCTCGAAGTTTCTCCGGCAATCGCAGGACTTTTATGCGCAGCGATTATTTCCGATACGCTGATGTTTCGTTCGCCGACCTGTACACACAGAGATAAGATGGCAGCAGGAGCACTTGCTTTAGTAGCCGGTATTAATATAGAAGAATTTGCCAAAGAAATGTTTACGGCAGGAAGCAATTTAAAGGGAAAGACAACAGAGGGAATCTTCTATCAGGATTTCAAACGTTTTACAACCGAACAGGTAAACTTTGGCGTAGGACAAATCAGTTCTATGAATCAGGATGAACTGTTAAGCTTAAAGAAACGTCTGATTCCATTTATGAAAAAAGAATGTGGAAAAAATGGAATTACGATGGTATTTATTATGCTTACGAATATTTTGGAGGAAACATCAGAAATTATCTGTTATGGAGATGGAAGTGGCAGATTGGTTGAGGATGCCTTTAATGTAAAAGAAGAAAATGGCGGATATATTCTTCCGGGAGTCGTATCAAGAAAGAAGCAGTTAATTCCGGAATTTATCACTGCCTTACAGCAGAATAGCTAAAAGAGAAAATCTCGAAGAAATGAAAAACAGAAGAAGGGGAAACATATGGGAAAAATTGAATGGAAGCCTGGAAACATGCTTTATCCTCTGCCAGTTGTAATGGTCACGGTGGCAGATGAAGCAGGGAATGATAACATTATCACGGTAGCATGGGCGGGAACGGTCTGCACCAACCCTCCTATGGTATCAATTTCGGTAAGACCGGAGCGGTATTCTTATGCAATGCTATGTGACACAAAGGAATTTGTCATCAATCTGACAACCGAAAAACTGGTTCGCGCAACGGACTATTGTGGTGTAAAATCAGGAAGAGAGGTAGATAAATTTAAAGAAACAGGACTCACCAGAGAAAAAGCATCTCATGTGGGTGTTCCGATGATTAAGGAATCTCCGGTCTGCATTGAATGCAGGGTCAGGGAAATCAAAGAACTGGGAAGCCACAGCACATTTGTTGCCGATGTGCTTGCAGTCCATGTAGATGATAAATATATGGATGAAAAAGGAAAATTTGATTTAGCAATTGCCAATCCGATTGTATATTCTCATGGGGAATATTATGGACTGGGAAAAAAACTGGGAACTTTTGGATACAGCATAAGAAAACAGAGAAAGAAGAGACAAAAGAAATGAGTAAAGAAAATATCGTTTTAATTGGCATGCCTGGAGTTGGCAAAAGTACAGTAGGTGTTATTTTGGCAAAAGTATTGGGATATCAGTTTATTGATGCGGATTTAGTAATTCAGAAAAGAGAAAACCGCCTGTTGCATGAAATTATTTCAGAAGAAGGTTTGGATGGCTTTTTAAAAGCAGAAGAAAATGCAAATGTATACATTGCACAAAATGAAGAAAAATCGATTGTTGCGACAGGTGGAAGTGTTGTGTATTGTGAAAAAGCGATGCAGGAGTTGAAAAAAACAGGACGAGTTATATACTTGGAGTTGGAATATGACCAGCTGAAAAAGAGACTGGGAAATTTAAAAGGTCGTGGTGTGGTATTAAAAGACGGTCAGGATTTAAGAGGGTTATATGAAGAAAGAATTCCGCTGTATGAGAAATATGCGGATTTGACAGTTAATGAAAAAAATCTAGATGTAGAACAGACTTTACAGAAAATAGTTGACAGACTTTCATTATAACTGACAAAATGAGGAATTGCAAGCAGTAAATTCAGGTAAAAGACGATTTTTTGTTTACAAACCCGGTAAGATGTTATAAGATAAGGGTTGACTATTATGAAACTTTGAAAATCAGGTTATGAATTTGATGATAAGAATGACAAAAACAGGCATCAGATACATGAATAAAAATATAGAGGTGTGTATATGGAACAATATGTAATCAAAGGCGGTAACCCGCTCGTTGGTGAAGTTGAAATCGGTGGAGCAAAAAATGCAGCACTTGCGATTCTGGCAGCGGCAATTATGACAGACGAAATGGTTTATATTGAAAACCTTCCGGATGTAAGAGATATCAATGTATTACTCGAAGCAATTAAAGAAATCGGAGCAGTTGTAGAAAGAGTCAGTCCGACAGAAGTAAAAATCACAGGTTCTACTATTTCTGATATCAGTGTTGAGTATGAATACATCAAGAAAATCAGAGCATCTTATTACTTATTAGGAGCACTGCTCGGAAAATACAAATCCGCAGAAGTTCCACTTCCGGGCGGATGCAATATCGGAAGTCGTCCGATTGACCAGCATTTAAAAGGATTTCGTGCACTGGGTGCATCTGTAGATATTCTTCACGGTGCAGTCGTTGCAAAAGCAGAGAACTTGACAGGAAAACATATTTTCCTGGATATGGTATCTGTAGGTGCTACAATCAATATCATGATGGCAGCTGCAATGGCAACCGGAAATACCATTATTGAAAATGCAGCAAGAGAGCCGCATGTTGTCGATGTGGCAAACTTCTTAAACAGCATGGGAGCAAGCATCAAGGGTGCAGGTACCGATGTGATCCGTATTCAGGGTGTAGAAAAGTTACATGGAACAACTTATTCCATTATTCCGGATCAGATTGAAGCCGGAACATTTATGTGTGCAGCCGCAGCGACCAGAGGCGATATCATGGTAAAAAATGTAATTCCGAAACATCTGGAAGCAACAACCGCAAAATTAGAAGAAATCGGATGTCAGGTAGAAGAATTTGATGATGCGGTGCGTGTAGTGGCAAACAAACGTCTGACTCGTACTCATGTAAAGACTATGCCATATCCGGGCTATCCAACCGATATGCAGCCTCAGTTTGCAGTCGCACTTACTTTGGCAGAAGGAACAAGTATTGTAACAGAATCTATCTTTGAAAATCGTTTTAAATATGCGGACGAGCTTTCACGTATGGGTGCCAATATCAAAGTAGAAGGAAATACAGCAATCATTGATGGCGTGGAAAAACTGACAGGCGCAAGAGTCAGCGCACCAGACCTTCGTGCAGGTGCAGCACTTGTAATTGCCGGTCTTGCGGCAGAAGGATTCACAGTCGTAGATGATATTGTTTATATCCAGAGAGGATATGAGCGATTTGAAGACAAATTAAGAAGCCTTGGTGCTGAGATTGAACGAGTATCCAGTGAAAAGGAAATTCAGAAATTTCAGCTTAGAATCGGCTAAAAACCAGTAAAATAGCATAAAAAATAAGAAAAACGGTTTGGAATAAAATCCAAATCGTTTTTTCCTTGACAATGTTTAGTACCTGTGCTATGGTAAGTGCGTGTATAGATTTCATATCAACTTATTAAGTGCATCACAGACATTTTCCCCTCTTTTTTTGTCCGTGGTGAAAAGGGAATCGGGTGAAAATCCTGAGCGGTCCGGCCACTGTAAGCAAGGAGCGAAGCGCAAGAATCCATTGTATTAGAGCGTACGAGAAGGAGCGCCAAGCGTTGATAGGCAAGTCAGGAAACCTGCTTAAGTAAGTGAAAGGTTGAAACTTCCGAAGAAAGTTTTCCATCCATGATATCTGATATGGAACGCCTTATGCTTGAAAAAGCACGTGTCAGAAGAACGGTACATTCTGATACAAACTTAGAGGAACCTGTGTACGGAATTTATACATCCTTTACTTTTGAAAGGGCAGGAGAATTCCAAAAGCTGTATTCGTACATAAAACCTCCGCAAAAAATATGTATGATTGGTCAATACAGGTGGAGGAATTTCTCCTGCAAGAAGTTAAAATAAACAATAAAAACAAAGCTGTTATAGATAGAAGTATCTTATCTATAACGGCTTTTTTTGGTATAATAGAAAAAGGTTAGTAAAGGTATTTGAAAGGGGAAATTTTAAGATGAAAAAAATAGAAATGGAAAAACAGGCAAAAGCATTTGGATTTGCAGCAATGAAATTTATGGAAACAAAAGATCTGGAGTTTGAACATGAATTTCGACAGTTTTGTGAGATGAATGACTGTGGGAATTATGGAAATAATTATGCCTGTCCACCGCTTTGCGGAACACCGGAGGAAATGGAGCAAAAGGTAAGAAAATATGAACATGCGTTGGTTTTTCAGTCAAGAACTCCGGTTCAAAATATTTTTGATGATGCAGAAACAAAAATCATTAAGAAGATGCATACAAACAAAACCTTACATGCCGTAGAAGAATTGAAAGAGCAGGGTCTGCCTGATAATGGAATGTTTATTATGTGCGGACCATGTAATTTCTGTGAGGAATGTAAAGCAAACGCAAAAGAACCATGTGTAAATGAAACGATGCGTTTTTCGTGTCTTTCTGCTTACTGCATTGATGCAGGAAAGATGGCAAAGCATTGTAATATGAATATGGAATGGAACGGAGATGTGGTTTCGTTTTTTAGTCTATATGTTTTTTAAGAGAATAGGACAGGATGTATGAGACAAGAGCTTAATTTAACGCAGACGCAGAAACTATCAGAAAAGATGATTCAGTCACATCCGCTCAGTGACCAGAAAATTGCAGAGAAGATGCAGGAAAAAGGAATCAGCATTTCAAGAAGAACAGTTGCGAAATATCGGGGTCAGATGGGAATCGCAGATGCCGGAGGTAGAAAAGTGTATTTGTAAGAAAATATAAGGAGATATTCCAGTAAAAATAAGGAAAATCGGAAAAATACCTTGCTTTTTTAAAAATAACGTGTATAATACACCATGAAACTATAAAAAATCAAATAGTGGTTATCCCTTTTATTCAGAGTGATGGAGGTACATAGGACCTGTGAAGTCACGGCAACCCCTTGAAAAAGGAAGGTGCCAGCCTGAGCGAGTAAGTCGAACAATAAGAGGATTCATTTAAAAACTTATGGGTCCGCTTGTCTGCGGACCTTTTTACTTGCATGTAAATGGGAATAAGAAACAAAAAATCAAACAAAGGAGAACAAGAAGAATGGAAAAAAGATTATTTACTTCCGAGTCCGTAACAGAAGGACATCCAGACAAGATGTGTGATGCGATTTCCGATGCAATTCTGGATGCATTAATGGAACAAGACCCAATGAGCCGTGTTGCATGCGAAACATGCACAACAACAGGTGTTGTTATGGTTATGGGTGAAATTACAACAAAAGCTTATGTAGATATTCCGAAAATCGTAAGAGAAACGGTTCGTGAAATCGGATATACAAGAGCAAAATATGGTTTTGATGCAGATACCTGCGGTGTTATTACAACAATTGATGAGCAGTCTGCTGATATTGCGATGGGTGTTGATAAAGCACTGGAAGCAAAAGAAAACACCATGTCTGATGAAGAAATCGATGCAATCGGTGCTGGTGATCAGGGTATGATGTTCGGTTTCGCAAGTGATGAAACAGAAGAATATATGCCATATCCAATTGCTCTGGCTCACAAACTGTCTCGTCAGCTTACAAAAGTTCGTAAAGATGGAACTTTAACTTATTTAAGACCGGATGGAAAAACACAGGTTACTGTAGAATATGATGAAAATGACAAGCCAATGCGTCTCGATGCGGTTGTATTATCTACACAGCATGACCCGGAAGTAACACAGGAACAGATTCATGAAGATATCAAAAAATATGTATTTGACCCGATTCTTCCGGCAGAAATGGTAGATGAAAATACAAAATTCTTCATCAACCCGACAGGACGTTTCGTAATCGGTGGACCTCACGGAGACAGTGGTCTGACAGGACGTAAGATTATCGTAGATACTTATGGTGGATATGCTCGTCACGGCGGTGGAGCTTTCTCCGGAAAAGATTGTACAAAAGTAGACCGTTCTGCAGCTTATGCAGCACGTTACGTTGCAAAAAATATGGTAGCAGCAGGTCTTGCAAAGAAATGTGAAATTCAGCTTTCTTATGCGATCGGTGTTGCACATCCAACTTCTATCCAGGTTGACACTTTTGGAACAGGAAAACTTTCCGACCAGAGACTGACAGAAATCGTTCGTGAAAACTTCGACTTAAGACCGGCAGGAATTATCAAAATGCTTAACTTACGTCGTCCGATTTACAAACAGACAGCCGCTTACGGACATTTCGGAAGAAATGACTTAAATCTGCCATGGGAAGCACTGGATAAAGTAGAAGAACTGAAAAAATATCTGGAAGATTAATAAAAGGAATTTCTAAGATTCACTAAAAAAGTGGAGAATAGATAAGAATAACAGGGAGTTTTTTGTAGAAATATGAAAAATTTCCTGTTTTTTTGTGATATAATATGATGTAAGTGTCAAAAGTATAAATTGCGGTTGTGCTTGCACAAAAAGCAATTTATAGAAAGTTTAGACTTGTTTTATTAATATTTTCAAGAAAGAGAAGAGGTTTATGTTATAATTATCGTTATAAAAATTTTATTTTAAGTTTTGGAATGGGATAAATACTAAAAAAATAGGCAGGAAAGGAGAAAAAGGAGCAATGAAACTTAAAACAAGAATCGTTATCTCCTTTTTTGTTATTATCCTCGAACCGCTAATCTGCGCAAGTGTTGCATTTTGGGCATTCAGCCAGCATCAGTTAAATGTGATGGAAGAACAATATGGAATTGAAAATGCCTCTTATGATTCACTTTCTAATACGGCAGAAGTGATTAACAGCATGACCGATGACATTGCAGAAGAGCTGAGGGAGACGGCAAAAAAAGATACGAAAGAATTAGAAAATGAAGATTACTTAAATCAAATTAATGGCAAATTAAAGGAAGCACATTCCTATCTCTTAGTAAGAGAAGGAAACCAAATTATCTATTATGGAAATGAAAATTATTCAAGTGAACTTGTAAAACGGCTGCCTCCTTATGCCTCAATTGAAGATGAGAACTCCGAAGAAGCCATTGATGCACAGGATAATGATGGACTTTATCTGGGAGGAACAGTACAGGCACTGGTGAAACAGATTAATTTTGAAAAACCAGATGGAACACAGGGCAGTGTCTTTATTGTGTCAAGTATTTTAAAAACTCTGCCGCAGTTAAAGGCACTGATAAAAAATATGATGATTTCTGTAGTGGTGATTTTGATTCTTACCGGTCTTGGACTGACCTGGTGGATTTACCGTGGAGTCATTGCACCGCTTGATAAACTGCGTACAGCGACACAGAAGATTAAGGATGGAGACCTTGATTTTTCGATTACACCGGAAGGTGTGAGTGAAATTTCGGACTTGTGTCAGGATTTTGAAGAAATGCGTCAGCGTTTAAAAGAGACATCCGAAGAGAAAGTTCAGTTCGATAAAGAAAGCAAAGAGTTAATCAGCAACATTTCCCATGATCTGAAGACGCCGATTACAGCAATTAAAGGATATGTGGAGGGAATCATGGATGGTGTTGCCAATACACCGGAAAAAATGGATAAATATATCCATACGATTTATAATAAGGCAAACGATATGGATCGTCTGATTAATCAGCTTACATTTTATACAAAGATGGACACTAACCGAATTCCATATACATTTAACAAGATTTCCGTAACCGAATTTTTTAATGACTGTGCAGAAGAAATTGGAATGGAACTTGAATCAAAAGGGGTAGAGTTTAACTATTCAAACTATGTAGGACCGGAGGTGCTGGTTATTGCGGATGCAGAACAGATTAAGCGAGTGATTAATAATATTACCAGCAATTCTTTGAAATATATGGACAGCACCAGAGCACGCCGAATTAATTTAAGAGTAAAAGATGTCGGGGATTTTATTCAGGTAGAAATCGAAGATAACGGAAAAGGAATCTCAGCAAAAGATTTACCAAATATCTTTGAACGGTTCTACCGAACAGATGCGTCAAGAAATTCTTCTAAAGGCGGAAGTGGAATCGGTCTTTCGATTGTAAAGAAAATTATGGAGGATCATGGAGGAAAAGTCTGGGCAACCAGCAAGGAAAATATTGGTACAGTCATGTACTTTGTTTTAAGAAAATACCAGGAGGTTTATCAGTAAATGAGTAAAATTTTAATTATTGAAGATGAAGAGGCAATTGCTGATTTAGAGAAGGATTATCTGGAGTTGAGCGGATTTGAAGTGGAAATCGAAAACCGCGGAGATGTCGGATTAAAAAAGGCATTAGAGGGAGAGTATGATTTATTTATCCTTGATTTAATGCTTCCGGAAGTAGATGGATTTGAAATCTGCCGTGAAATTCGAAATGTGAAAAACACACCGATTATCATGGTTTCTGCAAAGAAAGATGATATTGATAAAATCCGTGGTCTTGGACTTGGCGCAGATGATTATATGACAAAACCGTTTAGCCCGAGTGAGCTGGTTGCAAGGGTAAAAGCCCATCTGGCTCGTTATGAACGCCTGATTGGAACCGGGGTACAGGAAAATGATATCATTGAGATCCGCGGCTTAAAGATTGATAAGACAGCAAGACGTGTCTGGATTAATGGAGAAGAGAAGAATTTTACAACCAAAGAATTTGATTTATTAACCTTCCTTGCACAGAATCCAAACCGTGTCTTTACAAAAGACGAACTCTTTAAAGAAATCTGGGCAATGGAATCCATTGGTGATATTGCGACAGTAACCGTACACATTAAAAAGATTCGTGAAAAGATTGAATTAAATACAGCAAAACCACAGTATATTGAGACAATCTGGGGTGTTGGATATCGTTTCAAAGTCTGAGAAAATATACTTGACAAATACGCAAGAATATCGTACAGTAAAGTGGTAAAAACAAGGGGAGCTTATTTGATAGGCTGAGAGGAAGTTAAGAACTTCGACCCATAACCTGATTTGGATAATGCCAACGTAGGGACAGACGTATGAAATGTTGCGGGAGATGTCAGAAGTTGGCACCTCCCGTTTTTTTATGTATCCTCATAATCAAGCACAGAAAGATTCTGAGTGTACGATATTTTTAATTATTTGACAATTGAATAAGTAATACCAAGTGATTGAATGAGAGTTCATGAAGGGGTGCACCACCGCGGGTGTATTTCTTTCGTGAACTCTTTTTTATTTCATTAAAAAGTTTTGTCATGAAAAATAAAAAACATGTTCTACAAAATGCCAAACAGGAAAATTAAGAAAGTACATCAAGAAAGTGAGGAGTTTAGAATGATTAAAGTAAATGGAAGAGAGCGGGATTTTGTTCCGAATACCACCATTGCACAGCTCTTAGAGCAGATGGGTTACAATCTGACTCGTGTAGCGGTAGAGTGTAATGGAAAGATTGTTCCAAAGAAGCATTTAGCTGAAACATTAACAACAGATGGAGACGTCTTAGAAGTTGTAAGTTTTGTAGGAGGAGGCTGAGATGTTAACAAAAGAAGAAATCAGGGAGGCGCTTGTTGAGCGTCATTCGGAGGAAGTTCAAAGTAAATTAGATGAGGCAAAAGTGGCGATTGCAGGACTTGGCGGACTTGGCTCTAATATTGCATTTTTTCTTACCAGAATTGGTATCGGACATCTGCATCTGATTGATTTTGATAGAGTAGATATTACGAATTTAAACCGTCAGCAGTATCGCATGGAACATATTGGCAGATACAAGACGGAAGCACTTTTGGAGGAACTTCGGGAAATCAATCCATACCTTGAGGTAGAGACAGACTGTGTGAGAGTGACCGATGAAAATGTAGGGACTTTATTTCACAATGAAGACATTATCTGCGAAGCATTCGACTGTCCGGAAGCAAAAGCAATGTTAGTCAGCGGAGTAGGAGAATATTATCCGGATAAGATTTTAGTCGCCGGCTCCGGCATGGCAGGCTATGGAAGAAGCAACGAGATTGTGACAAGAAAAATCAATGAGCATTTTTATCTATGTGGGGATGCGCATACCGAACCGGTAAAGGGAAGAGGGCTTATGGCACCGAGAGTTGCAATCTGTGCAGCACATCAGGCAAATCTGATTACAGAACTGATTATCAGAGGTAAATAGAGAAGAGAAAAAGAAAGTTAAAAAGAAAATAAAATAAGAAAAAATAGGATATAGAAAACCAGATGGAGGAAAATAAAATGAATAATGATACATTTACACTTGGGGGACATACATTTGAGTCTCGCTTTATTTTAGGCTCAGGAAAATATTCCCTGGATTTAATCAAAGCAGCAGTGGAAAAAGCAGGAGCACAGATTATTACATTGGCACTGAGACGTGCAAATGAGGGAGGAATGGCAAATATCTTAGACTACATTCCTGAAAATGTCACACTGCTTCCAAATACATCGGGTGCAAGAAATGCAGAAGAAGCAGTGCGTATTGCAAGACTTTCCAGAGAACTCGGATGTGGAGATTTTGTAAAAATCGAAGTCATCCATGATTCCAAATATCTGTTTCCGGATAACTATGAAACCATCAAGGCAACGGAAATTCTGGCAAAAGAGGGATTTGTTGTTATGCCATATATGTATCCGGATTTAAATGTGGCAAGAGAACTTCGGGATGCCGGTGCAGCGTGTGTAATGCCTCTTGGTTCTCCGATTGGTTCAAATAAAGGAATTTGCACAAAAGAATTTATTCAGATTTTAATTGATGAAATTGATTTACCGATTATTGTAGATGCAGGAATCGGTAAACCATCTCAGGCATGTGAGGCAATGGAAATGGGGGCAGCAGCAGTTATGGCGAATACTGCAATTGCAACAGCAGGTGACATTCCGGCGATGGCAGAGGCATTTAAGAAAGCAATTGAAGCAGGAAGAGCCGCTTATCTGGCAGGTATGGGACGTGTCATGGAAAAAGGAGCAAGTGCATCTTCTCCGCTTACCGGATTTTTACAGGATTAAGAGCGGGGGGAGAAAAAAGATGAGTACAGAAAATCATGTAAATGAGAGTATTTTAAATGATGAAATTAAAGAGTGGCAGAAGAAAAACCGTATCGACCACATGACTTATTTAAAAGGAATGGAAGTGCTTGAGTCCGATGTGCAGAAACAGGTCATTGATGCGATGAACCAGTATGATTATGAAAAATATACCGGAAAAGATGTAGAACGTGCAATCGCACATGAAAATCGTACGCCGGAAGATTTTGCCGCATTGTTATCACCGGCCGCACTCCCATATCTGGAACAAATGGCACAGGCGGCAAAGGCAGAGAAAGAAAAACATTTTGGAAATAGCGTGAATATGTTTACTCCGCTTTATATCGCAAATTACTGTGAAAACTTTTGTATTTACTGTGGATTTAACTGCCATAACAAAATTAATCGCGCAAAATTAAATGCACAGGAAATCGAGAAAGAGATGGCAGCAGTTGCAAAGAGTGGGCTTCAGGAAATCTTGATTTTAACAGGAGAAAGCCGAAAATATTCGGATGTGAAATACATAGGAGAAGCCTGTAAAATCGCAAGAAAATATTTTAAAGTAATCGGTCTTGAGGTTTATCCGATGAATTCTGATGAGTATGCTTATCTGCATGAATGTGGCGCAGACTATGTAACCGTATTCCAGGAATCCTATAATTCGGATAAGTACGAAACGCTGCATCTTGCAGGTCATAAACGAATTTTCCCATACCGCTTAAATGCGCAGGAACGTGCCTTAAAAGGTGGAATGAGAGGTGTTGGATTCGCCGCTTTGCTTGGGCTGGATGATTTCAGAAAAGATGCGTTTGCAACAGGTATGCATGCATATCTGCTTCAGAGAAAATATCCACACGCAGAAATTGCATTTTCCTGTCCGAGACTGCGTCCGATTATCAATAATGACAAGATTAATCCGATGGATGTCCATGAACCACAGCTGCTTCAGGTAGTATGTGCTTACCGCCTGTTTATGCCATTTTCGAGTATTACGGTATCAACCAGAGAGTGCTCCCGTGTGAGGGATAATCTGGTCAATATTGCAGCAACAAAGATTTCAGCAGGAGTCAGCACGGGAATCGGAGAACACGTAGAAGAGATTGAGAATAAAGGAGATGACCAGTTTGAAATCTCGGATGGAAGAAGTGTGGAAGAAGTCTATGAGGCACTTCTTGATGAAGGACTTCAGCCGGTTATGAATGACTATGTTTATGTATAAAGAACAGGTAATAGCAGTTACGAATCGAAAACTCTGTCGAGACAGAGAAGCGTTTTTATGGCAGATGAAAAGAATCTGCAAGAATCAGCCTCATGCCGTGATTCTGCGTGAAAAAGACCTTTCAGAAAGTGAATATACAGCACTTTTGTTTTCGGTAAAAAAGATTTGCGAGGAGCATAAGGTAAGTTGTATTGCACATACTTATACGGAATCGGCACTTGAAGTCGGATGCACGAAAATTCATGTTCCGCTTGCTGTTTTAGAAGCAAACCCTGAGATTGCACAGAAGTTTGAAGTGACGGGAGTTTCTACACACAGCAAAGAAGATGCAAAAAAAGCGCAAAAGCTGGGTGCTTCTTATGTGACAGCCGGACATATATTTGCGACAACCTGTAAACCGGGACTTGAACCGAGAGGAACAGCATTTTTAAAAGAAGTGTGCGATGAGGTGGAAATCCCGGTGTTTGCAATCGGGGGCATGAAAACAACGAGGGAGTGTGTGGAGGAAATGCGAAAACTGGGCGCTTCAGGAATTTGTGTCATGTCTGAGTGTATGAAATGGCTCTGACTGCGTAAAAGAAATTTCAGCTTGCAAGAACGTACAAAATATGCTAAGATTCCATCGAAAGCAGTATTATTTGAAATAAGAAAAGCGATGAAGAGAAATAGTAGATATTAGTCCTATGTACAGAGAGAAGCCGGTTGGTGGAAGGCTTTGATAAGATGGTATCGAACCGGTCTTGGAGCTGCAGGTTGAAATTGAGCCGGAAATTTGTCAGGCATAAGAAAGTAGACACTGTCGGAAGTCCCCCGTTAAAAGGAAATGATATCGAGGAAACTCTGTATCTATGAGTGTGGGAGTAATCCTGAATTCAGGTGGTAACACGGATGAATATTCGCCCTGAACTGATTGAAGAAATTTGTCAGTTCAGGGTTTTTTATTTCATTAATTAATTTCATTTTTTGTTGAGTTTAAAGATTTTTTAGGAGGAAGTAAATATGAAGTTAAGTAAACTTGTAGGAGACAGATTTAAAGAAAGACCGTCTGACTGTGTTATCGACAGTCATGCACTGATGGTAAGAGGCGGTTACATGAAGTATGTGGCAAACGGAATTTATTCCCAGTATATGCCGCTTCGTCGTGTATGCCAGAAAATTGAAGCAATTATCCGTGATGAGATGGATAAAATCGATGGACAGGAAGTACAGTTTCCGGTTGCCCTGCCGGCATCTTTATGGGAAGAATCCGGAAGATATGAAAGCGTTGGAAGTGAACTGCTTCGTTTCAAAGACAGAAACGGAAGCAAAATGGTACTTGGTATGACCCATGAAGAGGCAGCGGTTCAGTTAGTAAGAGAATATGGACAGACTTACGCAAAATATCCATTTATGATTTATCAGTTCCAGACAAAATTCCGTGATGAAGCACGTCCAAGAGCCGGTCTGATTCGTGTACGTGAATTTACTATGAAAGATGCGTATTCTTTCCACACATCTCAGGAAGATTTGGAAGAATATTATGACAAATGTTATCATGCTTATGAAAGAATTTTTGCGAGAGCCGGAATTCCGGAAACAATCGCAGTTGCATCTGACTCTGGTATGATGGGTGGAAGCCTTTCTCATGAATTTATGCTTCTGACTCCGGTTGGAGAAGATTCCATTGCAGTATGCCCGGAATGTGGTTACAAAGCAAATGTAGAGGCAGCAGAAAACATTGTAGAAAATGAAGCTGAAGAATATCAGGAATTAAAACTGGTGAGCACTCCAAATATGCATACAATCGAAGAAGTATGTGAATTCTTAAACAGCTCAGCAGAAAAATCCTGTAAAGCGGTAGTATATCAGAAAAATTCCAATGATGAATACGTTGTATTATTTATCAGAGGGGACTTGGAAGCAAATGAAACAAAACTGACAAACTTCTTAAAAGAAGAAATTCATCCGGCAGAAATTACCTTAGAAAGTGGATTACATCCAGGATTTATCGGACCTTACAAGATGGATGCAAATGTAACTGTTTTATATGACAGTTCTTTAAAAGGTGGATGCAATCTTTGCTGTGGCGGAAATCAGGATGATTATCATTACACAGGGCTTTGTATGGAAAGAGATCTTCCGGATGCAGAATATCATGATTTCGCAAAAATCGTAGATGGCGGAATCTGCCCATGTTGTAAGAAAAAAACAATCAAAGTATCAAGAGGTATCGAAGTCGGAAACATTTTCCAGCTCGGAACAAAATATACTAAGAGCATGGGAATGAAATATCTCGATAAAGACAGCAAAGAAAAATATCCGATTATGGGATGTTATGGAATTGGTGTCGGCAGACTTGCTGCATCTGTCTGCGAAGCACATCATGATGAGTATGGTCCAATCTGGCCAATGACAATTGCTCCATGGCAGGTTCACCTTTGCTGTGTACGTCCAGACAATGAAGAAATCAAGAACTATTCAGACGGTTTATATGAACAGTTACAGAACGCAGGAATCGAAGTACTTTACGATGACAGAAAAGTAAGTGCCGGTGTTATGTTCAGTGATGCTGACTTAATGGGTATTCCGGTTCGTATCATTGCAAGCCCGAGAAATATGAAAGAGGGATGCTGTGAAGTGGTAACAAGAGATAAATCTGTAAGAGAAAAAGTAGCATTAGAGGATGTATTTGCAACTGTTCAGAAAATGGTACAGGAAGCACTTGCAAGATAAGTTAACCGAATGAAAGAGTGAAGTGGATTGTGAACATCCACCGGACAAATATAAGAAATTAAAAAATGAAAAAATATATCGATGAAGCATTATATGAATACAGCAAAGGAGAGGTTTATCCATTTCACATGCCGGGGCATAAGCGTAGCTTCTGCCCTGAGACATTAAAAAATCCTTATGAAATTGATATTACCGAGATTACCGGATTTGATAATCTGCATCATGCGGAGGGAATTCTCTTAGAAGCACAGAAACGTGTTGCAAAGTTGTACCATGCAGATAAAAGCTTTTATCTGATAAATGGAAGTACCGCCGGGCTTTTAAGTGCAATTTCAGCATGTACCAGTGATGGGGGCAGTATTTTGATGGCAAGAAACTGTCATAAAGCTGCCTATCATGCAGTTTATTTAAGACGTCTGCATGCACATTATTTATATCCGGCTGTGTTTGAAGAGACAGAATTAAACGGCGGAATTACACCGAAAGCGGTAGAAGAAGCTTTGAACGTCTGTCCTGAGATAGAAGCAGTACTGATTACTTCGCCATCTTATGACGGAATGGTGTCTGATATTGCTGCGATTAGTGAGATTGTACACGCACATCAAATTCCATTGATTGTAGATGAGGCACATGGAGCTCATCTTCGTTTTTCAGATACATTTCCAGAGTCTGCACTTGAAAACGGCGCAGATATCGTAATCCAGAGTCTGCATAAAACTTTGCCTTCATTGACACAAACTGCCCTGCTGCATACGCAGGGCAGTCTTGTATCTGAAGAACGGTTGAAGCGGTTTCTTTCAATTTATCAGAGCAGTAGCCCGTCTTATGTTTTTATGAGCAGTATGGATGCCTGTATCCGACTGCTGGAGTCTTCTTCGGAAGTGTTATTTAAAGAATACACGGTACGATTAAAGGAGTGCCGCAGAAAGCTTTCTGATTTGAAGCATCTGCATCTGGTCAAACCGGATGAAGTAGTCGGGAAAAATGGCGTCTATGATATGGATTGTTCTAAAATTATTATTTCAACAAAGGGGACTTCTATTGATGGAGAGATGCTTCGGGAAAAACTGCTCGATAAATATCAGTTAGAAATGGAAATGACCGCTCCGTCTTATGTGCTTGCACTTTCAAGCGTGATGGACAGTGAAGAAGGATTTGCACGGCTTGCAGGTGCACTTTTGGAAATTGATTCGGCATTTGATTCTGAGACGGAAAGTCAAATAAAGGAGAAAGCGCAGACAAAAATTGAGTTTACAGACAAAGATGCAATATGTACCATTGCAGAGGCGATGGATGCAGACTGGGAAGAAGTGAATTTAAAAGAAGCAGAGGAAAGAGTGAGTACAGAGTTTGCGTATCTTTATCCACCGGGGATTCCGTGTATTGTGCCGGGAGAAAGGGTAACAAAAGAGCTGATTGAAAAAATAGAGAGCTGGAAAATGCAGGGGCTTGAAGTACAGGGATTGATTGATTATCATGCACAGAAGATTCGTGTGCAAAAAAGGTGAATTATGGGAAAAATATTTTATATCATGGGAAAAAGTTCTTCCGGAAAAGACACCATCTATCGAAAGCTTCAGGAATCAGAGAATTTAAAGCTTGGAAGACTGGTGCTTTATACTACTCGTCCGATTCGTGACGGAGAAAAAGAAGGACAGGAATACCACTTTGTAGATGAGGCAAAGTATTTTGAATTTGATAAAGCAGAAAAAGTGATTGAAGCAAGAACCTATCAGACAGTTTACGGACCGTGGACTTATTTTACAGCAGATGACGGTTCGGTTGATTTAAGCAAAACCAGTTATCTTGCCATTGGAACGCTTGAATCCTATCAGAATCTGAAAGCATGTTATGGAGCAGCAGCGCTGTGTCCGATTTATGTGGAGGTGGAAGATGGGGAGCGTCTAAAACGAGCCATTGCAAGAGAGGAAACCCAGAAAGAACCACATTATGAGGAACTTTGTCGTCGTTTTCTTGCCGATGCGGAGGATTTCTCGGAAGAAAAATTAGAGCAGGCAGGAATTGAAAAACGATTTTTTAATAAAAATTTAGAGACGTGTCTGAGTGAAATAACAGCATATATCAAAAAACGCTTAATAGAATCTTAATAGAAATGTTAGAGAAGGAATTATTGAGTGCATTTCAATCGTGTGGTATAATGAGAACATATTCGAAATGGTATCATGTTATGGTATCACGTTATCATTTTGAAACATACAAGACATTATTAGGACAAGGTGGGTGATTGCAATGCAGGAAGTTGAAAAAGTATTGGGACACGAAGAGGTAATCCGTCATTTGCAGAATGCAGTTGAGAAGGAACAGGTTTCACATTCTTATATTTTTGCAGGAGAAAAAGGAAGCGGTAAAAAACTTCTGGCAAAATTATTTGCCATGACATTGCAATGCGAGGAACATAAAAAAGAGCCGTGTATGCATTGCAGTTCCTGTAGAAAAGCAATGAGCCGGAATCATCCGGACATTATCTATGTGGAGCATGTAAAGCCGACTTCGATTGGTATCGAAGAAATCCGCGAACAACTGGTTTCGGATGTGGAAATCAAACCGTATACCGGTCCTTATAAAATTTATATTGTAGATGAAGCGGAGAAGATGACGATACAGGCTCAAAATGCCCTGTTAAAGACAATTGAAGAACCGCCGGCTTATGCTGTGATTCTGCTTTTGGCAAACAATAATACCGGACTTTTGCCGACGATTACTTCAAGATGCGTGACACTGAATTTTAAACCGGTGCGCGATGAAGTCATTCGTAAGTATCTGATGGAAGAACTGCATGTACCGGATTATCAGGCAGATGTCAGTGTGGCATTTGCACAGGGAAATGTAGGAAAAGCAAAACAGATTGCAACTGCAGAAGATTTTACAGAAATGATGGATGCGGCTTTCCGTATCTTACGTCGTGGAAGCGATATGGAAGTTTATGAAATGGTAGATGCACTGAAAAACCTTTCTGAACAGAAACATACGATTTATGAGTATCTGGATTTGTTTTTAGTATGGTTTCGAGATGTGTTGTTATTTAAGGCTACCAAAGAAATGGACAGTCTGGTTTTTAAAGATGAATACAATTTTATCAAAGAGAGAGCAGATAAGAGCTCTTATGAGGGACTTGAGAATATTATCAAGGCGATTGAGACTGCAAAAGCGCGTCTGCAGGCGAATGTTAATTTTGACTTAACGATGGAACTATTGTTCCTGACAATCAGGGAGAACTAATAAATGACAAGAGTAATAGGAGTCAGATTCCGTAACGTGGGAAAGATTTATTATTTTTCACCGAAGGATTTTGATATTTGTGTTGGAGACCACGTAATCGTGGAGACAGCGAGAGGAGTGGAATACGGGCATGTCGTGCTTGCTCCGAGAGATGTGGAAGATGAAAAGGTGGTACAGCCTTTAAAAGAAGTAATCAGAATTGCGACTCCACAGGATGACAAAAAAGAAGAGGCAAACCGGAAGCGTGAAAAAGAGGCGTACCAGATTTGTTTAAAGAAAATCAGAGAGCACGGACTCGAGATGAAACTAATTGATGTCGAGTATACCTTTGATAATAATAAAGTATTATTTTATTTTACCGCTGATGGAAGAATTGATTTCCGTGAGTTGGTAAAAGATTTGGCAGCTATCTTTAAGACAAGAATTGAACTGCGCCAGATTGGTGTGCGTGATGAGACAAAAATTTTAGGTGGAATCGGAATCTGTGGACGTCCGCTGTGCTGTCACACTTATCTTTCTGAGTTTGCACCGGTATCCATTAAGATGGCAAAGGAACAGAATCTGTCGTTGAATCCGTCGAAAATTTCCGGTGTATGTGGACGATTGATGTGTTGTCTGAAAAATGAGGAAGAAACTTACGAAGAATTAAATCGTAAACTTCCGGGAATCGGTGACAGAGTGACAACCGCAGATGGTTTAAGAGGAGAGGTGCACAGTGTCAGCGTGTTAAGACAGCTGGTAAAAGTTATTGTTGATGTGGATGGCGAAAAAGAAATTCGGGAATATCCGGTGGAAGACTTAAAATTCAGACCGCGTCAGAAAAAAGAAAAATTCCGCCTCAGCGATGAGGAAATGAGAGCTTTAAAAGAACTGGAGAAGAAATAAATGAAAGACAAGAATGAACGTCTTGATGACCTTCAAAATGGCTATATGCTCTTTCAGAATCCGAAACAGTTCTGCTTTGGGATAGACGCTGTCCTTCTTGCCTGGTTTGCAAAAGCCAAGCCGGGTGAGAGGGTACTTGATATGGGGACGGGCACAGGAATCGTCCCTATTTTAATGAAAGCAAGATATCCGAAAGGATATTTTACAGGACTGGAAATCCAAGAAGAAAGTGCAGAGCTGGCAAGAAGAAGTGTCGCATATAATAAACTGGAACAGGATATTGATATCGTAATCGGGGATATCAAAGAAGCAGGTGCAGTGTTTGGCGGCGCTTCTTTTGATGTCGTAACGACAAATCCTCCGTATATGATTGGGAGTCATGGACTAATCGGAGAAAACAGTGCAAAGACGATTGCAAGGCATGAGACGTTGTGTACACTGGATGATATCATAGCTCAGGCAGCGAAGGTGCTTGTGCCAAAGGGAAGATTTTATATGGTACACCGACCATTTCGTCTGGCTGAAATTATGTCGGTTATGGTAAAATATAAAATTGAGCCAAAGAGGATGCGTCTGGTACAGCCTTATGCAGACAAAGAGCCAAATCTGGTCTTAATTGAAGGACTGCGTGGAGGAAAATCACGGATTGAAGTGGAACGCCCATTGATTGTGTATGAAAAAACGGGTGTTTATACCGATGAAATTCTTGATATCTACGGAAGAAATCATGAGGAAAAATTATGAGTGGAAAATTATATTTGTGCGCAACTCCGATAGGTAATCTGGAAGATATGACGTTTCGTGTGGTGCGTACATTAAAAGAAGTGGATTTAATTGCGGCGGAAGACACCAGAAACAGCATTAAGCTTTTAAACCATTTTGAAATCAAAACACCAATGACCAGTTATCATGAATACAACAAGATTGATAAAGGGCATTATCTGGTAGAGCAGTTATTAGAAGGAAAAAATATTGCGCTGGTTACGGATGCAGGAACACCTGGGATTTCTGATCCGGGAGAAGAGCTGGTTGCGATGTGTTATGAGGCAGGAATTGAAGTGACATCCCTTCCGGGACCGGCAGCCTGCATTACAGCATTGACTTTATCCGGACTTTCTACACGGCGCTTTGCGTTTGAAGCGTTTTTACCGTCTGATAAAAAAGAAAAAAAGAAAATATTAGAAGAGTTAAAAACAGAGACTCGAACCATGATAATGTATGAAGCACCACATCGTCTGTTTCGAACCTTGGAAGAATTATTTGAAACCCTTGGAGATAGAAGGCTTACCGTGTGTCGGGAACTGACAAAGAAACATGAGACGGCATTTGTGACAACCATTTCAGAAGCCCTTAAGTGGTATGGAGAACATGAACCAAAAGGGGAGTGTGTGCTTGTAATCGAAGGAAAGAGCCGAAAAGAAATGGAAGAAGAAGCCCAGAAAAAATGGGAAGAGATGCCGTTAGAGGAACATTTGGAACATTATATGCAACAGGGAAACGACAAAAAAGAAGCAATGAAAAAGGTGGCAAAAGACAGAGGAATCAGCAAACGTGATGTATATCAGGCACTGCTGAAAAAGGAATAAAAATGAAGCAGATGGATAAAAAAGACTTAAGCAAAAAGGCAAAAATATGGTTCGAAAAGGCAAAAGAATGGCTTAAAAGAACAAAAGAAGCCTTAAAGAAACTGGAATTAAAGAAAAAATATGAGCTGTTTAAGGAAAAGCTGCCGGAGGATAAAAAAGCAAGAACAATTATTCTGGCAGATATTGTATTAGTGGTTTTATTGATTTTTACACTGCTTCTGGTAGGATGTAAAAACCTGTTGACCGGAGGAAAGAAGCAAAAAGAAGAGACAGCCATTTCAGAAGAAATGGAAAAAACAACAAAACGAAAAAATAAAACGGTAAGTTTTACCATTAGTGCAGTGGGAGACTGTACATTTGGAACGGATGAAAATTTTGCTTATGAGGGCAGTATGCCGGCAAAATATGATGAGGTTGGAGATTTTAATTATTTCTTTGAAAATGTAAAATCTGTTTTTGAAGAAGATGATTTAACAATTGTAAACTTTGAGGGTACGTTGACAGACAGTACAATCCGTGAGGATAAACAGTTTGCATTTAAAGCAGATAAAAGCTATGCGGAAATTTTGACAGATGGCTTTGTGGAGGCTGCCAATCTTGCGAATAATCACAGTAAAGATTATGGTGAACAGAGCTATAACGATACGATGGATGCACTTGATGAAGCTGGAATTACGAATTTTGGTTATGACAGGGTTGCAATCAAGAAAGTAAAAGGCATCAAGGTTGGTCTGGTTGGTACTTACGTGTTGGCAGATGGTCTGGGCGTGAAAGATTCCATGGAGAAAAATATTCAGGATTTGAAGGATGAGGGCGCACAGGTTATCATTGCGAGTTTTCATTGGGGAGAGGAAAAAGCAGAGTATCCAAATGATGTGCAGGTAGAACTTGCGCATGCTGCAATTGATGCAGGAGCAGACTTGGTGCTTGGACATCATCCACATGTACTTCAGGGAATTGAACAGTATAAAGGAAAAAATATTGTATACAGTCTTGGCAATTTCTGCTTCGGTGGAAATATGTATCCATCTGATATGGATACCATGATTTTCCAGCAGACTTTTACTCTAAAAGGTGGAAAACTGCAGGAAGATAATGTGACAAATATCATTCCATGCAGTATTTCTTCGGTAGAGGACTATAATAATTATCAGCCGACACCGGCAGCGGGAGAGAAAGAAACGGAAATCTTAAATAAGATAACCCAAAGAAGTCAGGGACTTTCTAATGAAAATACAGAAGAATCTGATTCGGAAAATGATAATAGCGATTCTGATGAAAGCTATGATGATTCGGAAGATGATAATAGCGGTTCTGATGAGTATGATGATTCTGACGAGTAATATTCCGATTCCTTTTTGTATAGAATAAAAAGAAGGATCAAAACAGGATAAAAGTATGCTGAATCTTTTATGGGGAGCAATGATGCTCATCGGCATTTTGTACGGCGCAGTGACAGGACAGCTTTCGGAAGTAACGGATGCGGCGTTGTCCTGTGCCAAAGAAGCGGTTGCACTTTGTATTACGATGTCCGGAATTGTAGCGATGTGGATGGGAATCATGCAGATTGCGAGAAGTTCCGGATTAATCGATAAGATGACAGAGAAAATGCAGCCGCTTTTGCATTTTTTATTTCCCAAAATACCAAAAGAACATCCGGCAATGGAATATATTTCCGCTAATGTCATTGCAAATTTTTTAGGGCTTGGCTGGGGTGCAACACCTCTGGGATTAAAAGCAATGGAAGAATTATCGAAATTAGAAGAACAGCGCCGCAAACATCTGGCTCCCGGTATCTCCCGCCCTGCCGGAACAGCAAGTAATGAAATGTGTACATTCCTGATCATCAACATTTCATCTCTTCAGCTTATTCCAATCAATGTTATTGCTTATCGGAGTCAGTATGGAAGCGTTAATCCTGCTTCTATTATCGGAGCCGGTATTGTATCAACCCTGATCAGTACCGCCATTGCTGTCATCTACTGTAAATTGAAAGAACGATCACGTTTTCAAAACTGATATCCTCTTCATCCACAATAAATGATCACATTCACAAAGTTATCCCCATTTATAAAATATCCTGTGGATAAATATTCTTTTGTCGTAATTTAATGTAGACAACTTCACGGAACAGTGCATATACCACCGACATCAACGGAATAAATATCAGCATTCCGACAATTCCCATCAGACTTCCGCCAACACTCACTGCTGCCAGCACCCAGATTGACGGAAGTCCAACCGAATTTCCCACTACATGTGGATAAATCAGATTCCCCTCAATCTGCTGAAGTACCAGAAACAACACAATGAACATCAACGCCTTAAACGGACTCACCATAAAGATCAGAAACGCCCCGACCGCACATCCGATAAA